>Ga0222421_100180_pt1 | contig 46989 bp, 34 predicted proteins | sample 3A1ome_2_FD_182473 | JGI IMG/M metagenome (GOLD analysis project Ga0222421, IMG submission 182473) | Enriched microbial communities from leaf-cutter ant dump, University of Wisconsin, Madison, United States - 3A150A (version 2) | ecosystem: Environmental > Terrestrial > Nest > Insects nest > Nest... | reverse complement strand
GGCGTGACGCTCGCCACCGGCTCCGCCCAACTCGGCGGCGCGGGCGACCTGACGCTCTCGGGCCGCGTCGCCGGCGCCGGCGGCTTCACCAAGATCGGCGCCGGCACGCTCACGCTTTCCGGCGCCAACACCTATGCCGGCGACACGGCCGTCTCCGCCGGCACGCTCCTCCTCGGCAGTGTCACCGCGCTCGGCGGCGGGCCCGCGATGGACGTTTCTTCCGGCGCGACCCTCGACCTCGCCGGTCACTCCGTCTCGCTCGTCTCCCTCACCGGCGCCGGTCGCGTCACGCTCGGTTCCGCCACGCTCACCGTCGGCTCCTCCAACACCACGACCACCTTCGGCGGCGTCATCTCCGGCAGCGGCGCGCTCGTGAAAACCGGCTCCGGCACCTTCACGCTCACCGGCGCCAACACCTACTCCGGCGGCACCACGTTTTCCGCCGGCACCGTCGCGATCGCCACGGCCGAGGCGCTCGGCTCCGGCGCATCCACCTTCGACGGCGGCACGCTCGCCAACACCGCCGCGCTGACTCTCGCCTCGGCCGTGACGCTCGGCTCCGGCGGCGCCACGTTCGCGACGACGGGTGGCGATCTCACGCTCTCGGGTGTCGTTTCCGGCGTCGGCTCCCTGACGAAGACCGGCGGCGCCACGCTCATTTTCACCGGCGCCAACACCTACTCGGGCCACACCACCGTTTCCGCCGGCACGCTCCAGATCGGCGACGGCGGCATCTCGGGCGGCATCGTCGGCGACATCACCGACAACGCCGCGCTCGTCTTCAATCGCTCCGACGCCCTCACCTACTCCGGAAACATCTCCGGCACCGGCTCCTTCACCCAGAGCGGCTCCGGCACGCTTACGCTCGCGGGCGCCAACACCTACTCCGGCGCGACGACCGTCTCCGCCGGCACGCTCGCCCTCGGCAGCGCCACCGCGCTCGGCGGCAACACGGCCGTGAGCGTCGCCTCCGGCGCCACGCTCGATCTCGCCGGCCATGCCACCACCCTCGCTTCTCTCGCCGGGGCCGGCGACGTCGCGCTCGGCGCGGCGACGCTCACCACCGGCGGCGCCAATATATCGACCACTTTCAGCGGCGTGATCTCCGGCGGCGGTGCGCTCGTGAAGACCGGCTCCGGCACGTTCACGCTCACCGGCGCCAACACCTACTCGGGCGGCACCACGATTTCCTCCGGCACGCTCACACTCGGCGACGGGGGCACGCTCGGCGACGGCAACCTCGTCGACAACGCCGCGCTCGTCATCGCCCGCTCCACCGCGCTCACGCTCGCCCACCCGATCTCCGGCACGGGCACGCTCACGGTCTCCGGCTCCGGCACGCTCACGCTCGCCGCCGCCAACACCTTTTCCGGCACCACCACCCTCGCCAGCGGCACGCTCTCCCTCGGCCACTCGCTCGCGTTGCAGCAGAGCACGCTCAACCTCACGGGTGGTTCGTTGAACTTCGGTTCGCTCACCGCCGCCACGTTCGGCGGACTCGCCGGCACGCAATCCTTCGCGCTGACGAACGCCTCCGCCGGCGCCGTCGCCCTCACGATCGGCACCAACAACGTGTCCACCACCTATGCCGGCGTCCTCTCCGGCGCCGGCTCGCTCATCAAAACCGGCACCGGCACGCTCACGCTTTCCGGCGCCAGCACCTACTCCGGCGGCACCACCGTCGACGCCGGCTTCGTCACCTTCTCCTCGCTCGCCAACTTCGGCACCGGCGCGCTCACGCTCGACGGCGGCGGCTTGCGCTGGGCCTCCGGCAGCACCGCCGACGCTTCCGCACTCGGTCTCGTCGTCGACTCCGGCGGCGGCACGCTCGATACCAACGGCAACGACGTCACGCTCGCCTCCGCGCTCTCCGGCTCCGGCTCGCTCATCAAAACCGGCACCGGCACGCTCACGCTTTCCGACGCCAACACCTACTCCGGCGGCACCACCGTCGGCGCCGGTTCGATCGCCTTCTCCTCGCTCGCCAGTTTCGGTTCCGGTCCGATCGCCCTCGACGGCGGCGGCCTCCGGTGGACATCCGGCAACACCACCGACATTTCCACGCGGCTCACCGCCCTCGGCTCCGGTGGCGCGACCTTCGATACGAATGGCAACTCTGTCACGTTCGCCTCCGCGCTCTCCGGTTCCGGCGCGCTCACCAAGTCCGGCGCCGGCACGCTCACGCTTTCCGGCGCCAACACTTATTCCGGCGGCACCGTGCTCGCCGACGGCACCCTCGCGATCGCGAGCGCCGACGCGCTCGGCAGCGGCCCGCTCATCTTCAACGGCGGCTCGCTCGCCACGTCCGGCGCGTTGACCCTTTCCTCCGCGATCAGCCTCAACCGCAGCGTCGCGTTCTCGACCGCCGGCGGCGATCTCACACTCGCCGGTGCGATCTCCGGCCTCGGTTCCCTCACGAAGACCGACGCCGGCACGCTCACGCTCTCCGGCGCCAACACCTTCACCGGCGACACCACCGTGAGCGGCGGCACGCTCGCGCTTTCCGGCGCGGGCAAGATCGGCCTCGGCACGCTCGGCCTCACCGCCGGCGCCACCCTCGACCTCGGCGGCGGCACGCAGACCATCGCGGGCGCGGGCGGTTTTTCCACCGGCCTCGTCGGCCACATCACCGCCGGCACGATTTCCACGCCCGGCTATGTTTTCATCCAGAGCGGCACGTTCGACAACACCTGGACCGGCTCGTCCGCCGATTCCTATCTCTTCATCGGCGGCGACGCCTCGGCCACCATTCTCCTCAACGGCGCCAACAACGCCACCAACACCTATGACCCCACCCAGGTCGTGATCGGTTACTTCTCCGCGGCCGGCACCGTGAAACTCGGCAATGCCGACGCCCTCGCTGCGGACTCCGAGAATGTCGAGATCTACGACGGCACGCTCGATCTCAACGGCCAGACCGGCGTCCGCGCCAACTCGCTCGCCCTGAAAAGCGGCTCCGCCTCCGGCCTCGTCAACAGCTTCACCACCTCCACGGCGAGCTTCGCCGGTGGCGTCACGCTTTCCAGCGCCGGCAGCCAGATCGGCGGCGAGGGCAACCTCACGCTCTCCGGCGCGCTCAGCGGCAGCGGCGGTTTCTCCAAAATCGGCACCGGCACGCTCACCCTCACCGGCGCCAACACCTACACCGGCGCGACCGCCGTCAGCGCCGGGAAACTCGTCGTCAACGGCTCCGCCGCCGGCAGCGCGTTCACAATCAACTCCGGCGCCACCCTCGGCGGCTCCGGCACCGTCGGCACGCTCACCGTCGCCAGCGGCGGCATCCTCGCCCCCGGCAACTCCCCCGGCACCCTCACCGCCGGCAACACCACCTTCGCCGGCGGCGCCACCTTCCAGTTCCAGCTCAACGACGCCTCCGGCTCCGCCGGCACCGCCTGGGATCTCCTCGCCGTCAACGGCACCCTCACGCTCAACGCCACCTCCGACAATCCCTTCACGCTCGATCTCACGTCGCTCACTTCTGCCGACGTCGCCGGCGACGCCGCCAACTTCCACTCCGCCGCCGACTACTCCTTCACGTTCCTCACCACGACCGACGGCGTATCCGGTTTCTCGAGCGACGCCTTCACGATCGACACCTCGCACTTCACGAATCCGTTCACCGGCACCTGGTCCGTCTCCCTCACCAACTCCGGTCATGATCTCACGCTCAACTACACCGGCGCCTCCGCCATCCCCGAGCCCTCGACCTACGCCGCCCTCGCCGGTCTCGCCGCCCTCGGCCTCGCCTTCTGGCGCCGTCGACGCCTCGCGACCTGACTCCTCGCCACGTTTCAGGCTGTCGTCGGCTCGACCCGGCGACAGCCTGAAACCTCCGCCCGTAAATCCCGCTGTTGCAGGAGCGAAGTCTGGCTGGCAGTCTTCCGTCTGCCGCGACTGGTCCGTCGCGCCTGCCATGCCCGTCCGCCCCCTTCCCGCCGAACTGTTTTCCCTCTGGCGGGAGCTCGCCGCGTTTTCCGCGGCACAGACCGACGCCGCCCTGAAGCATCTTCAGACTTGGCTCGCGACCGCCGTCACCGCGGACAACGTCATCTGGGTCGGCGCCGTGCGCGTGCTCGCCGGTGCGGCGGCGGTCGACGATCCGTTCTTCGGCTGGCGGTTGCGCGACCGCCGGCCGCTCCATCCCGATCCCCAGCCCTACCGACACCTGCTGGGGCAGTATTACGGATCGGAGCACTACGGGAAGCTGACCCCGACCTACCGCTCACGCTCGCATGAGCCGAAGATCGACCACGTGGGCCTGACGGGCCGCGCCTCGCTCGCCGGCACCGGCCGCTTCCGCGTCCACCGCCTGCGCGACCGCGACTGGATCGACTTCGCGGCGTTCCGCCGCACTGCGCACTACCGGATGTATTACCGCGACGCCGGCATCCTCGACCGCATTTGGATCGGCTATCCCGTGAACGACCGCTGCGAGTCGTTTTTCCTGATCGATCGCTACCGGCGGGCGGGCCGCCGCCTCTTCACCCGCGCCGAGGCGGATCTCGCCGGCCTCGCCGTGCGCAGCGTGCCCGGGCTGCACCGCCGGCTGTTTCTGGCCAACGGCCTCGCCACGGGCGACAAGCCGTTCAGCCCCGCGGAGCGCCGCGTCCTCGCCGGCCTGCTCGACGGCCTGACGGAGAAGGAAATCGCCGGGGCGACCGGCCGGAGGGCGGGCACCACCCACCACTACGTGAAGGGGCTCTACGCCCGTTACGGGGTGAACAGCCGCGCCGCCCTCATGGCGCTGTGGCTGAAGGGCGGGTGAGGCTCGCCCTCCGCGTGGCGGGACCGACACCGCCGTGCCGGCGTGAACCCTCCCCTGTTTAGGAGAGTATTCATCCCGCCGCGAAATCGCCATCCTCCCGGGGTGTCCTTCGTTTCTTCTTCGGGTTGGGCGCGCCGGCCGCGCCGGTCGCCGGGCGTGATCGCGCTCTGCTTGCTGGTCTTGCTCTGCTGCCCCCGGCCCCTCCGCGCGCAGACCCATCTCGATGCTTCCTGGCTCGCGGCCGTGCCGATCGGCCACAGTTACATCACCGGCCTGGAGATGGCGAAAAACCAGTTGGTGATGTTCACCACCGATGAAGTCTGGGAGAGCGCGGTCACCACTCCCACCACCTATGTCAAAACCTTCATCCCTTCGCACAAAGGCGTCCACCTGTGGGAGCAGAGCATCGCCGTTTACCGGCCGGCGCAGGACGATTACCTCTTCGCGGGCGGCAGCTTTGACTACCGCATCTTTCAGTATAGCCGGTGGCGCGGCGCAGTGCTGAACAGCTTCGGCATGGAGGACGTGAATGACCTGCCGCGCGGCCTGGTCGCCTGGGGCGACGGCATCATCGGCTCCCAGGCGAACGGGCTTTATTACTACGACAGCCTGGAGGGAGACACCCGCACCGCCGCCACGATCTTCGGCAACAGCGGCCCGGGCGCCGTCTCCTCCCGTGTCGGCGCGCTGGAGTGGGGACCCGACGGCCGGCTCAACGTCCTCGACCCTGGCAACCACGCCATCCTCCGCTACAACGTCAGCACCTTTTCCTACGTCGATTCCATCGCTCTCGCCACCAGCGCGGCCGACGGCACCAGCTTCGCCATCAGCTCCACCGGGTTCATCTTCGTCAACAACCTCTCCGGCGGCGGCGGCACCATCTACAACTACGCCACCGGCGATTTCGCGGGCATCTATGGCGACGGCACGGTTACCCTGGCCTCCGGCAGCGACAACGGCGGCAAGCTCGGCATGACGGCGGACGACTCCGGCCGCGTCTTCATCTACGACGCGGGCGCCAGCGACGTCGTGTATTACGACACCACCGCCTTCGCCGCGCTCATGGCCGCCGGCACGGTGATCGACACCGGCGGGGCCGACCTCACCGCCACGGCCCTCGCCGGCAGCGGCATCCGCACCGTTCGGGGCGGAGGTTCTGTCACGCTTTCCGGGGCGGGCAGCTACGACAGCGGCATCATCGTGGCCGTCGACACCACGCTCGCGCTCGCCGGCACCGCCGTCGTGGACACGCCGTCCATCCTCATCGCCGGAGGGGCCACGCCGGGCGAAGTGCGGCTGGCAGGGGACGCTTCCAGCCGCTCCGTGCTCCTCACCGGCGGGATCGCGGGCGAGGGAACCCTGCGCTTCGACGGCGGCATCCTGCGCTCCCGGCAGGACGGCGAAGTCGTCTCCCCCGTGGTCATCGAATCCGGCGGGGCTTTCCTGGACTCGAACGGCCACGAGATGACCATCAGCTCGGATGTCTCCGGGACGGGCCCCCTCACCAAGCAGGGCGAGGGCCGGATGATCCTCAGTGGAACAGGCGCCTGGACCGGCGGCACCGTCGTGGAGGGCGGCATCCTGCAATTCGCGAAAACCGCCGCGCTGCCGGATGACAACCTCACCATCGTCTCCGGCGCCACCGCCGCCTTCAACATCGGCGGGGCGGGCGAGTTCACCGAGGCGGGCATCACCGGGCTCCTCGCCGCCGCCGATTTCCAGTCCGGCGCGCGCCTCGGCCTTGGCACGGATTCGGGAGACTTCACCTTCACCGCCGCGCTGGCGGACACCCACGGCGGCGTGAATTCCCTCGGCCTCGTCAAGCTGGGGGAAAACAGACTCACCCTCACCGCGGCCAACACCTACACCGGCGGCACCGCCATCCTCGGCGGCGAGGTGCGTTTCACCACGAGAGCATCGCTGCCCGATGACAACCTCACCGTCGCCTCCGGCGCCGCCGCCATCCTGGACGTCGGCGGGGCGGGCGGATTCACCAACGCCGATATCGCCTCCCTCGCCACCGGCGGCGCCAGCACGGGCTTCCTCGACGGCTCCGCGATCGGGCTGGACACCTCCGATGCCTCCGGCGGCAGTTTCACCCTCACCACCGAGCTGACGGACACCCACGGCGGCGCGAATTCCCTCGGCCTCATCAAGGATGGCACCGGAACGCTCATTCTCACCACCGCCAACACCCATACCGGCGGCACCACCGTCCGCGGGGGATTCATCCAGTTCAGCTCCGGGTCAAATCTCGGCACCGGCGACATCACCCTCGCCGGCGGCGGTCTGCGCTGGGCCGACGGCGCCACGGAGGACCTCGCGGGCCGGGGAATCCCCCTCGGATCGGGCGACGGCGCCATCGACACGAATGGCGGCGACATCACGCTGGCCGCCGACCTCTCCGGCGCCGGCGGCTTGCTCAAGACCGGCGCGGGCGAACTCACCCTCACCGGGCACAACACCCACACCGGCGGCATCACCGTTAACCAGGACTTCATCCAGTTCAGCTCCGAGCAAAACCTCGGCACCGGCGACATCACCCTCGCCGGCGGCAGCGGCCTGCGCCTGACCCAGGGGAGCGTGGCGACGATTTCCGGCCGGACGATCACCCTCGACGCGGGCAACAGCGTGCTGGACACCAACAGCGGCGACCTCGCCGTGAGCGCCACCCTCGTCGGCACCGGCACGCTGACCAAGACAGGCCTGGGCGAGCTGGACCTCTCCGGCATGAATACCTGGACCGGCGGCATCGTGCTCGACGCGGGGACCCTCGGGATCGGCTCGGCCAACGCCCTTGGAACGGGGACGATCACGATCAACGGCGGGGAAGTCCGCGCCGTGGGGGCGGAAAGATGGATGTCCAACAACGTCGTCATCAATGGCGACTTCACCCTCGGACGCCTGACGCACTTCCTCGGGTCGGTCACCCTCACCAACGATGTCACCCTCACCTCGGCGAACCCCGATTCGAGTGCTCCCGCCTCCTCCAGTTTTTTTGGAACGATTGGGGGGAACCACCGCATTACCTTCACCGAGGGCGACAACCCCACCGGAACCATCTACGTCGGGGGAAACAACACCTACACCGGCGGCACCACCATCCGCGCGGGCACCATTTTGGTCGGGCACAACAACGCCCTGGGCACCGGCACGGTGACGATCGAGGGCGGCACGCTGCAGGTGTGGGATATTGTCACCCTCGCCAACCGCATCGTCCTCGACGGCGGCACGCTCGCCGGCGCGGGCACGCTCGCCGGCGACGTCACTTTCAACTCTGGCGCCACCCTCGCCCCCAGCGACTTCACCGGGAGCGCCCCCGGCACGCTCACCTTCACCGGCGGCCTCACGCTCGCCGACGGCACCGCGCTCGACTTCCAACTCGGCACCACCAGTGACCTCATCCTCGTCTCCGGCGGCACCCTCACCGGCTCCGCCTCCGCCGGCGGCATCACCCTCAACTTCTCCGACGCGGGGGGCTTCGCCGCCGATACGACTTACATCCTCTTCGATTTCACCGGCGCCGATCTCACCAGCTTCGACCTCTCCGACTTCACCCTCGGCTCCACCCTCGCCGGCTACGACTACTCGCTCGATTTCTCCGGCTCCAGCCTGCAGCTCACCGCGACCACCTCCGCCGTCCCCGAGCCCTCCACCTACGCCGCCCTCGCCGGCCTCGCCGCCCTCGGCCTTGGCCTGCTCCGCCGTCGCCGCACCGGATCGAAGTAAGTCCAGCCTCACGCGGCGATGACGGGATGCGCCGTCCGCCGCCGGCGATTCTCGTCTCTCCCACGTTCGCCCGGCCCTGCGCTCCTCTCCTCCTCCGCGGCAACCGGCGCCGGTTAGTTTCGAATCCCTCGTCGCGCCGGCACGGGCCGCAGATTGATGTGGTTTCGCACCGAGGCCTGAAAGTTCCGACCGACCGGCAGGACCGCCGCATCATCCAGCTCGAGCGTCCACCGGCCGCCCGACGCGCGCCGCAGCCGCCGCACATGTTTCCAGCCGACAATATGCGAACGATGCACGCGGCCGAACCACGTTTCCGGCAGCATCGCCGCCCACACGCTCAGCGCCTTCAACTCGAAAAACTCCCGTCCGCCCGCGAGCCGCACCCGTGAATGATCGCCGTCCGCGGCGATCGTCACGATGTCCTCCCAGCGGACCTGCACATGGCAGTTGCCCGCGCGCAGGAAGCATCCGCCGGCTTCCGCCGATGCTGGCGGCGGCGCGGCCGGCGCGGGCACCGGCTTCGTGGCCGGCCGGTCGGCCGCGGTCAGCACCAGTTCGCCGAGCCGCCTCAGTTCCTCCATTTCCGCTCCGGTCCACGCGTGAATCTTCCGCGTATCGTCAAGTCCGACCAGCGCGACGAGCCGCCCGGCCCGAAACAGCGGAGCGGCGGCGGTCGCGCAGTTGCCCTCGCGGCGCATCTCTTCCTTCAAGATCTGCGCATCCGGCGGCAGCGCCTCGATGTCGGCCAGCACGACGGTGCGATTTTGCAGGAAATCCCGCATCGGATGCGCGATCAACGCCACCGGCACGTCCGGGAAATCGGGCAGACAGGCCAGCACGCCATCGGCGCACCATTCGTAGGCGACGGAAAAATTCTGCAGCGCCTCATCGAGCCGGATCAGCCACGCGCGGTCCGCATCGAAGGCCGGTCCGATCAACGCCAGCGCCTCCGCCGGCGCCGTGGTCGGCGGGGCGGTCAGCAGGCATTGCGCGACGCGATAGAGCAATTCGGCGGAGGCCATCCGCACGTTTTTCGCCGTCCATCGGCGGCGACGCAATCCGGTCTTTCCCCGGCGCCGCAATTCACTCCGCGCCGCCGGCTTCGTCACGGATCCGGCGTCCGCCCCGGGAGGACGGCGCCCATTGCGCGAAAAACGCCTCGACCGCCTTCGGCTGGTAGCGCTTGCGCTTGGGCACTTCCCACGCGCCCGTGCCCTGGGTCGCCAGCCGCGTGCCGTCGGATTCCAGCACCACGATCGCCGGCAGCCCGCGGCGGGTCGGCTTGTCGAAGCATTCCACGACGTCGCGGTTGCGTTGCCTGCCGGTCTTCGCATTCACGTCGATTTTCACCAGGACGAAGTCGCGCCGGAAGCGTTCGATCAACGTGGGATCGCTCTCGAACAAATCGTTCAGCCGGTGGCACCAGGGACACCAGTTGGCGCCGAACATCAGCACGACCCGCTTGTGCTCCGCCGCCGCCCGCGCGAGGCCCGCCTCGACAAGCGCCGCGCCGTCGGCCTGCGGATCGAAGACATCGAGTCCGAACTTCGGATACTCCGCCGCCTGCGCCGCCGCGCCGATCGCAGCCAGAAACACGAGCCGGCGGAGCAACGTCATCGCGCGACGGTGGGTGCGCCCGCATCCCCGGCCAATCCCAAATCCGTCCTGCCGGTGCCGTTGGGCGACAGCGGATGCCGTTCGTCGATTCGCCATTTCCCGCGGCGGCAAAGCCCGGCTAAACGCCCGCGGCCCCACACTGCCAATGCTCCTTTTCGCCCGTTCGCCCATCTCGTCGGCGCCGGCATCGTTCGCCGCACTCCGCCGCACCGCCGGCCGCCTCGGCCGCGTTTGCGTTCCTTTCGCCGGGCTTCCCCGCCTGGCCCTCGCTTTCGCCTGCGCCGGCGCGCCCGCCTTCGCGGATTCCGAAGACGGCTGCATCCCCTCGCCCGAGGACGGGATTTTCTGCGGCGAGGATCCCGACACCGGTCCTTCCTGGGACATCCGCTACTACAACATCTATGGCGACGAATCCCAGGAGTGGGATGCGTCGCTCTATCGGGTGGTCGACGACGACTATCCCTCGACTTATCTCGCGCCGGGAGCGCGATTGAGCGTGTCCGCCGTCGGCAACGCCGTTTACACCGGCCTGCTCTACGGTGAGGGCGCGCTCCGCATCCTTTCGGGCACCGTGAGATTTCTTCCCGGCGGAACGCACACGGCGACCCTCGGCTTCGCGTATCTTTATTCAAGCAACAGCTACTCCGGCGGCACCGAAATCGCCGGAGGAAAACTGATCATCGGCGGCGATTCCGGCCTCGGCTTGGGCACCGTGCAACTGACCGGCGCCGGCGTGCTCGAAACATGGTTTTCCGGCACGCTCCGGGGATTTTCCATCACCGGCGATGACACGCTGCTCTCCGTCCCCAATCAATGGATCACCGTCTCCGGCACCATCTCGGGGGATGGCCGGCTCAACCTCGCCGCCTCCAACGGCCAGATCACCCTCACCGCCGTCAACACCCACACCCACGGGACGTCGATGAGCGCGGGCAAACTCATCATCGGCGACGATTCCGCGCTCGGCGCGGCCGGCACGCGGCTCTCCCTCACGGACGGTGCGACCCTCGCAGCCTCGGCCAGCTTCGCGTCCACCGCGCGCGAACTCGCCCTCGGCGCCGGCACCCAGACGATCCAGGTCGGCGCCGGCGATTCCGTGCAGTGGAACGGTGTCGTCACCGGCGCGGGCACGCTCGAGAAAACCGGCGCCGGGACGCTCACGCTCGCCGGCGCCGACAGCACTTTCAGCGGCGGGCTGCTCGTTTCCGCCGGCACCGTCCGCCTCGGCGCCGACCAGTCCGCGGGCGCCGCATCGGGCTCGCTCACGATCGACGGCACGCTCGATCTCAATGGCCACAGCCAGACGACCGCGGCGCTTTCCGGCACCGGCTCCATCATCGGCCACGGCGGCACTCTCACCCTCGACTCCGGCGCCAGCACCACGCTCGCCCTCGCGTTGACCGGCGCGGGCAATTTCACGAAGGCCGGCGCGGGCACGCTCACGCTCGCCGGCGCCAACGCGCTCTTCGCAGGCACGACGACCGTCGCCGGAGGCACGCTGCGGCTCACCCATTCCGACGCGCTCGCCAACAGCACCCTCGTCAACACCGCCAGCGGCACCGTCGCCTTCGGCTCGCTCACCACCGTCACGATCGGCGGCCTCGGCGGATCCGGCTCCCTCGTCCTCGCCAATGAAAACGAGGAGGCGATCGCCCTCGTCGCAGGGGGAAACAACGCCTCGACGACTTTCTCCGGCGCGCTTTCCGGCGCCGGCAGTCTGGCCAAAACCGGCTCGGGCACGCTCACGCTTTCCGGCGCCATCACGCTCACCGGCGCCACCCTCGTAAGCGGCGGCACGCTCCGCGCCGGCGCGGCCAATGTCCTCGGCGCCGACTCCGCCCTCTTCGTTGTCGATGGTGCGACTGTCGACCTCGCCGGCCACGACCAGAGCGTCGGCGATCTCGATTCCTACGATGCCGCGCACGACACCTTCGACGCCGGCACCGTCGCCCTCGGCGGCGCCACGCTCACGACCCTCACCCGCGTCACGAACAACTGGGCCGGCGCGATCACCGGCGAGGGCAACATCATCAAGGAAGGCGCCGCCACTGCTCGTTGGAGCGGCGCAAACACCTTCGCCGGGACGCTCACCGTCGCCGCCGGCACGCTCCTCGCCGCCGCGGACGGCACGCTGAGCCGCGACGCGGTCGTATCCGTTTCCTCCGGCGCGACGCTCGACCTCGATGACCACGCGCAAACCGTCGCCGGACTCGCCGGTGCCGGCACCGTGACGCTCGGCTCGGCCTCGCTCACGCTCGCGCAGGACTCCGATCAGACGTTCTCCGGTGCGCTCAGCGGCACCGGAGCCCTCACCAAATCCGGCGCGGGCACGCTCACGCTCGCCGGCGCCAATGGTTTCTCGGGCGGGCTCACGCTCTCCGGCGGGGCCGTGAGCGTCGCCTCCGACGCGTCGCTCGGCGAGGCGAGCGGTTCGCTCACATTCGACGGCGGCACGCTGGCGACGACGGCGGCGTTCGCCTCGGCTCGCGATATCGCCCTCGCCGGCGCCGGCACGATCCGGACGACCGGCGGCACGCTCACGCTCTCCGGCGCGCTCTCAGGCCCGGGTTCGCTCACGAAAACCGGCTCCGCCACGCTGGTCGTCGCGGGAAACAACACCGGCTTCACCGGCGCGACCACGATCGCCGCCGGCACGCTCACCCTCGGACACGCCTCCGCCCTCGGACAATCCGGAGCCGTGTCGATCGCCAGCGGCGCCATCCTCGATTCGGCGGCACACGGGTTCGATCTGGCGCGCGTATCCGGCGCGGGAACACTCACCGGCTCGGGCGCGTTTTCGCACGATTCCGTCTCGAACCGCTCGCTCGCCACGATTCTCGCCGGCACCGCCGGCCTGACCAAATCCGGCAGCGGCACGCTCACGCTCACCGGCGCCAGCACCTACACCGGCACGACGACCGTCGCGGCCGGACGGCTCGTGGTCGACGGCTCGATCGCGGCCAGCGCGCTCACGACCGTCAATGCCGGCGCCACCCTCGCCGGGCACGGCACCCTCGGCGCATTGACGATCGCCAGCGGCGCCACCCTCGCCCCGGGCGACTCCCCCGGCACGCTCTCCGCCGGTGACACCACCTTCGCCGGCGGCGCGACGTTCCAATTCGAACTCAACAACGCCACCGGCGCCGCCGGCACGAACTGGGACCTCCTCGCCGTCAACGGCACCCTCACGCTCTCCGCCACGTCCGGCAATCCCTTCACGCTCGACCTCACCTCGCTCACCTCCGGCAACGCCACCGGTCTCGCGGCGAACTTCGACGCCACCTCCGATTACTCGTTTACCTTCCTCACGACCACCGCCGGCGTATCCGGTTTCTCGAGCGACGCCTTCGCCATCGCCACCTCGCACTTCTCGAATCCGTTCTCCGGCACCTGGTCCGTTTCCCTCACCAACTCCGGCCGCGACCTCTCGCTCAACTACGCCGGCTCTGCCAGCGCCATCCCCGAGCCGTCCACCTACGCCGCCCTCGCCGGAATCGCGGCTCTCGGCCTCGCCGCCTGGCGCCGACGCCCGCGCGCCGTCTGACGCGCGGAAGAGCGTTTCATTTTCGCGCGGCATCCGCTCCGGCTTCCCGCCGGACGTTCGCCGCAATCCCGCCGGCACGGCAGCCGGAGAGGTCATGGACTGACGAGAGAACGGATCGGTTTTCCCAACGGGAGCATGAAGCGATCCCGACAGAGATCATGCTCCCGCTCCGGTTGTCATGCCGCTTTTCTTCCTGCGCCGCGCCCGCAGTCGCAGGTGATGCGAGAATCCTTCGACGCCACTTGACCGTCGGGAAAAAGTCCCGGTTGAACCGGGACTTTTTCCCGGCACGGCAGGACATTTCCTTCTTTTGACCAGGCGCGTCGCGGTTATTGTGCCTGCCGCGCGTCGCATTGTTTTTCGGACGCACACCACTGCCCCCACGTCTTCATTTCGGTTTTGCCCTATGAAAAAACTCAACCTCATCGCCGTGCTTGTTTCGTTCGTCGGACTCCTGTTGTCCGGCTGCGCCACCGCCCAACTCACCTCGGATGTCTCTCCGGGGGCCAAGCTCGAGGAAGCCCGGACGTTCTATGTCGTCCACCTTCCCAAGGATGACCGCGGCGTCGACAAGCTGATCGCCGACCGTCTCAACACCATGGGCAAGCAGGCAACCTTCGGGGAAAAGGAAACCGCGCCCGCCGATGTCGATGCCATCGTCACCTATCAGGACAAATGGATGTGGGACATCACCATGTATATGATCGAGCTGAACGTGCAGCTCCGTCAGCCGAAAACCGACATCGCCATCGCTTCCGGACACTCCCTCCGCACCTCGCTCGTGCGCAAATCCCCGCCCGAGATGGTCTCGGAAGTCCTCAACGATATTTTCAAGAAACGCTGATCCCATGTCCCGCTCCTCTCTTCCACTCCGCTCGCTCGCCTTCGCCGGCGTCGCGGGTCTGCTTCTCCTCGGCAGTGGCTGCGCCACCGCTTCCAAGCCATCCGCGATGATCGCCGCTCCCACAACCGCCGTCACGCACCACCCGGAATCGCTCAGCGTCACCGTCACCGGCGGCGCCGACACCTCCGCGATGGGAGCATCCAATATCGCCAACGCGGATTTTGCCGAAGCCATCAAGACCTCCATCGTGCAATCGGGTCTGTTCGCCAGGATCGCCTCCGGCGATCAGTCGGACTACCAGCTCGACGTGCAGATCGTGCGGCTCGACCGGCCGACGTTCGGGGCCTCGTTCACCGTCACCCTCGAGACGACCTGGCGCCTTGTGCACCGGGCGAACCAGGCGGTCGTCTGGCAGAAGGCGGTCATCAGTTCCTTCACCGCGACGATGGGCGATGCCTTCGCCGGCGTCACCCGCCTCCGGCTGGCCAACGAAGGCGCCGCCCGCACCAATATCCAGGATGCCATCACGCAGATGAGCGCGCTGGCGCTGCCCTGAGGGTTGCCGAATCATTCGCAAGTCCAGCGGCCAAACACGAGAGGCGGCTCCGCATCGGAGCCGCCTCTTTTGTTTCCATCTCTTGATCCGCATTCGGATCCACTCCTCGACCGCGGGAGGTTCCGGCCCCTTCCTCCTGCTCTCCGCCTTCACGCTTCCGCCACCGGCGGATGATATTCCCTCAGCTCCGCCTCGATCCACGCCGGCACGGGCAGCGTTGCGTCCAGCTGCGGCTCCCAGCGCCGCCAGAACGTTTCCCGTTCCTCCGCCGTATAGAAATGGTGCATGTAGCGGGATCGATACAGCGCCTCCGCCAGCCGGCGCGGGATCCGCACCCGCCGTTTGAACTCCGCGTAGAGACCGCCGCCATATGCGCCGTCCTCCGCGGTGTTGCGGCGGGTCATCGTCACGTCGCATCGCAGCCACCGCCGGCAGGCCGCGATCTTCGCCTCGTCGGGGATCTCCGATTTCAGGATCAGCAGCGAGAGATTATCCTGCTCGATCACGCCCCAGCCCGCGGCCGCGTCGAACGGATGGGCGTAGATGTCGATGCCGAGATGCCCCTCGATTTCGCGGGAGAAAAACTCCCCCGGGATCAGCGGGTGCACGTATTCCTTCTCCAGCAGACGGGGGAACCGCGCGAGCAGCGTCTCCATCGAGGCCTCGCCGGCCGGTTCGCCGAACAGCGGGCGATAGCTGAACAAATAGAGCGAAATGAGGCGCGCGATCGGCTCGCGCACCGCCGTCACGACCCGCAGCCGCGGCAGCCGCGCCAGCCAGCGCAATCCCGTGAGATGAAGAAGTCCCTGCAGCCGGATCATCCGCCACTCCGCACGCGTGAAGCCGGGATATCCGCGGATCCACAGCTCCATGCGATGCGTGGCAAAGGTGAAATAGAAACCGCTCGATCGCAGCGATTGCTCGAGCGTGATCGTGCCGACCTTGCCCATCGTATAGACGAGGATCGGCGCATCCTGCCGCGCCGGCACGCAATGCCGGTAAAACCACCAGAAAAACACCAGCATCACCCCGCGCGGCGCCTGAAAGGCCAGATACTCGGGCAGATGGTCCCGCCAACGACGCAGGCGCGCGATGCCGACGGGGAAACGCAGGGTAAATCCGTTCACAAGCTGGAAGAGCTCGAAGCGATACGCACGCCGCCCGGCGCTGCCAAGTCCAACCCCTCCCTCCGTTTCGATTTTCGCGAAGCCGCAGCCTCCAGGCGCCACCGGCCGATCGCTGGACGCGCGTGCTCCGCCTCGCGCGTGTTCCTATCCGGCCTGCCTCGCCGCCTTCTTTCAGGCCTCCGATGTCGTGCCGGAGCCTTGGGCCCCGGCGTTCTTTATCGTTTCACCCGCTCTGCCGGCCTGCCTACGTTTCATAAACATGGAGAGGCCGTTTCATCGGTCCTCCTTCTTATGAAATTCCCCCTGTATCTCCTCATGGCGCTGCTGTTGACCTCGTGCGCCACCTCGCCGCAGAGCGCGGTCTCCCAACATTCCTCCGCCTCTCGACTTTATACTCAGGCCGATGTCTTTCCGCTTCTGCCTGGCCGTCAGCCTGACTTGATCCCGGCTCCGCTGCCACCGCGCGTGCGTTACCGGCTCGCCGACGACGCCACCGTCAACCGCCTGGCCGCGCGGCTCGCGGCCGGTCTGACCTCCGCCGATCCGTCCTTGTATGGCGACCTGGTGCTCGTCCAGCCCGGCGCCTGGTCCCACCTCAAATCGAATCTCACGCTGGACCTGAAGGACGCGGCGAATCTGACGATGATGGACCCCGCACAGGGCGTGAAGGACGGGCTCGAAAACGGACTTCCCGGGCGCGTCTTCCGCAGCCGGCACGCGGTGGAGTTGCTGGCCGCGGAACTCTCGCGGCGCCTCCGCGAGGACGGCGGCTTCCACGTCCGCGCCCTGAAGACCCGGGAGATGGCGAAATGGTGGATTTACATCGGCTTCAACATCGAGGAACCGGTCTATGTCGTCGCGAGCGAGGGCGGGAAATACCGCTTCATCGTGACGTTCTCCCGCGATCGCGTGTTCGGTCTGGACGAACTCAACGGCCTTCCCGGCGAAGGCTGACGCCGCCGGCGCGCCGCGCCGATCGCGCGGTGTCCCCGTCCGGGGCCGCGCCGCCCGGCCCGCGATCTTCCCGCACCGCTCCGGACCGGCCGCGGCCAGCCGGCGCAGTCGGAACTTCTCCCGGCCGCGCCGCGCCCTTAGTCTCGCGGCCCATCATGGAATCCCGCATCAGCCTCATCACCCTCGGCGTGGCGGACGTCGCCCGCTCGATCCGTTTCTATCGCGACGGCCTCGGCTTCGCCACGACCGCCCGGGAGGGCGATCCGATCGCCTTCTCCGCCACCGCCGGCACCCGCCTGGCCGTGTATCCACTCGACAAGCTCGCCGAGGACATCGGGCCCGGCGTCCGGCCCTCCTCGCCGGGCTTCTCCGGGATCACGCTCGCCCACAACGTCCGCCGGAAGGAGGACGTCGCCGGCGTGCTCGCGCTCGCCGCGCGGTCCGGCGGGCGGATCGTGAAGGAGGCGCAGGACGTTTTCTGGGGCGGCTACAACGGCTACTTCGAGGATCCCGACGGTCATTATTGGGAAGTGGCCTGGGCCGAGCAGTTCCGTTTCGACGAGACCGGCTCGCTCATCCTGTGACCTTCGCCCCAACCGCCCGCGCCGCGCTTTATGGACATCGAATTCGACCAGCAGGAAACCGCGCAAATCGTCGCCTCCCTGCGGAGATATTTCCGCGAGGAACTCGACCAGGACCTCGGCGAGATGCGCGCGAAACTGCTGCTGGGCTATTTTCAGCAGGAAATCGCCCCCTTCGCCTATAATCAGGGCGTGAAGGACGCGGAGGCGTTCTTCCGCGGCAAGGCCGAGGACCTGACGGCCACCTGCTTCGAGGAGGGCCTGACGTATTGGACGAAGAAGCGGAAATAGCGCCGGCCGCGGCCGCGTATCCGTCGACAGGATGCTCCGGCCGCGCTGCGCCTGAGGCGCGGCCCGCCCGGCCCGATGCCCCCTCCGGTTTTTCGCAAACAATGAGACCGCGGACAGCCTTTCCTCCGGCCCGCCGCCGGCTCTCACTTTTCCCCGGCAGAACAAACCCCACCCGCCCGCGCCGGTGCCGGCGTTTTCATGCGCCGTCCGCGGCCTGCGGGCTTCGCCCCATGCACTCCCTCCTTCGCCTGCGCCCGCTTTCCGCGCTGCGTCTGTCGCTCGCGTTTGCCGTCTCCGTCCTGGCGCCCGCCGCGCTCGCCCGGACCCACCTCAGGATCTCGGCCACCGGCGCCGCGATCGACGCCTTCGAAAACTGGACCTCGGCGACCGCCTGGACCGACATCGCCGACTTCCGCAACGCCAACGCCGCGCGCCCCGTCATCGACCTGCTCCTCCAGCTGCAGGCGCTCAAGGCCGGCGGCCTCGACTTCGATTTCGAATTCGTCCGCGTGATCACCAACGAGCAGGCCCGGCTCGCCGTGATCGAGGGCCGCGCCCAGCTCACCGCCGAGACCGTATGGGACGACGAGATCGCCGCCCATGCCGGCGCGCTGCTGCGGACCGACGACATCCTCCGCAACGGCGAATTCGTCAAAGGTCTCTACGTGCTTCCGACCAACCGGAAAATGCTGGCGCTCTCCTCGCTCGACGAGCTCCGCGCCGCCCCGGCCGCGGTCGTCGCGAGCTGGGCGCTCGACGTGAAGACGCTCGAGGCGATCGCGCCCCGCGCCATCGAGAAGAAGCCCACGCCCGAGCTCGTCTACCAGGCCATCCAGAAAGGCCAGGCCGATTTCACCCTCGACGAATTCTCGGCCAGCGCCGACCTGTCGATCCAGAAGGCCGGCGTGAAACTCGTGCCCGTGCCGGGCTGCCTCATCGCCATCGCGGGCGCACGCTCGTGGATCGTCGCGAAGGCCGATGCCGACGCCGCAGCCATCCATCATGCGCTCGCCTCCGGCGCGAAGCTCCTCCGCGACAACGGCACGATCGAGCGCGCCTACCGCGAATCCGGCTTCTTCAACGCCCGCGTCGCCGGCTGGAAACGACTGTTCTGACCGCCATCGGGACGCACCTTCGTGCCCGTAAAAAAGAGCCCCGGCACGAAGCCGGGGCTCGCCAAAAAAACGTTGCGCGGATACAGCCGTCGCTCCGTCAGTTCGAAGGCGGCCGCAAAGTGATGCTCGCGACCGAACCTTCATCCTTCAGCGCCGGTTTTTCGTAGGGGCGTTTCATCGGGCGCAATCATCGACACGTCATGCGATGGGGTAAACGCGAAAATGCGACATATCCCGGTCGTGCCAGCCCCGCGCTCTGCTTCGGGTATCGTCCCGCCCTCCACCTGACGCACACGCCAACCGCCTCCGTCGTCGCGCACCACCTCCTCCCTGCTTGCCTTGGCGCGCCGTCACGCCCTGCATGCCCGCCGTCGATCCCTCCTCCCGTTCGCGCCCATGCCTCCCGACCTTTCTTCCCGCGACGCCTCCTCCTCGGAACCCACGGAGGTAAAGGTTCCCGAGACGATCCGGATCAGAAAACCGCTGCATCGCCGCGGCTGGTTCCGGCGGATCGCGTTCTGCCTCGCCTGCGCCGCCGGACTCGCCGCCGCCGCCGCGCTCGGCACCTTCACCCGCTGGCACGACGAACGCCTCGCCGATCTCGCGCGCCAGCAGCGCTCGCTCGATGACTTCGTCCGCAGCGACGAGTTCGCCGCCTTCGCCCGCGCGGCCGACGCCCAGCTGCTCGCCACCCTCAACTTCATCGTGGCCCGGCCCGCCGAGACCGCCGCCGCGCTGCCCGCCGTCGCCGCGTGGGAGCGCGCGCACGGCGCGCTGCCGTGGACGCTGCAGCTGACGCCGCTGCCCGTCTCCGCCGCGGCGCAGCCCGCGCGCATCCTCGCCGCCGGCCGCTCCGCCAGCGCGCTCCTCGTGCGGCACGGCTTCGCCTTCGACGACACGCAGCGCGCCGCCGCTCGCCGGCTCTTCCTGCGCACGCTCGCGCCGTTTCTCCGCGACTTCCTGCAGCGTGCGCCGGAAAACGATCTGTCGGCGTTCTTCCTCGACCGCCGGATGCAGGAAAACGCCCTCGCCGCCTTCGCCGCGCGCGCGGACGGCACCGTCAGCGACGCCGAGCGCCTCTTCGCCCTCTACGCCGCCGTCGGCCCGCGGATGTGGCAGGCGATCGACGCCCGGAGCGACGCGACCGCCCGGCGCTGAAACGGCGCCTCCGGCCCGCGCGAGCCGGATGGAGCTCCGCCGGCAGACGGCCGCCGCCGACATTGTTTTCCGAATACGCAGCTCGCGATTCTTCGCTCCCGCCGGCCGCCGCGGACCGGCCACGCTGCGCCGGACAAAAAGCGCGCAGTTTTTTCTTTGGCGGTGGATGCGCCCGTCCGCACAGTGTCGGGGTTTCAGGCGCGTCCACCCCGGATGCGTCGTGTCGTTTCGCCCCATGAGATTCCCGTTGCTGCTCCTCCTCGGCCTGGCCTCCGGCCTCGCCGCGCCCGCCCAGACTCCCGAGACGCCGGCCCTGCCCGCCGCGCTCGCCGCCGCCGACTCCGCGCTCGCCCGCGCCGATCTCGCCGCCTACCGCGGCTGGATCAAGTTCCTCCGGTTCGAGGCCGGAACCGCCGTCGCCCGCCACGGCGCGGACAGCACCGAAGCCCGCGACAAGGTCCGCCGGCTCGCGGACTGGACCGCCCGCATCGCCGCCGATCCCGCGCTGATCGGGAAGCTCCGCGGCGTGCAGGAATGGGCCTACGAGTCGCCGGTCGACGGCTCCGGCCAGCCGTTCAAGCTCGTCATCCCGACCGACTACGATCCCGCGCGCCCGGCCGCGATCACCGTCACGATGCACGGCTACAGCGGCAACCACCTCGAGCACTCCACCGGCGCGGCCGACCATCCCGGCTACTTCGAGATCTACGTGCTCGGCCGCGCCCGCGGCGGATGGTATACCGGCCTCTCGCGCGCCGACGTGCTGCAGGCGCTCGACTACGTCGAGGCGCACTGGCGCATCGATCCCGCGCGCGTCCGGCTCGCCGGCGGCAGCATGGGCGGCGGGGCGACGTTCAAGCTCGGCTCGCGTTACCCGCACCGGTTCGCGTCCGGTCAGATCACCTGCGGCTACTCGATCCAGGAGCCGGTCGCCAACCTGCTCACGTTTCCCATCTATGCGACGCACAGCGACGACGATCCGGTCGTGCCGATCCTGCTCTCGCGCGGCCCGCTCGCCAAACTCCGCCGGATCGGCGGCCAAGTGATCTACGACCAGACCACGGGCTACGGTCACGCCGTCTGGGATTACCAGGCGGGCAACGCCCGCGCCGCCGCTTGGGCGCCGAAGCAGATCCGGCCCGATTCGCGCTCGCTGCGGCACGTCGACTTCACGGCGATCGACGGCGATGCCGTCCGCGGCTGGTGGGGCGAAGTCGCCGAGTGGGGCCCGGAGCCCGCACCCGCCGGCTTCATCCTCGCCGCCGCCACCGACAACACCCTCTTCGTCTCGCCCGCCAACGTCGCCCGCCTGCGACTGCACCTCGCGGAGTCCCCCTTCAACCGGAGCGCGCCGCTCCACGTCTCCGTCGCCGGAGGCCTGCCTTTCGACATCCCGGCCCCGCTGCCGGATTCGGCCGTGATCGCGCCCGGGCCGGACGGAGCGTGGACGCTCGAAACGACGCCGCCGTCGACGCCCTTCCGGCTGCACACGCCCGGCGGCGCCATCCAGGTCTACAACGGCGAGCCGCTCCTCATCGTCTACGGCACGCAGGGCAACGAGGCCACGCGCGCGGCACTCCATGCGGCCGCCGTCGCCGCCAGCCACAGCCCGCACCCCGACTGGGTCGTCGATGGCGGCGACGCCGCGCCCGACGGCGTGCCGCACGCGCACAATCTCTACGGAGATCTCCCGATCGTCGCCGACACCGATGTGACGCCCGACGCTCTCGCCGGCCATGCACTCGTCCTCATCGGCACCGCCGCCGAGAACCGCGTGGTCGCGCAGATCGCCGCACAGCTGCCCGTCGCCTTCGACGGCGCCACGATCACGTGCAACGACGGCGTCGTGCTCCCCGGCGCACACCGCACGCTCGGCCTGTTTCACTACAACCCGTTCGCGCCGCAGCGGCTCCTCTTCTGGGTCGCCTCGGGCGACGCCGCCGGCTACGCGCCCGGCGCCACGGTGCCCGCGCTCAATGGCGATCGCTTCATCGGCGCCGACCTGATCGTGACCGACGCCACCGCCGGCACACTCACCGCCACACGCAGCTTCGACAGCCGCTGGACCTGGACGGCCCAACCCACCGCTTCGCCCGCGCTGCCCGCCGCGCTCGCCCCGCACGAGGCGCTGGCCTGCGCCATCGCCGATTCCGCGCGCCGCGCCACCGGCGCCGACTTCGGCCTCGCCGGCAAGCTCTCCGTCCTCGGTCGCACCGCCATCGAGCCCGGGGTCACACGCGTGAGCGACATTGCCGCGCTCGACTACGCCACGCCGATCGATGTCGTCGAGGTCACAGGCGCGCAGCTCGTGGCCTTCGCCCGGACCGCCGCCACCACCAGTTTCTCCGAGATCGCCACCTTCTCCGAGGATTCGCCGCTGCGCTTCGTGCCGGACGTCGAGCCGGAAGCGATCGATCCGGTCCGCATCTACCGCATCGCCGTGCCCGCCAACCAGCTGTTTCCCTTCGGTCGCACGATCAAGCCCGGCGCGCTCCCGCAGCGACGCACCGACACGATGCTCGCCGACGCGATCGCGCGTTTCCTCGTTGCGCGGTAAACCACCAAACCTCGCTCTGGCTTAACCGCAGAGACACAGAGCGCGCCAAGCGAAGCCCGCTGCGGTTTCCTCTGTGTCCTCCATGTCTCTGCGGTTCCTCGAGAACGACGTTCGCGCCGGCGGCGCCGCGCTCACCCGCGCCGCAGCTTCAGCAGGCGCTCGCCGGCCGCGTGCAGCGTGGCGGGCCGCTTGGCGAAGTTGAGCCGCACATAGCGGTTCTCCCCGTGGGCGAAGAAGCTCGAGCCGGGCACGGGCGCGACGCCGATCTCGCGCGTCATCCAGTGCGCGAACTCCACGTCGCTGGCGAAGCCGAAGGGCGAGATGTCGACCATCACGAAATACGCGCCTTCCGGCCGCGTGTAGCCGAGCCCCGTGCGGTCGAGATAGCCGAGCAGCACGTCGCGCGACGCGGCGTATTCCGCCGCGAGCCCGTCGTAGTAGTCCGCGGGAAAATTCAGCGCGGTCACGACCGCGTGCTGGAGCGGCGCGGCCGCGCCGACGGTGAGGAAATCGTGCACCTTCCGCGCCTGTGCGATGATCTCCGGCGCGGCGTGCACGTAGCCGAGCCGCCAGCCCGTGATCGAAAACGTCTTCGACAGCGACGAGCACATCAGCGTGCGCGCGGCCATGCCCGGCAGCGTCGAGAAATACGTGTGCCGGTGCGGCGCGAAGACGATGTGCTCGTAGACCTCGTCGGTGAGCACGAAGACGTCGAACTCCTCCGCCAGCGCCGCGATCTGCGCCAGCTCCCCGCGCGTGAACACGCGGCCGCACGGATTCGAGGGATTGCAGAGCACGAACGCCTTCAGCCCGCCGGCGAAGGCGCGCCGCAGTTCGTCGGGATCGAAGCGGTAATGCGGCGGATGCAGCGGCACGTGCACCGGCGTCGCGCCCGCGAGGATCGCGTCGGCCGCGTAGTTCTCGTAGAAGGGCGAGAACAGGCCGACTTTGTCGCCGGGATCGCAGACGGTCATCATCGCGACCATCATCGCCTCGGTGGCGCCGCAGGTGACGACGAGGTCGCGGTCGGCGTCGACGGCCAGTCCGGTGCAGCGCCCGATCTTCGCCGCGAGCGCGGCGCGGAGCTCGGGCGAGCCCCACGTCACCGCATATTGGTGACGCCCGGCGTCCATCGCCTCCTTCGCCGCCTGCACGAGCGCGGCCGGCGGATCCCAGTCGGGGAAGCCCTGCGCGAGATTGATCGCGCCGTGCCGCGCGGCGACGCGCGACATCTCGCGGATCAGCGATTCGGTGAAGACGGCGGTGCGGCGGGACGTCGCGGGCATGCGGTTTTATCGGCGAAGGGCGCCTCCGCCGTCGACCCTGCAACGTGTCGTAAAGCCGGCCGCCGCGACCGCGACCGGACGGCGCGGGCATGCCGCGGGCGCGACGCCGGCCCTGATTTTTCGTCCTCGCCGGAGGCCGGCCGCGTCGCCGGCGGACGCGTTACGGAATCCGCACCTGCATGCCGATGCGCAGCGCGTTTTCGCTCGGGAGCTGGTCGCGGTTGGCGTTGTAGATGTCGCGCCAGCGCGAGCGGCTGCCGTAGTATTTCTGCGCGAGGCTGAACAGGGTGTCGCCCTTCTGCACCGTGTGGGCGCGTCCGCCGGCCGAGGGCGGCGTCGGTTTCGAAAGCATGGGGCGCGTCGGCGGCTGCGGCGAGGCGTCGGCGGGACGGTAGACCGGCGAGGTCGCCGGTGCCGCGGCCGGGGTTTCGCGGGCGAGCGAAACGGGCGAATCGTCCCCGGCCGCAGCCGTGTCGTCCACCCCGGAGGGCGAGCCGGCGGCGGGATTGGCCGAACCCGCCGGCATCGAGAAGAACGGCTTCGCGCCGCCGTTGTCGTCGTCCGCCACGGTCGCCGCCTGGACCGGCGGCGGCGCGGCGTCGAGCGGGGCGCGGGTGGTGACGGTCGGCAGGCTGGTGCCGCCGCGGGCGGCGGCGAGCTCGGCCTTGAGCTGGTCGTTTTCCCGCTGGAGCCGGCCGATCTGGTCGAGCATTTCGAGCCGCTCCGCCTGGCTCTCCAGCGGCTGCGCGGGCAGCGTGCGCGCAAACTCGCGCTTGGCGGTGTCGACGAGCCCCTTGACGTAGGGCGCCTGGCGCGAGTTGGGCTGCAGCTCGAGGTATTTCCGGAAATGGTAGATCGCCGCGAGCGGATCCTTGATGTGCTGCAGGTAGATCAGGCCGGACTCGAGATGCGACTCCGGCGCGGATTCGCCGCGCTTCGAGATCACCTTCAGGTAAAGCGCGAGCGCCTCCGGATTGCGCCCCTGCTTCGCGAGCTGCTGACCCTGGCGATACGCCGGATCGTCCGCCTCGGCCGAGAACGGCAGGCTGTCTCCGCGCTCGCAGCCGGCCGCCAGCAGCAGCGCGCCGCCGGCGAGACAGAAGAAAACGATGGAGCGAAAGGTCATTGCGTGCAACGAATGCGGGAATGGGATTGAACGGACAATCTTGGACCGTAAATTCCGCACCCTGCCGAAGCGACTCAAACCCTAAATGGCCCTGACTTCCAAAACCATCCTCGCCCGCGCCCGCGATTGCATCCGGCTGGAGAACGCCGCGCTGACGGCGACGGCGAAGGACCTCGGGGCGGAATTCGTCGACACGGTGCGGGCGGTGGAAGCGACGATCGCCGCGCACCGCAAGCTGATCTTCACCGGCGTCGGCAAATCGGCGCACATCGCGCAGAAACTCACGGGCACGTTCAACAGCACGGGCGTCTCCTCGTGTTTCCTCGACGCCACACAGGCGCTGCACGGCGACCTCGGCCTGTGCGCGGAAGGCGATCTCGCGATCCTGCTGAGCAACAGCGGCCAGACCGAGGAGATCCTCCGGCTCATCCCGGTGCTCAAGCGCCAGGGCGCGCGGCTGGTGGCTTTCACCCGGCACGCCGATTCCGATCTCGCGAAGAACTCCGACCACCGGCTGATCTACCGCGTGCCACGCGAGGCCTGCCCGCTCTCGCTCGCGCCCACCGCCAGCACCACGGCCGCGCTCGCGCTCGGCGACGCGCTCGCGATGGTGCTGCTGGAGGCGCGCGGCTTCACCCGCGACGACTTCGCGCGTTTCCATCCCGCCGGCAACCTCGGCGCGCTTCTGCTCCGCGTCCGCGACATCATGCGGACCGGCGAGCGCCTGCCGGTCGCCCGCGACGACGTGACGACCCAGGAGGCGATCCTCGCGATGACGCGCGCCAAGTCCGGCAGCATCGCGCTCGTGAATGCGAAGACCGGCAAGCTCACCGGCATCCTCACCGACGGCGATTTCCGCCGCAGCGCGCTCACCGGGCCCGATTTCCTTTCCCAAGCCGTCAGCGCCTTCATGACGCGCCAGCCCAAGGTCATCGCCGAGGACGCGCTCGGCGTCGACGCCCTGCGCCTGTTCGAGGCGCACAAGATCGACGATCTCATCGTCATCGATGCGAAGGGCCGGCCCGTCGGTCTCATCGACGGCCAGGATCTGCCGAAACTGAAAATCGTGTGACGGCCCCTCTCCGCATCGGCATCGTCGGCATGGGCGGCTTCGCCGGATCGCATCACGATGCGGTGGCGAAGCTCGAGGACCGCGGCGAGGTGCGGCTGGTGTCGACCTGCGATCCGGATCCCGTGCTGCACGGCGTGCGCTCCCCGGCCTGGCGGCTGGCGGCGCGGGGTGTCCGCGTCTTCGCGGATTTCCCCACGATGCTCGCGCAGACACAGCGCGAACTCGACCTCGTCGTGATCCCGACGCCGATCCAGCTGCACGGCGAGATGCACGCCGCCGCCGCCGCCGCCGGGCTGCCGTCCTATCTCGAAAAACCGCCGACGCTCGATCCCGTCGAACTCGAGGCGATGATCGCGACGGACGCGCGCCTGCCGAAAGCCTCGCTCGTCGGCTTCAACTTCATCATCGAGCCGGCCCGGCTCGCGTTGAAGGAGCGGCTGCTCGCCGGAGAGTTCGGCGCGGTGCGCGGGGCCACGTTTTCCGCGCTCGTGCCGCGGCCGGTCGACTACTTCCGCCGCGCCGCCTGGGCCGGACGGCTCATGATCGACGGCCGGCTCGTCCTCGATTCCTGTCTGGGCAACGCGCTCGCCCACCAGGTGCACAACCTCCTCTTCTGGGCCGGCCGCGGCAGCCTCTTCAGCTGGGCCGAGCTCGCCGCCGTGCGGGCCGAGCTCTACCGCGCCCATGCGATCGAGGGCGCGGACACGTTTTTCGTCGAGGCCGACACGACCGGCGGTGTCAACATGCGCATCGCCGTCTCCCACGCCTGCGCCGGCGCCAGTTCTCAGACGGAGATCGTCGTCTGCGAGCAGGCCACGCTGCGCTACGTGATCGGCCAGGGCGCCGAGATCCGCTGGATCGACGGACGCGTCGAGCGGATCGCGCTCGAGCCGTTCGATCCGCTGCTGGCCAACCACCTCGACTACTACCGCTACCTGCGCGGCGAGACCTCGCGGCCCTCGACGACCCTGACCGACTCGCGGGCGTTCGTGGCGCTGAACGCCCTCGCCTACATCTCCAGCCGGCAGATCACCACGATCCCGCCGGCGCGCGTCGCCGCCGCGCGCAATGAGAAGGAGCAGAAGGATTATCTCACGATCGCCGGACTGCCCTCGGCGCAGGAGGCGTTCCTGCTCCGCGGCATCTGGCCCGGCGCCAGCGGCTGGGAACGCGATCCCGGCGACCTTGCCCTGATGTCCGATCTCGGCAAGTTTGCCGAGACGATCCGCCGGCTCGTCGGCGCCTGATCCCGACCGGCCGCGGCATCGCGCCGGCGCCGGTGCCGCACCGCAAACCTCGGGCGATCGCAGCGGATCACGCCCATGACGCCCCCGGCTTTTGGGCGCTAATGCCGGCGGGCGGTCCGTCTGCTAAAAGCCGTGCCCCGGCGCCCGCCGCTTGTCTCCGGCCGGACCTCCGTTCATCGTCGGAGCATGGCACCTCCCGCGTTTTTCTATCAGGACCCGTTTCCCCTCGGCCCCGACGAAACCGAGTATCGTCTCGCCTCCAAGGAGGGCGTGAGCACCACGACCTTCGAGGGGAAGGAAATCCTCAAGGTCGACCCCGAGGCGCTGGCGTTCGTCGCCCAGCAGGCGATGCACGACTGCTCGTTCATGCTGCGGCCGAAGCACCTCGCGCAGGTCGCCGCGATCCTCGACGACCCGGAGGCATCGGAGAACGACCGTTACGTCGCCCTCACGCTGCTGAAGAACGCCGAGATCGCCGCCGAGGGCATCCTGCCGTTCTGCCAGGACACCGGCACCGCCACGATCGTCGCCAAAAAGGGCCAGCAGGTCTGGACCGGCGCCAACGACGCCGAGTGGCTGAGCAAGGGCGTCTACGAGTGCTACACGAAGGAAAATCTCCGCTACTCGCAGACCGCGCCGCTCGACATGTGGAAAGAGGTCAACACCGGCACGAATCTCCCCGCGCAGATCGACGTCTACGCGACCGAGGGCGACGCCTATAAATTCCTCTTCGTCGCCAAGGGCGGCGGCTCCGCGAACAAGACGTTCCTGTTTCAGGAAACGAAGGCCCTCCTCAATCCGAAGAGCCTGGAGAAATTCGTCACCGACAAGCTCTCCTACCTCGGCACCGCCGCGTGCCCGCCGTATCACCTCGTGTTCGTCATCGGCGGCACCAGCGCCGAGGCCTGCCTGAAGACGGTGAAGCTCGCCTCCGCCAAGTATCTCGACGCCCTCCCGACTTCCGGCAACGAGCACGGCCGCGCCTTCCGCGACCTCGAGATGGAGTCCAAAATCCTCAAGCTCGCCCAGCAGAGCAAAATCGGCGCGCAGTTCGGCGGGAAATATTTTGCCCTCGATGTCCGCGTCGTCCGCCTGCCGCGCCACGGCGCGAGCTGTCCCGTCGGCGTCGGCGTCTCCTGCTCGGCCGATCGCAACATCAAGGCGAAGATCACGAAGGACGGCATCTTCGTCGAAAAGATGGAGACGAATCCCGGTCGCTTCATCCCCGCGCACCTGCGCACGTTGAAGGACGACAAGATCGTCCGGATCGACCTCAACCGCCCGATGGCCGACATCCGCGCCGAGCTCTCCAAATATCCGATCACCACGCGCGTCCTGCTCAACGGCCCCGTGATCGTCGCCCGCGACATCGCGCACGCGAAGCTGAAGGAGCGCGTCGACGCCGGCCAGGGCCTGCCGCAGTATTTCAAGGACCACCCGGTCTACTACGCCGGCCCGGCGAAGACGCCGAAGGGCTACGCCTCGGGCTCGTTCGGCCCGACGACCGCCGGCCGCATGGACAGCTATGTCGATCTCTTCCAGTCGCTCGGCGGCTCGATGGTGATGCTCGCGAAGGGCAACCGCTCGAAGGCCGTGACCGACGCCTGCAAGAAGTTCGGCGGCTTCTACCTCGGCTCCATCGGCGGCCCGGCCGCGATCCTCGCGAAGGAGAACATCACCAAGGTCGAGACCGTCGAGTATCCCGAACTCGGCATGGAAGCCGTGTGGAAGATCGAGGTGAAGGACTTCCCCGCGTTCATCCTCGTCGACGACAAGGGCAACGACTTCTTCGTCAACGTCTGCGGCATCTGCGCGCCGGGCAAGTAAGCGCGCCGCTCCGCCCGCCACGTTTTCAGCGGCGCACGCCTCGCGTGCGCCGCTTTTTTTCGCCCGGTCACGGTGGAGCCCGATGTCCCCATCGGGCTTTGCCCGATTCCCGCCGCGGCGCGCCCGACGAGGACGTCGGGCCCCACCCCGCCGATCGCGCCGGCGCGATCGCGTTCAGTCGCCCATCACCGTCACGATCACCGTGCGCGCGGGCGAGGCGCGGCGGTGTTCCCACAGGAAAATCCCCTGCCACGTCCCGAGTTGTAACCGGCCGGCGGATATCGGCACCGTCTCGCTCGTGCGCGTCAGCGCCATCTTGATGTGGCCCGGCATGTCGTCCGGCCCCTCGGGCGTGTGCGTGAAATGCGGATCGTCCGCCCGAACCAGCCGCTCCATCCACGCCTCGAGATCGCGCCGCGCCGACGGGTCGGCGTTTTCCATGATCACGAGCGAACAGCTCGTGTGCCGGCAGAAGATCGTCGCGACCCCGCGCGCCACACCGCTGCGCCGCACGACCTGCGCGACGGCGTCGGTGAATTCGTGCAGGCCCGCGCCGCGCGGGCGGAGCGTGAGCGTTTCCTGAAAGACGGGCATGAGGAAGAAAGGAGGCGGGCGCGGCGACCGCGCCCGCCTCCCCGACTAGAACGGGAACGGCGCGAGGCGCAACGGCCGGACGGCGAGTCCGAGCAGTTCGCGTTCGCTGTCGTCGCCCGCGATGCGGTTCACGTGCACCGTGTGGCAGGTCCGGCACTGATGCACGAGCAGCCACTCGCCGTCGGGCTGCGCGCTGACGGCGATCGGCTCCATGCCGCCGCCGCAGTCCGCCGCGCGGTCGCCGGGCGTGTCGTCGAGGTGCACGCTCCAGAGACACCACGGGCAGTGGTTGCGATGGCGCGTGCCGGGCGCGTCGAGCGAGAACTCGCCGCCGCAGTGCCGGCATTGCAGATAGGCCGGGCGGCGCGACGGCGGAGCTTCGCCATGAAGGGATGGATTACGGTCTGAATGGGACATCGGGATGCGAAATGACGCCCCGGCAAAGAAACCAACCCGGGCGGCGCAAACCGACTCGCCACGGGATCGCCTGCACGTTGACGCGACATCGCTGGCCGGCGGAACCGAGGGCCGGGGCATGCAAAGCGCCCCGCCGGTGGTCCGGCGGTCCCATCAACGTGCCCTTCAGGCCGACTCGGCGTAACGTGACATCCGCCGCCAGTCTGGCCGCGACCCGCGGCGCGTCAATCCGCGACCTCGGCGCCGCAAACCTCCACTCATTCCTTCACTCATTCGCCGCCGGCACAACCCTGCACCCGGCGCCCGCCAGCCAGCGCGGTCGCCGCCCGGCCAATCCGGCCGGTGAGCGCGCGCTGGCGGACCGGCGGCCCGCAACGTTCAGCCGGCACCGCCGGGCGCACCGGCGCCGGGCTGCGTCATCGACCGCGGATCAAGCACGCGGTCGAGCGTCGCCGCGTCGAGCAGTTTTTTCTCCAGCACGATCGCGCGCAGCGTCCGGCCCGTGGCCAGCGCCTCCTTCGCCACCGCGGCGGCGCGGTCGTATCCGATATACGGGTTCAAGGCCGTCACGAGCATCAGCGAGCGGTCCACCAGTTCGCCGCAGCGTCCGGCGTCGGCCTCGAGGCCGGCCACGCAGCGCGCGGTGAAGGTCCGCACGCCGTTGGCGAGGCAGCGGATCGCGTCGTGGAGACAGTAGGCGATGAGCGGCAGCGTGACGTTGAGCTCGAAGTGCCCGGCGTTGCCGCACTGCACGACGGTCTGCGCCAGCCCCTGCGCGTAGAACGCCACCTGCACGAGCATCTCGCTCATCACCGGGTTCACCTTGCCCGGCATGATCGACGAGCCGGGCTGCGTCGCCGGCAGCCGGAGTTCGGCGAATCCCGCGCGCGGGCCGGAGCCGAGCAGCCGGATGTCGCCGGCGATCTTGACGAGGGCCGACGCGATCGCGGCGAGCTCGCCCGCGACGGCCACGCAGTCGTCGCGTCCGCCCTGCGCCTCGAAATGGTTGGCGGCCTCGCGAAACGCGATCCCGGTCTCCTCGCCGAGGATCCGGCAGACGCGGCCCGCGAATTCCGGATGGCCGTTGAGGCCGGTGCCGACGGCCGTGCCGCCGATCGCGAGTTCGCCCAGCAAAGCCGCCGCGGCGCGCGCGCGCGCGGCGGCTTTGCGGGCCTGCGCGGCGTATCCGGAAAACTCCTGCCCGAGCGTGAGCGGCGTGGCGTCCATCAGGTGCGTGCGGCCGATCTTCACGATGCCGGCGAACGCCTCCGCCTTCATCTCCAGCGCCTCCGCCAGCCCGTCGAGCGCCGGCGCGAGGTCGCGGACGAGCGCGAGCGCGACGCTCACGTGGAGCGCGGTCGGAATCACGTCGTTCGACGACTGGCCGAGGTTCACGTCGTCGTTCGGGTGCAGCAGCCGCGGCGCGCCCGCGGGCCGGCCGGCGAGCTGCTGCGCGCGGTGCACGATGACCTCGTTGGCGTTCATGTTGGTCGAGGTCGCGGAGCCGGTCTGGAAGACGTCGATGGGAAACTGCGCCGTGAGCCGGCCTTCGGCGATCTCGCGCGCGGCCGCCGCGATGAGCCCGGCCTTTTCGGCGGAGAGCAGGCCGAGATCGGCGTTGGCGCGGGCGGCGGCGAGCTTCACCAGCCCGAGCCCGCGGATGAACGCCTCCGGCAGCGGCCGGCCGCCGATGGGAAAGTTGAGCACCGCGCGCTGCGTGGAGGCGCCGTAGAGCGCGTCGTCCGGCACCGGCATTTCACCCATCGAGTCTTTTTCCGTGCGCATGATCCTGCAACGTAGCCCTCCGGGCCAAAACGCAAAAAGGCCCGCCGGGAAAGGCGGGCCGGAAAAAGGAACGGCGGCGATCGGATCGCTCAGAACTTGATCGCGACGCGGTCGCCCTGGACGCCGATGCGGCTGATCGAGTCGTAGAGCCGCTCCTCGGTGAGCCGGCGGGACACCCGATCCGCGGACGGCGCGGCCAGATCGCCCGGCGCGGCGACGCCAAGCGCGGACGCGAGCAGGCGCGAGCGGCGGGATTCGCCGGGGGCGCTGATCTGCGCCAGCGGATCGCGGACGGGCTCGCGGTTGTCCGCGCTGCGCATCATCGAACCGAAGACGGCATTGACGAGATTCGGGTTGTCCGCCTGGGCCGCGGCGAGATTGGCCGCGATGTAGCGGGCGGACGGCGTGGGCTCGGACACGGCCGGCGTGACGGTCGGCAGCGGAATCGTGTGGGAACTGCGGCCGGTGACGGCGACATCGGACACGGTCGCAGCCGCCACGGTCGCCCGTTCGGCGGCGACCGGCGCGCGCAAAGGAGCAGCCTCGCGGTCCGGACCGACGGAAGCCGCGGGAGCCGGCTCGCCGATCGCGGCGATCGACGGGGACGCCACGACGGCTTCGTAGTCATCGCCCCGATACTGGCGGACGGTGACGAAAGAAAGGGCCAGGACGGCGGCCGCGCCGACGGGCAGCTGATAACGGGCCGCGCGCGTGCCGAAACGAATCAACGGCGCCCACCACGGACGCGGCTCCACGATCGCCGCGAGCTGCTTCGTGCGCAGCTCCCGCTCGAATTGGGCCCAGAACTCCGGCGGCGGACGCTCCGCGCGCTTCACCCGCAGCAGATCTTCGAGCGTCACCGTGGTCTTCTTCGGCATGTTCATCGGCGGATGTAGGCTTGCAGCTCGGATTGCAGCAGTTGCTTCGCGTAATGCAGTCGTGATCTCACGGTGCCCACCGAGCAATCCATAATCTCGGCGATTTCCTGATGACTGAGTCCATCGATCTCGAAGAGCGTAATCACGGTTCTGTGTTTGATAGACAATTTCAGCATCGCCTCGTTCAATTTTTCCTGAAGTTCGCGGGCGAAGGTCTCCCGGTCGGCCCCGGTGGCATCCGTCAGCGCCGCAATCACCTCCGCGGACACGTGGTCGTCCTCATCGATCTTGTCGAAGCTGAAAAACGTCCTCAGCCGCTGCTTGCGCAGGTGGGTGAGCGTCGAATTCACCGCGATGCGGTAGAGCCAGGTGAAAAACGACGACTGCCCTTGGAAGCGGTTGATCGACTGGAACGCCTTGATCATCGCATCCTGCGTCAGATCCGCGGCATCCTCGCGGTTCGACGTCAGGTGATAGACGACGCCGTAGACCCGCTCGCGGTATTTCACCACCAGCTGGTCAAAGGCCGCCACGTCGCCCGCCTGGACACGTTTGACCACGGCCAAGTCCGAATCCGCCTCTTGTTGGCGATCCGGTGACGCGACCAGCGTCTTGCCCAGGGTTTTGACGACATCCATGGCTGCGAGGGAAACAAAGCCCGCCGCCCCAGCCGCGCAAACGGAAAGTGGCCCGCCCCGGGCATTCACGGAACTTTCAAACGCAAATCCGTGCGCTCAACCGGCCGGCTGCAACGCCGCCACCTGGCCGCGCAGCACGTCGCACAGGCTCAGCAACAGGGGTGTCGGCGGCTCGCCGGACCAGTCCGCCAGCGCCGCGGTGGCCGCGGCGATCTCCGCCTGCACCGCGTCCGCGACCCGTTCGAAGATGCCGTGCTCCGCCATCTGGCCCAGCCGCAGCGCAAGCTGGGGCGGGCGCTGGCCGAGGATTTCGGCCCGCAGTTCGGCCGCCTCGCCGGGCGGCAGCCGGTCCAGCAGCTCGAACAGCGGCAGCGTGAGCTTCCCGCTCGCGAGGTCGGTGCCGAGGGTCTTGCCGATGCGCTTCTCCTCGCCGAAGAAATCCGCGAGATCGTCGTAGATCTGGTAGGCGATGCCGAGGTGCCGGCCGAAACGCCCGACGGCCTCCACACAGGCCGGCGCGAAACCGCCGAGCCGGGCGCCGAGGAAGCAGGAAACGCGAAAGAGCTCGGCCGTCTTCAGGTCGATGATCCGCTCGTAGTCGGCGCGGGAGACCTCGACCGAGCCGCGGCGCAGCGTCTGCACGATCTCGCCCGCGCAGACCCGGCGCGTGGATTCCGAGACCGCCGCGCAGATTTCCGTGGTGGGAAAGGTCGTGGACAGATGGACCGCATGCGCCAGCAACGCATCGCCGAGCAGCACCGCCGCCGCCGGTCCGTAGGCGCGCGTGGCCGTGCGCCGGTTTCGGCGCAGCTCGGCGCCATCCATGATGTCGTCGTGCACCAGCGTGGCCAGATGGACGAGCTCGACGACGGCCGCGACGCGGACGAGATCCGGCTCGACGACGCCCGGCCCGCGCCAGCCGCTGAGAAACACCAGCGCCGGCCGGATGCGCTTGCCCGAGGTGTCGATGCAGTAATCGGCCATCGTGCGGATCTCGGGTTCGAACGCATCGAGCTGGCCGCGGAGAAATCCGTCGAGCGCGCCCATGTGCGGCGCGAGCTGCGCGAACACGCTGGCGAACGCGTGCGCGGGAGCGGCGGCTTCGGCGGGGCGGGCGGGACTCATCATAGTCTCGACCCTAGGAACGTATTCGGAAATGGCTAATCAATAGTCGCACGATAAGATGACCCAACAGCCCCTCCCGCTCCTGCTCATGGCCGCCGTGTCTCTCTATCTCGGCAAACTGTGGTGGGACGATGTGCGGGCGGCGCAGGCCGGCCGGCCGAATCCCCGCGCCTTCCCCGGCGCCACGCCCGCGACGCCGCGCGCCATCGCCATCGCCGTGCTCGGCGCCTGGCTCCTGCTCGCGCTCGAAACCTGGGGCGAAACCGCCCTCGGCCTCTCGGCGCAGCAATCGCGGATGACGTGGCTCTTCGGCGTCTACACGCTCACGGCCGCGATCGTCGAAGAGGTGATTTTCCGCGGTTACCTCGTGCTCGACCGGCGCGGTCCGGCCGCGCTCTGGACGGGCGCGGTCGCGGCGTCGGCCTTGTTCGCCGTGTTGCATCCGTTTCTCTGGCGCTGGGAGGATGCGGGCTTCGAGCTGACCCTGGGCGCCAAGGGCGCGTTCAGCACGGCGGCGGTCTTCGCGACCTCGCTCTGGCTGTATGCGGCGCGGTTCGGCGCATGGAATCCCACGCGTTCGCTCCTGCCCTGCATCGCGGGCCACGCCGCGAAAAACGCCGGCGTGATCGCGGTCAAATACGCGCAGGGCTTCGTCGGCGGCGCCTGGTGAACGCGCGCCGCGGGCCGGCGCCGGATCACTTCACCTCGTAGATCTCGAGGAGGCCGATGCCGCTGGTGCTTTTCACGCCCAGCAGTTCGGCGGTGTAGGTGCCGGGCGGCAGCGTGATCAGGATCAACGCGTCCTTGCTGCCGGACGAGAAGCCCGGCGTGGCGCCGACGGAAGCGGCGGCCTTGTTGACGAGCGAGACATCGTTGCCGGCGGACCAGTTGTCGTTTTCGCGGATGACGGTCGCCGTGGTGCCGGAAATCCGGCGCAGGCGCAGGAACGGATCGGCCAGGGCGGCCAGCTTCGCATTCACCTTGAGCAAGGCCGGGCCCGCGCCGCGCACGAGGATGCGCTTGGGGGCGCTGCCGTTGATCTTGAACGTGCCGAGCAGCGTGCTCGCGCCGGTGCCGACTTTCGCCTGGGCGGAGAATTTGATGACGCGGTTGGCCGCAAACGGCGCGAGCGTGTCCGCATCGTAGAGATCCGCGAGCACGAGGCCGCCGCCCGAGCCCGACACCTGCGCGCTGTAGGTGCCGGCGGCAAGGGTCTTCACCAACGCCGCGTCCTTGCTGCCGAGCAGGAAGGCGGGCGCGGCGCCGACGGCGTTCATCACGGTGCCGTCGGCCACGAGCCAGTTGGCATTCGTGGCGAGCAGCGTGCCGGACTTGTTGTAAAGTTTCAGCGTCGGATCGGCGGCGACCTTCGTGCCGGAGGGGACCGAGGCCGCAAGCGACGGGCCGACGGCGCGCAGGAGCAGCTTTTTCGAGGCGGTGCCCGCCGTCGCGAAACCGACGGTGAGCGTGTTGGCGCCCGTGCCCATCGTGGCGCGCGCGCTCACCGTGCGCAGGAAGCCGTCGGCGACATTCGTGGTCGAGGGCTGGCCGGCGGTGAAGGCGGCGCTGATCGCGCCCTTGATCGTGCCGCTGAGCAGGCCGGTGGCCGGATCGGCCTTGCCCGCGAAGGTGTTTCCCGCGCGGGTCTTGAAACTGAAGGAACCCGAGCTGCCCACCGTGCCGGCGCCGGCGTCGACGAAGCCGCCGTCCTTCGCATAGGCGACGATCGCACCGTTGCGCCCGACGATCGCGGTGAACGTGCTGGCGTTGCGGCCGGTCAGGTTGCCCGCGTAGTAGCCGGGAGCGAGCTTGAGCGACGTCGCCGTGGAGGAAACCGGTCCGATGAAGATGCCGCCCTTGATCGTGCCGCTGGCCCCGGAGCCGCTGAACGTGCCGGACAGGTCCGACTTCGCGAATCCGCCGCCAGAGCCGACGGGAATCCCGGTATAGTAATATGTCTTCACCGCGCCGCTCGTGGAGTAGCCGATGAACGTCGCGGTGAAACCGTGGAGATTGGTGGCCGCGAAACGGCCCTTCTCGGAGCCGATCTGATAATCGCCGAAGTAGAGCGCATCGGCATTGGCCGAGGAGGCGAGCACGCCGAGCACCGTGACGGCGGCGGAGGTCGTGCTGGTGCCGGAGTCGTCGGTCGCGACCGCCTTCAGCGTGTAGGTGCCTTCGGCGGTGGGCTTCCAGCTGGCCGTGTAGGGCGCGGCCGTATCGGCGGCGCCGAGGGCGACGCCGTTGACGTAGAACTGGACCTTGGCAACGGTGCCGTCCGTATCGGCGGCGGTCGCGGTCAACGTGGTGGCGGTGTTGATCTTGACGGTGCCGCCGCTGGCGGGCGCAGTGAGCTTCACGGTCGGCGCCTTGTTGGCGGCGACCTTGACGGTGACGGCCGGCGAGGAGGTCGTGACGTTGCCCGTATCGTCGGTGGCGCGGGCCACGACGGCGTAGGTGCCGGCCGTGGTGGGTTTCCAGGTGACGGCATACGGGGCGGTGGTGGCGGTGCCGACGACCTTGCCCGCGGCGAGGAAGGTGACGGAGACGACATCGCCATCGGCGTCGTCGGCCGTGGCGGTGAGCGAAAGCGTGTTGCCGGCCACGATCGAGGTGGTCGTCGTGGGGCCGGTGAGTTTCACAGTAGGCGACTGATTGGGAACGACTGTGATCGTCACGGCAGCGCTGGTGCTTACGTTGCCAAAGCTATCCGTCGCCCGGGCTGTAATTTTGTAAGTGCCCTTGGCCGTGGGCGTCCAAGTGCCGGCAAACGGCGCGGCAGAATCGGAAGCCACCAGCATCGCGCCGACGTAGAATGCAACCGAGGTGACGACTCCATCCACATCGGCCGCCTTTGCCTGCAGATCGACCGCATTGCCCTCAATCACCGTGCTGGTCGAGGGCTTGGTCAGCGACACGGTGGGCGGTTGGTTGGCCGTCACGGTCAAGGTCCGGGAGGCAGCGAAATCCGAGAGATTGCCCGCATCGTCGGTCGCCCGGGCTGTAATCTTGTAAGTGCCGACCGCCGTCGGTGTCCATGTTGTCACATAAGGAGCTTTTTCGAGAAGTCCGATCTGGGTGCCGTTGGCGTAGAAGGCGACCGAAGCAATCGCGCCGTCGCTGTCGGCGGCGGTCGCGGAAAGGCTCACCGGCAAACCGGCGGGCGTCGAACCCGCGCCGGGGCTCGTAAGCGTGACCGTCGGCGCCGCATCCGCGAGCACGGTCACCACCACGGTCGAAAGCGTCGACTGGTTGCCCACACCATCCAGCGCGCGCACGGCCAGCGTATAGGATCCGGGCGCAGAGGGGGTCCACAGTGCGCTGAAGGGGAATGTCGTGTCGGCAGCGGAAAGCGGCTGGCCATCGACGAAAAACTGGACGCTCGCGACCGCAAGATCATCGCCGGCGGCAGCGACCACGGTCACCGCCTGCCCGACTTTCAACGATGCACCCGCCTGCGGTGTCGTGATCGACGCAACCGGCGCCGCGCTGCTGGGATCGATCACCGTGATCTGGATGCCGGTGCTGCTGACGACATTGGCGTCGTTGTCGGTGGCTTTGGCGACGATGGTGTAGGCGCCGAGATTGGTGGGCGTCCACGACGCCTTATATGGATACTGAGTAGTCGTGCCGACACTCTCCCCGCCCACGAAAAACTGAACTGACGTGATATGACCATCCGCATCGGCCGCACTGGCGGCGAGCGCGACCGCGGCGTTGACCGCGAGCACGCTGCCGGCGACAGGCGAAACGAGCGACACGGTCGGAGCGATCCCCTTGACCGGCGAGGTGCTCGAACCGCCGGAGGTCACGTTGAGGCTGATCGTGACGGACTTGTTCGACAAACCCAGAGGATCGGAGGCGAGAGCGTAAATGACCGAGGGAATTGCACTGCCGTCATCGGCCGTTTTCTGCGTGGGGCTGAACGTGATCGTCGCCGCCGCACCGGCGGCGGCGATCGTGGCGGAGCCGACAAATTTATCGTCGTCGAACAACTGCACTTCCACCGGATAGCCGTTGTTGCTTGTCGCCGCGACACTGACCTGAAGGGCGGAGCCGCCCGCCACCGTGCTGCCCGAGGTCGGAGAGGTGATGGAAACCGTCGGGGGTGTCACGACATCCACGGACACCACGTCGGATGCGAGGGCGTTGTTCTTGTCGTCATACGCCAGGGCGGCGAGCTTGTAGTTGCCGGCCACGGTGGGCGTCCAGCTGAAGGTGTAGGGATAGGCCGTGTTCGTTTCGAGAAGCGTGCCGTCGACATAGAGTTCGACTTTGCCGATCCGGCCGGACGCGCTCGAGGCATCGACCGCGACCATGGTGCCGCTCGAGCCGATGGGGATTTTCGCCGCGGCGAGAGGCGAAACGATCCGGACCTTGGGCAACGGCTCGATCGCGGTGATCACGTTGAGTTTGATGGCGGGGCTCATCGGAACCGTGGCATCGTTATTGTCCTTCGCCTGGGCCGTGATGAGATGCACGGAGCCGGAGCCGCCAGCCGGCCGATAGATCAATGAATACGGCAGGGTCATATCGGGATCGCCGATGGCTACGCCATTATCGTAGAACTGGATCTGTTTGATGAAACCTCCGCCGACCGTGGCATCCGCCTTCAGGACGACGGATGACCCATTGGGCACAAGCGTGTTGGTGACCGGGCTGTTGACGATCGTGCCCGTAGCGAAATAACGGACCGGCAGGGAGGAGGTGGTGTTCGCTCCATCCGTGAGCTTGACGGTGAGGAAATACGACCCCGGCTGCGGCGGCGTCCACTGGATGACCGCAGCCTGTGAAGGGGGAATCGGGGCCGATGTTTTCCCGATCGACGTGCCGTTGACGTAGAATTCGTAGCTGTAACTTTCCTTCACATACGTGCCGACGCCCCGCGCATGGATGAAGATGGACACACCCGCCGGGCCGAACGATTCGTTGGGCGTCGTGAAGGAAACGCCGAGCAAGGCCACCGCCGCGGCTCCGCTGCCTCCACCTCCCGAGATCGTAACCAGCGGAGGGGAGGCATAACCGGATCCCACCTTGGTGATCGTGATGGATTCGACCACCTGGCCGATGGCGGCCGTGGCGGTCGCACCCATGCCGCTGCCGCCGGACAGCGTGACCGTCGGAATCGATGAGTATCCAGTTCCTGGATTTGTGACAACGATGCCGGTCACCACGCCACCCGAGAGCGTGGCCGTGGCCGTCGCTCCCAGGCCGCCGCCGCCAGAAATGGTCACGGTTGGAGCCGTGAGATAACCGCCGCCGCCGTTCGAGATGATGATGCCGCTGACGACTCCGGTGAGATTCGCGACCGCCTCGGCCGTGGCGCCCGCCCCCGAAGGCGCCACGGTGACCGTGGGCGCCGATGAATAACCGCTGCCGCCATTGGTCACCGTGAAGCCGACCACACCGCCGCCGTCTTCGTCCTGCACATCGATCTGCGTGATGCTCACGGCCACCACCGGCTGCTGCGCGCGCAGGGCCGTCACCACCAGGAGCGCGGCCGCGACGCCGCCGAGAAGCTTGGTCCAGAACTTCATGATGCAGTCTCCCGTGAAAAAGGGTTGCGATGCCAGCGGCTTATTTCCCGGACGCCTTTTTCGCGGATTTTTTAGCATCCGGCGGCGGGTCCTTGATGAACGGATCCGTGCCGTCGCGATAGCCGGGCAGGTCCTCCCGGCGCATCTCCAGCTGCCGCACGCGCTCGGAGTTGAAGATCTGCTCCGTCGGCGCGCCTTCCGAACTGATCGATTTCGCGGTGATGAAGATGATCAGGTTGGTCGTCCCGACGGTCTTGCCGTCCGAGCGGAAGAGCCGGCCCAGCAGCGGGATCGAGCCGAGCACCGGGACCTTCGACTGCGTCGTGCCGATGTTCTGCGTGAGCAGGCCGCCGATGCCCATGGTGTAGCCGTCCTTCAGCGAGACCTGCGTCACCGCCTTGCGCGTGGCGATGATCGGGATCTCGGTGCCGCTGGCGCCGCCGAAGGACACCGTGCCGTTCTGCTGGCTGACCTCGGGCGAGACCGTGAGCTTGATGAAGCCGCGGGCGTTGACCTGCGGCGTGACCTTGAGGATGACGCCGATCGGCTTGAAGTCGAAGCCGGAGATCTCGAACGTGCCCTTCTGCTCGCTATACGAGTAGCGCGGAATCGGATACTCCTCGCCGACGTTGATCGTGGCCTCGGCGTTGTTGAGGGTCACGACGGTCGGGTTCGAGACGACCTTCGTGTTGTTCAGCGTCTGGAGCGCGCTGAGGACGAGGCTGAACTGGTCGGCGGAGAACACCGCCGAGAGCGAGCGCTCCGTGACGGCGCTGTTCGTCAGGCCCTGGAGGAGGTTGAGCGTGTCGGAGGCCGTGTTCGTCGTGCCCGCGGTGGTCGTGTTCGAACTCGTGCTGGTGAGCCCGCCGGTGGAGCCGGTGGTGGAGGTGGAGGTGACGTTGCCGTCGGCGTCGGCGGTGACGCTGCTGGAGGTGCTCGAGCCGCTGGTCTGGGTGCCGCCGGTCGTGCTGGTGGTCGAGCCGTTCGTGCCGGTGGTCGTGGTGCCGGTGGAGTTGCTGCCGTTGGTGCGGGTCTGGCCCTGGGTGCGGGTGTAGGAGCCGCTGGGCGCCACGCCCACGTTGTATCCGGCGAGCGATGACCAGTTGACGCCGAGATTCTTCACATCGCGGTCGGTGACCTCGACGAACTTCGACTCGATCATCACCTGGTCGGTGGCGCGGTCGAGCTGCTCGATGATCGGGCGGATGCGGTTCATCCGCGAGGGCCGCTCGGTGATGACGAGGCTGTTGCTGCGGGCGTCGACGACGATCTTGCCGCCCTTGGCCGGCTCGATGAGCGTCAGGATCGTCGGCGCGATGGTGCCGGCGCTGGCATAGTTGAGGATGAAGACCTCGGTCGAGACCGGCTCGTCGTTGAGGCTGTCCTTGGTCACGATCTTGATGATGTTGCCGTCCTCGACGTAGGTGTAGCCGACGGGGTCGAGCACGGACTGGAAGATCTGGCGCCAGCTCACGTCGCGGAGCTTGATGGAGGTCTTGCCCTGCAGCGCCTCGGGGATGATGACGTTGAGTTCGAAGAGGTCGGCGACGTTGCGCAGGATGTTGCGGATTTCCTCGTCGGGGAAATCGACGGAGAGCGTGTCCTGGCCGTGGGTCTTGGCGGCGGCGGGCGCGGCCGCGGCGTCCTTGATGGCGACATCGGCGGCGGGGGCGCTCGCGGCCGGCGCGACGGGCGCCGGCTGGGTGAAGCCACGGGACACGAGGACGGCAAACAACAGGGCGAGCGGGAGACGGGTTCTCATGGGGACTTTCCAGGTTTGAGGGGACGCGTGATCTCCTCGCGGTTCAGTCGGAGCGTAAAGGTGGTGCGGTCGATGGCCGTCAGCTCGAGGTCGTAGTCGCGCTCCTGGTAGGTGACGGTGAGATGGTCGCCGGCGCGCAGGCGCTTCTTGCCGAAGACGAGCCAGGATTCTCCGCCGAGCGTCAGGGTGCCGGAGGGCGTGATCCGGGCGGCGATGGCGGCAAGGAAATCGCGGTCGCCGGGCGGCCGGGCGGCGGCGGGCTGGGCGGCGGCCTGCGCCGCGGCGATGGCGCGCAGCTCCTCCGGATCGGGCTGGCCGAAGGCGGGCGGGTTGAAGGGATTCACCAGTTCGCCGGCCAGCGGGGCCGGACCGGCGTTTTTCGCGAGCCGCTCGGCGGCCTCGACGACCGGCCGGCGCTTGTCGGCCGGCTGCAGATCGGACGCCGGTCGCGCGGACAGTCCGGGCGCGACGGCGATCCCGAGCAGCAGCGGGAAAAGAAATCGGCGGGAGTTCATGACGAGCCGAGAAGTTCGAGGCCCAGCGCGAGCCGCACGGTGTCGTTGCGGCCGGCCACGGGAGCCGCGCTGCGGAGCACGGCCGACTGCACGCGGCAGAAGTGGGTGCCGGCCTCGAGCCGGCGGAGAAAATCGAGCACGGCGGGATAGTCGCCCTCGATCGTGAGGGAAAACGACACGGGCGGGAACAACGCCTTGCTCGCGGGCCGCGTGGCCGGCGGCGGATTCTGGCGCAGTTCCACGAGCTTCGTGCCGGTGTCGGCCTCGAGCTTGTAGAAATACTGGAGATTGGTCGCCAGCTCGCTGCTGCGGATCAGGCGCGGCTCGATCGCGCGTCCGGCGGCGGCGAGCGCGGCGAGCTGCTCGTTGAGCTGCGCGGCGTGCTTGATGTTCGCCGACAGCCGGTCGGCCTCGCCCGAGCGCTCCTCGAGCAAGCCCTGCGCCTCCGGCACGCCGTCGGCCCGGAAATACACCGTGAGGCCGAACACCAGCGCGAGCGCGCCGCAGCCCACGCTCACGGGATGCTTCTTCACGAAAGCCGTCAGGTCCGCGCCGGTCATGATTTGCGGCCCGCGGGCGGCGGGGTTTTGACCTTGGGCGCCAAGGCGATCTCGGCGGTGAGCCGGCCCGTCTGGGGGTTGCGGGCCAGGCTCGTCAGGGCGACGTCGCCGAACTCCGCCGCGAGCACGGCGTCGCCGCGCAGTTGCTCGACGTAGTCCGACGCGTGGCCGCTGGCCCGGTCGGGCGCGCCGCGGATGCTCACGCTCAGCCGCATGCCGGTGTCGCGCAGTTCGAAGCCGTCGAGCGCGACATTGGCCGGCAGCGTCTGCGCCAGACGCTGGATCAACACCGACGGCAGCGGACGGGAGGTCACGAAGCCGTCGATCTCCGCGATCCGCGCCGCCTCGGCCTGGAACTTCTTGTAGAGCGCGATCGCCTGGTCGCTCGGTTTGCGGTCGCGCGCGATCTGCTCCTCGGCCTGCGCGATCTGCCGGTGCAGGTCGTGAAGCTCGTAGGCCTGATATGCGCACCAGCCGCCCATCACGAGCGCGACGACCACGGCGACGCCATTGACGAAGAAAGCCGTGCGCACGACCTTCGTGTCGGGCAGGCGGGCGGCGTTGCGAAAATCCGGATGCCACGCGGGCATCGCCGCCGGTCCTCCCGAGGCCTCAGGCTTTTTTTTCAGCAAGGGGCGCATCGGAGGAAACGGTCTGGACCATGAGACTGAACAAGCCGAGCCAGCGAGCGTCGGTCACGGCCGCGTCCGCCGCGTCGGCGAGCGCGATCCGGCGGGCATGCAGCCAGCCGCGCAGGTCGAACTCGACTTTCGCGATCCCGAGCGCGCCGGCCACGGAGGTCCCGAGCCAGGCGAGCTTCGGCGGGAGCTGCGTGCACACGACCTGGCCGACGGACTGGCCGGTCTGCACCTCGTAAAACCCGATCGAGGACTGCAGCTCCTTCAGCAGCCGCTGCAGCAGCGCCGGCCCCATGCCCGTGAAATCGAACGTATTCGAAAAAAAGAGCTTTCGCGCCGACTCCTCGTCCTTGAGCCCGAGCTCCTTCTGAATCACCGGCACCATCGCGTCCAGGCCCTGCGCGATCGGCCGCGAACTCTCCACGCCCGCCGCCGACACGATGAACGAGTGCGTCGTCTCCGCGCCGATCTCGAGCACGAGCGTCGGGGTCTTCGTTTTCTTGAACGCGAGATAGTCCACGATCCCGCCGAGCAGGGCCACCGAGCCGAGCTCCAGCCGGTCGGGATAGACGCCCCGCTCCAGCAGCCCGTCCTGCGCCGCGACGATGTCGTCCGACGGCAGGCCGCAGAAAAGCACGTCCTTCTGCGCCGCCTTCGCGAGGTCGAAGTCCGTGCCGTCGCCCGCGTTGATGGCGTAGACGGTGAACTTGTCCGGCTCGACGCGGCACTGCTGCGCGAGCAACTCGGTGAAATAACCGGGCTCCTTCGCGCGCTTCAGCTCGAGGGTCGTCCGCCGCACGAGCCGGCGCGGGGGATAGACGCCGCAAACGGCGTTGAGATAGCCGCTGGGCGGCTTGCGGGGCTGAAGCTGCCGCAGCGCCTCGGCCAGCGCGGCCGCATCGCCCGGCGAGACCTCGCGCAACTCCTCGATCACGAGCGGCGCCGCGGACGAGGACGCGCGCGCGAGCAGGATCGCGTGTTCGTTTTGCTCGAGAAAGAAAGCCTTCGTCTTGGCGGAAAAAAGCATGCCGGGGAAGCGGGAAACCGGGACACGCGTGGAACTACGCGAGCGGCGCATCGCGCCGCGGCCGGACCAAGGGCAGACCAAAAATGTGCGGGGGCGCCATGAACACCGAGGCGGGACCCTCGTAAAACACCTCCGGCAAGACAAGCAGATTCCCCCGGGCCGCCGGCCCGGAAAACTGCATTTACCGATTCCTTACGTGGATCTTATCGACGACAAAACCCGCCGCGGGTGCGACGGGTTTCGCGGATACGGATCCCTGAAAGCGGGCTTCAAGCCGCGCGGCCGCGGCTTATTTCTGCCACGTGCGCTTCTTGTGTCGGTTCGCCTTGAGCCGCTTCCGGCGCTTGTGCTTCGACATCTTCAGCCGACGTTTCTTTTTCAGATTGCCCATGGTTTGAGAGAATGAATCGAACAACGTGCGGAACGCTTCCCGGAGTGTAAAGCCCGAATTTGCCGCCACCGCCGCGCCGCCCGGAATCCGGTTTCCACAGGCAGACATCGGACCCCGCGAGTTCGAAACCGGCGCGCCCCGTCACCGCCCGGTCTCGCTCCATGGCACGCTGGCCAGCCGGCGCAGGCGCGTGAGCACCAGCTCGGCGCCGACCGCCTCCGGCGCGAGCCCGGTCAGCCGCGCGACCACCCGGCGGTAGAGATTCAGCTGCGCGGCATGGCGCGCGACCGCGGCCTCGACGTCCGCCTCGCCGGCGAGCGCATCGGTCTTGAAATCGAACACCGTCGCACCCGTCGCCCGCCCGCCGGCAGCGCGCGTCACCACCACGCGGTCGAACACGCCCGTGACCCACGCGCCGTCGAGCACGATCTCGAACGCGCGCTCGCGCCACACCTCCGCCGCGCCGGCCGGCCGCGTCCACACCCGCGCCAGCACCGGCGCGCGCAGCACTTCCCGCGCTTCGCCGGTCGCCGCGGCGGCCTCGGCCGAGCCGCCCCACTCCACCGCCGCCAGCTGCGCGTGGACCGCGCGCCCGAAATCCACCGCACCTTCGCCCGCGGCAAAAAGTCCCGCCGCCGCCACGATGCCGCCGCGTCCCTCCGAAGGCCGTCGCGCGGGATGCCGCGGCGCCCGCATCGCGGTCGGCTCCAAAACGAGATCCGCCGGCTCCGCCGCCGCGGCCGGTTCCGCCGCCGCGACCGGCGGCAGCGCCCGATGCCAGTCGGGATCGCCCACGGTGAACGCGCCCGCGAATTCGCGCCGCCCGACGCGCACCGCCGGCGCGTCCTCGCCCAACGTCTCCGCGAGGAGCTTCGGATAATTCCGCGAGGTCGACGTCCCCGGCGGTTTCACGATGAGATACATCGCGCGTTTTGCCCGCGTCATCGCGACGTAGAGCAGCGAAAGCGCTTCGTAGCAGGCGTCCGACTCCGCCGCGTCGACATGCGCCGACAACACCGCGTCCTGCGCGGAAAACAGTTTCGCCGGCAGGTCGAGCACCCACGAGACGGTGCGATCCGGCGCCCGCTGCACGGCGAGTCCGTCGCGGCGCGCGGCGAGTTTCTGTCCCTCGAGATCGGGCAGGATCACGACGTCGAAGCCGAGGCCCTTCGATTTGTGGATCGTCATCACGCGCAGCACCGCCGCGGACTCCGCATCGCGCACGGTGTGACGTTCCATGAACGCGATGAACTCCGCCACGTCGCGGCTGCCGGTCGCATCGAACCGGCCCGCCGCCGCCGCGAACTGCCGCAGCCGCAGCCGCGTGAACGCATCGTCCGTCGCCAGCGCCGGCTCGAGCCGCCTCGCCCACGCGGTCATCGTCCGCTCGAAGCCGTCGGCATGGATCGCCGCGAGCAGCCGGCGCGTCACGTCCTCCGGCGTGCGCCAGCCCTCCGCGTCGAGCGCGGCGGCGAGCGGCGTCATGCGCACGTGCTCCCACGCGAGCGTGTCGCCGGGATGCGCCGCCACCTGCGCGAGGGCGAGGAGCGCGGCGCCGGCGGGCTGGTCGGTGCACACGTGCAGGTCCGACTCCGCCACGGCCGGCAGCCCGCCTTCGCGCCGCAGGTAGTCCGCCAGCGCGGCCGCGGTCCGGTTGTCCTGCACGAGCAGCGCGCAGGTGAGCCCGCGCTCGAGCGGCTCGATCTCCTGCAGCAGCGCGAGCGCG
>Ga0222421_100174_pt1 | contig 48562 bp, 36 predicted proteins | sample 3A1ome_2_FD_182473 | JGI IMG/M metagenome (GOLD analysis project Ga0222421, IMG submission 182473) | Enriched microbial communities from leaf-cutter ant dump, University of Wisconsin, Madison, United States - 3A150A (version 2) | ecosystem: Environmental > Terrestrial > Nest > Insects nest > Nest... | reverse complement strand
CTTCACGCGCTGCCCGCTCTTCTCGAAGCCGCGGCTGTGCTCGCCGAGCCCGTAGAACTGCGTGCCGCGTTCATGCCGGAACTGCAGCAGCCACGTCGCGCCGCTGCGGCCGAACGTCGCGCCGGGCACGCTCGCGAGCAACGCGCGGCCGCGGGCGTCGCGGACGGTCAGCGTATCGTCGGCGGCGATGCCGATCGAGCACGCCGACCCGCCGGGGATCGATCGCGCGAGGCGCACCTGGCTCGGGTTCCGCCAGCGGCGGCGCGCCAGGCGCAGGCGGAAGACATCCCCGCCGAGCGCGCGGAGGTCCCATTTCGCCGCGCCGGGCGCGAAGATGAAATTCGCCGGATGGGGGATCTTGTTGAAATACGGCATGCGGTCCGCGGCTCAGGGTTTCACGTCGAACCGCGCGGACTCCGGTCCGGCGGACAGGATGATCTCCCCGGGTTCGAGCACCGGCCGGCCCTCCGCGTCGGGAAACGAAAGGTCGCGCGCCGGATCGATCTCGAAGCGCACGACGCGGCTCTCGCCGGCGGCGAGCGGCACCTGCTCGAAATGCTTCAGCTCGCGGAGGGGCCGCGTGAGGCTCGCGGCCGGATCGCGGATGAACCAGAAAACCGTCTCCACGCCGTCGTGCGCGCCGGTGTTCGTGACGGTCGTCTCCGCCGCGAGGCGTTCGCCCCGCGCGACCGACGCGCGCGAAAGCCGGATCGGACCGTAGCCGAAGGTCGTGTAGCCGAGACCGTGCGCGAACGGATAAAGCGGCGTCGTCTCGATGTCCTGATACGCGCCTTCGCGACCGGGCCGTGCGCGCGGGCGCATGCCGTCGTAGAGCGGGATCTGGCCCGTCGTCCGCGGCCAGGTGATCGCGAGCCGCGCGCTCGGATTCGTGCGGCCCGACAACACGTCCGCAATCGCGGCGCCGGCGCGCGTCCCGGGCTGCCACGCCGCGACGACCGCCGCCATCGCCGGCTCGATCGCGGCGATCTCCACCGGCCGGCCCGAGATCAACACGAGCACGACGGGCCGTCCGGTCGCGGCGACCGCGCGCGCCAGATCCTCCTGCACGCCGGGCAGCCGGAGGGTCGAGCGCGAGGCGCTCTCACCGCTCATCCACGCCTCCTCGCCGAGACAGAGCACGACGACATCGGCCGCGCGCGCCACCGCCACCGCTTCCGCGAAACCGTCGCTCCCACCGCCTTCGATCGCGCAGCCGCGCGCCACCGCGACGGCGGTGCCCGCGGGGATTTTTTCGCGCAGGCCCGCCTCGATCGTCGTGACCTCCTCCGCCCTCCCCTGCTGCGCCCACGAGCCGAGCAGGGCCGCGCGCTCCGTCGCGAGCGGGCCGATCAACGCGATTTTCCCGACCGCCGGGGCGAGCGGCAGCACGCCGGAATTCTTCAACAACACGATCGAGCGGGTCGCGAATTCCTCCGTGGCCGCAAGCTGCGCGGGCGTCGGCGCCGCATTCGTGAGCGCGGACGGCTCCACGAAGGGCCGCTCGAACAAGCCCTGCTCGAACTTGACCCGCAGCACGCGCCGCACCGCCTCGTCGACCGCGTCGACGCGCACGCGGCCGGACGCGATCAGGGGCGCGAGATGCCGGCGGTAGAGCCCGTCGGCCATGTCGAGGTCGACGCCGGCCAGCAGCGACTTCTCCGCGGCCTCCTCCTCGTCGGCGGCCAGGCCCTGCCGGACGAGTTGCAGGACCGAATTCCAGTCGGAGACGACGAGCCCGTCGAAGCCCCAGCGCCGCCGGAGGACCTCGGTCAGCGTGTAGGAATTCGCGCTCGCGGGCACGCCGTTGAGATCGTTGAACGCGCTCATCACCGTCCGCGCGCCGGCGCGCACGCCGGCCTCGAAGGGCGGAAGATGCAGCTCCCACAGGCGCTGCGGCGAGATCTCGGTGAAGGTGTAGTCGCGCCCGCCTTCGGACGCGCCGTATCCGACATAATGTTTCAGGCAGGCCGCGATGCCGTCGGGATCGTCCTGATAGCCGCGGACGGACGCCGCCGCATAAAGGCCCGCCGCGAGCGGCGACTCGCCAAACGTCTCCGCGATCCGGCCCCAGCGCGGATCGACGCAGTGGTCGACCATCGGCGCGAACGTCCAGTCGACGCCCTGCGCCCGCGCCATCTGCGCGGCCATCCGGCACGCGCGGCGCACGCGGTCCGGAGCCCAGGCGCAGGCCTGCGCGAGCGGGATCGGGAAGATCGCGCGATAGCCGTGGATCACGTCGGCGCCGAAGATCGCGGGGATGCCGAGACGCGACTCCCGCACCGCGCGCCGCTGGAGTTCGTTGCGCAGCGCGAGGTCGGGCGGACCGTTGAGGACGAACGAACCGTAGGTCGGGCGGAACTCGTCCGCGCGCAGCTGCAGGTTGTTCGGATTCGTGTCGCCGACGCCGCACTGGTGGAGCTGGTCGATCTTCTCGTCGAGCGTCATGCGGGAGAGCAGATCCTCGACGCGTTGATCCACGGGGACATCGGAACGGCGGTAGGGAGCGGTTTCGGCGGTCATGACGGAGACGAGGGCCCCGAGGGCGAGGACGAGGGTGAAGGCGGACGGCGTCGACATGGGAACGATCGCGGCCGCGGGCTCAGAGTTCGATCACGATCACGTCGCCGTTTCCCGTCAGATGCGACGCCAGCGTCGCCCGATCCACGATGAGGCCGCCGGCGCGGTAGGGATTGTGCTCCCGCCGGTCGGACGCGCACGCGGCACCGTTGACCGTCACGGCCCGCGGGGAAAAACACCCGCCGCGCACGCGGTAGTGCAGCTCGACACACCGCCCGCACACGAGCGCCTCGGCCACCAGGCCATCCAGCGAAAGCGGAAGCACGGGATCGAAGACGACGTCGGTGAAATACTCGCGGACGCCGAGCAGGCAGGCGCGGATCTTATGGAGAAACAGGCCCGGACCGCTCGAGTAGAGCCGCCAGCCGCCGCGCACCGCGACCCGGCCCGCGCGGAGTTCCGGCCAGCGCTTCGCGGCTTCGTAGCGGTCGGCGAAATCGGCGTCGGAACTCGAGAAATAGACATTGCTCTGCCGCGGCGCCGCCTGCGGAACGATCGCGACCAGGTCGACCGGGTTGACCGTCTGCAACGCGCGCCAGAGCCCGTCGGCGTCGCCGACCTTCGCGAGCGCCTCGGCGTAGCGCAGGTGGGCGTGGACGTATTGCAGGCCGATCTCGCGGCCGACGTTCGCCGCGGTTTCCGCGCGCTTGAAGAGCCGCTCGCAGCCGCCGGCGTAGGTCGACGGCTCGCTCATCAGGCGCACGCCGTCGGAGAAACGCAGCTCCGACTCGATGATCCGCAGATGACGCTGCGCCTCGTCCGGGGTGAAAAGCTCGGCGAGAATCGAGCGCGTCATCGGCAGCAGCCGGTAGCGGATGTGCGTGACGGCATCGTCGGGATGCAGCAACGGCCGGGAGCCGCCCTTCGCGTTCGTGACGAGAAATCCGGCCACGACGCCGCCGGGCATGAGCCGCGTGGCGAAATCGCGCCGCATCCGCGCGCCCAATGCATCCAGATGGGCGGCGCGGCCGGATTCGCCGGCGCGGCGGCAGACCTCCGCAAACTGCCGGAAGGTGTGAAACGCGAGCCCGACCGTCCACGCGCTCACCATGCGCGTCCGCATCGTCGGATCGGCCGGCTGCAGCGTGTCGTCCCAATCGCCGTCGCCGTAGTTCACCAGCGCGGTGCCGGCCACGAAGCGCGCCTCGCACTGCGCCACGACCCGGTCGCAATGGGCGAGGACGCTCTCCTCCGGGCCGCACGGTTCGAAGCGGGACCGGTCCGTGTAGCCGAGCCGCGCCTGCAGGAAACCGAGATCGTTGCTCGCCTCGAGGTAGTCGCACAGCGCCTTCACCGGCCAGAAGCAGACGTCGCCATGGCTGTGGGCCTGCTGGATGAACCGGTAGGGCGGAAACATGAACCACTGCGGCCAGCCGCCGTCCTCGGGATACTGCTGCGCGAAGACCGTCTCGAGGATCCGCCGCACCACGGCGAACTCGCCGGACGCGAGCAGCCATTCGACGGAACCCTGGCAGACGTCGCGGACGCCCCACGCGGCGCCGCCGTATTGCTCCAGTCCATGCGGCGCGGAGAAATGGATCGCCGCGTTGTGCGAAAACCACGGCAGGATCTCGTCGACGCGGGCGACGCCGGCATCGGCCGCGCCGCGCAGCCGCACCGCTGCCGCCGGCGGCAGCGCGGGACGCGCGTCCGACGCGAAGCGCGCGCGCGCCGCGGCGACGGCGGCGGGCAGCGCGCCCTCGCCCTCCAGCGTGCCGAGCAGAATCACTCCGCACCGCGACACGGCCCGGGTTTGCAGCGTGAGATACGGGCCGCCGCGGTCCCGGCCGTCCTCGTGGAGCAACGCGTCGCCCTCGAGCGCCGCGAGCGAGGCCGCATCGGCGGCGGCGACGGCGAAGCACACGCCGGGCTGATGGCGGCCGACCAGGCTCTCCGCCGCCGGAAAGCACGCGGCCCAGCCCTCGTCGCCCCGCAGCCCGACCTCGCCCGCCAGTTCGAACTCGGACGACCCCAGCACGAGTTCGTGGGTGATGAGAAACTCGCACGGCGCGCCATCGGTCACGACGAGCGAAAGAAACGCCGCCGCCTGATCCGCGGCGCACCAGACGCGCGCCTCGATCCGCCCGTCGCCCAGCTGATAAATCCACCGCGCATCGCCGGGCGTCATCGCGAAGGCCGACGGCAGGCCGAGCTGGCGCCACGCGCCGCCGCGGCGCACGAAGACGCGCTGGCCGCTGCCGCGGGTGACGTTGAGGGTGTTGCGCACGACCGAAAGCAGGCGGGCGAAACTCGGATGGCCGAGATAAGCCTGCGCGGAAAAGATGCCCGCGGCATAACACGTCAGGCCGAAGTGCCCGGCGTCGAACCACCGCGCATCGCCGGAGCGCAGGATGTGGCCGTGCGGACGCGGGATCGCCGCCTCCTTCCCGAGGGAAACGACGTGGGTTCCGGACCCGTGGAAAAACGAAAGCAGGCGTCCGTCGGCGGCGTGTTCTTCGTGCCGGCGCTCGCCCGGGAACCACGCCGCCCAATCGGCCGCACACGGCGCGTCGCCATGCAGCCAGGTGCTCCGTTGGAACAGGGATCGCGGCCGGGGCGCCGGCGGCGCGGCCGGACGCGGATCGATCCAGTCGACGGGCAGCAATGCGCCCACGACCGCGGCATCCGCCGCGGAGGAGGCCGCCGGATGATCCTCGACGAAGCGCGCCACGAACGTGACCTCGACGGAGGCGCCGGGCGCGACCCCGGTGCGGCGGCTCTGCAGGCCGGCGAGGGCGAATTCGTATTGAAGGCGTGAGGACGGCAGTGCGGCGAGCCGCACGGCGGCGGGCTCGCCGGTGAGCCGGTGATCGGCGCCGAAGAACTGCCCGCCGTCGGTGCAGAAATGGTCCGCCCCGGCCGCGCAGGCGAGCGCGAGCCAGGGATGGAGGCCGCGCGCCATCGCCTGGTTCTGCCGCGCGAAGATCATCCAGCCGAGCGCGGGGTCGCGGTGCGGCAGCAGGTCGACATACTGGGAGGTGTAGGCCTCGTTGCTGCGGACCGCCGCCTCGTCGGCGAGACCGAGGTCCTGCGCATGCAGGAGATCGAACGCCCGCGGGACCGACGTGAGATTGGAAATGCGGATACGCCACGCCCAGGCGGGAAGCGCCGGGTGGAGCTGCAGGCGCGTCTCGGCGAGCACGCCCGGCGCGGGTTCGGACAACCAGACGGCGCCGCCCGGGCCCGTCCGCCCGAACCGCAGACCGGCGCCGACCAGCGGGGCGGAGCGGGTTTCGCCGCCGGCGCCGCTCCAGCGCAGCAGCAGCCGGAAGAGTCCGTCCTCGGCCGGGCCGGGCAGGAGCTGGTTGAGCAGCGTCTCACGGCAGCGCAGGGCGAAGAGCGCGCCGGAGGGCAGCAGTTGCGCGAGCAGGCCGCCCGGGGAGCGGAGCTCGGCCAGTTGAAAATCGGCCGAGGCGGGAATCTTCAGCCGCCGGACAGGTTGCGGATTTTCGCCCATGGAAATCGTGGCTTCACGGAAGAAGCGTTGGGGCGCGCTGGGCGCCGGGAGAGGAGGAAATCGGAAGGAAAGCGAGCCGGCGGGACGGCACCGGGATGAACCGGTGCCGTCCGTTCGGGCATGAACCGCCTAGAACTGGAAGTTGGCGGAGAACGTCGCCTTGCGCGGTGCGAGGAAATAATAGCCCGACCCCTGCGTCGAGGTGCCGAACGTATTGTAGCCGGTGTAGATCAGCTCCTTTTTGTCGAAGAGGTTGTCGACGTTGAGCTGGAACTTCGTGCGCAGCTTCTTGCCGGCGACGTTGAAGGACGTCGCATACGAGATCAGCGCGGAATACGTGGTGTAGCCCGGCGAGGTCGTCGTGCCGCCGGTCGAGATGTTCTGCTTGCCGAGGATCGTGGCGCCGCCGCCGAGCGCGAAGCCCTTCGCCCATTCGTTCGTGAACGTGTAGACGGCGAAGACGTTGAAGGTCGAATCGACCAGGCCCGCGGTTTTGCCGGGGACGGCCGTGTTCACCAGCTTCGTCTGCGACTCGGAGATGATGCGATTGAGATTGATCGCATGGGCGTTGGTGGGATCCGCCGAGATGATGGCCTGCCAGTCGGCGAGATGCTCCGCGAAGTAGGCCCGGCTGCCGGGCAGATTGTTCGTGGCGATCGTGTCGGGCTTGGACCAGCCCAGCTGGAGGCGGAGGTTGTCCGTGGGATTGGCGACGGCCTCGAATTCGTAGCCGGTGCTCTTCACGTCCTGCGTGTCGGCGTAGGACATGTTCGCGTGGTAATTGCCCGCGGTGCCGGTGATGGTGCCGGCCGCGCCGATGTTGGTCTGCGTGCCGCCGGCCTCGAGGTATTCGTTCCACGCGCCCTGCAGGTCGATGCTGTCGGTGCTGATGCGGCCGTGGGCCTCGTCCCGGTAGTAGGAGCCGGCGATGTAATACCGGTGATCCGCCGTGGCGATGCGGAAGCCCGCGGAGTTCGACTTGCCGGTGGCCGGGCCGAAGCGCTCGCCATAGAGGCTCGGCGCCACGCCGCCGCCGATCGGGGCGAAGTTTTCCGAGTAGTTGTAGGTGAGGCCGAACCATTTGGTGACGTAGCCGACCACGCCGGCGGAATAGGTGGTGCCGGAATCGGACTCGAGCGTGGGCACGTTGCCCGTGCCGCGCACGTTGAGCAGCGTGCTGTCATACTTGTCGTGCCGGGCGCCGAGCGTGACGCTCATGCGGTCGTCCCACAGGCGCGTCTGCGAGACGAGGCCCTCGTATTGGATTTTCTCGGTCAGGTCGTGGTCGAACCAGTTGAACGGCAGCGGGAGATAGACGACCGGGCTGCCGTCGATGGACGTCGGCAGGTTGATCGGGGTGTTGGGCTCGTCCCAATATTCGCGGGCCCAGATCATGTTCTGCGTCCAGGTGTTCGGGTTGTAGTTGTTCATCGTGGTCGCGATGTATTGGCGCGTCGTCAGCTGGTGCTTCATGTAGCCGCCGGAGAGGCTGAACCACTGCTTGATCGGGATGTTCAGCACCGTCGCGTCGAAGTGGTAGTTGAGCTGGCCGCGGAACTCCGTCGCCGTGTGGTCCTGGATCTGGCGGTCGAGGAACATCTCGGAGTAGATCTTGCCGTAGCCCGGGTTGGCCTCGCCGTTCGGCATCTGCTTGTTGATGTCGACGTAGGCGTTGCCCGGAGATTCGAAGTTCGTCGCCGTGCCCAGGTCCTCGTAGCGATACGCGGCCAGTTCCAGTTCGGCGTGCTCGCCGAGCTTCTGGTCGATGAACGCCGTGGCGGTGTAGTATTTCCAATTGAAGACGCCGTCCTTCGGGCCGACGGTGAACTCGCGGTCCGGCAGGCCGGGCACGGTCAGGCCGGTGTTGCCGAGGACGTAGGCATCGGGCCGCATCACGGCGTAATAGGTGTCGGAGAGTCCGGTGCCGCGGTAGCCCGCGCCCCAGTTCATCAGCTTCCCCTGGCTCGGGATCCAGACGAGCGTGCCCGTCGAGCCGCCCCACTCCGCCATGCTGCGGGTGTCGGCGGCGCCGGTCGGAGCCGCGCCCCAGGTGGCGGAATTCGTCGTGCCGTCCCACAGCGAGTAGTTGTCGGTGAGGTTCTGCGCGAACTGCGGGATCTTCTGCGCATACGCCTCGAGGTCCACGCGCACGGTCGTGCTGTCGGAGAGCCGCAGGTTGGTCGCGATCGCCGCGCCGTATTTCTTGTCGACCTCGCCGGTGCGCCAGCCCTCGCTGTTGTCGGCGAGGAGATTGACGCGGATGCCGAGGTCGCGATTGCCGCGCAGCGACATCACCCGGTTCACGTCGGCCATCACGCGGCCGCCGCCGTAGCTGGAGGTGGAGAAGTTCAGCGTGGTGGAATCGCGGTTCAGGTTCGGGATCTTGGTGTAGGTGGACAGCGTGCCGCCGAGGTTGCCGACGCCGAAGAGGATCGAGTTCGGGCCGCGGTCGATCTCGACGCGATCGACGTTGAAGAGGTCTTTCACGCCGTAGAACGGGAAATAGTTCACCGTCGGCGGATTCCCGCCCTGCGGTCCCGTCCCCGCGCCGCGGATGTTGTAGGACCACGAGTTGAACACGTCGCCGCCGCCGTCGCGGCCGCCGTTCCAGGACACCGGCACGGCGTTCAGCGTCCAGCGCAGCGCGGAGCGCACGTCCGTCAGCTGGAGGTCGTCGAGGAAGACCGAGGTGAGCGACGACATGCTCGAGGGGGTGAGCGCGATCGGCGTGTTGTTGCGGCCGCCGGCGAGCGAATCGACCGCGATGTAGCCCTGGTCTTTTTCGACGTTAACCGTGAAGGTGTTGAGCGTCACGATCTCCTTGTCCGTATCCGCATCCGTGGCACGTGCGGTCGTGGTGGTGGTTTCCGACGGCGCGGTCTGCGCCGTCAGCACGGCCTGGAGGCCGAGTGCCAGCGCGAAGGCCGGCACGAGTCTGACTGTCTTCGGGGGTTTCATAGTCATGGTTTTGTTGGGGACCAAAAGGGTCAGGACTTGCCGCCGGTGACGGCGATGCCCTCGACGAAATGCCGCTGCGCGGCGAAGAAGAGCGCGATGGTCGGCAGGATGACCAGGGTGCTGGCCGCCATCAGATGGTGCCAGTCGGTGAGGCCGCTTTTCGCCTGCATCGACTGGAGCGCGAGCGCCAGGGTGAAGTCCCGCTGGTCCGTGAGGTAGATGAGCGGACCGAGGAAATCGTTCCACGTCCCGAGGAACGTGAACAGCGCCACGACGATCAGCGCCGGGCGGCAGAGCGGCAGGATGATCTGCCAGAAGATGCGGAACTCGCCGCAGCCGTCGATCCGCGCGGCCTCCGACAGCTCCTTCGGGATCGTGCGGAAAAACTGGCGGAGCAGGAAGACGTTGAACGCGCCCGCGCAGAAGGCGCCGACCCACAGCGGCCGGAGCGTGCCGACCCAGCCGAGCTCGCGGAAGAGCGCGTAGAGCGGCACCATGACCACGGGGAACGGCACCATCATCGTCGCCAGCAGCACCGCGAACACGCGGTCGCGGCCGCGCCACTCGAGCCGCGCGAAGCCGTAGGCGGCGAGCGCGCTGGACAGCACCGTGCCGGCGACGTTGAGCACGCAGAGCAGGACGGTGTTGCCGAGGTAGCGCCAGAAATGCTGCATGGCGTCGATCGCGCCGGCGAAATTCTCCCACCGCGGAGAGAAGCGACTCGTGATGGAATCTGCGGATACGAGCTCGCGGCGACCGGTCCGCGCGTCGGCGATCTCGCGCCACGGCGACTCCGGCGTCGCGGCGGCGTGGTATTCGACCCGCACGGACACCCGGCGGCCGCCCGCCGGCGTCCACACGCCGTCGCGGACGTCGCCTTCCGGCAACGCGACGGGCGCGGTCGCTCCGTCCGGCACGGCCCAGACGCTCGGCGCCGTGACCCACGCTCCGGGCACGACCTCGCGGCGGCCGGCGCCTTCGCCGGCGAAATAGCGCAGCGGGAGCCAGCGCGGCGGCACCGAGGTCGTCTGCTCCGCGGGCTTGAGCGCGGTCGACAGCATCCACAGCAGCGGCAGCAGGAAGACCGCGGCTCCGGCGAGCAGCACGACATGGAGGGAAATCCGGGCGAGCGTGCGCATGGTCAGTCCGCCTGATAGTGCACGAAGCCGCGCGAGGTGCGCGCCGCCAGCCAGGTCAGCGCGAGCGTGAGCAGGAAGAGCACCCACGCCATGGCGCAGGCGTAGCCCATCTGGCGGTATTCGAAGGCGTTTTGGTAAAGGTAGACCGCGTAGAACAGCGCGGAGCGGTCGGGTCCGCCGCCGTTGAGCATCACGAACGCCGAGACGAACGTCTGCAGGCTGCCGATGATGCCGATGATGAGGTTGAAATAGATGACCGGGGAGATGGCCGGGAGCGTCACATGCCAGAGCCGGCGCCAGGGCGAGGCCCCGTCGATCATCGCCGCCTCGAGCAGGGCGCGCGGCACGCCCTGGAGCGACGCGAGCAGGATCACGACGGTGTTGCCGCAGCCCCACGTCGCCATGAGGGCGAGCGCCGGCTTCGTCCACTGCGGATCGACGAGCCACTGCGGCGGATGCGCGATGCCGATCTTCATCAGCGCGAGGTTCAGCAGGCCGTGGCGGCCGTTGAGGATCCAGAGCCACAGGGTCGCGCTCGCCACCGCCGGCACGAGCGACGGCAGATAATAGATCGCGCGGAAAACGCCCCGGCCGCGGACGGGCTGGTTCAGGAGCAGCGCGAGCGCGAGCGCCATGCCGAGGCCGAGCGGCAGCGAGATCACGGTGAACACGAGGGTGTTGCCGAGCGACTGCCAGAAGACGTGGTCGGAAACCATGTCGCGGTAGTTCAAGGCTCCGACCCAGATCGGCCGCGACAGGACGTCGTAGTCGCAGAAGGAATAATACAGCGACGTCACGACCGGATAGAGCGTGAAGACGCCGAAGCCCACGATCCAGGGGCTGATGAAGGCCAGCGCCAGCCAGAGTCCGCGACGGTCACCAGCGTTCATGTTCCCTCCATTCCGCGAGCCGCTCGTCCCGCACGATGTCCCAGCGCCGCATCACCCGGTCGTAGCGCCACTGGACGCGCTGCTGCACCTCGGCCAGCGCGGACTCGGGCGAGCGCAGCAGGCCCCGCACGCGCTCGGCGGCGATGGACATCTCCATGTCGTATTCGCGCCAGATCGAGAGCCGCGGCACGGCGCGGGCCGCCGGCGAGCGGGCGAGCTGGACGAAGAAACCGATGGCCGGATTCGGGTGGCCGGCGACGAAGCCCGCCGACACGTCCCGGAGCGCGGTGAATTTCCGCTGGCCGGTCGCGAGCTTCTCCGCGACGTCCTGCCGCTGCAGATAGCGGATGAACTCGAACGCCTCGCGCGGATGCGCCGCGCCGCGCGGGATCACGACGACGTCGCTCTCGACGAGCGTCACCGGATGACCGCCGCCCACGCCCGGCGCCGCCGGGCACGCCGCCACGCCCCACTCGAGGTCGGGGGCGTATTTCTCCATGAAGTTCTTCAGCCACGGTCCCTGCACGATCATCGCCTCGGTGCCGGCGAGAAACGGACTCTGCGAGGTCTGCGACTGGCCGTAGCTCGACGCGAAGTCGCGCAGGTGATCGAGGCCGTAGGTCTCCACGATGTCGTGCATCCACCGATACGCGGCGAGATTGCCGGCGTCGTCGGCCAGGATCCGCCGGTCGCCGTCGTAGTAGCGCGCGCCGAACCACAGGCCCCAGGCGGACACGAACATGCCGGCGTCCTGTGGCAGATGGCCGACCTGCACGATCGTGAAACGCCCCTCGCTCCGCTCCGCCGGCGTGAGCTCGTCGAAACCGATGCGCACGCGATGGCCGGCGCGCGGCAGCTCCACGCGCGTCAGCCGGCGGCTCATGGCCTCGAGTTCGGCAAAGGTCCGCGGCGGCCGCTCGGGATCGAGCCCCGCCTCGCGGAAAAGTTTCTTGTTGTAGAAGAGCGCGACGCAGCCCGGCGTCGTCGGCAGCCCCCAGGTGAAGCCGCGGTGCCGGCAGAGTTCCCAGAAGACCGGCACGTAGTGATCCGCGCCGAGCTTTTCGCCGGCCAGCGCCTCGTCGAGCGGCGTGAGCGCGCCCTTTTCCGCGAAGTCCGGCAGGCTGAACGACCACAGGCCGGCGAGATCCGGCGGATGTCCGCTGGAGGCGGCGAGCAGGAGCTTCACGTCGATCGGGCTGACGGAGAGCATCCGCACTTCGATGCGATCCTGCGCACGGTTGAAGTCGTCGATCACCGACTGCATCGCCGCGGCCTCGAATCCGGTCCACTTCTCCCAGTAGTCGACCACGACGCGGCCCGACGCGGCCGACGCGCCGGAGACGCGCGGAACCGCGGCGACCGCGAGCGCGAGCAGCCAGATCCGCAGCCGGAGGAAGCGCAGGGGAGAGGAGAGCATCGGGCTATTCGAGCCGCACGGTCCCGAGGCCGAAGCGGTCGTCAGGGCGCTGGAAAAAGCGCCAGTTGAGCTTGAGGGACGGATCCCATTCCTGAAATCCCTCGGTGATGACGGCCGGCGAGACGCCGATCTCCAGGCCGACCTGCGGTTGCACGCCCAGCGTCGTCCACGGGATGTCGGCATCGACGATGTAGCCGGTCGCGGTGGCCTGGACGCGTCCGGTCGCCGGGCGGCTGTGAAACCACTCCTCCATCGCGCCAGTCGACTTGTAGCTGAACTGGAAATCGTCCGGGCCCGCCCAGACGAGGCCGTCGCCCTGCGGATCGATGAACAACTCCACGCCGCGGTTCTTCGCCGGCTGGCTGAAGCCCGGCGGCGTATCCATGACTTCAGCATGGAAGTGGAGTGCCTGCGCATCCCAGGTGAACGCGAAGCGCATCTCGAGATCCGGATCGCCCGGCCGGACGTCGGCGACGGAATCCTTATACTCGAGACCCTTGATCACCGTCCACCGCCAGGACTCGCGCGAGACGGAGGAGTGCACCGCGACGGCGCGGCGCTCCGGCGGCATCTTGAGCGGACCGGCGAGTTCGTAGCGCCAGTAGACCGAGCAATTCCGGCCGAAGGCTTCCGCAGCGAAATCCGGGATCGCCGCCCGGCCGGCGCGCGTCAGCGGGTCCTGCTGGAACCAGTCGCGCATGCAGTCCGGCGCGAGCAGGTTGGCGAGGCTGATGAGCAGCGCGGCGCGATCGGCCGGCGCGGCGGCCTCGAGCCAGCCGGCGGGCGGCGGCGTGGCGGCGACGATGCCGGCGACCTTCAGGGGGAAATGTTCGATGAGGAGCGCCGTCGTCAGCACGTCGTAGGGGAAACCGGAGCCGGCGCCGTCGTTTTTCTCGCGGATCAGGGCGTAGGCCAGCTGCGCGGCCGACGCGCCGGTGATGATGGAGCGCTCGTCGAGCCAGAGGCCGGGGAGCAGCTGGTCGGAGACCCGTCCGGGCGCGAGCACGTAGACCGGACCGTGCGCCTCGGGCGTGCGCACGAGCTTCGCCCAGTCGGCCGCGGGCCGGAAACCCGCGGCGATCTGGAAAAAGACCGCGAGGCGGCTGGCGGAGCCGAGCAGGTCGGAACCGGGCACGAGCGACGCCCAGTCGACGGATTCCAGCCGGCGCGTGACCTCGTTGGCCAGGCTGGGGATCGCCTGGCGCAGCGTCACGAGGCTGGCGACATATTGCATCATCGCGCGCTCCCCGGTCGGCGCGCCGCCGGCGGCGAGGAGGGCTTTGACGCGTTTCGCCGCTTCGTCGCCGTGGAGCAATCCGATCGCCCGCGCGGCAAGCGTGGCGGACAACCGCAGGCCGAGCATCTCGGGCGCCAGGGGCGCGGCGTCGAACGACGTCCACGCCTCCGCGGCGATCTCGCGCATCCGGTCACGATCCGCCCACGGCAACGAGCGCTCCATCGGGAGGAAACCGGCGCGGGCGAGGGCGCGCTGCACCTCCGGCGCATGCATGAACACGGACCAGACGAAGCCGGAGCGGGCGTTTTCCGCCTGCAGCAGCGTGATGCCGAGGTCGATGCCGATGACGTCGGGGTTGACCCAGCCCGTCTCGGGATTGAAGGCGTCGACAAAGCCGTAACGCCGCCAGATCCGGTCGCCGAAAACGGTGCGCATGTGCCGCAGCGTCTGCATCGTCTCGTAAGGCGTGAACGGCACCGAGCCGGCCGCCGCGCATGGCACGATCGTGCCGTCGAGGGCGTTGAAATCGGTCGTGCGCGGCGGGCCGCCCCACGCCTTGTAGCCGGTCGAGGAATCGGAGGCGGTGATGCCCCAGAGCCATTCGTTCCACGTCGGGAACTCGTCGCGCAGATCCATGCAGAACTGCCGTTGCGCGAGGGTCGCGAGCACGGAGTTGCGGAAGTAGTCGGCAAACTCGTCGCGCAGCCCGCGGAAATCGACGTAGGCGTGCGTGTATTGATGAATGAAGAGCGGAGCGCCCTGGATGTAGTGATACCCCGCATAGGTGCCGACGGGCAGCCGCGACCACGCGCGCCAGTAATCCGCCGGCAGCGGCCGGTTCGGCGCACCCATGCCGACGAGGCTCAGCATCATGTGCTCGGAATAGCGGTCCCACCGGAAACGCGAGAAGCCCACCTCGCCGCGCCAGCCCATCGCCAGCGTCGGGCCCTGGTTGAGAAACCAGTTCCAATCGACGTCCCGATAGAGCCCGTCGACGAGTTCGGTCACCTCGGGCTCGTTGAAATATTCGCGGGCCATGATCGCGCTCGCGAGGAAGATGCCGGTGTCGATCGGCGAGAGTTCGCACTGCCAGGCGCGCGCGCCCGTATCCATTTCCATGAAATGGTAGAAGAAACCACGCTGCCGGGGCGCCTGCGTGGCGAGAAACCGGAGCTGGCGAAGCACGTGCTCGAGCGCCGTCGCCCGGTCCATCCAGCCGCGGCGCGCGCCGACCGCCCACGCGCTCAGCGCGAAGCCGCATGCGGCGATGCTCGCCTTGCCCGCGGAGGGCGAACCGTCCGCGCGCGCCCGGTCGCGCACCAGGCCGGTATGCGGATCGGATTGCTCCGTGAAAAAGCGCAGCGCCGCCCGCTGCAATTCGTCGAGCAGCGCCTCATCCTCCGGCTGCAGCACCGCGGCCGGGCGGGCATTTCCCCACTGATCGCCGCCTCCGGTCGATCCCGGCTGCGCCCACACCACCGGCTCCAGCGCGATGGAAAGCGACACGGAAGCCAGCAGGAGGCGGCGAACGAGGAATGGCACTCGGCAGGACATGGGGCGGTGGCGCACACAGGCGGCCGAAATCCCAAAGGGTCAGGGTCTCGCGCCTGCAGGCGAAGGGGAATGAGTCGGACAATTCATGCAAACGTTGTCATTGCAACTCCAAAAACACGCTTACGTTCGCTTGGAGTTCGCCGAAGGCCTGCGCGAGGGTGGCAAAGCCTCTTTTCGCGATTGCGCAAAACCGAGAACGGAAGCCCAAAGGCCGGCTGCCGCCGACTCCAATGGCGGCAGCGAGGAACGATGCCGATCAGGCCGGGACCGAAATCGAACGCGTCGATTCGCGAATCACCATCGCCGCGGGCATTTCGCCATGGACGATCCGGCGGGAAGCGGGCGATCCTCCGCTGGCCTCGACGATGAGGCTCACGGCGCGTTCGGCGAGGTCCGAGAGCGGCTGCCGGATCGTCGTGAGCGTCGGGCGGCAGGCCATCGCCCACGGACCGTCGTCGAAACCGACCACCGACAGATCGGCCGGACACTCCAAACCGGCCGCCTTCGCAGCATCGATCGCCCCGAACGCGATCTCGTCGCTGGCGCAGCAGAGCGCGGTCGGCCGGTCTTTGCCCTGGAAGATCGCCGCAAAGCCGGCCCGGCCGGTCTCGTGCGAAAAGGGTCCCTCGAAAATCCATTCGGGCCGCACCGTGGCGCCGCCTTGCTGCAACACCTCGAGATATCCGCGTCGACGCTCCCGCGCATCGCGCGAGGCGGTCGGGCCGAGCAGAATGCCGATTTTCCGATGCCCGAGCTGCAGCAGCAGACTCGCCGCGGAACGCGCTCCGGAAAGATTGTCCACGCCGACGACATTCACCCCGACATCCGCCAGTTCGATCTCCGCCGGCAGGGCCGATTTCGTCAGCACGAGGGGACGCCGATAGCCGCGGAGATGAGCCAGTTCCTCCTTCGTCAGCGGTTCGCCCAGATACACCATGCCGGACGTCTCCATCCCGAGGTGTTGCAACGTCTCCCGCACCTGCTGCCCGGGCACGCGACGCAGCGTGCTGATATGCACATCCCACATCCGCGCCGCCGCCGCATGGAGGATGCAGGAAAGGAAGCGGCCGTAATATTCCGAAAAGAAAATGCCTTCGTCGTGCGGCACGACGACCGTGAGCGTCGTGCTGCCGCCACTGCGGATGATCCGGGCGCCCACATTCGGCGTAAACTTCAGCTCGTCCGCAAGATCGAGGATCTGCTTCCGTCGCTCCTCCTTCACCAGATGGGCCGTCTCCGGCCGAAGGGCGCGGGAAACGGTCGACGCCGAGATCCCGAGCCGCTCCGCGATCTGGACGATTCCAGCGCGGGGCGTGGAGGAAGTGAGGGAATCCATGGCCATCGCGAGGTGAGGTCTATCGCAGTTTCCGTCCGAAACAAGCCGACTTTGCACAGGTTTTCAAAACATGGCGCACCGCGCGCTCACGGTCGCCGCCGATGCTGCAGCAGCCACGCATACACTTCCGCATCAGCATAAACCGTCGTCCAGACGTCGTGCCCATGCTCCGGATCGACCGTCAAGCGCGCGTCACCGCCGGCCTTCGTCAGCGCCTCGGTCAGCCGGCCGTCCTCCGCGACGGGGACGATATCATCCCGCGCTCCATGAAACGCCCAGACCGCCAGCAAGCGCAACTCCGCCATGTGCGGGGCCGTCCCGTCGAGTGCGTTCAACGCATCCAAGTAGCTGCCTCCGGCGGAGATCGGCACCGCCGCGGCAAAGCGATCCGCATGCTGCCAGATCAGATTCCAGACGCCGTAACCACCCATGCTGATACCCGTGAGATAGACCCGGCCGGCATCCACGCGAAACCGGGCGGCGACATCGTCCATGACTCCGAGCACGCGCTCGTCCTCCCAGCCGATGCCCTCGCTCTGACATTGCGGCGAAACGACGATGAAATGCTCATGGAGAAAGGTCGCCGCCGCTCGTTCCCGGTCCGTCAACATCGCACCGGGGCTGAGCAGTTTCGGTGGACCATTGACGGCCACCCGCTTCACGTCCGTGCCGCACTCGCCCGAGCCATGCAGGAACACGAGCAGCGGCCAGCGTCGCGCCGGATCGCTGGCGTAACCTCGCGGGAGACTCAGCAGATAATCGTAGCCAGCCGGCCGGACAGCGGTCCGCGTCATGGTCAACGCCTGCGGCGCGGCGATCGCCTCCGACTCCGCCGCCACCTTGGCCGCCGTCCCGCCTGCAATCAGCACGCCCGCCAGAAATCGTAGGATAAAACAGCTGAAACCATGCATTGCAACAGACCTATGCAACCGTTTGCAGGATTTCGCACGACAATTCCGTGCACGTATGGAGACGCCAGCTCGCGCAATTTTCCCTCACCGCTTCACTTCATTCCGCCCAGCCTCTGCGGGCAACGCCCTCTGCCGGGATCGTGCAGTTGACGTGGGAACCCGTCCTCCGGGCGGGTTGTTGGACGCACGCCAAGACAAAACCCGTCCAGAGGACGGACCACCTTTGGGAGCACAGCTCTCCCGTGGACCGTGAGATAGATCGTCCTACTACATGCGTCCGGCTCAGCGTTCCCACGCGTCCGCCGCATCGCGGACGAACTGGTCGAGCACCGCGAAGCGCATTTCGCCGTAGTTCATCGCGTAGCGGAGCTTTCCGTCCTTGAACACCCAGGTCGTCGGCAGCCACGAAATCGGCAGGCCGAGCAGCGCATCGAGGCGTTCCCCCGCCTTGCGGGCCGGGTTCGGATGCGTGAGCGCCGTGAAGTTCGGCTGGCCGCCGAGTCCGCCGGCCGCGAGCTTCGCCGCGCCGTCCTGGCCCTTGTGCCAGACGTTGATGAAAACAACATCCACGTCCGGGTGCCCGGCGATGAAGCTCGCCCAGCCGTCCGGCGTGAGTTCCGCCCGGCAGTTCGGGCACCACGGCGCCCAGAAATGCACGACCGTCACCCGCGGTGCGGCCACGCGCGCCGCGAGTTCGCGCTCGAAAACCGCCGCGGCGTCCTCCGCCCGCGTCGTCGCGACCAGTCCGAAACACACCGCCAGCAGCAGCCAGAATTTCATGCGGCGAAGATGCACGATCCGCCGCCGCCGGCGAGCGCGCAGCGGCCTTTGACGCAGGCGACGCCGCGCAACCGACGGCGCCGGGCAGGCACCGTGCGGACGCAGGCGCCGCCGCGGGCGCACAGCAGCCGAAGCTTCTTCAGCTCAGTCTTCGCATTTGAACGAGATCGGGATCACGATCCTCGACGCCACGGGGGCGCCGGCCTTGGCCGCGGGCTTGAATTTCCACTTGCCGACCGCGTCGAGCGCGGGACGGTCGAAGCCGTGATGGGTCGATTTCACGACCTCGCGCTCCGTGACCTTGCCCGTCGCATCGATCACGAGCTGCACGTTGACCAGGCCGGAGACGCCCCCGCGCTGCAGGTCGGCGGGATACACGGGAGGCACGGCTTTCACGGGCACCGGGCGCTCGTCGAAATCGTCGAGCGAGGCGTTGTCGTCAGCGCGCAGCCAGCCGGCCGCGAGCATGAAACTGAAGGCGAGAAGCAGGAGTCGGAGTTGTTTTCTGGTGTGCATAAAAAACGCGCCTCCGAACGGGGGCGCGTCTGCTCCCTTCAACGGCCACTTTTGCAAAGACTTCAACGCATAGAATTCATACCTCCCGCGCGATGCATCGATGCGGCGCTTTCCACTTGCGCGCCCGGCACGCGGCGATGTTCTCGACCTCTTTTCCATGTCCGTCGTCGCCTCTCCGGCCACCTCCCCCCTGCCCAATCCCGACCATGTCCTCCGCCTCGCCGCGGAGTTGAACATCCGGGTCGCCCAAGTCGCCGCCACCGCCCAGCTCTTCGCCGAAGGCGCCACGGTGCCGTTCATCGCCCGCTACCGCAAGGAGGTCACCGGCGAACTCGACGAAGTGCAGGTCCTCGCCATCCGCGACCGGCTCGAGCAGCTCCGCGCCATCGACGAGCGCCGCGCCTCCATCCTCGCCTCGCTCAAGGAGCGCAACCTCCTCACGCCCGACCTCGAAAAGGCCATCAACGCCGCCGACAGCGTCACGACGCTCGAGGACATCTATCTCCCCTTCCGTCCGAAGAAACGCACCCGCGCCACCATCGCGAAGGAGAAGGGCCTCGAGCCGCTCGCCGACCTCCTCTGGGCCCAGGATCCCGCGACCGACGTCGCCGCGGCGGCCGCCGCGTATGTCGGCCGCGACTACACCGCCGACGACGGCAAGAACGTGAAGTCGCAGATCGCCTCCGCCGACGAAGCCCTCGCCGGCGCCCGCGACATCCTCGCCGAGCGCATCAGCGACGACAAGGACGCCCGCGCCCGGCTCCGCGCCCGCTACCACTCCGACGCGATCGTCTCGTCGAAGGTCCTCATCGGCAAGGACGCCGACGCCGAGGCCGCCAAGTTCAAGGACTACTTCGAGTGGAGCGAGCCGCTCGCGAAGGCGCCGTCGCACCGCGTGCTCGCCATGCGCCGCGGCGAGAAGGAGATGTTCCTGATGATGCGCGTCACGCTGGCCGAGGAAACGGCCGCCGCCGCCGAGATCGCGCCGCTGTTCGTCAAGGGCACCGGCCCCGCCGCCGAGCAGGTCCGGCTCGCCGCGGCCGACGCCGCCAAGCGCCTCCTTTCGCCCGCGATGGAGACGGAGATGCGCCTCGAATCGAAGAAGCGCGCCGACGAGACCGCGATCAAGGTCTTCGCCGACAATCTCCGCGAACTCCTCCTCGCCGCCCCGCTCGGCCAGAAAAACGTCCTCGCCCTCGATCCCGGTTTCCGCACCGGCTGCAAGACCGTCATCCTCGACCGCCAGGGCAAGCTGCTCCACAACGACGTCGTGTATCCGGACCGCCACGAGGCCGAGGCGAAGGAAAAGCTCCTCGGCTTCGTGAAGTTCTTCCAGATCGAGGCCGTCGCCATCGGCAACGGCACCGCCGGCCGCGAGACCGAGGCCTTCGTCCGCGGCCTCGGCCTGCCCGCCACGATCCCGATCGTGATGGTCAACGAATCCGGCGCGTCGATCTACTCGGCCAGCGAGGTCGCCCGCGAGGAGTTCCCCGACCACGACCTCACCGTCCGCGGCGCCGTCTCCATCGGCCGCCGGCTCATGGACCCGCTCGCCGAACTCGTGAAGCTCGACCCGAAATCCATCGGCGTCGGCCAGTATCAGCACGACGTCGACCAGGCCGCGCTCAAGCGCTCGCTCGACGACACGGTCGTCAGCTCCGTGAACCGCGTCGGCGTCGAGCTCAACACCGCCTCGAAGCAGCTCCTCAGCTATGTCTCGGGCCTCAACGCCGCCGTCGCCGCCGCCATCGTCGCCCGCCGCAACGAAAAGGGTCCGTTCTCCTCCCGCGCCGAGCTCAAGGAGGTGCCGCGCCTCGGCCCGAAGGCCTTCGAGCAGGCCGCCGGCTTCCTGCGTATCCGCGATTCCATTCACCCGCTCGACGCCAGCGCCGTCCACCCGGAGCGCTACGCGCTCGTGGAGAAGATGGCCGCCGACCTCGGCGCGACCGTCGCCGACCTGATGCGCGACGGAAAGCTGCGCGCGAGGATCAAACTGGAGAATTACGTCACCGCCGACGTCGGCCTGCCGACGCTCACCGACATCATGGCCGAGCTCGCGAAGCCGGGCCGCGATCCGCGCGAGAAGTTCGAGGCGTTCAGTTTCCAGGAGGGCGTGAACAAGCCCGAGGACCTGAAGCCCGGCATGAAGCTCCCCGGCATCGTCACCAACGTCACCGCCTTCGGGGCGTTCGTCGACATCGGCGTCCACCAGGACGGCCTCGTGCACGTGAGCCAGCTGGCGGATACGTTCGTGAAGGAGCCCGCGGCCGTGGTGAAGCCCGGCCAGAAGGTGCGCGTGACCGTGACGGAGGTCGACCTGCCGCGCCAGCGCATCGCGCTCTCGATGCGGAGCAATCCGACGATCGGCCCGAAGACGGCGCCCGGCGCCGCCGGCCCGCGCCCCGCCGCGCCCGCGCCGCGCGCCCCGCAGACGTTGAACAACGACTGGTTCAGCGCCGCGCTGAACAAGAAGCGCTGAGCGCGTCCGTCTCCGCCGGACGGAGACGGGGACCGCGTCCCGACCGCGGCGGCGGTTTTCCGCCGCCGCCGACGCTCAGGCCTTCGGTTCGTGGAGTTCCACCGGCGCGGCCTTCGGGCGCAGGCGCAGGTTCAGCATCTCCACGCCGAAAGCGAACGCCATGGCGAAGTAGATGTAGCCCTTGTTGATGTGCTGGTGCGTGCCCTCGGCCACGAGCGTCACGCCGATCAGGAGGAGAAACGACAGCGCGAGCATCTTCAGCGTCGGATGCCGGTGCACGAACTCGCTCACGGCGCCGGCGTATTTCAACATGATCAGGATCGAGACCACGACCGCGGTGATCATCACCCAGAGATGGCTCGCCATGCCGACCGCGGTGATCACCGAGTCGAGCGAGAACACGACGTCGAGGAGCAGGATCTGCACGATGACCTGGGCGAACTTCGGCGCGACGCCCGTGGTCTTCCGCTCGTGTTCGCCCTCCAGCTTCTCGTGGATCTCGCTCACGCTTTTCACGATCAGAAACAAACCGCCGATCAGCAGGATCAAGTCGCGCCCGGAGATCGCGAAGCCGAGGACCGTGAAGAGTGGCGCGGTGAGCTTCACCATCCACGCCAGCGAGCAGAGCAGCGCGATGCGGGTGAAGAGCGCGAGGAACAGTCCGAGCTGGCGCGCCTTCGGCTGCTGGTCGGGCGGCAGCTTCCCGGACAGGATCGAGATGAAGATGATGTTGTCGATGCCGAGCACGATCTCGAGCCCGGTGAGTGTCAGGAGCGAAATCCAGATCTGCGGATCGGAAAACGTGTGCATGGGGCGGGAGCAAGGCCGGTCGTCCGGCCCGGGTCAACGCGCCGCCGCGTGGAAACCGCCCGCGCGTTTCGAGCGGCCGGTGCGCCCCGCCGGGCCGACGCGGAGGGCCACAATGCGCCGATCGCAATGGCGACGGCACCCTCGCGTTCTCAGATCCCCGCCCAGGCGAAGCCGACGCGCAGCCAGAGCGGCGTGACCAGCACGCCGAGCGCCGTCGTGCCGAGCACGATCTGCACGGCCGTCAGCGGCTTCCCGCCGTAGTGTTGCGCGAGGATGATCGGGATCACCGCCGCCGGCATCGCGCCCTGCACCACGATCACGCGCTTCAGATCCGTCGAGCACGGCAGAAACCGCGCCAGCAGGATGAAGCCCGCCGGCAGCGCGAGGAAGCGCAGCGCGGCCGAGCCGAGCGTCACCCGCGGGTCGAACAGCGCGCGCGGCTCGCCGAGATAGTTGGCCAGGTTGATGCCGGTCAGCAGCAGGCCGAGCGGGATCGCGCAGGCTGCGAGCGTGTGGACGAAATCCATCAGCATCTTCGGCAGGTGCGGGCTCGCGCCGCTGAGGTTCAGCGCCAGGGCCGCGAGCAGCGTGAGCACCATCGGGTTCAGCAGCCGGTGCCAGCCTTCGCGCAGCGACAGCCCGCTCAGCACCAGCACGCCGACCGTCCACAGCACGGCCTCGATGCCGATGTTGTGGACGAAGAGCACGCCGCGGATTTCCGGGCCGAACATCCCCGTGAGGATCGGCAGCGCGAGGTAGCTGTAGTTGCCCAGCCCCGCCGAGAGCGCAAACGTCCGCCGGCCCTGCCCCACCGACAGGCCCAGCCAGCCGCCCGCGAGCCACGCGAGCCCGAGGCCGGCGAGCGTCTCGAGCGCACCGGCGAGCGGCGGCAGGAGCAGGTTGCCGGGCGACTGCAGCGCGGCGTCGCCGACGACGGACTCGAAGATCAGGCACGGGAAACACAGGTAGATCACGAGCCGCAACAGGCTCGTCTCCGCCGCGCCCTCGACCCAGTGCACGCGGCGCAGCACGACACCGAGCGCGATCATCGCGAAGACCGGCAGGATCAACAGGAGCAGCTGGCCGTAGTTCATTTCCGGAGACTTCAGCCCGCCATCGCCTGGCCGGCAAGCCAGCCGGTGGTCCACGCGTTCTGGAAGTTGAACCCGCCCGTCACGCCGTCGACGTCGAGCACCTCGCCCGCGAAGTGCAGCCCCGGACACACGCGGCTCTCCATCGTCTTGAAATCGACCTCGCTCAGCCGCACGCCGCCGCAGGTCACGAACTCGTCCTTGAACAGGCTCTTGCCCACGACCTGGAACTCCGCCGCCGTCAGCCGCTCCGCGAGCGTCGCGAGCGCGGCGTTGCCGATCTGCGCCCACGGCGTCGCCGGCGCGAGGCCGGACTTCTCGACGAGCCGCTCCCACAGCCGCTGCGGCATCGCGAGCGGGCTCCACGTCGCGATCTGCTTGCGCGGGTTCTTTTCGCGGATGCCGGCAAGCTCCTTCACGAGCGACTCGCGCGTGTGCGGCGGCGCGAAATTCACCACGAGCGGGAACTCGTAGTTCTTCTCCGCCAGCTCGCGCGCGCCCCACGCCGAGAGTTTCAGGATCGCCGGGCCGCTCAGCCCCCAGTGCGTGACGAGCAGCGGGCCGCTCTCGCGCAGCTTCGAGCCGCGCACGCCCACGCCCGCGTTTTCCAGCGCCACGCCCGAGAGGCCCTCGAGCCGCTTGTCGTCGATGTGAAACGTGAACAGCGACGGCACCGGCGGCTCGATCGTGTGCCCGAGCGCCTGTGCGATGCCGAGGCCGGCGGAGGATTTGTTGCCGCCGGTGGCGATCAACACGCGCTCGCAGCGCAGCGTCGCGTCGTTCGTGAGCGTGACCCAGAAGTCCGGCGCCGCGCCCTCCCGGCCCACCCGCTCGACCTTGCGCACGCCGCAGTTCGTCACGATCTCCACGCCCGCCTTCTCCGCCGCGCGCATCAGGCAGTCGACGATCGTCGCCGAATCGTCGGTGACGGGAAACATCCGCCCGTCCTCCTCCGTCTTCAGCTCGACGCCGCGCCCGGCGAACCACGCCACCGTGTCCCGCGGCTGGAAACGATGAAAGGCCCCGAGCAGCTCGCGTCCGCCGCGCGGATACTTTTTCACGAGTTCGCGCGGCTCGAAGCACGCGTGCGTGGCGTTGCAGCGGCCGCCGCCGGAGACGCGCACCTTGGCCAGCGGATGCGCGGTGGCTTCGTAGAGCGTCACGCGGCCGCGCTCGCCGAGCTTCTCCGCGCACGCGATCGCGCCGAAGAAACCCGCCGCGCCGCCACCGACGACCACCACGCGTATGAGACTCATGCCGCAGGGTGAAAACGCCGGCGCCGGAGGTCGAGGGCGAAGCGAGCCGCGCGCCGGACGGCGCGGCCGCGCTTCAGGTGTCGTCCACGTCCGCCGCCACGACCCGGGGTCCGCTCACGTCTTTTTCCGGATCCACGTGTCGAGCGACAGCGTGCCGGGGCCGAAGGCGAAGACGACCAGCGTCGCGAACAGGAAGAGAAACGGCGCCGCGCCGGTGAACGCCTCGGGCGCGTGCAGCACGCCGGCCAGCGCCGCACGCTCCGCGGTGAGATAGGCGACCGCCATGATGAAGACCAGCACGGGCGAGGCGAAACGCGCGAAAAGTCCGAGCGCGAACAGGACGCCGCCGACGCACTCGGCCGCGCCGGCGAGTCCGGCGGCCGCCAGCGGAAAGGGAAGATGCAGGCTGTCGAAGTATCCGGCTGTCCGCGACAAATTCGCGAGCTTGCCCCAGCCGGTCTGCGCAAACAGCCAGCCCCAGTAGAGCCGGATCACGAGGAGCAGCACGGGCTGGAACCATTCGCCCAGCTTGGTCAGGAACGTTTCGAAGGCGGTGGGAGAGGAGGACGCGTTCATGGTTTGGTGGGAAATGGAGAGAGACCCGGCGCCGCACCCGCGGTGCCCAAGGCGGCGCGGGCGGCACACAGCGAAGCCGTCAGCGTCGGCAAAACCAGCCGAGTTCCATCCAGGTGGCAAACCATCCCTGCACGCGGTCCGGTTTGGCGGAGGCGCCGGCCGCCGCGATCGCGCGCGTGAGCGGGGCGCCGTCCCGCAGGGCGGCGAGGACGCGATACGCCGCGGGTTCGAGCCGCTTGTAGTAGAGACGGTGGTCCATGCGGTGCACGGCGAGACACACGCGCCCGGGTCTCGGCCGTGGGACTCTTTTCGACGCCACGGCGCGCGGGCCCGAGGTCGTGGCGTTGCTCGCCTCGGTGCGCAGCGCATCGCGGCGCTTCACCGCGATGACGAAGTCGTCGACCGGGTATTTCAAGTCGAGCAGCGTGACATACGGCTGCAGCCCCAGCCGGAGGCGCGACGGCGGCCGGTGCGCAAACTCCGCGGGCGCGATCACCGGCCGGGCCTCGCCGTCGAAGGCGACGGTCTGCGCCCACTCGAAGCGTGCGACATCGACCGCGAGCGCCGTGTGCGGCGCCGTCCAGCGCGGCTCCGCGCGCAGGAAGCCCTCCAGCCGCACGCAGAGATTGCGCAGCGTGAACGAGCGCGACGGATGCCGCGCGAGATACGCCTCGGCCAGCCGCGTGAACTTCCAGCCGCCGAGCAGGGCGCGCAGGCCGGGATTGTCGTCGTGGAAGCAGTCGAGCAGCCGGAACCAATACATCCGGTTGTAGATCTGGAGCCGGTCGAGCGCGGTGAGCCGGTCGTTGGGTTTGATGAATGCGGCGGCAAACTCCGTCATCGGACGGCCGTCGGTCCAGTGCCGCTGCGTGCGGTCGCCGGGCGCGAGCGGCCGGATCAGCGCGTCCTTGAGCGCGCGCTGAAACGCGAGCAGGGCGCGCGGCGTGTCGGCGCGGGCGGCGGTGGAGAGCTTCATCGGACGGCGGCGGCCGCGCCGGTCCCGGGTGTCCGCGCCGCCTTCGCGCCGTCGATGAAGACGTTGGCCTTGAGCGCCTCGTCGTGGACCTCCTGGAAGGACGGAATCCTGTCGTCCCACTCGAGCAGCGTAGCCGTCACGCCGCAGCGCCGCGTGGCATGCGCGTAGAGCCGCCAGACCGGGTCGAGCACGGGATGGTCGTGCGTATCCAAAATATACTTCTCAAACTTCGTGTGCCCGGCGATGTGCATCTGCCCGACGCGGCGGTGCGGGATGCCGTCGACGTAGGCGTAGGGATCGAAGTCGTGGTTCTTCGAGGAGACGTAGATGTTGTTCACGTCGAGGAGAATTCCGCAGTCGGCGCGTTCGACGACCTCGGTGAGAAACTCCCACTCGGTCATCTCGCTGGCGTGGAACTCGGCGTAGCTCGACACGTTTTCGACGCAGATCGGAATCTCGAGATAATCGCGCACCATCCGGATCTTCCCGGCCGTGCGCTTCGCGGCGGCGAACGTGTAGGGCATCGGCAGGAGGTCGTGCGTGTAGGTGCCGTCGACGCTGCCCCAGCAGAGATGGTCGGACAGCCACGGCGTCTTCGTCCGCTTCACCAGTGCTTTCAATCTGCGCAGATGCGCGCGGTCGGGCTTGTCGGCCGAGCCGAAATAGAGCGAGACGCCGTGCTGGACGACGCGGTATTGCTCGAGGATCCGGTCGAGCACCTGGAGCGGACGGCCGCCGTCGACCATGAAGTTTTCCGAGATGATCTCGAACCAGTCGACGCACGGTTTCTTCTCGAGGATGTGCGCGTAGTGCGGCACGCGCAGGCCGATGCCGATGCCGTAGTCGGTGTGGGCGTTGAAGGCGTTGGCGGGCATGGGACGTGGCGGCGGGCCGCGCGGATCCGGCGGCAGGCGGCGGCGCCACCGAAAGCCGGCGCGCGCCGCCGCGTTGGCCGGGCGTGGAGGAAGGGAGCGGGAAGGCGTCAGCCGTTCTTCTTGTCGTCGTGCGCGGCGCAGCCGCCCTTGCCCTTGCAGGAATTCTTGCCCTTGCAGCCGTTGTCGCTGGAGCCGCAGCCGCCCTGGCCCTTGCACGCATTCTGGCCCTTGCAGTCGTGGTGACCCTTGCAGCTCTCCTTGGCTTTGCAGCCGTCCTTGCCCTGACAGGAGCTCTTGTCCTTCTGGTCGTCCTTGGCGGCGGGCGTGCCAGCCTTGTCGTCGGCCGCAGAGGCGCGCGAAGCGAGCGAACCGGTGTAGAGGCCGGCGATGGCGGCCGCGGTGATGAGGAAGCGCGTGGATTTATTCATGGGGGAACAGGCGGTGTGCTTAATGATGAACGACCGGCGGCCGGCGGCGGACAGGCCCCGAGCTTTTCCGGTCACTGTGCGTGGGAGCGACTCCGGCGCGGATTATTCCCACATCGCGCATTTTTTGCCATCCCAATCCCGCGGAAATTGCCCGACGCGCCCCCGGTCCGGCCCGGTGGCGCCGGCCTTCACACAATCCGGTCGGTCATCAGTCCGCCGCGCTCGAACGCCGCGAGATTCGCCAGGAAATGCCGCACGAGCGCTTCGTCCTGGTCGGCCCGGCCGCCGGCGGTGTGCGGCGTGATGTAGCAATTCCGCGCCGTCCAAAGCGGGCTCGACGGCGGCAGCGGCTCGGGATCGAAGACGTCGAGATACGCGGCATCGAGCCGGCCCGACTGCAGCGCCTCGAGCAGCGCCGCATGGTCGACCGTCGTGCCGCGGCCGACGTTGTAGAAACGCGCCCCAGGCTTGCAGCAGGCGAGGCGGCGGGCGTTGACGTAGTTCTTCGTGGCGTCGTTGTCGGGGAGGATGTTCACGACGTGGTCGGCCTGCGCGAGCGCGGCGCTGAGATTCTCCTCCGCGATCACGCGCACCGTGCGCTCGCTGCGCGTCTGCCGGCGCACGGCGAGCAGCGTGACGCCAAACGGCGCCAGCAGCTCCGCCAGCCGGCGGCCGATCGCACCGTAGCCGAGGAGCAGGACCGTCTGGCCCGTGAGCAGCCGCGAATCGTAGCGCCGCTCGGTGTAGTGCCAGGACTGATCCGTGAGCTGGTCGCGCAGCGACTGCGGGAGCTGGCGGCCGAGCGCGAGCATCATCGCGAGCACGTGCTGCGCGCACGGATCGGCGAAGACGCCGGAGGCGTTGGTGAACGCCGCGCCGCGCCGGCGGAAGGCCTCCTTGAAATCCTCGCGGTCGTAACGCGTGTAGCCCGCGGTCGTGACCTCGAGCCACTTCAGCCGCGGAAAACGCAGGCAGTCGTCGACCGTCGGCTGGCCGAAGGCGACGTCGGCCTCGGCGAGCGCCGCATCGGGCCGGCCCGCGACGAGGACCGACGCGCTCGACGCCGCCGACCGCACGAGGCGATGCCCGGCGAGACCGTCGGCCAGCAGCCGCGCGGCCGCGGGTTGGAACTCCGTGTTGCACCAGATCGTGAGGCTCATGCGCGGACGCAATGACGCGACGCCTCCGCGCCGCGCGCAAGCCAAACTCCCGCACCGCGCGCGGGACGCGCCGGGCTCAGCGCCGGCCGAGAAACTCGACCTCGACCGTGTGCGCGTCGGCGAAATTGCCGAGCGTCACGGGATGACCGGTGGTGGTCGTGTAGCGCAGGCGCCCGCCGACGGAGATGCGCGCCTCGACATTGACGCGGCGCATCAGCACGGCGTCCTCGGCGCGGTATTCGATGCGAAACGGAATCGGCGGGGTGACGGGACCCTTGATCGTCTGCTCGCCGAGCACCTCGCCATGCGCATCGCCGCGCCCGAGGTCGACGACGCGGATCATCACCTCGGCGCCTTCGGGCAGCGGATCGCCGGAGGCGTAGGTCACGACACCGGTGAGCACGCGATCCGCGCCGCCCGGCTCGACCACGCCGACATGGCCGCAACCGGCGCTCAACATCATCGACAACACGGCAACGGGGACCAGCAGGAGAAATTTCATGGGGAAGCGTGGAGGACGCCGCGATCCTGCCGGCCGCGAGGAAAGCCGGCAAGCAACTCCGCGCGCCCTGCCTCCGCGACCCACGGCCGGCTGTCACGCGCATCCCGCGAGGAAGGCCGCCCGGCCGCTCGACAGGCGCCACCCGGCCGCGGTGAAAGCAAGCCCGGAATCCACATAAAAATGCGGAATGACCGGACTGGCCAGCGGCCGGCCTTTCCGGCGTGCTGCCCGCATGCGGCGCACCGCGAGAGACAGCATCGGGCTCGGTTTGCCGGAGTTGTTTGCGAAACCGGGCGAATCGTTTCACGCTGCCACCCGTCTTTCCGCTGCCTCCACCCCGTCCAGCGTCCCCCTTCCCCCGCCCGGAAAAGCCGCCGTCGCGTGAAATTTTCGCTCGAACAGAAGCTCGTCGCCGGTCTCGCCGCCGCCCTGCTGCCGCTGCTGGCCTTTGGCGCGATCGCGTGGGCCAACGCCCGGCAGTTCGCATCGACGTTGCAACTGGTCGACCACACGCACCGGGTGCTCTATCAGCTCGAGTCCACGCTCAATCATGTCGTCGGTGCGCAGACGGAAGCGCAGCGTTTTCTGTTGATCCAGGACGAAGACTGCCTGACGCGTCGCGCCGCGCACGAACGCGCGCTCGCCTCCGGGCTGGCTGAGCTGCAGGGGCTGACAGCGGACAACCCCGTCCAGCGCGAACGACTGGCCCGGCTGCCGGCGCTGGTCGCGGAAATGACGCGGTTGAGCGATTTGCGCGTCGCCCTGGCCCGCGAGCAGGGTTTCGAGGCCGCCCGGCAGCGCGTCGCCTTGGGCGAGGTGCGGCGGGTGGTCGATCACATCCGCGCGATCACCGCCGCCGCCGAGTCGACGGAGCGGGAGCTGCTGCGGGTGCGCCTGGAGGAGTCGCGGCGCGCGACCGCCACAACGCTGGCCTGGATCGGCCTCGGCAGTCTCGCGGCCGCGCTGCTGACGGTCGGCGGCGCCTGGAAGATGTGGCACGATCTCCGGGCCCGTGAACGGGCGGAATCGGCGCTGCGCGCCAGCGAGGAGCGTTTCCGGCGGATGATCGACAGCATCGATTACTCGATCCTCCTGCTCGATCCGCAGGGCCGGGTCGTCAGCTGCAATCCGGGCGCCGAGCGCCTCACCGGCTACACTGCGGCCGAGATGATCGGCGAACCGCTCGCGCGTTTCCATCCGCCCGAATCCGTCCGCGGCGGCCTGCCCGGACGCGAATTGCAGGAGGCGGAGGCCGGCGGGCACTACGAGGACGAGGGCTGGCGGGTGCACAAGGACGGCTCTCGCTTCTGGGCCAGCGTCACCATCTCCGTCGTGCGCGGGGCCGACGGCCGGCTCCTCGGTTTCGTCAAGGTCACGCGCGATCACTCGCGGCGGCGGGAGAGCGAGGAGCAGATCCGGCGGCTCAACGCCGACCTGCGCCTCCAGAATTCCCGGCTCGAGGCGGCCAACCAGGAACTCGAGGCGTTTTCGTATTCGGTGTCGCACGACCTGCGCGCGCCGCTGCGCCACATCGACGGCTTCGCCAGCCTCCTCACCAAGCACGCCGGCGAAGCGCTCGACGAGAAGGGACGCCGCTACGTGCAGGTGATCTCCGACGCCGCGCGCAAGATGGGCCGGCTGATCGACGACCTGCTCGCGTTCTCCCGCACGGGCCGGGCCCAGCTCAAACCCGGCGTCATCGACTCCAACGAGCTCGTGGCCGATGTCATCCGGGAGAACGCCTTCGCGCGCGATCCCCGGATCGTGTGGACGATCCCGCGGCTGCCGCCGGCGCACGCCGATCCCGGCCTGCTGCGTCAAGTCTGGTTCAATCTCATCGACAACGCCGTCAAATATTCGTCGCGCGCCGACCAGCCGCGGATCGCCATCGGTGGCGAGGAGACTGGAGGCGAGGCCGTGTTCCACGTGCGGGACAACGGCGTCGGCTTCGACATGCAGTATGCGGCCAAACTCTTCGGCGTGTTCCAGCGCCTGCACGCGGAATCCGAGTTCGAGGGCACCGGCATCGGCCTGGCCAACGTCCGCCGCATCGTCACCCGACACGGCGGCCGCACCTGGGCCGAGGGCCGGGTCGGCGAAGGCGCCACGTTTTCGTTCTCCCTGCCCGTCTCGACCACCTCCCTATGAACGCCCTGCGCCCCATCCTCCTCGCGGAGGACAATCCCAACGACATCGAGCTGATCCTCGCCGCCCTGCAGGAGGCGCACCTCGCCAACGAGATCGTCGTCGCCCGCGACGGCGTCGAGGCGCTCGACTTCCTTTACCGGCGCGGCGCGCACGCCGGACGCACCTCGCCGCAACCGGCCGTCGTCCTGCTCGACCTCAAGATGCCGCGGATCGACGGGCGTGAGGTCCTGCGACAGATCCGCACCGACCCGCAGTTGCACGCCCTGCCCATCGTCGTGCTCACCTCGTCGCGCGAAGAGAGCGACCTGCTCCAGACCTACCGGCTCGGCGTCAACGCCTACGTGGTGAAACCGGTCGGCTTCGAGGAGTTCATCAGCGCCGTCGGCAAGCTCGGCGTGTTCTGGGCGCTGCTCAACGAATCGCCGGCTCCACCGCACGCCTGAAACCTCCCCTCGCCGCCGCCATGAAGATCTTGCATCTCGAGGACAATCCGGCCGACGCCGAACTCGTCAGCGGGCTGCTGCACGAGCAGTGGCCGGAATGCGAGATCACCGTGGTGTCGACCCGTCAGGATTACCTGGCCGCCATCGGTGGCGGCGACTTCGACCTCGTGCTGTCCGATTTCTCGCTCGGCCAGTTCAACGGGCTCGATGCCCTCCAGCTCGCCCGCGAGCTGCGGCCGCATACGCCTTTCGTCTTTCTCTCGGGCAACATCGGCGAGGATCGCGCCATCGAGGCCGTCCGCCAGGGCGCGCAGGATTACGTGCTCAAGGACCGGATGAAACGGCTCGTCACCGCCTTGCAGCGCGCCCTGCGCGACAGCCAGGAACGCAAGCGGCTGCACGTCGCCGAGGAGGACCGCCAGCGGCTCGCCGCCATCCTCGAGACCACCCCGGACTTCGTCGGCATGGCCTCGCCGAACGGAGAATTGCTCTACCTCAACCGCGCCGCCCGCGCGATGATCGGCCTGCCCGACGGGCCGCTGCCTCCGGGATTCAGTGTCCGCGATGTCCATACGCCCGCCGCCGAAGAGCAGTTGCGCGAACACATCCCCGTCACGTTGCGCGACGGATCCTGGTCCGGGGAAAGCGAACTGCTCACGCTCGCCGGACGCGTCGTGCCCGTCTCCCAGGTGCTTCTGGCGCACCATGCGCCCGACGGCAGCGTCGCCCATTTCTCCGCCGTGATGCGCGACCTGACCGTGCAGAAACGCAGCGAGGCGCTGGTCAACGGGCAGAAACAGGTCCTCGAGATGATCGCCGGCGGCAGTTCGCTGCCGGAGACGCTCGCCAGCCTGCTGCGATTCGTCGAGTCGCAGGCGCCGGAGCTTTATTGCTCGATCCTGCTGCTCGACGACACCGGCCAGCGGCTGCGCGTCGGCGCCGCGCCGCGGCTGCCGGCCGCCTATCTGCGGGCGATTGATCATCTGCCGATCGGACCGGAAGCCGGCTCCTGCGGCACTGCCGCCCATCGCCGGGCACGTGTCACCGTCACCGACATCGCCACGGATCCGTTGTGGGATCATTATCGCCATCTCGCACTTCCCCACGGCCTGCGCGCCTGCTGGTCCACCCCCATCTCCGACCTGGACAACCACCTGCTCGGCACGTTCGCCGTCTACGGCCGCACGCCCGGCGAGCCCACGTCCTATCATCTCCAGCTGATCGAAGCCGCCCAGCACCTCGCCGCCATCTCCATCAGCCGCCATCAGACCGAGCGACGGCTGCGCGATCAGGCGGACCTGCTGAACAAGGCACGCGATGCGATCGTCGTCTTCGACCCCGAACGCCGGATCACCTTCTGGAATTCCGGAGCGGAGCGCATCTTCGGCTGGAGTGCAGCCGAAGCCATCGGGCATGAGGAGCGCGATTTGCTCGGCGAGGCGGCCCTTACGGAGATCGAGAGCGTGCGTCAGGCCATGCGCAACGACGAGGAGTGGGAAGGCATCGTGCCCCTGCACGACAAACAGCGCCGCCCGATCACGATCGAATGCCGCCTCACCGTCATCCGCGACCACGCCGGCCAGCCGCAGGGCCGTCTCGTCATCGCCACCGACATCACCGCAAAGAAGCGCATCGAGGAACAATTTCTGCGCGCCCAGCGGCTCGAGAGCATCGGCATGCTCGCCGCCGGCATCGCCCACGACCTCAACAACGTCCTCGCCCCCATCCTCCTCGCCGCGCCGATGCTCCGCGATCACATCGCCGATCCGGGCGACCTGCCGCTCATCGAAGCCTTGGAGAAAAGCGCCGAGCGCGGCGCCTCGCTCGTCCGCCAGATCCTCTCCTTCGCCCACGGGGCCGACGGCGAACACCAGCTGCTCCAGCCCAAGCACCTCCTCCGCGATCTGGCCGGATTCATCGAGCAGACCTTCCCGAAAACCATCCGGCTCCAGGAGCACATCCCGTCCAACCTCTGGACCGTCCACGCCAACCTCACCCAGCTCCACCAGGTCATTCTCAACCTCTGCGTCAACGCCCGCGACGCCATGCCGCAGGGCGGCACGCTCACCCTCATGGCGGAGAATTGCATGCTCGACGGAACATCCGCCTCCGCCATCGAAGGCGCGCAGCCCGGCGCCTACGTCGTGCTGCACGTGGAGGACACCGGCACGGGCATCCCACCGGAGATCCTCGCGCACATCTGGGAGCCGTTTTTCACCACCAAGGGAGCCGGCAAGGGCACCGGACTCGGCCTTTCCACCGTCCGCGGCATCGTCGAAAATCATGCCGGGTTCATCAGCGTGCGCACCGCGCCGGGCCGCGGCACGACCTTCCGCGTCTATCTCCACGCCGCGGAATACACCCCGGAGCAGAGCGGAGACGCCCCGCCCCCACAGCTGTCACCCCGCGGCGGAGGCGAACTCATCCTCGTCGTCGACGACGAGCTCAACGTCCGCAACCTCACCGCCACCATCCTCGCCCACCACGGTTACCGCATTCTCACCGCCGGTGACGGCGCCGAAGCGCTCGCGCTCTTCACCCCGCGGGCCGAGGAGATCCGGCTCGTCGTCACCGACCTCGCCATGCCCAACCTCGACGGCATCGGACTGGCCCGGCTCCTCCGCCGGCTGAATCCTGCGGTGCGCATCCTCATCACGAGCGGACTCGCCGACGCAACCCAGCAGCGTCCGCCCGAAGACTTGGCCCCGCAGTTCCTGATGAAACCGTTCAAGTCCGAGACCCTGCTCGACGCCGTCCACGCCTTGCTGCAACCCGGCGTCCCGCCCGCCTGAGCACCTCCGCAACGTCGCAGGCCCGTCGTCGACCGGCCGGGATCCACCGCCATGACCGCCTCGAGAGAGGAGAGGCGGGAGGCCCTCGCTCAACGGAATCTCGTGCGCCTAGCCTTTCACGTCGCCCATGCGCTCGCCCTCGAGCAGGTAGACGCCGGTCATGTAGCCGTTTTCGAACAGCGCGCCGACCTTCAGCTCGCCGTAAAACGACACAGGCACGTCCATCAACGGCCGCACGCCGCCCTTCGCCATGTGCACGACGATCCATTCGTTCATGGCGGGCACGACGCCGTAGCAGCACATCATCGGGTCCTTCACGAGGAGGAATTCCGTCACGAGCCCGTTCTCCAGTTTCACCGGCAGCATGAACCCCGTCACCACGGCCTTGCGACCGTTCCACGCCTTCACCGTTTCGGGGATCTGTTCCTCGCCGGTCGGCGGCGGGGTCTTCGGATCCGCGGCGGGATCGAAGACCGGCGGCGTGAATTTGTAGGACGCGAGCCGGTCGAACCCGAGCCGCAGATAACCGTTGTCGGTTTCCGGCGCGCCCGCCTCCGCCGCCGGCGCGGCGGTCGCGAGCGCGAACAGGCAGGCCGCCGCCGTGAACCAAGCTTCGATGACTCCGCGCCGGATTTTCATGACGCGCGCACTCTGCACACCGCACCCATCCGGTCAAAAACCTTCCGTCCGGGCGCGTGCGGATGACTCCGGCCGGCCGGTCAAGGCAGGTCGATCCGCCGCGCGGCCGGTTCCGGGTGCTGCCGGTAGAACAGGGCCGTGCCGCCGACCGCCCCGACACAGACGCAGCGCCCCTCGTCGGCGATCTGCGCGCAAAACGCGGCCCGCTCCTCCCGGTCGGCGCCGAGGAAGCGGATCTTGATCAACTCGTCCGACCGGAGGAGCTTCTGCAACTCCTCGAAAAAAGCCGGCGTCAGCCCGCTCTTTCCGAGCTTGAGCGCCGGCTCCAACGTCTGGCCGATTCCGCGCAGGAAAGACCGCTGCGCACCGGTGAGGGGAAAGTCATACATGTTTCCCGAAAAAGATCGTCCACCGGCAGTAGACGGCAAGGATCGAACGTGCAATCTTGGTGTCCATGCGGTTCAAGCGATGCGAAGTTTTTGGCAAACCATGCGGCGAGGCGTGCCGATAATACGCGTATATTCATAAAATGATAACCACCCCAGTTACCCCCCTTGTGGAGCCCGTGCCCCGGCGGACGGCCAGCAAGCCCGGCCATGACGCTTGGCGCTACCGCTCCAGTCCGCGCTCGCGGTGGGTCCTCAGCTTGGCGATCGCCGTCTCCGTCGGCGTCCATGTCGGGGTTCTCTTCGGTTTCAACCGTCACGCGCCCGTCGTGAAGCATGTCGTTCAGGACGACACGCCCACCGTCGCGCTCGTGATGCCCGACCTGAAGGAGCTCGACGAGCCCGAGCCCGTGCCGCGCGACAGCAACGAGCCGCCGCCCGACCCCGGTCTCTCCGTGCCGACGCTGGCCGACGTGCCGACCTCGGTCGATCTCTCGGACGCGTTCGTGCAGCAGATCGATTACAGCACGCTCACCCCGCAGCAGGATCTGAGCGCCGCCAAGGCGATCTCGATCCCGACCCACATCAACCGCGGCAGCGGCGGCGGCAGCGGTCTCGGCACCGTCTTCAACCTCGCCGACCTCGATCGCAATCCCGAGCCGCTCGTCCGGGTCGCCCCGCAGGTTCCTCCGATGCTCAAGCGCGAAGGGTTCACCGGCAAGGCCCAGGTCGGTTTCATCGTCACCGCCCAGGGCGATGTGGTGAATCCCTACATCATCAGCTCCAGCGACGTCCATCTCGACGACTCGGCCCTGATCGCCATCTCCAAGTGGAAGTTCCGCCCGGGCGTGAAGGCCGGCCGCAAGGTCAACGTCCGCATGGTCCAGCCCTTCCTCTATAACGTTAACGACAACAGCTGATCCCTCGCTCCGCCGCCCCATGCGCGGTCGGCGTCCCGGGACCCATTCTTCCTTCATCGGAAACCAGAGGCGCCGCCATCGCGGCGCCTCTTTTCGTTTACAGCCCCGCCTCCGCGCCCGTCGGCGGCAGCTCCCGCCATCGGCCGGGTGCCAGATCGCCGAGTTCGAGCGCGCCCAACCGGCGCCGGTGCAGCGTCAGCACCGTGGCGCCGCAGGCGGCGAACATCCGCCGCACCTGATGGTAGCGACCTTCCGTCAGCGTCAGTTCCGCCTCGCGCGCCCCGAGCAGCGTCAACTCCGCCGGCGCGCAGGGCTCCTCGTCGCCGTCAAGCCGCAGTGTGCCGCTCGCGAACACTGCGACGAGCTCCGTCCCGAGATCGCGGTCCAACGTCGCGCGATACACCTTCGGCACCTTGTGCTTCGGCGAGGTCAGCCGGTGCACGAGCGCCGTCTGGTCGGTGAGCAGGAGCAGGCCGCTCGTGTTCTTGTCGAGCCGCCCGACCGACGTCACCTGCGGATTGCGCGCCCGCCACCGCGGCGGCAGCAGCGAATAGACGTTCGGCCCCTCGCGCTCGTCGTGCGAACACACAAGCCCGAGCGGCTTGTGCAATAGCAGCAGCAATCCTTCCGGATGATCCAGCGGTTCGCCGTCCACGCGCACCACCTCCGGCGCCGCTTTCGCGCCCGGATCGTCCGCGATTTCGCCGCGCACGGTCACGCGTCCCGCCTCGATCCAGCCGCGCGCCTCGCGCCGGCTGCAATATCCCAGGTTCGCAAGCAGTTGATCGAGTCGGCGCATGGTGGCGAAGCGCTCTGAATGGTGCAAAATCCCGCCGCGGCGCAAAGCAAATGACCTCGCGCCCGCGCCCGACCGGCGCGCGCCGTCTCGAGGCCACCGTCGTCGCCGCCATCCAGATCCCAGATCTCCCACCACCGGTCGCGCCGCGCGCCGCGAGGTGCGAGGTGTGCCGCAGATGCCTCCCTACCACGCCGCCCGCACGCCACCCATGGCCAGCCGCGGCGTGCCCGTGTTGACAAGCGATGTCGTGCTGCGGCCGGTCTCGACACGCGCGTCGCCGAGATTTTCGACGTTGAGGAAAAGCGACACGCGCGGCGTCCACGCGAAACTCACGCCGAGGTCGAGGACGAGGGCCGGGCGCAGCGGCAGCCGGTTCTCGTCGTCCTCGAACTGCCGTCCGATCCAGCGCAGCCGCGGCGTCAGCGTCAGCCGGCCCGGCGCCCGCCAGCTCGCGCCGAGCGTCGCGCTCGTGCGCGGCACCTGCGCCAGCCGCTTGCCGGCCAGCGCGGGCGCGACCTCCGCGCGCATCACGCGCGCGTCTTCCCAAAGTCCGGCGGCGGAAAACGTCAGTGCCGGCGTCGCGCGCCACTCCGCCGAAAACTCCACGCCCTGCACGCGCACGCGGTCGAGATTCAGCTTCTGCCGGCCGATCGCGCCGTCGGCCAGGGCGCCAAACAGCGGAAACACGCCCGGCCCGCGCGCCACCGTCACATTGCCCGCCGCATCGTCCAATCGACTCCAGAATCCGGTGACGCCGGCCGTGAACGGGCCGCGCGCCGTCTCCGCGCCGAGTTCGGCCGTGACCGCATGCTCGGTGCGCAGCGCGGGGTTCGACTCCGTCACGATGCTGCCGACGCGAAAGGGCCGGTAGAGTTCGTTCAGGGTCGGCCGGCGGAACGACCGCTGCGCCGCCGCGTGCATGCGCCAGGTCGCGTCCGGCTGCCACACGAGTCCGGCGCTGGGGCTGAATTCGAGCGCCTCGCGCGCGGCGTAGCGCTCGTCGCGCAGCGGCGCCCCGTCCGCGAGCGTCGTTTCCCGCCGGTGCCCGTCCCGGTCGCGCGCGTCGTCGAGCCGCGCGCCGAGCGTCGCCCGCAGCCCGGGGAGGAGCGCGCGCTCGTGCAGCGCGAAGACGCCGGCAAACGCCTGCGCGCCGCCCGCGATCCGCCCCCGCGCGTAACCGCCGTTCGCATACAGATAATGCTCGCGCGTCTCGCCGCGCACCGCGCGCAGATCGGCGCCCGCGCTCGTCCGCGCGCCGTCCGCGGCGGACCACACGCCGGTCCACGCGCCGCCGCAGGCGGTCGCCGGCACCGCGTATTGGTCGCTCGCGGGGGTCTCGCTCGTGCGCGTCGCGTCGACGGAGCCGAACGTGCTCGCGAAGGACTGGTCCTGCGCATACGCGGTCGCCGTCCAGCCGAAGTCGCGCTCCGCCTGCACGCGCAGCGTCGCGGCGCCGGCGTTCACCCGCGAGGCGTTGCGCTGGTAGGGCGTGCCGTTGCCGCGCGTCTCCGCGAAGGTCCGCGCCGTGACGAGCAGGTCGGCGTCGCGGCCGATCGGCTGGAGCCAGCGCGCGGTCAGCCAGCGATGCCGGCTCCACGCCGGCACGTCGACCGGGCCGCGCCCTTCCGGCGCCACGAGCGAAAATCCGTCGGTCGCGAAATCGCGGCCGAGCACCTGCAGCGTGCCGCGGCCGGCCGGCACGCTCACGGCCAGCTCCGCGCTGCGCGTGCCACGAGCCCCGACCAGACCCGCGAAGCGGCCGCGCGTTTCGCCGGGCGGCTCGGTCAGCAATTGCACCACGCCGCCGAGCGCGGCGTCGCCCCAGGCGGTCGCGCCGCCGCCGCGCACGATCTCCGCGCGTGCGAGCGCCTCGCGCGGCACCTGCGTCCACAGCACCCAGCCGCCGAACGGATCGGTCAACGGAAGCCCGTCGAGCAGCACGAGCGACCGGCTGGCCCCGCTCGGACCGAGTCCGCGCAGCGACACGCCCTGCGCGCTGGGATTGGCGACGAGGCTGTCGCCGCGGCGGAAAAGGCTGAAGCCCGGCACGCTGCGCAGTGCGCCGTCGAGCGTCGCCGTCGGCGCCTCGCGCAGGGCGTCGCCCGGCAGCGTCACGAGCGAGAACGGCACGTCCCGCGGCGGCTGCGGAGCGCGCGTGGCCGTGACGGTGAGCGGATCGAGCGCCACCGTGGTCTGCGCGCGGACCGGCGCCAGACCCGGCAGCGCCGCGACGACCGCCAGCACGGTCCGCACGGCGCAGCGCACGCGATCGCGCTCTGCGGGGCCTTGGACGGAAAACGACACCGCGGACGACGTCCTATTTCCGCAGCGCCTTCACGCGCTCCGCGGTCGCATCGGGCGCGGCGGCGCCGAAGGCCTGCCGGAGGTAGTTGGCGAGGCCGGCCACCTGCGCGTCGTCGAGCACCGCGCCGTAGGGCGGCATGAGATTGCTGTATTTCGGACGATCCGCCGGCAGCACCGCGGCCGGTCCGTGCAGGATCACGCGGAGCAGCGTCGCGGTGTCGCCCTTCACCACCGCGCTCTGGCGGAGCGACGGTTGCAGGCCGGCCACGCCGGAGCCGTCGGCCATGTGGCAGACGCTGCAGAACAGCGTGTAGGTCGCGAGGCCCGCGGCATCCGGCGGCGTGCCCACAGCCGGCGCGGGCGCAGGCGAGGCAATCTCAATCGCAGACCCGGCGGGCCGGGCCGCCGGATTCGCCGCGGGCGTTTCGCCGGTGTAGAAGATCCGCCAGATGCGGCCCCGCTCGGTGTCGCCGACGTAGAGCGAGCCGTCGGGTCCGACCGCCACGCCGCAGGGGCGGAAGCGGGCGTCGCCCGGCGAGGTGAAGTCCTTCCGGCCCGCGAAGTCGTCGGCGAAGACCTCGTAGCCGCCGGCGGGAAACCCCTTTTCGTCGCAGGGCACGAAGCAGACGTTGTATCCGCGCTGTGGAAACGGCGCGCGGTTCCACGAGCCGTGGAACGCGACGAACAGGCCGCGGCGGTATTTCGCCGGGAACTGCGCGGAGTCGTAATACGCCATCTGCATCGGCGCCCAGTGCGCCGGAAACGCGACCAGCGGGTCCGGATATTTCCCCGGCTCGGCGCGCTTCCCGCCGTCGCCGCCGTATTCCGGGCCGACCATCCGGGCCTTTTTGAACGGGTCCCAATAGGTGAACGGCCAGCCGGCGTCGAAACCCTCGCGCAGCACGTGGAGCTCCTCGGCCGGCAGCTCGGAACTCAGTTTCTCGGAGAAATGCGCGGGATCGACGTCGTGGAGGTTGTCGCGGCCGTTCATCACGACGAACGCGGCGTGCGCGACCGGACTCCACGCCGCGGCCAGGATGTGGCGGTGGCCAGTGGAGAAGCGCTGTCCGTCCGCGAGGCGCTGGCCGGTCCGCGCGGGATCGAAGCGCCAGAAACCGCCGTGGGTCTCGAGAAACTTCGCCGGATCGCCGCCCTTCGCGCCGAAGCCGCGGTCGCGTTCGCCGCCAAAGGCGTTCGAGGGCGAGCCGCTTTCGACCAGGAGCCGGCCGGCCTCGTCGAAGAAAAACGCCTTCGACTCGTGCTGCCGCTGGTTCGGCAGGTCGGCGACGATGTGCTCGGGCGGCCCCGGGGGCACGAGCTGGCCGGGCGTGTATTGGTAACGGTAGACGTCCTTGTCCGTCGAATGGTAGAGCCAGCCGTCGCGGAGCGCGAGGCCGGTGCCGCCGCCGCCCGCGAAGCTCCGCGTCATGTCCGCGCGGCCGTCGCCGTCGGTGTCGCGCAGCGCGTAGATCGGACCGCGTTTCGTCTTCGCATAGACGTCGCCATTCGGCGCCACCGCGAGGAAGCGGAGCGCCCCGGTGCGCGGCGTGACGAGTCCGTCCGCGAAGACCACGGCGCGGAAACCGGGCGGCAGCGTGATGCCGCCGTTGTCGGGATCGGGCGCGGGCGGCGCGGCGCAGACGGCGACGGTCGCGAGGGCCAGCGGGGCGAGGACGAGGGGTATCCGTTTCATGCGAAAGCAGGAAAAGCTGCCGGCCCGCCGCGGCGAGGCAAGCGCACGCCCGCCCAATCGAGGATCCGCAGCGGCGGCGGACCGCGACGGTTTCCGCCCCGCCCGGCCGGCCGGAAAACGCCGGTGACGACCCGGCGACCCGATAGTTTAGGCTGGCGTCCGGAGGCGGGTTCCGGGATGCGTTGCCGCTCACATGTCCAACTGGGAATACAAAGCCATCAGCAGCGGCCGGGGCGGATTTGCGACGCCGGCGCTGCTGGAGAAATTTCTCAACGACCTCGGCCGCGAGGAATGGGAAATCATCGAATTTCGCACGCTGCCCGACAACCCTCTCGCCTTCACCGGTCTCGCGCGTCGCTCGACGCAGCGCGACTGGACGCTCGAGGATGCCGCGGCCGCCGCCGCCAAGGCCGAGGCCGAGAAACTCCGCGCGGAGTTCGAGGCCAAGTTCAAGGCCGCCACGAGCAACGCGCCCGCCACCGAGGAAAAAGCCGCCAGCTTCATCGCGGAGACGGCCGCGCCGGCCGACGACTTCCGCAAGCCGATCGACACCTCCCGCGATTCCGACCCCGATGCGGCGGACGACGAGGGCGAAAAGGACGAATGGGACCAGCTCGCGAAGGAGGACGAGCTGCCGACGTTCTTCGACGCGCTCAAGCCGCACATGCGCCGCAACCAGCGCGGCCCCGGCCAGTCCGTCGGCATCGATTATCTCGCGAAGAAATGGGACCTCGCCGAGGAGGACATCAAGGGAGCGCTCGTCGAGTGCGGCCTGCAGATTCCCGCCGACGAGAATGCGAAGCCCGTCCACGTCGAATACGACGGCGATCTTTATTGGGTGAACATCAACCGTCGCGGCGAGATGTGGATCAACACCCGCGAAAAGCCGCGCCCGGTCTTCCGCGTGGTGCAGGCCCAGCGCGTCGCCGACGAGGAAAAACCCGAGGCGCAGCCGGCCGAAACCTCCGAGCCGAAGCCGGAGTCCGCCCGCCACCGCCAGCCGCACGCGGAGCGCACGTCCGAGCCCGCCGGTGATACGCCCGAGCAGAAACCCGACGACGCGGCGCCCGCCGTCCCCGGCGCGCCGCTCCCGACCGGTCCGGCCCTGCTCGAAAAGATCCGCCCGATGATGCGCCGCAACCGCCGCGGCCCCGGCGGTTCCGGCAGCGCCAGCTTCCTCTCGCGCGCCTTGAAGTGCCAGGAAGCCGACCTGCTCGCCGGCTTCGCCACGCTCGGCCTCACGCTTTCCGACAACCCGAACGACAAGCCCGTCAACGTCGAGATCGGCGGACATATCTGGTGGTTGAACAAGGACTCCCGCGGCGGCGTGTGGATCAACGGCCGCGAGAAACGCGACGGCGAAGCCGCCCGGCCCGCCGAGACCGCGGCGCCCGCCTCTTCCGAGGCGCCGGCCGTCCCCGTATCGACATCTACGGATACGCCCGCGACCGGTTCCGGCGCGGAAACGCCCGCCCAGCCGGCTCCGGCGGAAACCGCCGCGACTCCGACCGCACCCGCGGCCGCGGAATCGACGGAGCCCGCTCCGACGCCGGCGCAACCGGCTTCCGAAGCCGCCCCGGCGCCCGCCGAGGCGTCCGTTGCCCCGTCGCCTTCGCCGCTCGCCGCCGTGCGCCTGCTGTTGAAGGAGACGCGGACCGGCTCCGTCGCCGCCAAGGTCGGGATCGTCGCGCAGGAACTCGGCAAATCCACCGAGGAACTCCTCGCCGCGCTCACCGCCGCGGGGCTCAAGATTCCCGAGAAGCCGCGCGAGAAGCCCGTCTTCGTCGAACTCGGCGCCGAGAGCCTCTGGCTGAACCGGAATTCGCGCGACGAACTCTGGATCAACGCCAAGGCGTCGAAGTTCGCCGGCGAGGACGAAGGTGACGAAGCCGGCGGCGAAGCGAAACCGCGCCGCTCGCGCTCGCGCCGGAAATCCGACGAGCCGGACTCCCCGGCTGCACCCGCGCCAACCGAGTAAGATCGCGCGACCGGGCAGGCGCCCGGTTTGCGTCGGCGATTTCAAAAATCCGGCCGCTCAGGCCGGACTTTTTGCTGGCCGGCAGCGACGGTCCTGCAACCGCCGGAGCCTTGTGATCGACAACGCACTTGCGCACATCCCTGGCGCCGGTAGTCTGCCTCCGCTTTGACCCCGCGACCCCCAATTCGGCGTTGGTTTGGTCTGCTGGCGACCTTGGTCGTTGGGGTTTCGATGGCGTGGGCCGGCGCCGCACCGCAAACCGCGGCCGGATTCGCGCCGACGCCGGCGGAGCGGGCCTGGCTCCAGGCGCATCCGCGAATCCGCGTCGGTTTCGATCCCGCCTGGCCGCCATTCAGCTCGGCGACGGAAACCGGCGGCTGCCGCGGCATCGACGCGGATCTGCTCGCCCGGCTCGGCGAGCAACTCGGCGTGACGTTCGAGTTCGTCGCCCGGCCCAGCTGGGGCGAGGTGTATCAGGCGGCCCGGCACGGCGAGATGGACCTGCTGGCCGGCACGTCGCGCTCGGCCGACCGCGAGAAGGACTTCCTTTTCACCCGGCCGTATCTCTCGTTTCCCATCGTCATCGTCACCCGCAACGACGAGCCGATCCTGTGGTCGCCGCTCGATCTCGCCGGCCGGCGCGTCGTCGGCGTGCGCGACTACATCACGACGACGGAGATCGCCCAGCGCTATCCGCAGCTGCGTTTCGCGGACGCCGGCAGCGTCGCCGAAGCGATGGGCATGGTCTCGCGCAGCGAGGCGGACGCGTTCATCACCAACCTGCCCAACGCCAGCTTCGTCACGAAGACGCACGGTTTCACCAACCTGAAGATCGCCGGCGTGATGCCGGACTCCTTCGACCTGTGCTACGCCGTGCGGACGGACTGGCCGGAGCTGCGCGGAATCCTCGACCGCGCCATCGACGCGCTCACCGAGGCGGACCGGCAGGCGCTGGTCCATCCGTGGATCCGCGTCGATTACGCGCGCGTGATCCGCTGGGACATCGTGTGGCGCACGGCGCTCGCCGTCCTGAGCCTCGTCGGCGTCGTGCTCGGCGCGGTGCTGTATCACAACCGCTGCCTGAAACGGGAGCTCATCGAACGCATCCGGCTGCAGCGCGAGATCAAGGAGGCGCACGACCAGCTGCTCCGGTTGAACGAGGAAAAAAGCGAGCTGCTCCAGATGGCGGCGCACGATCTCCGCGGCCCGCTCACCGGCATGCAGCTCGTCGTGGATTCGAGCCTGCAGCTGCACGCCGTGCCCCCGGCCGAGGCGCTCACGCTCATCGAAAAGCAGATGAGGCAGATGACGGGGCTGCTCAACGATCTCCTCGACGTCGAGGCGCTCGAATGCGGCCGGCGCGAACTGCGTTTCGAGACCGTCGATATCGTCCGCGTGCTCCGCGCCGCGCTCGCCGCCGCCGTGCCGGTGGCCGCGCGGAAATCGATCCGCTTCGACGCCACCGGCATCGCCGCGGCGCTGCCCGGCGTGAAGGCCGATCTCACCGCGCTCCGGCAGATCGCCGACAACCTCCTCTCGAACGCGATCAAGTTTTCCCCGCCGGAGACCACCATCGCCCTCTCGGCCGGATTGCGCGGCGGCTTCGTGCGCCTCGAAGTCGCCGACGAGGGCCCCGGCGTGCCGGCGGCCGAGACGGAGCGCATCTTCGCGAAATACGCCCGCGGCAGCGCCCGGCCCACCGCCGGCGAAAAATCCACCGGGCTCGGACTCTCGATCGTGCGGCAGCTCGCCGGCGCGATGAACGGCCGCGTGTGGTGCGAAAACCGCCCCATCCGCGGCGCCGTGTTCGTGTTCGTGCTGCCCGCGCCCGACGCCGGGCCGGCCGCTCCGGTCACGACCGCCTGAAGTCCGTGCGCCGGCGATCGGCGCACCGGATCGGATTTCGCCTGTGAAACGGGAACACCCGACGCGTCACGATTCACGCGAGCGTCGGAGCGAAACACAGCCGTGACCCGTCCGGCACATCGCACCGGCAGTTACAGCGACAAGTCCCAAGCAAGACGTCTGGGCGATGTGGCTCGGCGGCGACCGGCCGGCGGCCCGGCCTGAACCGCACCCGGGAGCCGGATTCCGTTTCTCCGACCGAATGTCGAGAAACATTTCCGGCATCATCCCGTCCAAATCCGTTTCGATCGGCCACTTGCCAAGCGGCCTCAGACCGTTAGGGTCCTAACTATCTTATGCTGCAAATTGTAGGCCAAGCCGTCCTCCGCACGGTCGGTGAACTCGGTGACTTCACCGCGTTCACCGCGCGGTCGTTTGCCGCCATCCCGACGACGCGGCGGCTCATGCGGCGGACGATCCGCGCGGTTTACGAACAGGGCGTGCGCTGTCTGCCCGTGATTCTGATCGTCGGCGGTTTCACCGGCTTGGTGCTGGGGCTGCAGGGTTATTACGTCCTCGCGCGCTTCGGCTCCGAAGGCCTCCTCGGCACGCTCGTCTCGCTCACGCTCACCCGCGAACTCGCCCCCGTCCTGGCTGCGTTGATGATCGTCGGACAGGCCGGCTCCGCGCTCGCCGCCGAGCTCGGCATCCAGCGAAACAGCGAGCAGATCGACGCCCTCGAGACGATGGGCATCGACCATCACGGTTATCTCATCACGCCCCGCTTGCTCGCCTCGCTGCTCGTGTTTCCGATCATGACGTCATTCTTCACGCTGATCGGTCTGGTCGGTGGCTGGGCTTCGGGTTCGCTTCTGCTTTCGCTACAGGGCGGCGTTTACTGGTCCTCGGTGTTCCGTGCCGTCGATCCCGCGGACGTCCGCGAATGCCTCATCAAGGCCGTGATCTTCGGCCTCCTCACCATCGCGATCTGCGCCCACAACGGCTTCAATGCCCATCGCCGCCGCGGCGCCACCGGCGCCCGCGCCGTCGGCGCCTCCACCACCCGCGCGGTCGTCCTGTCCAGCATCGTCGTGCTCGCCACCGACTACCTCATCACCTCGATGCTCGTATGAGCGACGTCCCTCCCCTCTTTCTCGATGTGCGCGGCGTGCGCAAGGTCTTCGACGGCGTCGCCGTCCTCGAAAGCGTCGACCTCGCCGTGCCGCGCGGCAGCATCGTCACCGTCCTCGGCAAGAGCGGCACGGGCAAATCCGTCTTTCTCAAATGCCTCGCCGGCATCCTCCGGCCCGAGGCCGGCCACATCGTCTTCGACGGCCATGAACTCGACGCCGCCAATGCCGACGCCCGCGCCGAGTTCCGCCGGCGTTGCAGCTATCTGTTCCAGAGCAACGCCCTCTTCGACTCGCTGACCGCGCTCGAAAACGTCGGCCTGCCGCTCGAGCAGACCACCCGGCTGCGCGACCGCGAGGTCCGCGAGCGCGCCCGCGCCGCCCTCGCCCGGCTCGAACTCGAGAAATTCGCCGACCACTACCCGAGCCAGATGTCCGGCGGCATGCAGAAGCGCCTCGCGCTCGCCCGCGCCATCGTCACCCGGCCCGAGATCGTCCTCTTCGACGAGCCCACCGCCGGCCTCGATCCCGTGCGGCGCAACGCCGTCTTCGAGATGATCGTCCGCTACCAGCGCGAGTTCGGGTTCACCGCCGTCGTCGTCACGCACGACGTCCCCGAAGCCCTCGCCGCCAGCGACGCCGTGGCCCTGCTCGATGCGGGCCGCATGCATTTCGCCGGCACGCCGGCCGCCTTCGCCGCATCCGACGACCCCACCGTGCGCACGTTTCGCGACAGCACCGCCGACCTCACCGCCACCGTCGCCGCGCTCCGCAGCGGCCATCCTTCTTCCTCCGCGACATGAACAAGACCTCTCAACTCGAACTCGTCGTCGGCGCCTTCGTCCTCGCCGGCATCATCGCGGTCGCCTATCTCGCCCTGCGCATCGGCGCGGGCGCGATCACCGGCAGCGACACCTACGCCCTGCAGGCCCGCTTCAACAACATCAGCGGCCTCAACGCCGGCGCCAACGTCGTCATCGCCGGCGTCACCGTCGGCCGCGTCGAGGCCGTCCATCTCGACGCCAGCTACGTCGCGATCGTCGACCTGCGCGTCCGCAAGGACGTCAAGCTCCCCACGGATACGATGGCCGCCATCAAGACCTCCGGGTTGATCGGCGACAAATACCTCGCGCTCGCGCCCGGCGGCGACACCGAAAACCTCGCCCCCGGCGCCGTTATCACCGAGACGGAATCGGCCGTCGACATCGAGTCGCTCATCAGCCGCTTCGCCTTCGGCAACGTCCAGTCGTCCGCCAAGGAGCCCGCCCCGGCCAAATAGCCCCCACTGCCTCCTTCACCATGCAAACCCTCCGCTGCCTCCTCGCGGCCGCCGTCCTCGCCGGGCTGACCTCCCTGCGCCTCGCGGCCGCCTCCTCCGACGATCCCCTGGATCTCCTGCGCACCTCCGTCGACGAAGTCATGGCCATCGCCTACGCGCCGGCCACTTCCGCCGAACCGCTTTCCACGCGGGTCCGGCCCGTGCTCGAGAAGTATTTCACCTTCGAGGGCATCACGCGCCGCGCCGTCGGCCCCGGCTGGCGCCAGTTCACGCCCGACCAGCGCGCGCGCATCACCACGCTCTTCACCCAGCTCGTCATCCGCACCTACGCGGACAAGTTCACGCCCGGCGAGAAGCCCGTCATCGCGTTCGGCGCCGCCACCGAACTCGCGCCCAACCGCCGCGAGGTCCCGAGCAGCATCACCTATCAGGGCGCGAAGTATTCCGTCGGCTACCGCCTCGAGCGCGAAACCGCCGGCTGGCGGATCTACGACGTGAACATCGAAGGCGTCAGCCTGGTCGCCAACTACCGCGGCCAGTTCGAGGCGCTCAACCAGAAGGGCGGCGCCGAAGCCATCCTCCGCTCGCTCCAGACCAAGATCTCCGAACTCGACGCGCCGAAGGCGCCGTGACCATGAATGCTCCCCGTTTTTCCCGCCCGGCCCTCGCCGTGCTCGCCCTCGCGCTCCTCGCCGCGCCGCCCGCCTCCGCGAGCGAATCCCTCTTCGGCGGTTTCACCGACTGGCTGCGCGACGTCACGACGACCCTCGGCCGTCCTTTTCACAAGAAGGAGCAGCCCAAGCCCACCCCGCCCGCCCCCGCGCCGGTCACTCCCACAGGCGAGGACGAAACCGACGAATACGCCGTCGTCCGGCCCAAAGTGAGCGACCCCTTCGAGAAGTTCAACCGGAGCATGTTTCACTTCAATGACGGCTTCTACACCTACATCCTCCGCCCCGTCAGCAAGGGCTACACCAAGGTCGCCCCGCGCCCCGTCCGCACCGGGCTGACGAATTTCTTCGACAACATCCGCTTCCCGATCCGCTTCACCGGCGCGCTCCTCCAAGGCAAGGTCGGCCGCGCGACGAAGGAAACGGGCAAGTTCCTCGTCAACACCACCGTCGGATTTGCCGGCTTCATCCGCGTCTCCAACGACATCCCCCAGCTCGCCGACGTGCCGCCCGAGGATGTCGGCCAGGCCTTCGGCCGCTGGGGCGTGAAGCCCGGCCCGTTCCTCGTCCTCCCGATCCTCGGCCCGACCAGCACGCGCGATCTCGTCGG
>Ga0222421_100173_pt1 | contig 48598 bp, 44 predicted proteins | sample 3A1ome_2_FD_182473 | JGI IMG/M metagenome (GOLD analysis project Ga0222421, IMG submission 182473) | Enriched microbial communities from leaf-cutter ant dump, University of Wisconsin, Madison, United States - 3A150A (version 2) | ecosystem: Environmental > Terrestrial > Nest > Insects nest > Nest... | reverse complement strand
CGAACATCCGCCGCGACATCCGGCCGTAGAGTCCCGACGTGTGCGGCAGCAGGAGGAGATCCGGGCAGACCTGACGCGCCCGGGCCGTCGGCATCGGCGTGTAGACGCCGCAGGCGCGCGCCTCGTAGCTCGCCGACGAGATGATCCCGCGCTCGCGTCCGCCCACGGCGCATTTCGTCCCGCGCAGCTCCGGCCGCAACGCCAGCTCGCACGACACGAAGAACGCGTCGGCATCGAGGTGGATGATCGTCGGCAGCCGCATGCCGCCACTCTCTGCCGAACCACCCGAAAAAGCTAAGCGGAAAATGCGCGCCCCGGCCACCGCACCGGACGCATGCCGCCGGACGCCGTCGCCCGATCATGACATCGCCGATCCCGGCTCCGTTCGGAGCCTGAAGTCCTCGCCTCCATCCTCGTGAATTTCGGCGCCCCGCCCGTCTCCGCCGCGGTTTTCCCGGGTTCACGCTTCCCGATCGATCGCGCCGCCGGCTTCGGTCGCAGTGAAAACAACGACGTCTCCATTCCTGCCTCCGCAGCTCGGCGCCGCCGCGGCTCCCAAGTCTGTCTTGCACGCCGCCGCCCGCTGACTTCCACTGCCGGGACGCATGATTTCACGGTTTTCCGTTCTCGGCCTTCTTTGCTGCGCGGGGTTGCTGCTGGCGGGTTGCTCCCACTACCAGCTCGGCTCGGGCGCCAAGCTCGCGTTCGCCACGCTTTACGTCGAACCGGTCGAAACCAAGGCCCATGTGCCGCAGGCCCGCGCCATCCTCGGCACGCAGATCCGCGAGATGTTCGCGAAGGACGGACGCGTCATCCTCGTCAACTCGCCGCAGGAGGCCGACGCCACGCTCAGCGTCGTCGTCCGCGATTATCACCGCGACGTCGCCTCGGCGCTCGAATCCGATCCCGGCCGCGCGCGGAAATTCACCCTCACGCTCGGCGCCGACTGCACGCTGCGGCAGAACCGCACCGGCCAGGTCCTCTTCGCCAACCGCCGCATCACCGTGCAGCGCGACGCGTTCACCGACGGCGGCCAGCTCCAGTCCGAATACCAGGCGCTGCCGCTGCTCGCCGAGGCGCTTGCCGACAAGGTCGGCCACGCCGTCCTCGACGTCTGGTGAAAAAGCCCGCCGAGCGTCCGCGCCTGAATCGCGAGTGGCATCTCGCCCATCCGATGCCGCCGCGGCCGACGGACGACCAGCGGATCGCCTGGCATCGCGAGCACGCGCGCCAGTGCGCCTGCCGGCCGATTCCGGAAAAACTGCTTGGCGTCATGCGGTCGCGCGGCTTGCTGTGAACGCACCATGCCCCCGCTCCCGCCCCTCCTGACTCCGTCCATCCTCGCCGGCGATCACGCGCATCTCGCCGCGAGCGCCGGGATCGTCGCCGACGCCGGCCTGGCGTGGATCCATCTCGACATCATGGACGGACATTTCGTGCCGAATCTCTCCTTCGGTCCGGAGATGCTCGCCGCGCTCCGCCGCCACGGCTCGAAACTCTTCTTCGACACGCACCTGATGCTCTCCGAGCCGCAGCGCTACATCGAGGCCTTCGCCAGGGCCGGCGCCAACCTCATCAGCATCCACATCGAGCCCGCCTGCGACCACGCCGCGACGCTCGCGCGCATCCGCGAACTCGGCTGCCAGGCCGGCATCGTCCTCAACCCGGATACGCCCGCCGCGGCGATCGAGCCGCTGCTCCCGTTCGTCGACCTCGTCCTCGTGATGACCGTGCAGCCCGGCTTCGGCGGCCAGCCTTTCCGCCGCGACATGCTGCCGAAGCTCCGGCAGATCGACCAGTGGCGGCGCGAGCGCGGGCTCGCCTTCCGCCTCGAGGTCGACGGCGGCATCGACACCGCCACCGCCGCCGAATGCCGTGCCGCCGGCGCGGATACGTTCGTGGCCGGCACGTCGTTCTTCAAGGCCGCCGACAAGCCGGCCTTCGTCGCCGCCTTCGCCCGCCTGTAACGGCTCCCGCGGCCGGCGCGCCCCCGCCCTTTCCGTCCATGCCCCACGAAGCCCGCCACGGCGACTACCTGATCTCCGACGATCCCTCGCGGATCGATGTCGATGCAGTCCACGCCTTTCTCTCCCGTTGCTATTGGGCCGCGGGCATTCCGCGCGGGATCGTCGCCCGCTCCCTCGCCCACTCGCTCTGCGTCGGGATCTACGACGCGGCCGGCGCCCAGGTCGGACTCGTCCGCGTCGTGACCGACTTCACGACCTTCGCCTATCTCTGCGACGTTTACGTGCTCGAGCCGCACCGCGGCCGCGGCCTGTCGAAGGCCGCCCTGCAGCTCCTGCAGACGCATCCCAAACTCCAGCACCTGCGCCGCTGGCACCTGGTCACGAAGGACGCCCACGGGCTGTATGCGCAATTCGGTTTCTCCGTGGTCAAGGACGCCGACCGCCACATGGAGAAACGCGATCCCGAGGTCTACCAGCGCCTCCGCGCCTGACGCGCCTTCCGCCCCGTCCGGATTCCGGGGAAAATCGCCGGGCACGACGCAAACCGGACCGGGCCGGATCGCACGGCGTTCCGAATGTCCTGTCGTCGGTCCGCGGAAACGGGGAACGCGTCCGCGCGCGAGGCCGGTCCGGCTCGCGCGCGCCGGCGTCCTCCGACGCGCGGTCCGCGTCCTTCCGGTTTACGGAGCCGGCACCACGGTGCGCGCGAGCTTCGCGAGGTCCTCGCCTCCCTGCAGGACGCGCAGCCGGTAGGCGAAGTGCGTCGGGAAGACGTCCAGCCGGAAGGCCGGATGCGGCAGCGCCCCCCACGACTGGTCGCCGCCGAGGCCGCGCTGCTTCAGGTCGAGGTTCAGCGTGACCGTCTTCCGCGCGGGCAGCTGGTAGGGATAGAAATTCCCCTTCTGCGTCGGATAGGTGAGATCGTCGCTCGTCGGATGCAGCGCATTGGCGCTCAGCAGCGGGTCGCCGATGGCGAGCACTCCGCGCCCGGCGGCGTCGGTCAGCGCAAGCCAGCGCACCGCCTCCTTGTTGCCCGTCTCCTGCGGCTTGATGTAGTTGAAAAACTGATCCGCGACCGTGCCGCGGTAGAGGCCGACGCGCGCGTCCTGGCGGTCCCAGTAGGTTTCCTGCGGCCCCTTGCCGAGCCAGGCCAGGCGGTCGAAGCCGGCGCGCAGCGTCGTCCGCATGCCGAAGCGCGGCAGTTCCGGAATCGGACTGTCGCTCGGGCGCCAGTCGGTCGCGACCAGCACGTCGCCCGAGGCGAGCACCGTCCAGGTGATGTCCTGCCGGCAGTGGAAGGCGCGGATCTCGCCGGCCACCGCGACGACCACCCGGCCGTCCGCGGCCTTGCGCACCGTCACCGACTGCGCGGCCCAGCTTTCGTGCGCCTGCTGCCAGAGGCCCATGCCGCCGGTATCCCACACGGTCTTGCCCGGCGTGGCGTCGGGCATGCCGCTGCCGCGGTCGTTGTCGACCGGCGCGCGCCAGAAATACGGCCCGAGCGGGCCGGCGAGCAGCTCGGTGTCTCCACTGGTCAACGACACGAGCAGGCCGGTGCGCGCGGAGAACACCGCACCGAATCCCGCGCCGGCGACCGCGATCCGGTCCTCGTCCTGCGTCACGGAGAGCGGCGCCGCGCTCCCGGCCAGCACCGCCGCCGGCGCCCGCACCGGCAGCGGAAACTGCTCCCACGCGACCTCGTGGCCGGCGTCGGCCCACGGCGTCGCCGCCTTCAGCCGGAAGCTCACCTCGAGGAAATATTCCACGCCCGGCTCCGGTTCGATCGGCGCGAGCGGCACGGTCAGCGTCTTCTCCTCGCGCGGCGCGAGCGCGAGCGCGTCGAGGCGGCCCTGCTGGACCACGTCGCCGTCGGCGACCACGCGCCATTCGGCGGCGAGCCACGCCTCGGCCGGGAGGAAATCGTTCCAGTTCTTCACCGCGATCGTGGCCTGCGCGAGATCGACGGCGCGGAACTGGATCGGCTGGTAGACTTTCTTCACCTCCGCGAGGCCGGGATGCGGCGTGCGGTCGGCGCTCACCAGTCCGTTGGCGCAGAAATTTCCGTCCGAGGCCACGCCGGCCGGGCCGAAGGTGCCGCCATACGCGAAGAACGTGCCGAGCGCCGGATCGAGCGGCAGCGACTTCGGGTTGTCGAGGCGCTCGATCGTCCGCGAGGCGGGCACGGGCGCGCGCAGGCCCTGGTCGACCCAGTCCCAGATGTAGCCGCCCTGCAGATGCGGCGCGCCGCCGTAGATCGGGCGCCAGTAGGCCCACAGGTCGCCGGTGCTGTTGCCCATCGCATGGGCGTATTCGACCATGATGAAGGGCTTCGTCCGCGGCAGCGCCGCATAGGCGAGCACGGATTCGGGCGATGGATACATCGGGCACACGACGTCGCTCACCTCCGTGCCGCGGTCGCCCTCGTATTGGACGGGCCGCGAGGGGTCGCGCTCCTTCAGCCAGCGATAGGTCCGGACGAAGTTCTCCCCGAAGCCGGCCTCGTTGCCCAGCGACCACTCGATGACGCACGCGTGGTTCTTGTCGCGTTCGAACATCCGCACCGTGCGGTCGAGATGCGCGGGGCCCCAGGCCGGATCCTTCGCGAGGCTTTCCGCCCCGTAGCCCATGCCGTGCGACTCGATGTTCGCCTCGTCGATCACGTAGAGGCCGTATTCGTCGCAGAGCGCATACCACGCGGGCACGTTCGGATAATGGCAGGTGCGGACGGCGTTGATGTTGGCCTGCTTCATCAGCCGGATGTCCTCGATCATCCGCTCGCGCGTGACCACCTGGCCGCGATCGGGATCCCATTCGTGGCGGTTGACGCCGCGGAAAAGCGCAGCGCGGCCGTTGACGAGCAGCCGGCCGTCCCGGATCTCGACCGAGCGGAAACCGACGCGCCACGGCACGACCTCGAGCACCTCGCCGCGCGCGTCCTTCGAGGTCAGCAGCAGCGTGTAGAGCGCGGGCGTCTCCGCCGACCACAGGCGCGGAGCCGGCACCGGCGCGCCGAAGGTCACCGACGCGACGCCCCCGGCCGCGACCGTCGTCACCGGCGTCGTGCCCGCGAGCACCGGCGCCCCGGACGGATCGAGCAGGGCGACGTCGAGCGTCACGGCCTGGGCCGCGGCCGTGCGGTTCATGAACTCCGCCGCGATCTCCAGCCGGCCGTCGCGATACGCAGCGTCGAGCGGCGTGCGCACGAAGAAGTCGCGCAGCTGCACCGGCGGCGCGGACCAGAGCGTGACGTCGCGGAAGATGCCGCTGAGCCGCCAGAAGTCCTGGTCCTCCAGATACGAACCGTCGCACCAGCGGAGGACCTCGACCGCGAGCTGGTTTTCGCCGGGCCGCAGATGCGGCGTGAGCCGGAAGGTCGCCGGCGTGCGGCTGTCCTTGCTGAAGCCGAGCTTCTCGCCGTTGAGCCAGAGGGTGAAGAACGAGTTGACGCCGTCGAACGTCAGGAAGACCTCCCGTCCCGCCCAGCCCGCGGGCACCGTGAAGCCGCGCCGGTAGGACGACACGTGGTTGAGCGCGTCGTCCGGAATCAGCGGCGGATTCACCGGCTTCCATGGATACGCGATGTTCGTGTAGATCGGGATGCCGTGGCCCTCGACCTCCGGATTCGACGGCACCGGGATCGTCGTCCACGCGGAATCGTCGAACTCCGTTTTCCAGAAGTTCGCCACGCGCTGCGCGGGCGTCGCGGACCAGTGGTATTTCCACGGACCGTTCAGCGACTGCACGAAGGGCGATTTCGCCGCGTCGAGCGTGGCCGCCGTCGCCGCGTCGGCGTAGCGGACCATCGTGGCCGCGGGCGTCTCGACGCCGGCGTGCAGTGCGGCCGGATTCCGCCACTCGGGCACGGGGTCGGCCGCGCGCGCGGCGGTCGTGACGGAACTCAGGGTGAACGCAGCCATCAGGAAACGGGGAGACGGGGAGAACATCGTGACTCAGGGGTTGGGACCGGGGCGGCCCGGACGGGAGGCCCTGTTCGATGGCAGCCGGCGGCGACGGCGTCAAACTTCCGCGCCACTCTGAAGCGCCGCTCATCGGCGCTGCGCTCGCCGCTTCACGGCGCACGCGACGCGCGGCAAAAGCCGGCGTCCGCCCCGCGGCGGATGCAGGTTCAGGAACCGGCCGCGAGTTCGCGCGCCTTCGCGGCCGCGCGGCGATACTGCTGGCGGAAGCGGTCGGCGAGTTCGCGCGCGAGCCGGACCTCCTCGACCTTGTTCTTCGCGTTCAAGCGCGGTTTGATCCGCTCGCGGATCGCATCGTAGTCGATCGCGGACAAATCCCCGAGGATCGCCAGCGCCTCCGCCGGCCGGCCGGCGCGGATGATCTCCCGCCACGCCGCCACGAGGTCGTCGTGCGTATCCAGCGTCATCACCCGGATCACGAAGGCCATCTCGCGAAACACGCCGCCGGTCCACGCCGGCTGGTAGACCAGCCGCTCCGTCCCGGCAAACGGATCCGCCTCGGGATCGCTGCGCAGCGTTTCCCAGGCGGTCTCGGCGTAGTAGTCCTTCCGCACCGGCAGCCGGCGCAGCGCGAAACGCTCGGGCCCGCCGGGCGCGCCCGGCTTGAAGTTCCACAGCTTCTGCCCGTCCATCGAAAGCGTGTAGTCGATGAAGGCCTCCGCGACGTCGCGGTGCGGCGCGCCGCGCAGCACCGCGATCGGGTCGACGGAGCTGACCGAGCCGCCGCGCGGCGTCACGAACGCGATCCGCGCGCCGCCGGCCCCGCGCTGGGCCGTGATCCCGGCCTGCGAGCGTCCGTAAAAATCGATGCAGATCCCGGCCGCGCAATCGCCCTGCGCCACGTCGATCGGCGGTTTCTGCGACGAATCGGTGAAGTAGCGCGCGTTGGCGCCGATCAGCTGCAGCACGCGCAGCCCCGCGACCCAGCCCTCGCGCACGGCCTGCGCCTCGAGCGCCTTCGGATCCGGCGCCGCCGCGGCCGGCTCGGCGCGCAGGGCGGCGAGGCGCTGCTGCATCTGCTGCTGGATCAGGTTTTCGAACGCCTTCGCGATCGAGCTGCTCTTCGTCGGGTCCGCGAGCGCGATCTCGCCGGCATAGCGGGGATCGCACAGATCGCTCCAGCGCTCCGGCGGGGACGCGATGCCGAGCCGCGCGAGCGAGTCCTTGTTATAGAGGATGCCGTAGCTGCTGAGCACGTTGCCCACCCAGCGGCCCGCGGGATCGCGGTAGGGCTCGCCGGCGAACGTGACCGGGATCACCGCATCGATGAACCATTCCGGATGCCGCTGCGGCACGCGCGTCGGCACGAGCCGGCCGGCATTCGCCTGCTGGATGAAATCGTAGCTGCCGCCGCCGAAGAACAGATCGATCCCGCAGCCCACGTCGGAAGCGAGGAACTCCGCGCGCGCCTGTTTCACGACCTCGGGCGCGTCCGCCGGCAGGCGCCCGTTCGCGAAGCCGGCCTGCACCTCCATGCTCCAGGGGCGGTGCAACGCGCCGGTCCAGCGGTTGCGAAACGACGCGATATACTCCGACTCGAGGAAGCGCGAGATTTCCGCCGTGCCACCGATCACGCGCCAGTCCAGCGCGACGGTCCGGCCCGTGCGCGCGCGATACCATTCCCGGAAGCCCGTCGTGAACTCGTGCCGGATCGCCTCGTTGTGCGGCGTGATGATGACGAGCGTGTCGTCGGCCCGCTCGAGCGGACGCTGCTTCGGCCGCAGCACGAAGGGCAGCGCCACGGTCGCCACCAGGGCCAGGAGAATGATCGCCCGCTTCAGCATGGCGCGCGGCTCACTGCGTCAGCACGACGACGTCCCGCGGGTCGACGCTCGCGAACAGCTCGCCGCGGGCCGCCTGCCCGACGAAGCGGGGATTCATCTCGAGGATCTTCAGCGTCGCGCCGCCGGCGACGAAATCATACTGCGCAACCTCGCCGAGATACATCGCCTCGCCGATGCGGCCCCGCACGGCGTTGCCCGCCGGCGCCTCGTGCGCGAGCGTCCAGCACTCCGGCCGGATCGAGACGGTGACGGCCGCGCCGGCCGCGAGCGCCGCCTGCGGATCGCCGCGCACGCCCTCGAAGCGGCCGATCGCCGTGTCCACGACGACCCGTCCGTCCGCGAGCGCGGCCACGGTGCCCGCGAGAAAATCCGTCTCGCCGATGAAGTTCGCCACCGTCCGGCAGACCGGCCGGCCGTAGACCTCGCGCGGCGTGCCCACTTGCAGGATACGGCCGCCGTCGAGGATCGCCATCCGGTCGGAGACGGAGAGCGCCTCCTTCTGGTCGTGCGTCACGTAGACGGTCGTGAGCTTGAACTCCTTGCAGACGCGGCGGATCTCCGTGCGCATCTCGAGCCGCAGCTTCGCGTCGAGATTCGACAGCGGCTCGTCGAGCAGGAGGCAGCGCGGCCGGATCACGAGCGCGCGCGCGAGCGCCACGCGCTGCTGCTGCCCGCCGGAAAGCTGGTTCGGCCGGCGGTCCGCGTAGGCGCCCATCCGCACCGACTCGAGCGCCTCGCCGACGCGGCGCTTGATCTCGTCCTTCGCGACCTTCCGCTCCTCGAGGCCGAAGGCGACGTTCTCCGCCACGCTCAGGTGCGGCCAGAGCGCGTAGCTCTGAAACATCATCCCGGTGTTGCGCTTGTGCGGCGCGAGCCGCGTCACGTCCTCGTCGCCGAACCGGATCGCGCCCTCCTCCGGAATGTAGAAGCCCGCGAGGCTGCGCAGCAGCGTGGTCTTTCCACAGCCGCTCGGCCCGAGGAGGAAGAACAACTCGCCGGGTTCGATGGTCAGGTCCAGTCCGCGCAGCGCGGTCACGGTCCCGAAACGCTTGGTCAGTTTCTCGATGCGAATGGAGATCATTGCCCGGTCGGGAGAGGCGGCAGAAGCAACGTTCCGGCCCCGGCGAAGTCAAAGGAATAAAGCCCCGCCCGCGACGCGGAACAGGTTGCCTCCCGGGGACGGGTTTGTCTCGCTGCTCGGAAAGCCATGTCCGCCACTTTAGCCTCCGCGACGACGAGCGCTCACCCGCTCCATCCTCATCTGGAATCGGTGCTGCTCGACGAGGAGCAGATCAAGCTCCGCGTCCACGAACTCGGCCGCAAGATCAAGGCCGTCTACGGCAACCGCGAGTTCACCATCGTCGCGCTGATCACGGGCGCCGTGATGTTCACCGCCGACCTGATGCGCGAGATCGACAATCCCGTGCGCCTCGACTGCATCCGCGTCTCGAGCTACGGCACGCGGACCAAGTCCGTCGGCAATCCCGAGGTGCTGACCGAACTGCGGCTCGACATCGCGAACCGCGACGTGCTGGTCATCGACGACATCCTCGACACGGGCAAGACGCTCTCGCTCGTCACGAATCTCGCGCGCAAACTGAACCCCGCCAGCCTCCGCACCTGCGTGCTGCTCGACAAGAAGTCGCGCCGCGAGGTGCCGTTCGAGGCCGACTTCGTGGGCTTCAACATCCCCGACAAGTTCGTGGTCGGCTACGGCCTCGATTTCGCCGAGCGCTACCGGAACCTGCCCTGCATCGGCGTGCTCAAGCCGGAGATCTACCAGAACCCGCCGCGCTGAGACCGCCGCGCCGGCGGACGGGGAAACCGCGCCGACCTCGCGTTGCGCCCGGCGCCACGCCGCGGACGACGCGGGGAATCAAGCCGCGAGCACGCCCGCGTCCGGGCCTTTCCTCGTCCGCGTCTCCGTCATTGCAGGTGCTGGATGATCGAGACGATCGGCAGGAACAGCGCGATCACGATCGTGCCGACGAGCATCGCCAGCATCACGATCATCAGCGGCTCGAGGACCGACGTGAGTCCGGCCACGGCGTGGTCGACCTCCTCGTCGTAGGCGTCCGCGATCCGCGCCAGCATGTCGGGCAGCGCGCCCGTCTCCTCGCCCACCTCGATCATGCCCGCGACCATGCCGGGAAAAATCCCCGTCGCCGCGAGCGGGCCGGCGACGCCGTCGCCCGCCTTCACGCGATCGTGCACGGCCGTCACGGCGTCGGCCACGTGGACGTTGCCGCTGGTGTCGCGCGTGATCAGCAACGCCGGCAGGATCGGCACGCCGCTGGCGAGCAAGGTGCCGAACGTGCGCGTGAACCTCGCGATGCCGGCCTTCAGCAGCAGATCGCCGAGCCACGGCAGCCGGATCGCCAGCCGGTCGAGCGCGCGGACGCCGAGGCGCGTGCGCCGGAACAGCTGGAATCCGCCCCACGCCGCCAGCAGCAGGCCGAGCGCGACGGCGAAATGATGCTGCACGAACGCGCTCGCGCCGAGCACGGCCTGAGTGAGCGCGGGCAGCGGCTGGCCCTTGAGCAGTCCGGAGAAAATCTGTTCGAACCGCGGCACCACGAAAACCATCAGCGCCGCCACGATGCCGCCCGCGAGGATCAGCACGATGACCGGATACGTCATCGCCGCCTTCACCTTGCCCCGGATCTGCCCGGCCTTCTCCTGGAAACGCGCCAGCCGCTCGAGCACGGTGTCCAGCACGCCGCCGGCCTCGCCCGCCTTGACCATGTTCACATAAAGCCGGTCGAAAATCTTCGGATGCCGCCGGAGCCCGTCGGACAGGTTTCCGCCCGAACGGATCGCCTCGGCGAGATCCCCGATCACGGCGCGAAACGCGGCGTTCTTCTCCTGCCGGGCCAGCACCTCAAGCCCGCGCAGCAGCGGCATGCCGGCCTGCACGAGCGTCGCGAGCTGCCGTGTGAACAGGGCGAGCTCCTTCGCGCGAACCCTGCGGCCGAAAACGCGCGCAAGGCTTCCGCGCGGCGCCGCGGGCGCCGGATCGGAGACGGCCGCCCGCGCTTTCGCCGCACCGGGAGCCGGGTTCGCACGCGCTCCGTCCGGCGGCCGCGACGGATCCGGATCCAGCGTGAGCGAGGTCGGTGCGAGACCGCGCGTCTTCAGCTCCGCGGCGGCCTTGCCGGAACTCGCGCTCTCGAGCGTGCCGCGACGCTCCTGCCCGGTCGCGACGTCGATGGCGGTGTAAGCGTAGCGCGGCATGAGCGGAAAACGCGTCAGTCCTCGGCGCGTCGTGCGCCAGCCGGACGGTTCGTGGGGAACGAAGGGAGCCGCGGGCGGGCTCCGGCGGTGAACGTTTTCATGATGTGTAGTGCGCGATCTCCTCGAGTGTGGTCGCGCCGTCGAACACGGCCCGCAGGCCGTCGTCGCGCAACGTGCGCATGCCCTGAGCCTCCGCCAGCCGCCGGAGATCGAGCGTGGGCGCGCGCGCCACGACGCGTTCGCGCACGGCATCGGTCATCCGCAGCCATTCGTAGATGCCCATCCGGCCGCGATAGCCGGTCCCGCCGCACTGCGCGCAGCCGCGGCCGGCGTAAAAGGGCCGGCCGGCGCAGTCCGCGTGCGCGAGGCCGAGCCGGTCGAGCAGCGCCGCCGGCGGCATGCAGGCCGCGCGGCATTGCGGACAGATGCGGCGGACCAGCCGCTGCGCCAGCACCGCCTCCAGCGTGGACGCGATCAGGAACGGCTCCACGCCCATGTCCACGAGCCGGGTGACCGCGCCGGCCGCGTCGTTGGTGTGCAGGGTCGACACGACGAGATGGCCGGTGAGCGAGGCCTGGATGGAAATCTGCGCCGTCTCGAGATCGCGGATCTCGCCGACCATGATCACGTCCGGATCCTGGCGGAGAAACGCGCGCAGCGCCGAGGCGAACGTGAATCCAATCAGTGGATTCATCGGCACCTGCATCACGCCCTCGATCTCGTATTCCACCGGATCCTCGGCGGTGAGGATCTTGAGGTCGGGCGTGTTGATCGCGCGCAGCCCGCCGTAGAGCGTGGTCGTCTTGCCCGCGCCGGTCGGGCCGGTCACGAGGAAGATGCCGTTCGGCCGGCGGATGACGTCCTCGATGCCCGCGAGCACGTCCGGCGGCAGGCCGAGCTGCGCCAGTTCGCGCTGCACCGCGCCCGAGTCGAGCACGCGGAGGACGACGCTCTCGCCGAACTGCGTCGGCAGCGTGGAGACGCGCAGGTCGACGGACCGGCCCGCGAGGGCGAGCCGGATGCGTCCGTCCTGCGGCACGCGGCGCTCGGCGATGTCGAGACCGGCGAGGACCTTGAGCCGCGACGCGATCGGCAGCGCCAGCGCCTTGGGCGGCGGCGTCATCTCGTAAAGCGCGCCGTCGATGCGGTAGCGGATCTTGAATTCGTTTTCGAACGGTTCGAAGTGGATGTCGCTCGCCCGGTCGCGGATCGCCTGGCCGAGCACGAGGTTGACGAAACGGATGACCGGCGCCTGGCCGGCCAGGTTCGCAAGGTCGTCGGCGGAAAGTTCACCGGCCGCCGCGGGCGGGGATTCCTCGCGGACGGCTGTGCGACGCGTTTCGCCGCCGCCCGCCTCGTCTTCCCCGTAATGCCGCCGGATCAGCGCGGCGATCCCGGCCGGATCGCCGACGACGAACCGGACGTCGCGGCCGAGCGCGAAGGCGAGATCGGCGACGGCCTGGCGGTCGAACGGATCCACGGCCAGCAGGTCGACCGTCCGCGCATCCGCGCGCAGCGGCGCGACGCCGTAGGTGCGGGCGAGCGCCGGCGGCAGCACGGCGACCGCTTCGTCCGGCAACGAAGCGGGCAACGCCTCCGCCCGGACGCAGCCCAGCGAGCCGGCGACGGCGGCGAGCAGAGCCGCGCGATCGACCCAGCCGGCGGCGAGCACGGCATCCGCGAGCGGCTTTCCGGTCGTGCGCTGCTCGTCCCAGAGCGCGTCGAGCCGGTCCGCCGGCACGAGGCGCCGTTCGCGCAACAGTTTGAAAATCGCCGGATTGTGATTCTCGAACATGGCGGATCGGAAAACCTGCGGGATTACCGGACGGTCCGCCGGCCCGTGCCGGTGGCTCTCCGTTTTTCTCCGTCCGCTCTGCGCGCGGCGTCCATGCGCATCACAACGGCCGCAGCTTCGCGCCGAGGCTCAGGAGCTTGTCGCGCATGAGCACGGGGTCCTGCGCCTTCTCGACGCATTCGTCGCCGCCGATCAGATCGCGGTTGAAGAGGCTCAGCAGGTGCGTATCCATCGTGATCATGCCGAGGTTCGCTCCCGTCTGGATGTCGGACGGGATGCGGAAGGTCTTGTTCTCGCGGATGAGCGACGCGATCGACGTCGTGCTCACCATGATCTCGTAGCCGGCGATGCGGCCGCCGCCGGTCTTCTTGCAGAGCACCTGGGAAATGACGGCCACGATCGAGGACGCGAGCTGCGTGCGAATCATGTCCTTCATGTTGGCCGGAAACGCATCGACGATGCGGTCGATGGTCTTGGCCGCGCTGTTCGTGTGCAGCGTGCCGAAGACGAGATGGCCCGTCTCCGCCGCGCTGATCGCGGCCTCGATCGTCTCGAGGTCGCGCATTTCGCCGACGAGGATGATGTCGGGATCCTGGCGCAGCGCGCGGCGGATCGCCTCGGCGAAGCTCGGCACGTCGGAGCCGACCTCGCGCTGGGTCACGACGCAGCGCTTGTGGTTGTGGTAATACTCGATCGGATCCTCGATCGTGATGATGTGACCGTCGCGGTTTTCGTTGATGTAATTGATCATCGACGCGAGCGTCGTCGACTTGCCGGAACCGGTCGGGCCGGTGACGAGGATCAGCCCGCGCGGACGGTAGAGCAACTCGCGGATCTTGTCCGGCAGCCCGATATCCCGCAGGCCGAACATCTTGTAGGGGATCTGGCGCAGGACCAGGCCGTAGTAGCCCTTCGACTTGAGCACGGAGACGCGAAAGCGGGCCTTGTCGCCGAAGGCGAAGCCGAAGTCGGCGCCGCCGTTCAGCTTCACGGCGCTGACATGGTTGTCGGGCGTGATCGCGAGCATCAGCTTCTCGGTGTCGGCCGGCGTGAGGTTCGGGCCGTCGATCGGTGTCATGCTGCCGCTGAGACGCAGCGTCGGCGGCTGTCCGACCTGAAGATGGAGATCGGACGCGTTCTGCTCGACGACGAGGTCGAGGAGTTCGCTCATTTCGTAGCTCATGGGGAGGAAGGGTCGGTGGTGGCTGCGATGGGCGCGGCGGTCAGCTGGCGTCGCCGACGGTGATGGAGACGACTTCCTCGATGGTGGTCAAACCAGCGATGGCCTTGCGCACGCCGTCCTCGCGCATCGTGCGCAGGCCGCGGGCGCGCGCCCGCGCGCGCAGCTGGGCGGAGCCGGCGTTCTCGTGGATCAGGCCCTGGATCTCCTCGTCGACGACGAGCAGTTCGAAGATCCCCAGGCGGCCGCGATAACCGGTGCCGCTGCATTCGGGACAACCCGAGCCGCGCAGGAACGCCGCATCCGGCGCCGGCGTTGGCGCAAGGCCGAGCGCGCGCCGCTCCGCCGCCGAGGGCGCCTGCGGCCGGCGGCAGGCCGGGCAGACCTTGCGCACGAGCCGCTGCGCCAGCGCCGCACGGAGCGTGGTGGCGACGAGAAACGGCTTCACGCCGAGGTCGATCAGACGCGTGACGGCGCCGGGGGCGTCGTTCGTGTGCAACGTCGAGAACACCAGATGACCGGTGAGCGCGGCATGGATCGCGATCTCGGCGGTCTCGCGGTCGCGAATTTCGCCGATCATCACGACATTCGGCGCCTGCCGCAGCATCGCGCGCAGCGCCGAGGCAAACGTCATCCCCACGTCGTGCCGCACGGGCACCTGGTTGACGCCGGTGAGCTGGTATTCGACCGGATCCTCGACGGTGATGATCTTGCGGTCGGAGCGGTTGAGATGATGCAGGCAGCTGTAGAGCGTGGTGGTCTTGCCCGAGCCGGTCGGCCCGGTCACCAGCACGATGCCGTCGGGCAGCGCGAGCAGGCGCTCGAGGACCGCCTGGTCGTCGCGGAGGAAGCCGAGTTCCGGCAGGCCCGGCCGCAGGTTTTCCCGGTCGAGGATGCGCATCACGACGCTTTCGCCGTGCGCGGTCGGCAGCGACGACACGCGCAGGTCGAGCGGTTTTCCGTCCAGCACAATCTGGATACGCCCGTCCTGCGGGAGGCGTTTCTCGGCGATCGAGAGGTTCGCCATGATCTTCAGCCGCGAGACGACCGCGGCCTGCAGCCGCTTGGGCGGACCGTCGACTTCGAGCAGCACGCCGTCGATCCGGTAGCGGACGCGGAACCGTTTCTCCAGCGGCTCGAGATGGATGTCGGACGCGCGCCGCCGGATCGCCTCGAGAATCAGCGCGTGCACCAACTGCACGACCGGCGCGTCGTCGGCCGAGGAAGTCTCTTCGTCCGGCACGGCGGCCGGGCTCGCCGCGATGGCGTCGACCGAAACGTCGTCCGGCTCCGATTCGGGCGCGCTTTCATCGCCGCCATAAAAACGCCCGATCGCCCGCGCGACTTCCTCCGCCGGAGCGACGACCGGTTCGATCGCCAGCCCGAGCAGACGTCCGAGGTCATCGATGCCGTCGGTGTCGAGCGGATCGCCGATCGCGACGCGGAGCGTCCGGCCGTCGCGCGCGAGCGGCAGGAGTCCGTGGCGCACCGCGAGCGCACGCGGCACGAGCCGCAGCACCTCGTCGGGCACGTCCACCGCGTCGAGTTCCACCGCCGCCAGTCCGAACTCGTCCGCGAGCAGCCGCGCGATCTGCCGCGGCGTGAGCACGCCTGCGGCCACGAGCAGCTCGAGGAGCTGAGGCACCCGGAGCGCCGGATCCGCGGGCGCGGCAGCGGCGGCGCGGGCCGCGGCGATCTGCTCGTCGCGCAACCATCCCCGCTCGCGGGCGAGCCGGATCACGAGATCGTCGTCCGGAGTCGCACGCATGGAGCCGCATCCTCCCGCAAGCCGTCAGGCCGGCCGCCCTTCGCTGCGAATGCGGCCCGGCATCGCCTCCGCCGCCGGCCGCCGCTCAACCGGGGAAGGATCCGCGTCGGAGAGGAGCATGGCGGCGGAGCGGCGGGCGGCGCAGGACCGGCGGTTACTGTTTGCCGAGCGCGAGGAGGAACTCGGCGTTCGAGCCCGTCTTCTTCAGGCGCGTGATGAGCATCTCCATCGACTCGATCGGGCCGAGGCCCTGCATCGCGCGGCGGAGGCCGTAGATGCGCTGCAGTTCATCGGGATGATAGATCAGTTCCTCCTTGCGCGTGCCCGAGCGGTCGATGTTGATCGCCGGGAAGATGCGCCGCTCGACGAGGCCGCGGTCGAGGTGGAGCTCGCAGTTGCCGGTGCCCTTGAACTCCTCGAAGATGATCTCGTCCATCCGGCTGCCGGTGTCGATCAGCGCGCTGGCGATGATCGTGAGGCTGCCGCCGCCCTCGATGTTGCGGGCGGAGCCGAAGAAGCGCTTGGGCTTCTGGAGCGCGTTGGACTCGAGGCCGCCGGACATCGTCTTGCCGCCGTTGCCCGCGAGCGCGTTGTAGGCGCGCGCCAGGCGCGTGATCGAGTCGAGCAGGATGACCACGTGCTCGCCGAGCTCGACGCGGCGGCGGGCGTTTTCGATCACCATCTCCGCGCAGTGCACGTGGCTCTCGGGCGTCTCGTCGAAGGTCGAGGAGACGACCTCGCCCTTCGTGTGGCGCTTGAAGTCGGTGACCTCCTCGGGGCGCTCGTCGATCAGCAGCAGGATCAGTTTCGCGTCGGGCGAGTTCTCCGTGATCGAGTTGGCGATGTTCTGCAGGAGGACGGTCTTGCCCGTGCGCGGCGGCGCCACGATCAGCGCGCGCTGCCCGAAGCCGATCGGCGTCAGGATGTCGACCGCGCGCATCGAGACGTCCTTCTGCGGCTCGCTGCGCTCGAGCAGGATCCGCTTCAGCGGATAATAGGGCACCAGCTCCTCGAACGGCACGACCTTGGAGATGTCCGCGGCCGGCATGCCCATGACGGAGTCGACGCGCACGACCGACGGACAGCGCTCGCCCGGCTGCGGCGCCTGCACCAGCACCTCGACGCGATGGCCGCGCTTGAGGCCGTAGAGCCGGACCAGGCTTTCCGGCAGGTAGGCATCCTCCGGATACAGCCGGTAGTTCACGTGCTCGTGCACGACGAACGCGCCGCGGTCCGTCACGTCGATGTAGCCGCGGTCGCGGATCGGCCACTTCTTCTCCGCGGCATGGGCGAGGACGAGCCCCAGCAGCTGCTTCTTGTTCGGCGCGCCCTCGAGCGGAAGCCCCGCGGCCTTGGCCTGGGCCGTCAGCTCGGCCAGCGTGAGCGCGTAGAGTTCGTTGAGATAGACCGGCTGGCCGCCGCCGGACGAGACGTCGTCGGCGAGCGCCGCCAGCGCCGCGAGATCATTGAAACGCGAAGGATTCGGCAGCTCGCCGTAAACCGGCGCGTTGCTCGGCGGAGGCGGCTGCGGCGGATGCTGCGGCCGCGGATGACCGCCGCCACCGCCGCCCGGCTGCCAATGTCCGCCACCACCGCCGCCGCCGTGGCGGCCGCGCTTGCGCTTGTTGCGCTTCCAGAAATCGCGGCCGCCTTCGCCGCCGCGCTCCTGCCAGTCGCCCTGACCGCCACCTTGTTGTCCACCGCCCTGCCCGCCGCCTTGGGACGGCTGCGCCTGACCGCCGCCGCCGGAGTTTTCGGCGGGAGCGGAGGATTCGGACTGATCGCGACCGGCCGGCGGTTCGTTTCGGGGCGGAGGAGCCGACGGTTCGGACCGCGGTTCGGCAGGGGCGACGTTCGCCGGCGCGGGTGCGGGTTGAGGCTGAGGTTGAGGAGACGGAGGCGGTTCGGACGCGCGCGGCGCCGGGCGTTCCGGGGCGGGCGGCGGGGTGGATTCAGCGGGAGCGAAGGGTAGCTCGGACTCGGCCGCGGCCGGCGCGGCGGCCTTGGCCTTTTTCGGGCCGCGCGGAGCGCGGGCCGGGGTGCGGCGGCGTGTCGCCTTCTTGGGCTCCGCGCCTTCGCGGTCGGCGGCGGAGGAAGCGGAGTCGTTGTCGTTGGGAGGAGGGAGATCCATGTCGATGCGTGGCAAAAGTGATGAGACTGGGCGGGGGCGCCTCCGGTGCCCGAAGCTCTCAGCGCACGACCGCCAGCGATTCGATGAGCCGGTCGATTTGCTCCTGCAGGAAGCCGGCGGAGCCGTCGTTCCACAGGACAAAATCGGCCAGTTCGATTTTACGCGCCAGGGGCAGTTGCTTGGAAATTCGTTGCTCGGCGAGCGCGCGTGTGAGACCGCGCTGCTCCAGTCGGGCCAGTTGCTGGGGCGCAGAAGACGCCACGCAGACGGTGAAATCAAACCAATTCTCCAGGCCCTTCTCGAAAAGCAACGGCACTTCCACCGCCCACGCCGCGTCCGGCGCCGCCGCGAACGCCTCCCGCCACAGTTCGTAGAGCCGCGGGTGAACCAGCCCCTCCAGCCATTGCAGCGCCGCCGCGTCCGGGAACACCTCCGCCGCCAGCCGCGCGCGGTCGACCGTGCCGTCGGCGTGCAGGACCGCGCCGCCGAAATGCTCGCGCAGCGCCGCCCGCACATCCGGCATCGCCAGCACGCCGTCGCGCACGAGCGCGTCGGTGTCGAGCCGCCGGAAACCGCGCCGCTCGAAGCCGGCCGCGGCCGTCGATTTGCCGCAGCCCATGCCTCCCGTGATGCCGAGTATCATGTGAATGAGTTCGCCGACCTTTCGACTTGCGCGCGATTTTCGCAAATCCTTAATCGACGCGTCCGCGGCCCCTCCGGTTTCCAACCCTCCTCCGCCTCCCGCCATGTTTCCGCAGGTCGACACGAAGAGCGCCGCCGCCGTCGCGGCGTTCGTGGCAGAGAAGGCTGCCGTCTTCCCGTCCGGCGCGACGTCCGGCCTGACCGGGCGCGTGCTGGCCGACATCGCGGACCTGTTCGCCGGCCGGCATCCCGACTACGCCGCGATCGACCTGAAGTATCACGATTTCGAGCACACGTTGCAGGCCACCGTCTGCCTGGCCGCGCTGCTCGCCGGCGCGCAGCAGGCCGGCGACGGGCCGCGGCTCACCGCCCGCCGGTTCGAGCTGGCGGTCGCCGCGGGGCTGCTGCACGACACGGGCTACCTGAAGCTCCGGTCGGACCGCGCCGGCACGGGCGCGAAATACACCTTCTGCCACGTCCTGCGCAGCTGCGCGTTCGCCGCGTCGTATCTGCCCGCGCTCGGCGTCGACGAAGCCGAGATCAGCGGCGTGCTCGGCGCGATCAGCTGCACGGGCCCGACCCGGCAGATCGCCCGGCTGCACTTCCGCGATCCGCTCGAGCGCTTCGTCGGCTGCGCGCTCGCCACCGCCGACTACCTCGGGCAGATGGCGGCGCCCGATTATCCCGACGAACTCGGGATCCTGCACGCCGAGTTCGCCGAGTCCGAGGACTTCGTGCACGCGGCGCCGGAGCGGCGCGCGTTTGCCACCGCGCAGGATCTGGTCGCGGCCACGCCGGACTTCTGGCGGAAGATCGTCCGGCCCAAGCTCGCCCACGATTTCGAAAACGTCTCCCGCTTCCTCGCCCACCCGTATCCGGACGGCCCCAACGCCTACCTCGCCGCGGTGGAGCGCAACATCGTGCAGGTCGAGCGGCGCCTCGCCGGCGGGTCGGCCCGGAGCGCCGGCTGAACTGCGGACGATCCCGCCCCGCGCGCCATGCTCGCCACCGTCACCTCCGCCGCGCTGCAGGGCATCGACGCCGAACTGGTCCACGTGGAGGTCAACGCGGGCGAGGCGGGCGAACCCAAGCTGATCCTCGTCGGCCTGCCCGACGCCGCGGTCAAGGAATCCGACGACCGCGTCTTCTCCGCCCTGAGCAACAGCGGCTACCGCCCGCCCCGCACGCGCACGACGATCAACCTCGCGCCGGGCCACCTGCGGAAGGAAGGACCGTTCTACGACCTGCCGATCGCGCTCGGCATCCTCGCCGCCACGCAGCAGTTGCAGACCGACCAGCTCGATCACTGGCTGATCGCCGGCGAACTCAGCCTCTCGGGCGCGACGCGTCCGGTCCGCGGCGCGCTCGCGATGGCGCGGCTCGCTCGCAAGCTCGGCAAACGCGGACTCCTGCTGCCCGCGATCTCCGCCGAGGAGGCGGCCTGCGTCGAAGGCGTGGCCGTGCATCGCGTCGAATCGCTCGCGGCCGCCGTCGGTTTCCTCAGCGGCGAAAAAGCCTCCCCGCCGCTCGCGCCTCCGCTGCAGCGAGCGAGCGCGCCGGCCGGCGCCGCGGGCGCGGACGGCGCGCCGGATTTCGCCGAGATCAAGGGCCAGCACGCGCTGCGCCGCGCGATCGAGGTGGCCGTCGCCGGCGGGCACAACGTCCTCATGATCGGTCCGCCGGGCGCCGGCAAATCGATGGTCGCGAAACGTGTGCCCACGATCATGCCCACGCCCGTGCTCGAGGAGCAGTTGGAGATCCTGAGCATCCATTCCGCCGCGGGCCGGACGATCAGCGGTGAGACGACCTGGGGCGTGCGGCCGTTTCGCAGTCCGCACCACACGATCTCCGACGTGGGCCTGCTCGGCGGCGGCGCGATCCCCGGCCCGGGCGAAATCTCGCTCGCGCACCACGGCGTGCTGTTCCTCGACGAACTGCCCGAGTTCAAACGCTCCGCGCTCGAGGTGCTCCGCCAGCCGCTGGAGGACGGCGACGTGACGATCAGCCGCAGTGCCGGCAAGATCACCCTGCCCTGCGCGTTCATGCTCGTGGCCGCGATGAACCCGTGCCCGTGCGGCTATCTGGGCGATGCGAAGCATGAGTGCCGCTGCTCGCCGACGCAGGTCCAGCGCTACCGCTCCCGCATCAGCGGTCCGCTGCTCGACCGCATCGACATCCATGTCGACGCCCCGGCGCTGTCGCTGGCCGAGCTGCGCTCCGAAAAGGCCGGCGAAACCTCGGCTGCCATCCGGGGGCGCGTCGACGCCGCCCGAAGCCGCCAGCACGTTCGTTTCGCGGGCAGCCGCACCTCCGCCAACGCGCGCATGAGCCAGGCGCAGATCCGGAAGCACTGCGCGATCGACGCCGCGCTCGGCGATCTGCTGCAGCACGCGATGGAACAGCTCAACCTGTCCGCGCGCGCCTACGACCGCATCCTCAAGGTCGCGCGCACGATCGCGGACCTGGCCGCCGCGGACCGCATCGAGCCGCCGCACCTGCTCGAGGCGATCCAATATAGAAGCCTCGACCGGACATTGTTTTACTGAATCGAGCGATCGGGCGATCTTCAGAGCCGCGACCTTCGCGCCGCCACCCCGAGAATTCTCCGAAACTCGCGCTTGACGCTGGGCGGGAAATCCAGAGCGTCTTCCCTCCCATAGCCGCCCTCATCGTCTATCGGTTAGGACAGGAGATTCTCAATCTTCAAAGCGGGGTTCGATTCCCCGTGGGGGCGCCAATCTCAAAGGGAGGTGGGATTCGTCAGACAGATGTCAGACATATCTTCCCGGATGGGCCTCTCTGTTCGCCGTTTCCTTTCGAGCTGTCGTTCCTGGCGCTGGATCACCGGCGTGGATATCGATCCTGGCTTCTCCGCGCCGATTTCGGCGGGTGTAGGCATAGTTCAGATGGGTTTCGTGATGATTTCCAACGCGAGATCCTGGCCGTCGTAAGCACCCGGCGGGTAGTCGAGCTTGCAGATGCCTCCACGTCCCTGGATGGCGAGCTTCAGCTTGATCGTCGGGAAATGGATCACCAAAGGCTCCCACCTCGTCCTCAACCCCGGCGCGCCCTACGGAAAGCAGTTTCTGCCCGATGAGGTATCGGGTCTCCTCGATGGGTCGATTTTCACCTCGAGAGAGCGCTACGTCGCGCAGAAGCACATGCAGGTCCTAATCGGCCAGCCAAAGGAATATCCCTCCGACTTGGTCGATGCCCCTTCCCGTCTTTACGCGCAAATGCCGGCAGTGAAACGCGCGTGGCTCGCGTTCTACCATAACCCGGAGCGCGACTCTGAAGGCGCTCTGCTTATCGCCATCGACGCCGACGCCGCAGCGATGGACCGAATATCCGGAGAAAGCGGAGTAGTCATCAAACGCGTGTCCAAGACGCAGAAATTCGTGGATCTGATCCGTTAGCTTTCTTTCCTTTCCCTCGTAAAAGCATGTTCCGTGGGGAGGGCGCCCTTTACGCACATGCCGGCCTGCGAGCCGGATCTCGGTGCAAAACGAAGCCTGCGACGCTTTTCGACGTAAACCGTGCCCATCCGCCCGCGGACGATCTGCGCCGGCTCCGCGCCCGCGCCGCCATCCGGCGCAGTAACCGCCGTGATGCCGCACATCACCCGATCCGATAAATCCGCCGCCCTCCGTGGATTCCGCGGCTTTGATCTCGAAGCGCCGTTCTCGCCCGCACAGGGTCGCCGACATGCGCACCCCTGCACTGCTGGCGCTTTTCATTCTGCTTTTTCCCCGGCTTTTCGGCGCGGGAAATCTGGCCGGTTTCGACTGGCGGTTGCGCTACGGCGACGATGAGTCCTGGGCCACAGCCGAGCCCGATCCACACACGTGGGCGCCGGTCAACATCGGCATTTCGTGGGAGCGGCAGAACTTGTTCAACGGTCGGACGGCCTGGCTGCGTTCGGACGTAACCGTTCCCGCGACACTTCAAACCACCGGCCTCCGCCTCGAACTCATGCTGCAGGCCGAGCGCGTCACCGCCTTCGTCAACGGCCGCGAGATCGCGCCGACCGCGTCCGCGGGGGCCTCGATGACGATCGACGTGCCGTCCGACGCGATCCGCTGGGGTGCGGTCAACCGCCTGGCATTGCGCGTGGAGGGTCATGCCTGGACCGGAGGCTCCTCGATCGACACGGTGCGTCTCATCTCCCGCGCACCGGATGCGGCGCCGCTCGATCTCGAGGTGCGGCTGCAACCTGCCGATCACGTTTTCCGCCTTGAGGAGGCCGTCTCCTTCGAGATCGCCGTGCCGGCGTCGGTGGATTTGTCCACCGACGTCGACCTGCACACGACGGTGATTTCGGATTTTCATCAAACGCTGCACACCGAGCGCGCGACGATCGAAGCGGGCACGTCCGCTCGCGCCGTCCGCACCTCGCTCGGGCGGATGGCGCCGGGCTTCTATCAAGTCATCGTGCAGGCGGCGCAGGGCGATGCGCAGGCGCAACGGGTGTTCTGGTTCGCCGTGGAGCCGACCGCGATCGTCTGCTCGCTCAACCCCGAGCCGGACCTGGACGCCTACTGGCGGACGGCGAAGGCCGAGCTCGCGGCGGTGCCGCCGACGTTTCGCGTGACGCGCGTGCCCGAAAAAAGCACGGCGCGTCATGACGTGTTCTCGGTCGAGATGGCGTCCGTCGACGGCGTAACGTTGCGGGCATGGTATGTCGTGCCCGTGAAAGCGGGACGCCATCCCGCCGTGCTCGACGTGCCGGGCTACAGCGCCGCGATGCAGCCCGAATGGTTCATGACGGACGACGATGTGATTCATCTCGCCCTCGACATCCGCGGTCACGGACGCAGCGCGGATGTGCTCAATCCCGGCTTCGGCACGCCCGGCTTCGTCGGCCACCGCGTCTGCGAGCCGGATCACTACATCTACAAAGGCGCATATCTCGACTGCGGCCGCGCTCTGGAGTTTCTGCGCTCGCGGGAGGAAGTGGACGCCACGCGCATCGCCGTCGCCGGCGGCAGCCAAGGCGGCGGGCTCACGCTGGCAACCGCGGCGCTCTTCCCCGACTGGGTCGCGTGCTGTGCGGCGGGCATGCCGTTTCTCGGCGATTTCCGCGACCACATGAAGATCCGCGGCGTCTACCGGGCGGAAATGCAGGCCCACCTCGACGCCCAGCACGGGACGTGGGAGTCGGTTTTCCGCTCCATGAATCTCGTCGACACCGCCGTCCTCGCCGACCGGATCCGCTGTCCGGTGCTGATGGGCAACGGACTTTTCGACGACGACTGCCCGCCCCACATCGGTTTCTCCGCTTACAACCGGATCCGGGCGCCCAAGACGTATCGGATTTATCCCGACGAAGCCCACCTGCTCGGCGCGCGCTGGCAGGCGGATTCGCGCGCCTGGTTGCGCCGGCAACTCGGCCTGGACGCGCCGGCGCCGGAAGCGATTCACGAAGCCGCGACGGCCGCCGCCCGCTGAGGCGGAGGACTCCGGCTCCGGTCGAACCGACGACAACCCGAATCCGCGGCCGGTCCCGGCCGGTCAGTTCAGGGCGCGGTAGACGACGGCGGCGTTCTGGCCGCCGAAACCGAGATTGTTGCTCAACACGGTCCGAACCTGCGCCGCGCGCGCCTGGTTCGGCACGTAGTCGAGATCGCACTCCGGGTCGGCATTCGCGAGATTGATCGTGGGCGCGATCATGCCGGCCTGGATCGTCTTGACCGCGATCACGGACTCGATGCCGCCGGCGGCGCCGAGGAGATGGCCGGTCATCGATTTCGTCGAGCTGATGGCAACCTTGCGCGCGTGTTCGCCGAAGACCTTCTTGATCGCGAGCGTCTCGAACTTGTCGTTGTAGGGCGTGCTGGTGCCGTGTGCGTTGATGTAGTCGACCTGCTCGGGCGCGACCGCGGCGCTGGCCAGCGCACGCTTCATCGCCATCGAAAGCCCCTTCCCCTCCGGGTCGGGCGACGTGATGTGATAGGCGTCGCAGGTCGCGGCGTAGCCGGCGAGTTCGCAATAGATCCGCGCGCCGCGCGCCTGCGCGTGCTCGAGCGACTCCAGGACGAGGATACCCGCGCCCTCGCCCATGACGAAGCCGTCGCGCTCCCGGTCGAAGGGCCGGCTGGCGGTCTGCGGGGAGTCGTTGCGCGTGCTCATCGCCTTCATCGCGGAGAACGTCGCATATGCGAACGGCGTGATCGCCGCCTCGCTGCCGCCGGCGATCATGACGTCGACGTCGCCGCGGCGGATGGCGTGGGCCGCCTCGCCGAGGGCGTGCGTGCCGGTGGCGCAGGCGGAGACGAGGCCGAAGTTCGGGCCGCGCGCGCCGAGGTCGATCGCGACCAAGCCGGAGCAGATGTTGCCGATGAGCGCCGGGATGGTGAAGGGCGAGACCTTGCGCGGACCGCGCTCGGCGAGGACCTTCAGCTGCGACTCGTAGGTATACATGCCGCCAATACCGGAACCGATCATCACGCCCACGCGATCGCCGTCCTCGCGGGTCATGTCGAGCGCGGCGTCCTTCACCGCCTGGCGGGCGGCGACGAAGCCGAAGTGCGTGTAGCGGTCGTTGCGGCGGGCCTCCTTCGGATCCATGTGCTGGGCCGCCTCCCAGCCGCGCACCTCGGCGCCGATCTGGCAGGCGAACTCGGAGGGATCGAAGAGCGAGACCCGGTCCACCCCGCTCCGGCCCGCGAGCAGCGCGGACCAGAACGCGTCGACATCGTGGCCCAGCGAGGCAATGGCACCGAGACCGGTGACGACGACACGACGGGAAATGAGCGGAGTCTCCATAAAGTCAAAAGGTGGAGAGTTCAGAAAACAAAAAGGCGTTCTGCCAGCAATTTCCTCGTCGGAAAGCGGCAGAACGCCGGAAAGTTACGCGGGACGAGACTCAGGCCTGACCGGCCTTGCCCTTGATGTAGTCGATGACCTGGCCGACGGTCTGGAGCTTCTCGGCATCGGACTCGGGGATCTCTCCCTTGATCTCGTCCTTGAATTCCTCCTCGAACGCCATGATGAGCTCGACGGTGTCGAGGGAATCGGCGCCGAGATCATCGAGGAAAGAGGCGGTCGGCGTCACCTGCTCTTCGTTCACGTTGAGCTGGTTGACGATGATCTCTTTGACGCGTTGTTCGATGGTTTTTTGATCAGCCATGATAGAAAATTGTAAAGCGAGACGGGGCTTGGGCAGACTTCACATCGCCATGCCGCCGTCAACGGCAAAAACTTGCCCGGTGATGTAGCCGGCCTCTTCGGAACACAGGTAAGCCGTCATGTTTGCGATATCCGCAGCCTCGCCGAAGCGCTTCAGCGGGACCTGATCGAGAATCTTCCCGGCGACCTCGGGATTGTTGACGAAATCCGTGGTCATGTCGGTCTTGATGAAACCGGGGGCGACGGCGTTGACGGTGACGCTGCGGCCGGCGAATTCGCGGGCGAGCGTCTTGGTCAGGCCGATCAGGCCGGCCTTCGCCGCCGAGTAGTTGGCTTGGCCGGCGTTGCCGAGGATGCCGCTGACCGAGGTGATGTTGACGATGCGGCCCCAGCGGGCGCGCGTCATCGGGCGGGCGAGGTGCTTCGTCCAGTGGAAGCAGCTCGAGAGATTGGTGGCGATGACGTCGCTCCAGTCCGCCTCGCTCATGCGGAACAGCAGCCCGTCGCGCGTGATGCCGGCGTTGTTCACGAGGATGTCGATCGTGGGAAACTCCTTCAACAGCGCCTCCGCGGCCTGCGCGACCGCGGCGCCGTCGGCCACGTCGACCGCGAGCGCCTTCGCCTTGCCGCCCGCCGCGACGATGCCCGCGGCGGCCGCGCCGCAGGAGTCGGCGGATTTCGAGACGCAGATGACGGTGACACCCTGGCGGGCGAGCATCTCGGCGATGGCCTTGCCGATGCCGCGGCCGGCGCCGGTGACGAGGGCGGTGCGATTCGTGAACGTGAGCATGGGAGAGTAAGAGTAGCGGGGAGTGAGTAGCGGGTAGCGAGTAGAAAAACCAGCCGAGCTGCGCGTGGCGGAATCGGAGAAAACGTCGCGATTGCGAAGAGCGGACGGGGAACGAAAAAGCGAGTGCCGCCGCCGCATGCTCGCTACTCCCTACCCGCTGCTCGCTACTTCGTGCTCAATACACGTCGCGCTGGTAGCGTTTGTCCTTCTTCATCTGTTTCACGTAGTCGGCGGCCGCCGCGGCAGCCAGGCCGCCCTGCTGCGCGACGATGTCGAACAGCGCGACATCGACGTCCTTCGCCATGCGCTTCGCATCGCCGCAAACGTAGACGTGCGCGCCGGCCTTGATCCACGCCCAGAGTTCCGCGGCGTGCTCACGCATGCGGTCCTGCACGTAGATCTTTGTCGCCTGATCGCGCGAGAACGCCGTGTCGAAGCGCGCCACCTGTCCCTGCGCGATCCGCTCCGCCCACTCCTCTTCGTAGAGGAAATCGAGGGCGCGGTGCTGGTCGCCGAAGAAGATCCAGTTGCGCCCGCTGGCGCCGCTCGCGACGCGGTCCTGCACGAACGCCCGGAAGGGCGCGATGCCCGTGCCCGGCCCGATCATGATCGCGTCCTTCGCGCCATCCGCCGGCGGACCGAAATGCGAATCCGAGACGAACACGGGCACCGGCGTTTCGCCGAGCCGGACGCGATCGGCCAGGAACGTGGTGCAGACGCCCACGCGGTCGCGCTGGTTCGAACGATAACGCACGACCGCAACCGTGAGATGGATCTCGTCCGGATAGACCTTCGGCGACGAAGCGATCGAGTAAAGCCGCGGCATCAGCTTGCGGAGATGATCGACGAATTCCTGCGGCGTGAGCCGAGCGCCGGGAAATTCCGCGAGGAGGTCGACATAGGCCCGCTCCTCGAGAAACGCAGCCAGCCGGTCCTTCGCCTCCGGCGCGAGCAAGGCGGCGAGTGTCGCTTTTTCGCCCGCATCGGTCGTCTTCGCTGCCAGCGTGGCGACGATCCGGGACGTCGGACCGTTGAGCGCCAGCCGCGAGGTCAGCGCCTCGCGCAGCGGGATCGGCGCGGCGAGCTTGAGCATCGCCGGGGAAACGGGTTCGCCGCCGGTGGCGCCGAGCGCCGCGATGATCTCCTCGACCTCGGACGGCCGGTTCGACGGAAAAATGCCGAGGGAATCGCCCGCCTTGTAGTGCAGCCCGCTGCCGGCGAGGGTGACGACGAAGTGCCGCGTTTCCTTGGCCGAACCGGGCTTGCTCAGCAGCCGGTTCTCGATGATCCGGGCCGGAAAGGGCCGATCTTTGGAATAGGGAGAGGGCGTGGTGTGGGACGCGGGGACGGACATGACCGCGGGCATGAAGCTTTTCGCCCCGCCGTCTGGCAAGTCCGCTTTCTCCGCGGCACAGGCTTGCAGCGTCATGGGATTTGGCGCCCACTTACGGGCTCATGCCGTCCGCCGAACCCATCCGCCTCCAGAAATACCTCGCCGACGCCGGCATCTGCTCCCGCCGCGCCGCCGAGGCGCTGGTCGCGCAGGGCGAGGTCTGGGTCAACGGCGAGCCCGCCAAGCTCGGCCAGAAGATCTCGCCGGGCGTCGACCGCGTGACCGTTGGCAACAAGACCGTGCGCACCACCGCGCAGCCGAAGATCACCCTCGCGATGCACAAGCCGCGCGGCCTCGTCTGCTCCAACGACGACCCGCACAATCCCGAGACGATCTTCACCGCCGTCCCGCGCGAGTTCGCGAAATTCCGCTTTTTCTGCGCCGGCCGGCTCGACAAGGACAGCGAGGGCCTCGTCATCCTCACGACCGACGGCGACCTGGCCCACCGGCTGATGCACCCGTCGAACGTGGTCGTGAAACGTTATCACGTCATCCTCGAGCAGCCGTTCCCGGCAAAGCGCCTCGCGCTCCTCGTGAAGGGCGTGATGATCGAGGGCGAGCGGCTGAAGGTCGAGCGCGCCGCCCTGGTGAATCCGAACGCCGCCGAGGAATCCACCAGTCTCGACGTGCACATGCACCACGGCAAAAAGCGCGAGATCCGGCAGCTCTTCATGAAGCTCGGCTACGAGGTGCGGCGGTTGAAGCGCTACCAGATCGGCGCCTTCCGCTTGAAAGGGATTCCCCTCCGCGCCATGAAGAAGCTCAACGCCGACGACATCGCCTCGCTGTTCCAGACGCCGCGGACCCCGCAGGCGTCCCATGAGGCCAGCGCCGCGCCCGTCTCCGATTTTTCCCATGAAGATTAACCTGCCGCTTTCCGCCGCCGCGCGCGGCCTCGCCGTCTTCGCGGCGCCGCTCGTATCCGCCTTTTCGTTGCACGCCGCGCCGCTGGCCGGCTCCACCGCCGCGCACACGCGGCCCGACGAATCCGCCCCGGTCATCACCGTGCTGGCCGCCGGCACCGATCCCGTCCCCTCCGCCGGCGCGACCGCGCCGGCCGGCTGGACCGCGGTGGAGTTGTCCGGACCGTTCGAGGCGTTCGTCCAGCGCAAGGATCTCCTGAAGAGCCTCGATGTCCGCCCCGGCGCCTCGCTCTACCGCGCGCCCGACGCCACCTCCGGCGCGATCGCCGTCGCGGAAAAGGGCGACCTCGTCAGCATCATCGGCCTCCACGGCAAATGGACGCAGGTGCGGCTCGAGAAAAAGCTCACGGGCTACATCCACACCGCCGGCGCCGCGGCCCTGCCGCCCGTCGTCACCGATGTCGCGCCGGCCCCCGTCCCCGCTCCCGCCCGCACCGATCCCGCGCCCGCTCCCCTCGCTCCCGCGCCCGTCGGCGCCAGCGCGCGCGGCGTCGCCGCCGGCGGTGAAGGCGTGCCGGTCGTCGACCTCGGCGGCACGAGCGCGTCGCTCCCCCGCTATTATCAGGGCAAGTTCGTCTCGACCCGGAGTCCGTTTCACCCGCGCCGGCCGTTCGACTGGGCGCTGGTCGACAACGCCGGCAAGCGCATCGCCTATCTCGACATCAGCCGTCTGCTGCTCACCGAGCAGATCGAGAGCTACGCCGATCACGCGGTCGTCGTCTATGGCGAGACGCGCCCCTCGCCCGACGGCAAGGATTTCGTGATCGCCGTCGAGAGCCTGCAACTGCGGTGACCGCCGCATCCGCGCCACGCGCACGGATGGGCGGAAACGGATTTCGTTTCCGCACGCTCTGACCTCCCCCGACTCCTCCCTCTATGACGTTGATCGACGGTAACCACATCGCCGCGGCCATCATCGCGGAACTCAAGGCCGAAGTCGCCGCCCTCCCCGGCCGCAAGCCCTGCATCGCGCTCGTGCGCGTCGGCGAGGATCCCGCGTCCGTCTCCTACGTGCGGAAAAAGGAAAGGACCGCCGCCGAGATCGGCATCGAGAGCCGCGTCATCCTCCCGCCGGCGTCCATCTCGCAGGCCGGGCTCATCCAGGTGATCGACGATCTCAACGCCGACGACGCCGTCGACGGCATCCTGGTGCAGTCGCCGATGCCGAAGCAGATCGACGAGCTGGCGATTTTCCGCCGCATCGATCCGGGCAAGGATGTCGACGGCCTCGGCACCATGAATCTCGGCAAGGTCGCGCAGGACGACGACACCGGCTTCGTCTCCTGCACGCCCGCCGGCATCATGGAACTCCTCGCCCGCAGCGGCGTCGACCTGAAGGGCCAACACGTGGTCGTGCTCGGTCGCAGCCTGCTCGTCGGCAAACCCGTCGCGCTCCTCGCCCTCCAGAAAAAAGCCGGCGCCAACGGCACCGTCACCATCTGCCACTCCGGCACGGCGAATCTCGCCGCCCTCACCCGGCAGGCCGACGTGCTCATCGCCGCCATCGGCCGCCCGGAGTTCGTCACCGCCGACATGGTCAAGCCCGGCGCCGTCGTGATCGACGTCGGCATCAACCGCGTGCCCGATGCCACGAAGAAGACGGGCTACCGTCTCACGGGCGACGTGCATTTCCCCTCGGTGTCGCCGCTCGCGAGCCTGATCACGCCCGTCCCCGGCGGCGTCGGCCCGATGACGGTCGCGATGCTGATGAAGAACACCGTCAAGGCGTATCGCCAGGCGGCGCGCTGACCGCCCCGCCGCGGATTCCCGTTCTTCGCCCCCAATGGCTTCCCCCTCCATCCTCGTCGTCGACGACCAGCCGATCAACGTCCAGCTGCTGAAGCGGAAGCTCGAGCGCGAAGGCCTGCGCGTCTCCGCCGCCTACAGCGGGCTCGAGGCGCTCGACTTCGTCCGGAAGGACAAGCCCGACCTGATCCTGCTCGACGTGATGATGCCGGACATGGACGGCATCGAGGTCTGCCAGCGGCTGCAGGCCGACGAGGCCACGCGCTCGATCCCGGTGATCTTCATCACGGCGCGCTCCTCCAAGGAGGGAAAGATCGAGGGGCTCAACGTCGGCGCCGTCGACTACATCACCAAGCCCATCGACCTCGATGAAACGCTCGCGCGGGTGCAGACGCAGCTGCGCTTCGTCGCGATCAACCGCGAGATGATCGACCTGCAGCGCCGGCTCGTCGAGGCCCGCCGCGCCGCGACGATCGGCGCCGTCACCCAGGGCATCGCGCACAATCTCAACAATCTCCTCGGCGTCGTCATCGGCTACCTCGACCTGATCAAGGCCTACTACGACAAACCCGAGCAGGTGCAGAAAAACGTGCACCACGTCGAGGAAGCCGTGCACCGCATCGTCTCGATCATCAAGCAGCTCAGCTCGCTGGTCGTGAAGTCGCGCCCGCCGCTCTCGAAGGCGGGCCTGCAGAAACTGCTCGAAAACAGCATCCGCCGTTTCCATACGGACAACCGGCTCGACGCGCCGGTGACGATCGCCAACCCGCTCGGCGAACTCGCGATCGAGACGAATTTCGAAACCTTCGAGGAGGTCGTCTCGAAGGTGTTGATCAACGCGTGGGAGGCCTACGACGGCCGGCCCGGCGATCCGCGCCCGATCACGATCCACACCGCCGTCGTGGAGAAACCCGACGAGGGCCGCTTCGTCGAGATCCGCGTCGAGGACCACGGCCGGGGCATCGATCCCGACATTCGCGATCACATCTTCGAGCCGTTCATCAGTTCGAAGCACACCGTCGGCGTCGGCATGGGCCTGACGATCGCCCGCCACGCCCTGCGCAATCTCGGCGGCGAAGTCACCCTCGCGGACCGCGCCGGCGGCGGCGCGTGCGCCGTGCTGGTCCATCCGATCGAAGCGCGCAAACCGCGCAAAGCCACGACCGACTGACGCCGGCGGGGGACGAGCGTCGCGCGCCTCCGTGCCGGCCGCCGTCATCGCCGGGAAACGCCGGCCGCGTCCCGCGATTATCCGCACGGGCGCCGATGCGCCCGCCTGCCGGATTGTTTTCCGGACCGGAGCCCGCCAAGCTCCCCGTTCTCATGCCCTCCCTCTCCTTCCTCGGCGCCGGCAACATGGCCGCGGCCATGATCGACGGCCTGCTCGCCCGCGACGCGGGTGCGCGTTCGCACCTCGCCTGCCTCGGCGGCGGCGGCCGCACGGCCGCGACGCTCGCCGCCCGCACCGGCATCCGGCTCGCGACCTCGCTCGAGGACCTGCTCGCGCCCGCCGACGTGGTCGTCATCGCCTTCAAGCCCCAGCATCTCGCGTCGGCCGATCCGCGGCTCGCCGCGCTCACCGCCGGCAAGCTCGTGGTCTCGGTCCTCGCCGGCAAGAAACTCGCCACGCTCGCGCAGACGTTTCCCCGCGCCCGGGCCATCGTTCGCACCATGCCGAACACGCCCTCGGCCATCAGTGCCGGCATGACCGGCTGGTGCGCCCGGGAAGCGCTCTCCGCCGCCGACCGCTCCGCCGTCGAGACCCTGCTCGGCGCGATGGGACGGTTCGTCGAGATCGACGAGGTGCAGATGGACGCACTCACCGCGGTCAGCGGCAGCGGTCCGGCCTACGTGTTCGAGTTCGCCGCCGCGCTGCGGGACGCCGGCGTCGCTGCCGGCCTGAGCGCCGCGACGTCCGAGAAGCTCACGGTGCAGACGCTGCTCGGCGCCGCGCAACTGCTCGCCCAGCGCCAGGTCGATCCCGAGACGCTGCGCAACCAGGTCACCTCGCCCAACGGCACCACCTTCGCCGGATTGAAGCGACTCGAGGCGGGCGGCTTCCGCGCGCTCATCCGGGAAACCGTCCTGGCCGCGCAGGCCCGCGCCAGCGAGATGTCGCGCGACACGCCGACGGCCTGAGCTTGCGTCGCTGGGCCCACTTTTCGCTCCTCCCCAACCCGGACTGGAACACCGCTGATGCACGCTGATCGGCACTGAAGGCAGGCTTGGGAGTGCGTTGGCTGCATCACTGTCTCGATCACGGGCAAAGCCCGAGTGTGCGGTGAACGCAGCGCTGCGAAAGCGATCGCGCCGATGAGTGCTCATCGGCGTGCATCAGCGGTTGCTCCGAGCACAAAAAAGCCGCGTCCGGCGGGCGGACGCGGCTGAAAAACGAAGCGACTGACGCGGCCGTTTACGGCAGCTTCAGCAATTCCTCCTGCGACATCTCCTTGCGATCGCCTTCCTTGGTCCGGATGGCGGCGACCTGCTCCGCGGTGATCGCGCTGGCCTTGTGGCCCCACGCCTGACGGATGTAGCTCAACGTCGCGGCGACCTTCTCGTCGGTCCAGTTGTAGCCGGAACCGGCGACCTTGCCGAAGACGGGCATCGCGGCGGCGCTGTAGGTCTCGCCCTTGACCGAGATCGGGCCCTTGAGGCCGTAGACGACGATGTGAATCAGGCGCTCGGGCGAACCGTCGACCCATTCGGAACCGGCCAGAGGCGGGTAAACGCCCGGGACGCCGGCGCCGTTGATCTGATGGCACGTGGCGCAGACCTGTTCGTAGTTCTTCTTGCCGAGGACGAGCGGATCGACCTTGGCGACGGTCGCGCCGGCCTTGGCCGGATGGCCGTTTTCGTCGAAGACCGACGGATCGAAATGACCGGAATAATGCACGAGATACGTGCTCGCGAAGAAGATCAGGCCGCTGAAAACGAAGAGCAGGATCAGCGGCGTCAGCTTGTAGTGGCCCTTGTCGTCGGGCTTCTTGCCGAGATGGCTCTCGTGCGCGGAGAGCAGGCTCTCGTCCGAGGTGCCGGCCGGTTCGAAACGGGGATCCGAGGGAGTGTTGTCGCTCATTTGGCTTCACCCTCCGTGGCGGCGGGCTCGACGGCACGGGCTTCGGGATATTCGTAGGACTGGTTCAGGCTGAGCAGGTAGGCGACGAGGGCACGGGCGCGCGGCGTCGGCACGATCTCGGAGCCGGCGGGCGCCGAGAGGCGGCCGCCGAAGCTGAGGGCGGCGTCGGACGTCTGCCGGCCGGCGACGGACTTCTGCTCGAAAAGGAAACGGTAGGAAGGCATGCCCGCCGCACCGGCGTAGAGGAGCTTGTAGAGATCGGCTTCGTCGTAGGCGGGCTTGCGCGCGCCGACATTGGCCAGATCGGGGCCGATGCGGCTTTCGCCGAGATAGACATGCGTCTGCTGCACGTAGTCGCGGGCGACGCTCTGGCGCTCGCCCCAGCCGCGGGCCTTGTCGGAGCCGAAGCTCGCGCGGCGGACCTGCTGCGTGTGGCAGGCGGCGCAGCCGAGGTCGGCGTAGACGAGCTGGCCCTGGGTCGCGAGACCGGGCGTGCGCTCGGGATAAGCCTTGGCGTCGTCCTCCACGTAGAAGGGCGCGAGGGCGCCGAGCTGGTGGTTCGACCACAGCACGATCCCGGCGAACGAGAACGTCAGCGCGGCGAACAGGCCGAGGAAAAACAGGAAACCGTTTCTCATGATGCGGGCGCCTCCATCGCCGGAGGCTGGCGGAAAACCGGGGTGTCGGACGCCACGCACGGGCACAGGCCCGCGGCGACGAGACGGATGAAGTGATACGCGAGGAGGGCGTTGCCCACGATCAGCAGCGCCTGCGAGGCGGCCGCGACCTCGAGCCACACGCGGGTGTCGGCGGCGATGTCGGCGAAGGCGATGCCGGCCTGCGCGAGGTCGCGCCCCTGCGTCAGACCCGCGACGGCGAGGCCGGCGACGAGGCCGATCGTGCCGAGGACCGACGCCGCGAAATGCGCGCGGAGCAGCGGCGAGGACGGCCAGGCCCGGCCGGTCAGGCGCGGGGCGAGGAAATAGATCGCGCCGAAGACCGTGAGCGTGAACGCGCCGTAGAGGGCGAGCTGGCTTTGCGCCTGCGTGAACCAGGTGAACTGCGTGTAGAGCGCGAAGCCGCGGAACGACGTCACCGTGTCGACGATCCCGCCGAGCACGTAGGCGCCGACGCCGAACGCGACGAACTTGAGCGCGGTGCCCGAGCCGGTGAACGCGCCGCGGAGATTCAGCAAGGTGACGATGTAGTGGAAGGCGAGCATCACGCCCGCGACGATCGCGATGCTGGCGACCCAGGCCGGGACCGGACCGCCGATCAGGTGGCATCCGCCCGTCCAGCCGCCGATGACGACGAGCGTCCAGAAACTGACGGGGGCGAAATCATACGCCGGGATGAGCCGGCCGGTGATCTTCGGGACAAGATAGTAGGCGGCGGCGAGGGCGACGGGCGCGAGCCAGAGCGACCAAGCGCCCTGCACATACCAGCCGGCGGCGATCGCCTGGAGGACCCCGCGGGGAGTGACCCAGAGCGAGACGATCTGCGCGGCCGTGAAGAGCCAGGGGAAGAGGAAGAGCGCGGCGACCGCATACCATTGCGCGGCAAACGTAGCCTGCTGCCGGCGGCCGAGCCAGGCGAGGATGCCCGGGATGGCGACGGCGCCGAACGCGATCGCGAGCAGCGGTTGCACCGCACGGGGCGCCTGCAAGTAGGGGATCGACGTCCCCTCGCCCACCGCGATGCCGACAAGCCCGGCGAACACGCCGAGATTCCAGAAGAGCGCGCCGACCGCGGCCCAGTTGAGCGCACGCAGCGGGCTGCCGCCGAGGCGGCCGAGGAGCCAGAGACCGACGGCGAGGCCAGCGTTGCCCGCCCAGCCGTAGATAAAGGCCGTCTCGGCCATCGCATGGGTGCGGCCGTAGGTGAACACGGGGCAGTGCGCGAGCAGCGCCGGCGTGTGGGCCTGGAGCAGATTGACGAGCGCGAGCAGGCCGCTCAGGACGAGCCAGACGAGCCCGGAGGCGATCAGCAGCGACAGCGGACCGCGGGCGGTCGCGTCGATCTCGCTGACTTCGGCCGTCGCAGCGGCGGTGGAGGCGGTGGTCATCTCGGAAGGTGCGTTAGGGCTTTTTCGCGTAGTGCTCGACGGTGAGCTCCATCGCGCGGGCGATCGGGAGCTGGACGACGCCGGCCTTCTGGTCGACCCAGGCGTAGGCGGCGGCCTGCCGATCCTGTTTCGCGTGCAGATCGGCGAGGGTCTTCTTGCGCTGCTCGGGCGTGCGCACGCCGTCGCCGACGAAAACGCCGGACTCGTGCGGCAGATAGACGAAATAGACGAGGATGGCGAAGAGCGCGAGCAGGCCGAAGACGGCGAGCACGGTCACCAGCGACGTGGACTTGGGAGACGTCTCACTCATGATGGGTCAGGCATTCGCCGATGCGCGGGTCGCGGATCGGGATGAGTTTGGTGGTCGGGAAGCTTTTCAGATAGGCCCAGACGCAGACGCCGCCGACGCCCACGACCGAGGTGAGGACCCAGACGAGCGTCAGTGAGAGGAACGGCTCGGAATCGCCGTGCGCATCCTTGAGCGCGGGCAGGATGTTGTAGCAGATGTCGATCAGGATCACGGCGAGCACCCAGAACGCGATGCGGCGGATGATGTGCTGCGTGACCTTGAAGCGATACGACAGCAGCGCGCAGAACGGGATGACGAAGTGGCCAAAGAGGATCACCAGGCCGACATACCACCACTGGTTCGTGGAGCCGTCGTGGTTCAACTCGCGGAGGTTATACCAGAAGGTTTCCTCGGGGACGTTGGCGTTCCAGATCAGGAAATACTGGGAGAACGTCACGTAGGCCCAGAAGACCGTGAACGCGAGCATCAGCTGGCCGATGCTGTGAAAGTGATTGTTGTTGAGGATGCCCTTGTAGTCCCCGCGGCGGTAGAGCCAGACCATGATGACGACGCCGAAACAGAGGGCGCCGCGGGCGCAGTTGGCGAAGAACCAGACGCCATACATCGTCGAGAACCAGTGATACTCGAGCGACTTCATCCAGAAGATCGCGGCAAACGTGAGCGTGAGCGCGCCGATCGGCAGGCCCATGGCGGCCGTCACGCGATTCGTGATCGTCCAGTTCGCGTCGCCATCGCGGTCCTGCGTGAAGGACGCCTTGCGCAGCCGGGCGGAGAGCCAGACCCAGAGGGCGAAGAACACGACGTAGGCGCCGACGAAGACGTTGAGATTGAGCAGGCCGGACTTCTTCAGGTAGAGCGGATCGTGGCCGACGGTGTGACCGCCGTGCAGCTCGTGACCGAGATTCAGCCAGGGCCAGACGAGGTCGCGCTGGTAGAAGAGCGTGGCGAGGATGAGCGGGAGGAAGAGCAGCCCGAGCCACTTGAAGGCGGCGAGCCCATGCTCCCACTGCCGGCGGATGATGACCGACCACGAGGCGTCGAAGATGTGATGGATCAGGACCATCATCAGCATGCCGATGGCGATCGCGGTCCAGTAGGTGACGCCGACGAGCCAGGAATAGGCGACGCGCTGGGCGCCGGAGACGAAGAGCCCGATGACCGTCAGCGCGATGCCGACGAGTCCGACGACGAGCGCCCGCGACGCGAGCGGCGCGGTGGACTCGGCCGGAAGGGCCGCGGGAGCGGAGGCAGCGTGGGAGGTCATTGGATACCGAGGGTGTTTTTGGCCGCGGCGTCGGTGACATCGGCCGGCGTGCCGGTCTGCGCGCGCTGGAGGGCGCGGACGTAGAGGATCACGGCCCAGCGGTCCTCGGGGAGGAGCTTGTCCGCGTAAGGCAGCATGGTGTTGAAGCCATGGGTGATCGTGTTGAAAATCTGGCCTTCGGCCATCTGGCGGAGACGGTCGTCGTGATAGGTGGGCGTGGCGCCCATGCCGTATTGCTTGGTGATGCCGTTGCCGTCGCCGACCGCGCCGTGGCAGGGCTGGCAGTAGATGGTGTAGCGATCCTTGCCGCGGGCGATGAGCTTCGCGTCGACGGTCAGGGCGGCGGGAAAACCGCGCAGCCAGGAACCGTCGGCGGCCTTGCCGGCGTAGAGCGCATCGTCGGTGCGCAGCGCGTCGCGGGCGACGACGCCGGGCGGCAGCGGACGGTCGGAGCGGCCGTCGGCGAAGAAGCCGCTCGTGGACTGCGGCAGGTATTTCGGCTGGTGCTTCATCCCGGGGAAGGCCCATTCGGGAAACACATCCATCGGCGGATGGGTGAACTTCGTGCCGCGGAGCCCCAGGATGGAAACCGTGAGGACCACGAGGAACGCGGTAACGAGATAGACGTTGCGCATGGGTCAGGCTTCCAGAGTGGAGATTTCCTTGCCGCCGGCCTTCTCGAGGAGGGCCTGGGTGTTGGCGGCGTTGAAGCGCGGATCGCGGGCCTCGATCACGATGAGGAAACGATCGTCGAGACCGCGGACGATCTTGTCCGACTTCAGCACCGGGTGGTAGTGCATCGGGAGGCCGTTGACGACGAACATGCCGATGATCGTCGCAAAGGCGGTGAACAGGATCGTGAGCTCGTAGGACACCGGGAAGGCGAACATCGGGCTGAAGAGCGGCTTGCCGCCGACGGTCAGCTTGTAGTCGAAGGCGTTGGTGAAAAAGATCAGGGACATGCCGGTGCAGAAGCCCGTGATGCCGCCCGCGAGGGAGATGCGCGGGACGATCGAGCGCTTCAGCCCCATGGCCTTGTCCATGCCGTGGATCGGACAGGGCGCGATGACGTCCCAGTTCTTGTAGCCGGCGTCGCGCACCTGCTCCGCCGCATGGTAGACGTCGGCGGCGGTGTCGAACGTGGCGATCAAGCCGTAAGATTGTGCAGCCATGGTCGGGTGGAATTAATGATGGCCGTGATGGACGTCGGCCTGGGGCGTGACGGCCTTGATCTCCGCCATCGGCATGATGGGCAGGAAACGGATGAAGAGGAGGAACAGCACCGAGAACACGCCGAACGTGCCGAAGAAGGTGAAGATCTCGACGATCGACGGGCTGTAATAACCCCAGCTCGACGGCAGGAAGTCGCGGGCGAGCGAGGTCACGATGATGACGAAGCGCTCGAACCACATGCCGACGTTGACGAAGATCGAGAGCACCCAGACCAGCGTGGTGTTGTTGCGGACGCGCTTCGACCAGAAGAACTGGGGCGTGATCACGTTGCACGAGATCATGATCCAGTAGGCCCACGCGTAATTGCCGAACGCGCGGTTGATGAAGGTGAAGCCTTCATACGGATTCGCGCCATACCACGCGATGAAGAACTCCATCGCGTAGGCGTAGCCGACGATCGTGCCGGTCGCGAGGGTAATCTTGCACATGCAGTCGATGTGATACTGCGTGATCAGGTCCTCGAGCTTGTAGATGCCGCGCAGCGGCAGCATGAGCGTGAGCACCATGCCGAAGCCGGAGAAGATGGCGCCCGCGACGAAGTAAGGCGGGAAGATCGTCGTGTGCCAGCCGGGCAGCAGCGAGACGGCGAAGTCGAACGACACGATCGTGTGCACGGAAAGCACGAGCGGCGTGCTGATGCCGGCGAGGATCAGGTAGGCCATCTCGTAGTTGCTCCAGTGGCGGTTGGAACCGCGCCAGCCCATCGCGAAGAACCCGTAGAGCGCGGAGCGGAGCTTGTTGCCCGCCTGATAGAAACGGTCGCGCAGGATCGCGAGGTCGGGGATCAGGCCGATATACCAGAACAGCACGGACACGGTGCCGTAGGTCGAGACCGCGAAGACGTCCCACTCCAGCGGCGAACGGAAGTTCTGCCAGAGATAGTTCGAGTTCGGGATCGGGAAGAGGAACCACGCATACCACACGCGGCCGACGTGGAAAACCGGGAAGATCGCGGCGCAGACGACCGCGAAGATCGTCATGGCCTCGGCGGCGCGGTTGATCGACGTGCGCCACTTCTGGCGCAGCAGGCAGAGGATCGCCGAGATCAGCGTGCCGGCGTGGCCGATGCCGATCCAGAAGACGAAGTTGACGATGTCCCACGCCCAATTGACCGGGTTCGCATGGCCCCACACGCCGACGCCCGTGGCGACGAGGTAGGTGATGCCGGCGACGGTGAACGAGGCGACGCAGCACGCGAGGACGAAGCAGACCCACCACCAGGCGGGAGTCTTGCCCTCGATGATCCCGCAGATCTTTTCGGTGATCCACGAGAAGCTGCGGTTGTTCTCGACGAGGATCGGACGCGGCAGCACGGCCGGGTTGACCTCGTTGAGAATCGCCGGCGCGGCGATGGCATGGTCGGCGTGAGCCATTAGCTAAGTCCTCCGAAACGTTTGAACGCGTCGATCGCGCCGTGGCCTTCCGGCTTGGCTTCGCCGTGCCCGTGGCCCTCATGCGCGCCCTCGCCGTGGACGGCGGGGACGTTCTTCTTGTTGTATTCGATGCGGCTGAGCGGGAGGGAACCGTAGTCGGGCATGCGCGGGTTGGGATTGCGCAGCTTGCCGAGATACGTCGTGCGCGGACGGATGTTGAGATAGCCGAGCAGCGCGTAATCCTGCTCGCGGGCCTTCGCGCGGGAGACGGCGCTCTGCGGATCGAGGATGTTGCCGAACACGATGGCCTCGACCGGACAGACCTGCTGGCAGGCCGTCTTGATCGTGCCGTCGGGGACGACGACATCGTCGGGGTGGCCGGCCTGCGCCGTCTTCACCTTGTGCTGGATCTTGCCGTTCTGGATGCGCTGCACGCAATACGTGCACTTCTCCATCACGCCGCGCATGCGCACGGACACCTCGGGATTCTTCACCATCTTGACCAGCTCGGGCATGCCGTGCGGACCGACGGGGCCGAGGTAGAGGCTGTCGAGCTGGCGCTCGTTCCAGTCGAAGAAATTAAAGCGCCGGACCTTATACGGACAGTTGTTCGCGCAGTAACGGGTGCCGATGCAGCGGTTGTAGGCCATCGCGTTGAGGCCCTCCTCGTCGTGGACGGTCGCGTTGACCGGGCAGACGGTTTCGCACGGAGCCATCTCGCACTGCATGCAGGCGATCGGCTGCAGGGAGACCTGCGGGGAGACGGTCGGGTCGTCGGAGTCGCCGGGGAGCGCGCGGTTGCCTTCGCCGCCGAACGCCGCGGCGTCGATGTGGCCGTCGGAGTAGTAGCGATCGAGCCGGATCCAGTGCATCTCGCGGCCGCGCAGGACCTGGTCCTTGCCGACGATCGGGATGTTGTTCTCCGCCTGGCAGGCCACGACGCATGCGTTGCAGCCGATGCAGGTGTTGAGGTCGACCGACATGCCCCACTGGTGCTTGCCGGTGAAGTCCGGCGTCTTGTAGAGCGAATTGCCGCGCGGGATCAGCGTGGCGCGCTCGGCGGGCGTCATCGCCTCGCCCTTCTCGCCGAGGATCGAGGGGCTGTGCGACTCGAGGCCGATGCCGCGGACGTAGGCGAGGCCGGGACCGTGCTCCTCGAGCACCTCCTGGGTGTTGGCCTCGCGAACGAGGTCGCGGCCTTCCATCGACCAGTGCTCCTGCGTGTTCGCGAGCAACGTGCGCGTGCCGGTGTCGGCCAGCGTGGCGCCGGTGGCGAAATGCAGGGCGCCGGTCGTGCGCAGCGGATACGCGCTGAAACCGGCGTTCGTGCCGATGTGGCCGGCCTTCGTGCGGCCGTAGCCGATCGCGACGACCACGGTGTAATTGGAAAGACCCGGCTGGATGTGCACCGGACCGCGGACCTTGCGACCGCCGACCGTCAGCTCGAAGACGTGTGCGTTTTCCTTGCCGATGGCGAAATCGTTTTCCTCCTTGCGCGAGACCTGGAGCAGCGCGCCCTTCGGATCGATGCCGAGCTCCTTGCCGAGCCGCGGGCTGACGAGGATGGCGTTGTCCCAGGAAATCTTCGTGATCGGATCCGGGCACTCCTGGAGCCAGCCGTTGTTGGCGAAACGGCCGTCGTCCATCTTGTGGTCGGTGACGAAGCGGACCTCGAGGTTCTTCGCCGTGACGGCCTCGAACTTCGGCGCGCCGGCGAGCAGGCTCGCGAGACCGCCGGTGCTGAGGCTGACGGACGCGATCGGATACGCCGAGCCGGCGAGCAGGCCGTCGTGCAGGAACTGCTGGAGCGTCTTTTCCGCCTCGCCGCCGCCGGCGAGCGCGACGATCGTCTGCGAGACGAGCTGGTAGGGCTCGGTGACCGGCAGGCCGAGGATGCGGGCAAGCACCTCGATCTGCGTGAGTCCGCCGAACAGCGGCAGAATCATCGGCTGCACCGGGACGACCGTGCCGTCGACCGTGCGGGCATCGCCCCACGATTCGAGATAATGCGTGGCGGCGAGCGCGGTGCCGGCCAGCGCGGACGTCTCGTCGGCGTGATAGCCGAGGCGGACGACGCTCGCGACCGACTTCTGCAACGCCGGCCAGTCGAGATCGGCGGGGGCGTTGTAGACGGGATTGCCGCCGAGGATCACGAGCGAGTTGACCGCGCCGTCCTTGATCGCGGCGGCGAGCGCCTGGATCGTGGAGGCCTCGGACGCCTCGATGGCGACGAAGTCGAGCGTGGAACCGATGGCGCCCAGGGAGGCATTGATCGCGTAGGCGATGGCGTGGACCTGCGCGGGCTGGTGGGCGCCGGCGACGACGAGGCTGGCCCCCTTGTGCGCGAGGAGATCCGCGGCGCACTCCTCGATCCATTTCGGATTGAGGTCGAGCCCCTGCGCGAGCGGCACGAAGGCCTCGCTGCCGGTGACCTTGACCGCGAGCGCCGCGGCGAGCGCGAGGATGTGGCTGCTGGCGATGCGCAGGCGGTGATCCGCCATGCTGCCGGTGAGCGTGAACCCGCTCTCGGCCACGTAGAGGCGGTTCATCTTCTCCGCATCCTCCTTCGAGGTCACGCGGCGGCCCTTCGCGAAATCGCGGGCGTAGTAGAGGCTGCCGGACTCCGCATGCAGGAAATCGGCGTCGAGCGCGACGATCCGGCGGGCCTGCGCGAAACGATAGAGCGGCTTGACGTTCCGCCCGAACGCGGCGCGCGCGGCGGCGGCCGGCGGCTCGTCGGCGACGGGCTCGTATTCGGCCCAGATCGCGCGCGGGAACTTCCGCTTCAACTGCGCCACGAGGCGCGCCCGCGTCGGCGAGCTCGATTCGTCGGCGAGGAACGCGAGGCCCGCACCGCTCGTCGCGGCGGCGTCGGCGCCGAGCTTCGCGAGGAGATCGTTGACGGAGGCGACGGCGAGCTTGCGGCCGCCGGCCGTGTGCTCGGTCGCGCGCTCGGGATCGTAGAGATCGAGGATGGACGCCTGGGCGACGAGCGACGTCGCGCCGCCGTGCGGCGCGTAGGAAGGATTGCCCTCGAGCTTGGTCGGGCGGCCCTGATGCGTCTCGGCCAGCAGCGGGATGGCCGATTTGCGCAACGGCATCGCGGTCGCGAAATACAGCGGCAGGCCCTGGATCACGCCCTCGACGGAACGGCCGTAGGGCAGGATGTTCTTTTCCGGGCGGCGGCAGCCGGCGAGACCGAGACCGCCGAGCGCGAACGAGGCCGCCATCAACTTCAGGAAATTGCGGCGATCGACGCCGTTCAATTCGGAGGCGCCCTCGGGAAACTCGCGCTCGACCTGGGCCTTGAAACCGGGCGTCTGGGCGAGCTCGTCGAGACTGCGCCAGTATTTCGGGCCGGTCAGCTCGCGTTCCGTCGGAGCGGGATGTTCGAATTTGCGTTTCATCAGCGGTGGCAGCCGGTGCAGCTTTGCGGAGCGGAGATGTTGCGATCGGTCACGAATTTGTGCGCGGCCTGGAAGCCGGCCTTCTGCGCGATCGTCGGGGAGTCGAGATTGAAGATGTCGGCGTTCTCGCGGACGCGGCTCGCGGGGTCGCGGTGGCAGTCGAGGCAGAAGCCCATGCTCAGGGACTGCGCGTGCGAGACGACCTCCATCTCGTTGATCTTGCCGTGGCACTCCACGCAGCTGACGCCGCGGTTCACGTGCACGGAGTGATTGAAGTAAACGTAATCGGGCACCGAGTGGATCTGGACCCACGGCACCGGCTCGCCCGTCTCATAGCTCTTCCGCACCACCGCCAGCGCCGGGCTGTCCTTCTTGATCGCACTGTGGCAGTTCATGCAGGTCTGCGCCGTCGGCAGGTTGGCGAAGCCCGACTTTTCCACGTTGCTATGACAGTAACGGCAATCCAGACCGAGCTGGCCCACGTGCAACGCGTGGCTGTAGGGCACCGGCTGGACCGGGGCGTAGCCGACCCGGGTGTATTTCGGCGTCATGTAGTAGGTGACGCCGGCGGTGGCCAGGCCCGCGAGAACGACAAGATAAATGACGATCTGCAGCGGCAGCTTGTTGGCCGTTTTCGGAAAGAGTTTCGACATGAGCCAGAGGTGATCCGGTTACGGGACGACGAGGCGAAAGGGTCAGACCGAATCCGCGCGACGCGCGACCGCGCGCGCATCGGGACGGAGCGTGATCGCGGGAGTCGCGGACGACCGGTCGGTCTCCGGACGGCTCGTCGCAGCCCGCGCGGCGAGGCGCGGCGCAAGGCCGGCGACGGCGACCAGGCCGATCATTTTGGCGAGAAAACTCTTGCGCGATGGATCGTGGCTCACGGACGTGGGTGGTGGGTGGTTAAAGTCGGGGCGAAAGAAGTGCGCGCGGTTTCGCTTGTAAACCAAAATTTCGGGTCGCGCATCTTTTGCGGTCAAAATCTGCACAGCCCTGTTTCAGAGCGAAATCGGGCCTTTTTTCGGGATTTTCCGCCCGCGATGAAATTACGGCCGCTAACATCGCACCGCGCGCATGCTGATACTTCAGCGTGATAAAATCACATCCCCGCGTCAGCCGGGCAGCCCCACCTGCCGCAACGCCTCATAGGTCGCGACACCCGCCGCCGTGCTGAGATTGAGCGAGCGCAGCGAAGGATTGGCGTGCGGGATCGTCACGCGCCACGCCTCCAGCTCCGCGTGCAGCCAGTCGGGCGCGCCCGAGCCTTCGCTGCCGAAGACGAGCCCGTCGCCATCGGCGAAACGCACGTCCCAGAACGTCCGCTCCGCCTTCGTCGTGAACAGCCACAGCCGGCGCGGTGCGAGCGGGCTCGCGCGAAACGCCGCCCAGTCCGCGTGCTCGTGCACGTCGAGCTGCTTCCAGTAATCCATCCCGGCGCGGCGGAGGTTGCGGTCGTCGATCACGAAGCCGAGCGGGTGAATCAGATGCAGGCGCGAGCGCGTGAGCGCGCACAGGCGGCCGACGTTGCCGGTGTTGGGCGCGATCTCCGGCTGGAAGAGGACGACGTGCAGCATGCGCCGCATCCTCGCGCCCGCCGCGTCCGAATCAAGAACGCGCTCGCGGATTGCGTTTCGGTTGCGATCCGTCCATCCCTCGCTCCCCGGCCGCCGCCATGTCGAGCACCACCGAAAAAGTCATCGTGATGGTCGACGACGAAAAAGCCTACGTCGAATTGCTCGCCGCCCGGCTCGCGGAGAATCTCGACCGGCGCGTGGTCGCGTTCACGCGGCCGCTCGACGCGCTCGCCGCCCTCCCCTCACTCGCGGTCGGCGTCGTCGTGACGGATTACTCCATGCCGCAGTTGAACGGATTCGAATTCGCGGGCCAGGTCTCGCGCCTCCTGCCCGGCGTGCCGTGCATCCTCATCACCGGCCACGCCATCGAGCTGGCGGACGCCGGAGAGCAGCCGGCGCTGCGGACCATGCTGCAAAAGCCGTTCGGCTGGCGCGAACTCGCCGAGGAGATCGTCCACTGGTGGCCGGGCCCGGACGCGATCGCAATCAGGCCCGCGTCGTGAACGCCCGCCGCGCCGGGATCACTCGACGCGCAATCCGTCGTTATCGGCCGTGAGCCGCCGCGGCTCGGCCGGCACGCCCGCATCCGCGAACGCCGCGACCATCGCCGCCGCCACCGCGCCCGCGACGCCCGGCCGCGCCACACAGAGCACGCTCGAGCCGCTGCCGCTCAGCCAGCCGGTCAGCGCCCCCGCGCCGAGGCCCGCGTCGATCGCGGCCCGCGCGCCGCGGATCTTCGGCAGCCGATACGGCTCGTGCATGAAATCGCCCGCGGCCTGCCGCAGCCGCTCGTAGTCGCCGGTCGCGAACGCCGCCGTGAGATACGCCGCGCTGTTGATGCTCCGGACCGCGTCGAAATACGGCAGCGTCGCCGGCAGCGCGCCGCGCGATTCCTTCGTGAGCAGCTCGATCGACGGCGACACGACGACGAACTCGATGTCCGCCGGCACCGGGATCCGGATCGTATCCAAAAACGCCCCGCTCGCCGGATCGCAGCGCGACACGGTGAAGCCGCCCAGCACGCCCGCGCTGGCGTTGTCGGGATGGCCCTCGAGCTTCGTCGCGAGCGCGGTCAGCTTCGCGCGGTCGAGCCCGGTCTCGAGCAGCGCGTCGAGCCCCGCGAGCACGCCGGCGATCACCGTCACGCTCGAGCCGAGCCCGCGCGCCGGCGGCACGTCGCCCGCGATGTGGTAGCGGAATCCGACCGGAGTCCGCCGGGTGGACGCGAAGAACTCCGCGGCCGTGCCGGCGACCATGTCCCGGGCGCGGGCATCGGCCGGCGTCTCCGGTTGCGGCCCGGAGCCCGCGGCGCGGGTCAGCGTCACACGGTTGTAGACGTTGAGTGCCAGTCCCAGCGAATCGAAGCCGGCGCCGCAATTCGAGGTGCTGCCGGGCACGCGGATCGTGACGGTGTCGCGCGACATGGGCGTCACCGGCGGTAGGACTTGAGGGCTTTGTCGACGTCGCGCATCTGGGCGTTTTTCTTGAGCGTCTCCCGTTTGTCGAAAAGTTTTTTGCCGGTGGCGAGCGCGACCTCGACCTTCACGAGGGCGTCCTTGAAATACATCCGCAGCGGCACGAGGGCGCGGCCGCCGGATTCCAGCGCCTGCTGGATCTTGCGCAGCTGATGGCGGTGCAGGAGCAGTTTCCGGACGCGCTTGGCGTCGTGGTTGTAGATGTTGCCGAAGGCGTATTGCTCGATGTGCGCGCCATGGAGCCAGAGTTCGCCCTTCTCGATCCGGCCGAAGGCGTCGCTGATCTGCGCCCGGCCGGCGCGGATGGACTTCACCTCGGTGCCCTTCAGCTGGATGCCCGCCTCGAAGCGCTCGTCGATGAAGTAATCGCGCTGCGCCTTGGAGTTGCGGACCTCCGTGTAGCGGGTCGAGTCTTTCTTCTGGGCGCTCATGTTCGGGCGGAATCGTGCATGAAAAAGGCGGCTCCGGCAATCGCGCGGGCCGCCTTTCGTGGCAAATGCGGAGCTGCGCTCAGTTGTCGCCCAGCTCGTAACTGATCTTGCCCTCGATGACCTCGCGCAGGGCGGTGTCCTCGGACGACAGCTTTTCGAGCGACTCGACGAGCGGGCGGTTGCCGCGGCGCAGCTGCTTCACGCGGCGCGACACCACGTTGATCAGCATGTTCGGATCGGGAATGACCTTGAGCGCTTCTTTGATGTAGTCGTCTCTCATGGGAGGAAAAGTGCGGTGAAAAACCTTGACGACTAGGGTCCCCGCCGAGGGCGTCAAGGGTCAATTTCCCCGCTTGCGCCCGCCGCGCTTTCGCAAACCATCCCCGCATGCTCCTCGCGTGGACCACGGTCGACGATCCGGAGATCGCCGAACAGCTCGCCTTCGAGGCCGTCGTCGAGCAGCAGGCCGTGTGCGCCCAGGTCGACATCACGCCGATCGTGTCGGTTTTCGGGTGGGAGGGCGAGACGCGGACCGTCCGCGAGTATCGGATCCTGTTCAAATGCCTGCCGGCGCAGGCCGAAGCCCTCGAACGCTGGGTGCTCGCGCACCATCCGTATGAGGTGCCGGAGTGGATCGTCGTCCGCGCGGAACACGTGGGAGAAAAATACTTGTCATGGGCCGGCACGACCTCTAGCACTCGGCCCCTTTAACAACCCGCCACCCTCCTTTTCATCGCCATGTCCCAGCACAAAAGCCTCCAAGGCCACTCCGGTCTCGTCGTCAAACGCAATGTCCTGAAACGCTTCGAGCGCGTCGACCTCCTCAAGAAGCGCGGCCAGTGGAAAGCCGGCGACCGTGTCCAGGGTCTGCGCAAGACCAAGCCCGACGTCTGAGCCGTCGATCCCTCTCTTCGATTCCGGCAGGCAGTTTCCACTGCCTGCCTTTTTTGTTTGTTCGCCCCGCCACCCGGTCTCTTCGTCACGCGCCATGCTCGATCTCCTCAAGAAGCTCATCGACTTCGTCCTGCACATCGACCGGCACCTCGCCGAGATCATCGCCGATTACGGCACGTGGACGTATGCGGTGCTTTTCCTGATCATCTTCGCCGAGACGGGCCTGGTCGTGACGCCCTTCCTGCCCGGCGATTCGCTGCTCTTCGCCGCCGGCGCCTTCTGCGCCCGGCCCGAGACCGGGCTCAACGTCCACCTGATGGCGTTCCTGCTCTTCCTCGCCGCGGCGATCGGCGACACGCTCAACTACTGGATCGGCTCCAAGTTCGGCCCGGCCGTGTTCAAGCGCGACGACTCGCTCTTCCTCCGCCGCAAGCATCTGGAGCGCGCCCATGCCTTCTTCGAGAAATACGGCGGCCGCGCCATCATCCTCGCGCGCTTCGTCCCGATCGTGCGCACGTTCGTGCCGTTCGTCGCCGGCGTCGGCTCCATGTCCTACGGCCGCTTCATCGCCTACAACATCGTCGGCGCCTTCCTCTGGATCTATTTCTTCACCTATTCCGGCTTCCTCTTCGGCAACCAGCCGTTCGTGCAGAAAAACTTCAAGCTGGTGATCCTCGCGATCATCGTGATCTCGATCGTCCCGATGGTGGTCGAGCTCTGGCGCGGCTGGCGCGAACACAGGCGCGCGGCAGCCGCCGGCCCCGGCGGCGCGGCCTGAGTTCGCCGCGTGCGGCATCGGCGCCGAGGTTCGCCGGCCGGATCGCCCGCGCTCCGGTTAACTGATCCAGTTCGCCGGATCGCCTCGTTTGCCGACCGCTCGAGGCGCAAATCCGCCGTGCGCGCCGGCTAGAGCATATTAAATAATACTATAGCCGCAAGCCGCAAACCAACCGGCGGCGTCTTGGGCGCGGACCTGGCGCAGGGCCGCAGCGATGGCGTGTTGGAGTTTTCCTGCGGTGCGGGCTTCGCTGG
>Ga0222421_100171_pt1 | contig 49492 bp, 48 predicted proteins | sample 3A1ome_2_FD_182473 | JGI IMG/M metagenome (GOLD analysis project Ga0222421, IMG submission 182473) | Enriched microbial communities from leaf-cutter ant dump, University of Wisconsin, Madison, United States - 3A150A (version 2) | ecosystem: Environmental > Terrestrial > Nest > Insects nest > Nest... | reverse complement strand
CCGCCCCACCAGCGGACGTCGTGGGCGGACGCCGGCTGGCTCGAGCGGAAGAAGCGGCCGTCGGCGGCGTCGAAGCAGGTGTTGTTGACGATGCCGTGGTGCGATGGATACAGGCCCGTGACGATCGTGTAGTGATTGGGAAACGTGTTCGACGGATAGACGGGGATCAGCCCGCGGGCGGAGACGCCCTCGCGCATGAGCCGGCGCAGGTGCGGCGTCTCGGCCGGATATTTCGCGCAATAGTCCCAGCGGAAACCGTCGAGCGAGACGAGGATCAGCGGCGGCGGCGCGGCCGCGGCGGGCGTGGCGCGCGGCGCGGCGCAGCCCGCGACGGTGAGGACGAGCGCGGAGAGAAGGACGAGGAGGACGGACGGACGGCGCGGGCGGTTCATCGTTGCAAGGTGACGAGCGTGGCGCCCCACGAGCCGGTGTGCTCGTCGCCGAGGCGGAACGAGCGCACGCGCGGCGAGCGGCGGAGCAGGGTGTGGACGGTGGTGCGGAGCGTGCCGGTGCCCTTGCCGTGGACGATGCGCACCTCGCGGAAGCCGCGCGCGGCGCATTCCTCGAGCCACGCGGGGATCAGTTCTCCGAGGTCGGCCGGCCGGAAGGTGTGCAGGTCGAGCTCGCCGGTGATCGGGAGCGGGACGGGCGCATCCTCCTCGGGCGCGGGGTTCACGGCGCGGACGCGGGCGACTCGGGCGAAGCCGGGGGCGTCGGCGGAGGCGGCGGGAGCGGCGCGGTGGAAGGAGGAGGCGTTTCCGCGGCCGGGCCCGACGGCGCGGCCGGAGCGGCGAAGGAGGCGGGCGCCGGTTTGGGCGGCAGGGCCGACTTCGCGGGCGGCGGCGTGGCGACGGGCGGGAAAATCGGATCGAACTTCGGCTTGTCGGGCACCTCGTCGATGGCGCGCTTGAATTCGCGCTCGACCTCGCCGGCGGCCTTCTTGAATTCGCGGAGCATCTTGCCGAGGCCCTTGGCGAGCTGCGGGAGCTTGTCGGGCCCGAACAGCAGCAGCACGACGAACATGATCAGCAACATCTCGCCGCCGCCGAAGTCGGGCAGGAGGGCAAGGGGCAGGGTTGCGGAAGACATGAGCGGCGGAGAGGAAAGGCGAACCGTAGTGGTGGCAGCGGGGTTGTCCACCCCGGGAATATTACTTCACGGCGACGCTGACGGTGAACGATCCGGTCTCGCGCGGCGCCACGAACTGGAGTCCCGTCTTGTGCTCGGGCGCATTGGGCGGGCCCATCCACGGCTCGACGCAGTAGAACGGCGCGTCGTCGCCCGCGGTCCACGTGACGAATGTGGCGCCGGCGGGCGGGACCTTCGCCCGGCCGAGGCGGACGACGACGTCGCCCGGCCGGCCTTTCTCGCCGAAGACGACCTCGTGGCTCCGCAGGCCGGTGTGGATCGTGTCGATCAGCGCGGGATTGCCGAGACTCTCGTCGGTCGCGAGCGCGGGCCCGGGGACGAGCTGGCCGGCGGCGTCCTGCTTCCAGCGCTTCGCGGCGGACAGGCGGATGAGATAATCCGCGCGGACGGAGCCCTCGCTCCACGGCACGGTGAAATAGAAATGATGGCCCGGGCACCACGGCAGCGGTTCCTGGCCGAGGTTTTTCAACTGGAACTCACAGCTCAGGCCGAGCGGCTCGAACAGATACGTGACCGTGAACTCGTAATCGTAGGGATAGCCGGCGCGCGCTTCGTCGGATGGGACGAACTGGGCGGCAAAGCCGCGGGCGTCGCACCGCACGGTCTTGAACGCGCCCTGCCGGGCGAAGCCGTGCTGCGGCATGGGGCGCCGGACGCCGTCGTCGGCGCGCCAGAAACCCTGCTCGCCGCGGTCGAAGGTGCGGGCGCTGAACGGAAACAGGATCGGGTTGCCGCCGCGGATGCGGTGGAAATCGTCGAGCGACTTCAGCTCGGGCCAGTAGATCACGTCGCGCACGGAGCCGTCGCCGAGCGTGAGGTTCCAGTTCATGAGCCGCGCGCCCAGCTCGGGCAGCGCGAGAAAGGTGGACTGGCCGACGCGCCAGCGCCGGATGGTGTGTCCGAGATAGGAAAGGGTTTCCACGAGGCGCCGATGCTTTCGCAGCGCGGCGGACGCGCCAAGCGTTTTGTGCCGCGCGCGACGGATGCATTGCAAAGACGGAGGCGCAGGCCGTCATTCCCCCGCGTCCACCGCCAGCGATCCGCGCCAGGCACTCGGATCGCCGGCGCGGCAGTGGGAAAAGCGCGGGCCGCGCGGAGGGGGCGCGGCCCGGCGGAGCGAGGCGGACGGCTTACGCCGGCTGCGCGGCGTAGGCGTCCATGCCGGCGCAGGAGCAGACGAGGTTGCGGTCGCCGTAGACGTTGTCCACGCGGCCGACGGCCGGCCAGAATTTGCCGGCGCGCGTCGCGGACGAGGGGAAGGCCGCGAGTTCGCGCGAATACGGATGCGTCCACGCGTCGGCGCAGACGACCTTCGCGGTGTGCGGGGCGTGCTTGAGCGGGTTGTCGGCCTTGTCGGACTCGCCGTTCACGACCGCCTGCATCTCGCCGTGGATGGAGATGAGCGCGTCGCAGAAACGGTCGAGTTCGCTCTTCGCCTCGCTCTCGGTCGGCTCGATCATGAGCGTGCCGGGGACGGGGAACGAAAGCGTGGGCGCGTGGTAGCCGTAGTCCATGAGCCGTTTCGCGGCGTCCTCGGCCTCGATCCCGTGTTTCTTCCAGCCACGCAGGTCGACGATGCACTCGTGGGCGACGAACCCGCCCGCGCCGCGGTAGAGCACCGGGAAGTAGGGGTCGAGCCGGTGCGCGACGTAGTTGGCCTTGAGGATGGCGGTCTTCGTCGCCTCGGTGAGCCCGGCCGCACCCATCATCCGGATATACATCCAGGAGATGACGAGGATGCTGGCGCTGCCGAAGGGGGCCGCGGCGACGGCGCCGTGGCGGCGGGCGGCGAACACGTGGCCGGGCAGGAACGGCGCGAGGTGCGCGGCCACGCCGATCGGGCCGACGCCCGGGCCGCCGCCGCCGTGCGGGATGCAGAACGTCTTGTGCAGGTTGAGATGGCAGACGTCGGCGCCGATGGCGCCGGGCGAGGTGAGGCCGACCTGCGCGTTCATGTTGGCGCCGTCCATGTAGACCTGGCCGCCGTGCGCGTGGACCGTGGCGCAGATGTCCTTGATGCTGCTCTCGAAGACGCCGTGGGTCGACGGATACGTGACCATCAGGGCGGCGAGCGTCGCGGCGTGCGCGGCGGCCTTGGCGGCGAGGTCGGCGACGTCGATGTTGCCGAGGGCGTCGCAGGCGACGGGGACGACCTTGAAGCCGCACATCGCGGCGCTGGCGGGGTTGGTGCCGTGCGCGCTGGTGGGGATGAGGCAGACGTTGCGCTGCGGTTCGCCGCGCGACGCGTGGTAGGCGCGGATGGTGAGGAGGCCGGCGTATTCGCCCTGCGAGCCGGCGTTGGGCTGGAGCGAGACGGCGGCGAAGCCGGTGATCTCGGCGAGCCATGTCTCGAGGTCGCGGAAGAGCTTCTGGTAGCCGCGCGTCTGTTCGGCGGGCGCGAACGGGTGCAGCGCGGCGAACTCCGGCCACGACACGGGGAACATCTCGCTCGTGGCGTTGAGCTTCATCGTGCACGAGCCGAGCGAGATCATCGAGTGGCAGAGCGAGAGATCCTTTGCCTCGAGCCGCCTGATGTAGCGCAGCATCTCGTGCTCGGTGTGATGGCGCGCGAAGGTCGGGTGCGCGAGAAACGCCGAGGTGCGCGCGAGCGGCGCGGCGAACCCGGCGAGCCGCGGGTCGAGCGTCTCGACCTGCGAGTAGAACGTGCCCGCGGCCGCCTCGCTGAAGAAGCCGAGCAGCGTGTGCACCTCCTCGACGGTGGACGTCTCGTCGAGCGAGAGGCCGACGGTGTAGTCGTCGATGCGGCGGAGGTTGAACTTCTTCGCCTCGGCGGCGGCGTGGACGCGCGCGGCGGAGACGTGGCCGATCGTGAGCGTGTCGAAGACGGGCTCGCGGTTGACGGTGGCGCCGGCGGCGCGCAGGCCGGCGGCGAGCAGTTCGGTGAGGAGCTTCACGCGGCGCGCGATCTTCCGCAGACCCTCGGGGCCGTGGTAGACCGCATACATCGACGCCATGACGGCGAGGAGGACCTGCGCGGTGCAGATGTTGGACGTGGCCTTGTCGCGGCGGATATGCTGCTCGCGCGTGCCGAGGGCGAGGCGCAGCGCGGGGTCGCCCTGCGCGTCCTTCGAGACGCCGACGAGCCGGCCGGGCATCTGGCGCTTGAACGCATCCTTCGTCGCGAGGAAGCCGGCGTGCGGTCCGCCGAAGCCGAGCGGCACGCCGAAGCGCTGCGCGGAGCCGACGGCGACATCGGCGCCGAATTCGCCCGGCGCGCGCAGCAGGGTGAGCGCGAGCAGGTCGGTGGCGACGATGGCGAACGCGCCCGCGGCGTGGGCCGCGGCGAAGAAGGCCTCGAAGTCGTGGATCGAGCCCGTCGTATCCGGATACTGGACGAGCACGCCGAAGACGTCCGCGGCCGGCGCGAACGTGCGGTGGTCGCCGACCACGACCTCGATGCCGAGCGGCTGCGCGCGGGTCTTCACGATGTCGATCGTCTGCGGATGACAGGCCGCCGAGACGAAGAAGCGGCGGTGCGCGGCGGCGTCGCCCTCCCGGAGGCGGTGGCACATCATCATCGCCTCGGCGGCGGCGGTGCCCTCGTCGAGCATGGAGGCGTTGGCGATCTCGAGGCCGGTGAGGTCGGTGACGACCGTCTGGAAATTCAGCAGCGCCTCGAGCCGGCCCTGGGAGATCTCGGCCTGGTAGGGCGTGTAGGCGGTATACCAGCCGGGGTTCTCGAGGATGTTGCGCTGGACGACGGGCGGCGTGTGCGTGCCGTAGTAGCCGAGGCCGATGACGCTGCGGTAAACCTGGTTCTGCGCGGCGATCCCGCGGAGCTCTGCGAGGGCGGCGCTCTCGCCGAGCGGCGCGGGCAGGTCGAGCGCGCCGCGGCGGATGGGCGCCGGCACGGTGGCGTCGATCAACGCGTCGAGCGAGGCGTGGCCGAGCCCGGCGAGGAGCGCGGACGTCTCGGCGGAATCATCGCCGGAGTGGCGGCGGGCAAACGTGTCGGTGGGGGCAAGGAGGTCGCGGGACGAAGACATGGTCGAATGAATCGGCCGACCCTAGCCGGGGCGGATGGCCGCGCAACCGCGTTCTGGCCGCATCGGGGAATTGGGATTGGTTTCGCGCGGCGAACCCGTTCTGTTGCGGCGCATGGAGCAGAAGATTGTCCGTCCGGATCCGGCACGCCCGGCCACGCGGGCCCGGCGCGCGGCGCTTGTCGACCGCCGGCTCGCGGAGCTTTATCCGGAGACGCCCGTGCCGCTCGTGCATCGGGACGCGTTCACCCTCTTGATCGCCGTGCTGCTCTCGGCGCAGTGCACGGACAAACGCGTGAACCTGACGACGCCCGCGCTCTTCGCGCTCGCCGACACGCCGGAGGCGATGGCGCGCGTGCCCGTCGCGGAGATCCAGCGCCTCATCCGGCCGTGCGGGCTCTCGCCGCAGAAGGCGAAGGCGATCGCGGGCCTCTCGGCGATGCTCGTCGAAAAACACGGCGGCGCCGTGCCGCGGACCTTCGCGGAACTGGAAGAACTGCCCGGCGTGGGGCACAAGACGGCGAGCGTGGTGATGGCGCAGGCCTTCGGCGTGCCGGCGTTTCCGGTCGACACGCACATCCACCGGCTCGCGCAGCGCTGGCAGCTGACTGACGGCCGCAGCGTCGAGCAGACCGAGGCGGATTTGAAGACGCTCTTCCCGCGCGAACATTGGAACGCGCTCCACCTGCGGATCATCTTCTACGGCCGCGAACACTGCACGGCGCGCGGCTGCGACGGGACGACCTGCGGGATCTGTCGCGAACTTTTCCCCGGGCGGCGCCGGGCGGTGAAGACCAGGAAATGACCGGACCGAAACTGCGGCGAATCCGGTGCGGCGTGGAAACGCCGGCCCCGCTCGCTTCGTGACCTGTGCGGCGCGGGCGGAGGCCGGCGGGCTTGGCGGTCACGGCGCGGGAAACGCGTCGGATGGAGCGAGCATCTCGCGGATGTCGCCGGTGCGGGCGCCGACCCAGAATTCGACGCGACTGCCCCGTTTTCTGAATTTGTAGAACGGCTCGCCGATTCCGGCGCCGAAGGGCTGCTCCAATCGCAGCGAGTGCCAGGACAGTTGGCGGAAGTGCCGGACAAAAACGTCCCCGGTCGCTCCGGGATCGACCGAGGTGCCCGGCGCGGCTTCGGCGAGGAACTCGTTCCAAAACTCCGGGGCTTTGCCTTCGAGATACCGTTCGAGCAACTGCTCGGCTTCGTGCGGCGGCAGCAGCCCGAAGCGGCCGGTGATGGGGACGAGTTTGAAGGAATAGGTCTGGCGCTGCAGGGTGGCCGGACCGAAGACGCCGCTGGAGAATTCGAGGGTGGCGACGAAACCGTCCGTGACGCGGTAGCGGAACGAGCAGCACGCCAGCCGGTCGAGTTCAAGCGCCGGCTCGCCGGAGCCGGGCTGGACGAGGAGGGAATAGAGCGAGGGAAAGGGGACGAGATGGTCGGCATTTTCCCAGATCTGGAAAAGCCGGATCGGTCTCGACGCGGACGGATGACTGTCGGTGGTCGGAGTGTTCATGGGAAAACCCGTGGAGAAAAACGGGGCTGGTGGCGCGAGGAGGGGAGAAGCGCGTGGAGGCTGCCGGGCGCGGCGGGTGGACTCAAGCTGCCGTTGATTGGCGAAGAGGGCGGCGCTCCATCGTCCGGAAAACCGTGCGCCGGTGCCGCACACGGTTTCGCCGCGGCGAAGCGAAACTGTCGCGTCAGTCGCCGGCGAGTGTTTGTTCGGCGATGTAGATCGCGAGCAGCGTGGTTTCCTCGGTGAGGAACACGGCCGTCGCCGGCAGCGCTTCGGTAAGCGCGTCGTAGGGCTCGGGCGCGCCGAACCACGTCTTCGGTTCCGGCACGACCGGGCTCAACGTCCCGCGGATCACGATCGCGAGGATGCCGAGCAGGATCACCACGATCTCGACCACGAGCAGAGCGATCAAGGTGAACGGCTCGGGGATCTTCTTGATTTCCTTCGCGATGAACTTCCCCGCGATGCCGAGCTCCATCACCGTCGGCGTCCGCGGGAAGAACGGCACGGCGAGCACGGACGCGTTCATCGTCGAGAGCGGCTCGGTGGAAACCTGGACGACGGGCCATGTCAGTGCCGGCGCGGGCGGCGCCGGTTGCACGACGAGTGCGGCGCGTTGCTCGCGCGTCGTGCTGGGCTCCGTGACGAGCGTCACGAGCCCGGGACCGGTGCCGGAGGTCGCGCCGGAAAACGCCAGCCAGCCCGCGGCCGACGCGGACAACGAGGCCGTCCAAGGCGTGCGGGCGCGGAGATCGATCCAGACGGAGGTCGTGCCGCCGTAGGCGCCGAACCAGAGGGTCGGGGAAAGCGGCGGAGGCGGCTCGTTCACAGCGCGTAGGCGACGGGATAGCGGTCGGCGACGATGAAGTTGCCGAGGATGTTGCCGCGCACGCCCGGTCCCGGACGGATGAAGGCGTAGTCGAGCGTGGTGCCGCCGCCGGGATGGACGGCGCCGCCGTTGTGAGGGCAGAGCGCGACATCGCGCGGCAGTCCACTCCAGCCGGCGGGATCGGCGGCGAAACCGCCGGCGGCGAACCAGCGCGCGTCCGTGGCCTGGATCGCCGCGAGCAGCCCGGCGGCGTCGTGGCCGTGCGGCGTCAGCGCCTCGAGCGAGTAGAGGTCGAGACCGGCGCCGTTGTAGGGCAGCCGGACCCCGATCGCGGGCCGGCCGCGCTCGTGCGGATTCGCCACATGGAGCAGGTGCGACGGCGCGAGCGGCGAATCGGCCGCCGGCGGCGCATACGACAGCGCGATCGCGAGATCGACGCGCAGTCCGTGGCCGTCGGTCGGGACGTAGTAAACGAGCACGTAATGCGGCCGGCGAAACGTGCCCACGTTCCAGATCACATACTGGGCGCCGAGATCGGCGAGCGAGTCCGCGGAGCCGGCGAGGCGCGGCGGTGCGGCCGGCACGGCGTCGCCGGGCGGCGGCGCGCAGGACTGCAGGCAGACGACGTCGGCGCCCGTCTGGAACAGGCGACGCACGTCGGTGAGCCAGCGCCGCTCGCCGCCGGCGTCCTGCAGGTTCCAGGTGACGACGTTCATGGGGCGGGCCGGGGCGGCGGGCGCCCCGGCGCGTCGTGTCGGAGATGCGGATACGAACGGAGTTCCGCCGCTCAGATGACGTAGGCGACCGGATAATGGTCGGAGACCACGAAGCCGGAGGAGACGACGCCCGTGTAGTTCGTGCCCGCCTGGGTGAACGCGTAGTCGAGATTCGTGCCGCTGCCCGGATGGGTGACGACGCCGGTGTGCCCGCTGAGCGTGGAACCGGCGGGGACGATGCCGGCCCACGTCGCGGGATTGCGGTTGTAGTCGCCGCCGGCGAACCACACCGGCGCGCCGACGCCGACGATGCCGGTGACGAGTCCGGGGGCGTCGGGCCCGCCGGGCGAGAACGCGTGGAGGGTGTAGAAATCCGCGAGGTTGCCCGCCATGTCGCGCAGCCGGGCGCCGAGCGCGAGCCGGCCGCCGGCGCCGTTGGGCACGGCGATGAGGTTGACGGGGATGGCGGAGCCGAGGGAGACGACGACGGCGAGATTGTTGCGATTCGCGCCCGGATCGGTCTGGACGTAGACGATCATCGTGGTGATGCCGCGGGAGCGGCTGCCGATCTGCCAGAGGTAGCAGCCGCCGGCGATGCCGCCGGGGATGGCGTAGCCGGCGAGCCAGGCCGGTGCGGCGATCTGCACGGCGGTGGCGGGCGGCACGCCGCATTCCTGCAGGCAGAGAATTTCGGCGCCGGCGAGGATGAGACGGGTGACATCGGTGTTCCACTTGTTTTCGCGGAAGCCGGTGGCGCCTTGCATGTTCCAGGTGATGATGTTCATGGGGATGGGAGTTGAGGGACCGAGGGAAAGCGATCGGGCGCGAGTTCGTCGCGGATGTTGCCGGTGCGGGCGCCGACCCAGAATTCGTAGCGGCTGCCGCGCTTGCGGAACTTGTAGAACGGCTCGCCGAAGCCGGCGCCGAACGGCTGCTCCAGCCGCAGCGAGTGCCAGGGCACCTGCCGGTAATGATCGAGGAAGAAATCGGCGCGGACGCGCGCGTCGATCTTCAGCTCCGGCGCGAGTTCGAAGAGGAAGTCGCTCCAGAACTTCCGCTCCTTGCGGCCGAGGTAAAGCTCCAGCAACTGCCCGGCCTCGCCCGGCGGCATCAGGCCGTAGCGGCCGGGGATGCCTACGACCTTGAACCCATACGGCTGGGCCCGCAGCGTCGCCGGCCCGAACGAGCCGTCGGCGAAGGCGAGGTCGGCGACCCAGCTGTCGGTGACGCGATAGACGAAGGCACAGTGATGCAGGTGCTCGAGCTTGAGCGCCGGTTCGCCGGGGCCCGCGCACGCGACGAGCGAATAGAGCGAGGCGAACGGCACGCGCTGGTCGGCGCTCTCCCAGACCTGGAAGAGCCGGATCGGCGACGGCGGCGGATACGCGGTGTCCGTGCTCATGCGGGCGGGCTCCATCTGGCGGAGGCGGCGTCGAGTTCCACCGCGGCGGCGACCTGGGCGGCCTCCCAGGCGAGATCGACGAGCGCATATGCCGCGAAACTCTCGGCGATCGCCGTGACCTCGAGCAGCACGAGCGGGAAAACCGCGGCCGCGCTCGATTCGTCGAGCGCCTTCGTCGTCAGCTCGTAGCCCAACCGGGCGGAAGCCGTGCCGAGGGCGGCGCTGGCCCGGGCGAGATCGACGGCGGCGGAGGCGGCGGGATCGGTGGCCATGGGGAGACGTTCAGGAAACCGTCGCGCCGGCGGCTGCGGCGGAGGAGGCGGGGAGCGGCGGCTGCGGCGGATTGAGCCCGGCCGGGAGCTGCGCGAGCTTCGCCGCGGCCTGGAACGGCAGCGGCGGCAGGTGATGGAGTTTCTGGATACGCTCGATCTGGGCCAGCGTCTGCGTCCAGAGGATCTGCGCCTGGGCCGCGTCGTCGCCGCCGCCGAGCGCGGCGACGGCGGCGACGATCGCCTCGGAGGAGGCCGCGGCGGCGCGGGCGAGCCCGGCGGGATCCTTCAGCAGCGCGGCGTCGGGCGCGGCGATCGGCGCGACGGCGGGCGTGATCAGCCGCGGCATCATTTCCATGAGAAGGCCGAGGTCGGCGATGCGGCTTTTATCGAGCGGAGGCATGGGCGGGCGGAGTCGGCGGGATGCCCGGGAAGGGCGGCAGCTCCTCGGCGACGCGGAAGTCGTCGAGCAGGGACTGGGCGATTTCCCGGACGGTCTGCGGCTTCTCGATCAACGGATCGCGGAGCGACGCGTTGAGCTGGGAGACGGCGGCGGAGAAGGTGCAGCCCTGCGGGTCGATCGGATCGCGGTCGTTGAGCCGCGTGACCTCGCGCAGGGCGACGCGGCGATGCTGGTCGGCGATCTCGAAGACGTGGAAGTTGGCCGCGGTGGCGGAGGCGACGCTCGCGGCCTGCTGCCGCCGGATCTGCTCCGACAAGGCGGCGGTGACGTCGCCGGCCTGCGCGCTCTGCGCCAGCATCTGCTGGAGCACCTGCTGCAGGCGGGCGTCGGCCTGGGCCGCCAGCGCCGCGACGGCATCGACCGGCGCGGCGCTGGCGGAGGCGGGAGCGGAATCGGCCATGGCCGGGCGGCGGTCACGTCGCCGGCGTGGCGACGTTGACGGCGTTCTTCGTGGTGGTGAACGCGACGCTGCCGGCCGGCGTGTTCGGGAAGGCGAACGACACCGGCGCCTGCGAGAAGATCGGGCCCTGGTCCATGATCCGGAACGGCCGCGCGAGCGAGCCGTCGCCCTCGAGCCGCTGGTTGATCCGCAGGATGAGCCGCTGGACGATCCGCCAGAGCGAGACGGGGCCGGGCCGCCCGCCGCCGCCGCCGCGACCGCCGGCGAACGCCTGCGCCGTGGCCTTCAGGCCGGCGATCGTCTGGGCCATTTCGTTGTTGCTGAGGATGTCGACGGAGGAGCGCGCCTCCATCGGGCCGAGATTCTGGACGCTCGTCACGGCCTGGCCCAGGACCGAGAGCGCGAGCTGGGCGTGCGCCTGCTGGTTGGAGACGGCGTTCTGGGCGCTGCGGTCGACGTTGGAGACGACGTTGGCCTGGCCGAGATTGCTGAGACGCGCGGACTGGCCGCCGGTCGTGTCGAGGCTGGTGACCTGGAGAACGGAGGCGACCTCCGCGAGCGGGCCGGGCGGCGTCGTGCCCTTGGTGTCGGCGATGAAAGTGGAGCTCATGAGGAAAACGGGAGCAGGGTTGGGAGAAGGCGCGCAGGACTCAGTTCTGCACGAGCGGATAGAGAGTGACCTCGGCGTTGCCGTAGGCGTCGGCCGGAGCCGGGACCTGCTGGGACTGGCTCGCGAGTTCGGCCTGGAGCAGCGGAGGCGGCATGTTCTCCACCTCGATCGCGCAGGGCGGGACGATGTAGTAGGGCGACTTGGCGGTGTTGGGCGCGAGCGGCTTGTCGCTCCAGGCGCCGGCCTTCTTCAACGCCTGGATCGACGCCTGAAGATGGGGTGGAAGCGTGCCGAAGGCGGCGGTGATCTTGGCGAGGGAACCGCTGAGGTCGGAAGCCGCGGCGGCCTCGAGGGACCGGAGCAGCGCGAGCAATTGGGAAAAGTCGGTGGTCTGGGTGCTCATCGGAAGAGGGCGGGACGCGGGAAAAAAAGGGGAGGCGGACCGACCGCAGCGGGGCGGTCCGCCGTTGGGGGAGGGCGATCAGGAGATCTTGCCGGAGAACGCCTGGGCGGTGGCCTTGAGGTCGGCGATCGTCTGGGCCAGCTCGTTGTTCGAGAGGATGTCGACGGCCGAGCGCGCCTCGAGCGGCCCGAGGTTGGCGATGTTGTTGACCGTCTTGCCGACGATCGAGATGCCGAGCTCATTCATCGCCTGCTGATTGGCGACGGCGTTCTGCTGCGACAGGTTGGTGTTCGCGACGGTGTTCGAATACGCGAGGTTGGAGAGCATGGCCGGCTGCTCGCCGACGCTCTTCAGGTTCGTGATGCCGATGACGCTCGCGGTATCGATTAGACTTTGGGACAGATCTGCCATGGGACGGGTGGGTTGACTGCTATGGTTTTGTTTGCTCGAACCGGAAATCGCTCCGGTGCGAAAGGAAGCGCGCAGGCGGCGGGAGTGGAGGCGGGCGGGCGGTCCGGCGGCGACGGATCTCAACTATGGCCGCCCGGAGCGGTGACGGGCGCGGCGGTCGTCTTCTGCGTCTGCTGGAAAGTCTTGAGGAGCTCCATGACCTCCTTCACCGCGGCGGCGGTCGGTTCGCCGTTCTCGCCTCCGACGATCAACGTCACGCACTTGGCCATCGTCGCCATGACGATCTGGTTCATCGCCTGCTGATTGCTGATGAACATCTGCTGCTGCAGATTGTTGTTCAGAATCTGGTTGGCCAACGCCATGTTGGCCAGGATCGCCGGCTGCTCGCCGATGGACTTGGCGTTGGAGATGGCGATCGACTGGACGATGTCGGCGGGGAGGGAGTCGGCCATGGCGGGGGCGGGTTGACGGAGGGAGTCGCGGAGGACGCGGCTAACGGCGGACGGAAAGGGTGGGAAAACGCCGGCGGCAGGAGCGGTTAAGGAAAGCCTGCGTCATGCCGATGTTTTACGCGGAATACTTGCAAGTCGCAATGTGGGTGAATCCCTCCATCGCCGATGGAGGGATCGACCCGCTTGCGCGGCGCTCGCGGCGGTCCCCTCGTCCGCCGGCCCGGGCCGTCATGATCCGCGGGACGGATACGGCGGCGCCGCCGGTTTTCGTGCCCCGGGCGTCGCCGGCACCGGTGGGCGGACCGGTCGGCGAACGAATGGGGGATTGCGGTGAAAACGTCCGCCGGCGGCGGCTCCCGCACGGATGGACCACCTAGATTTACGTAAAATCAGGCTTTGCAATGGGTCGGCGGATTGCGGGATGCCAGTGTCCGCGTTCGTCCCTCTTTCGGGATTCCGGTTTCCATGCCTCCGGTCCCGCCACGATGCCTCCGTCCGACCTTCTCTTCGCGCCCGTCGCCCGCGGGTGCGCCTCGCTCCGTGTCGCTTCTCCTCCGCCCCGGGGAGAGAGTCGGCCGGCATGGCGGCGCCCGGGTGTCCGCGGCGAGGGAGCGCCGGCGTGGACGCACGGTCCGCCATGATGAAACCCATCCGGGTGGCGATCGTCGGCGCGGACCTGCTGATGCGCGAACTGCTCGCGCAGACACTGCCGTTGTTCGAGCACGGCCTCACGTGCGCGGCCGAACTGCCGTGCGATGAGGCCACGCTCCAGCGCTGCCGGGAGCAGCAGGCGGATCTGGTGGTCTTCGATTTGAACGGCCGGGGCGGCGACGAATGGCGGGTGCTGCGGGAGCTGGGCGGCGCGGGCTGCCGCTGGGCGTTGTTGATCATCGTCGGCGTCGCCACGGATCGGGCGCTGCACGAATGGGTGCTGCGGCGCGGCTGCGGTTTGCTCTCGCGGGCCTGTTCGCTGGACGAACTCGCGCGGGCGGCGGTGCTCGTGGCGCTGGGCGGCACCTATCTCGACGCAGAGCTGCACGCGCAACTGGCTCCCCGGCCGGCGCCCGCTCCCGCCGGTCCGCACCTGAGCCAGCGGGAGCGCCACGTCCTGCAACTCGTGGCGGAAGGCCACAGCACGAAGGAGGTGGCCACGATCCTGCGGCTGAGCACGAAGACCGTGGACAAGTATCGGACGACGGTGATGCAGAAGCTGGACGTGCACGACGTCGTGAAGCTGACGCACTGCGCGATCCGGATGGGCTTCGTGACGGTGGCGTCGTGACCGCGGCACGCGGCCGGCGCGAGGCGGGGAAAACGGCGGAGGGCGGAGGCGGGGAGGGCGGCGAAAGATTGGCCGCGGGGCGGCGAAAAGAGGGTTGATTCGTGCCGGGCGACTCGCCACGGTCTCGCCTCCACCTTGGACGCTTAGCTCAGTTGGTTAGAGCACGTGCTTCACACGCACGGGGTCACTGGTTCGAGTCCAGTAGCGTCCACCATCTCAAAAGGCGCGTAAGTCGTTACGTTTACCTCTAGGTTAACGATTTTTGCGACAGAGATCAGGTCCGACAACAGGCGCCGGAAAACGGCCATTCTCGGCTCTTTTTGTGAGTGTATTTGTGCGTTGTTGCCGAACCACGGTAATTTCTCGATCTCGGCATGCATCGCAAGCGCGGGGACATCCGTGTAAACTTTCGCGGTCAAATTCGCGTCCGAATGGCCTAAAAGTTCCTGAGCGACGCGCTGACTGACGCCATGACGAACGCCGAGCGTTTGCCACGTCTTCCGGAAGCTGTGGAAGTGCAGCACGCGACCAAGCGCGTCCTTGTGCTCAATGCCGGCGCGCTGGAAATCGGCTCGCATCGTCTCGTAATGGGGGAAAACCTTCCAGAATACCCGCTGCGTCGGCTCGGCGTCTTTGGGCACGAAGGCTCGTAATGCAGCCGCAAGCGAGGGATGAAGCGGCACCGCGCGCTTGTCCTTGTCCTTCGTCGTGCTTTCCCGAAACAGCGCGAACTGACGCGACTCGTCGAGGTGCAGATCCGAAACCACCAGTTGCCTTTCGCTGCCCGGTGTAAAGGAGTGTTAGGTAAACAATCCGCCGGGCACCTGCGAACTTGAAGAGCCGGGCCATTTCGTCGTCGGTGAAAGCGCGAGCATTGCGCACCTGTTTTCCGCGCACGTCGATCATGTCGACATCTTCACGCGTCACAGATGCCGGCGCAGGAGTCTACCAGCTGGCGATCGCCGATGCGGATGCGCGGCCGTTCGGGGCTGGAGGGAATCGGCTTCGCGGAGATGCGGAATTCCGGCCGAATCAGCTCAGCAGGACGGACGCCGCGAGATGTGGAGGTCCATACGCCGGAGTCCCAACGGAGGTTCTCGTAAATCCAGCCGTGAGCCGTTCGCTCTTCGATCCAAACGCAGATAAGGGACCACATCCAGAGCGGCGACGACATCGCCTCTTCGAAATCGAAAAACGGGCCGTCCCGCTCGATCCGGCCGCGTTCGGTGTAAAGCCAGATCGTCATGCGGCTTCGTGCAGCAATTCGACGAGCGCACCCTCGATCTCACGCCGAGCGAAATCCGCGAATGGCTCAACGCCCTTCCCTTCGGCGAGGTGACGAAGCGCAACCACTACAAGCGTGTTCGGGCTTTCTTCACCTGGGCGCGGATGGAAGGACTCGCGACCGTCAACCCCTGCGAGGGCATCCGCAGTCCCGCCCGTGAAGTGGACGACGTTTCGGTTTTGTCCGTCGAGGACACCGCGAAGCTATTCAAAACCGCGAATAAGCTCCGACCGCAGATGTGTGCACGGCTTGCGCTGGAGGCGTTCGCCGGTCTGCGGTTCTCTTCGGCTGCGCGACTCGTCAAGGCCGACGTGAATTTCGCCGACAAGGGCATTACGTTGCCCGCCGCGAAGCTCAAAACTCGCAAACGTCACTACATCGACGGACTGCCGGAGAACCTCTGGAAATGGCTGCGAACAACCCCGGAAGAGGCTTGGGCGCTCACAGAACGACAGTATCTTGCGCTCAAGAGTGAGGCGTTTCGCCTCGCCGGTGTGCGGAACCCGGGGAACGTGCTGCGACATTCGTTTTGTTCCTACCACGTCGCAATGCACAAAGACGCAGCTAGAACTGCGGTAATTCTTTGTCATGCCAGTCCGAGCACGCTCTACCAGCACTATAAAGGGAGGGCTACTGCAAGCGATGCCACTAGATACTTTGAGATATCTCCCTCCCGGGCATAGACGCTCTTCGCTACTGTGGCTTCTGATGCATGGATCAGAAGCCACAGTAGGTGGTATCTAGCGGCAAGGACCGTGCCGATAGGTGGATTTTAGCTGAGCGAATTTTTGCTTCCAGGAGGCAGCGTTGGAACAAATACCCATGTGTAGTTGAAATAGCCAACGGTGACGAATACATTGCCATCCATATAGCTGTATTGCCCGTCTGTAACGATAAGTTTCCACGTGCCCGATGAAACGGTCCCGCCTGTGCTTGGTGGGGTTGTGGGAGCGGATGTATAATTGTGTGAATTGTAATAGGCGATCTTATTGCCTATTTGATCCGAATCAATCTTTCCGTCCTTGCCACAATGATAGGCGTTTCCTGGGAAATATGGATCGACCTCCCCTTCGGGTGTTGAGTCGTCGTGCAAGTCTTGTAGGTTTCCGGTGTATTGGCCGTTAACGTAGACTCCATGGCATACGAGTGCGACTTGTGACACTCCTTGCGGTGGATTGGCGCTGAAGTCGATCGCTTGAGAAAAGAAATCCATTGAGACGAGGTTGTAAGACCGTCCAATGCCGGCGCCGCCCTTGTTGAGATTGGCTACTACTGAAGTTAATGACTGTAGACATCCTTTGTCTTTGGCGGCATTTCCGCAGTTAACGTAGATTATCGTGGTTGTTGATTTCGCAACGATATCGATCGTTGGAAGGGCGAATAAGGCAAGTATCAACAAGTATGGGAAGCGTAGTATTGTGTATTTCATGTGTGTGCTTAGGGTTTAGCGGGAATTAATGATTTTCCTATTGCGATCTGAAATCGCTTGACGAAGGAATGCGGCTTGCTGTTCACTGATGATAGATTTTGCTCTTATTAGTAGATCGTCATCTTGTTTGCTTAGGCCGCTATATGGATCGATTTCGGCCTTCTTGGGCATCGGGTCATTTGTGCCATATGCCTCTAAAAAAGCGCGTGCTATGGGTATAAGCTGCTCTGGTGAGAGGGGGGCTCCTGACTCTGTGAGTCTCTGGCCATATGCGCCTTGTATGCGACGAAGGTAGCGACTAGCTGACATCATGGTTTTGATATCTTGATATTTGGAGTCGCCGACTAATTCTCGTATTTCATCTTCTACTTGCCTTTGCGATGCGGCTATTGCCTTGGATACGTCGCTAGGATGTTCGGAGTGGAGGTCGGTGATCGCATCGCTCGCATCATATGTGGCTTGAGCTCGCTCAAGAAGTAGTTGCATCAGGCGGATTTCCGTCTCTCGCGGGAGATGTAATCCCCTGATGGGGGTGGCAAATGTCGCTTCTATGCTTTGTTGTGCCCGCTTTATCCGATCGTCTATAGCACGAGTATTCTCGGTTGGAGTTGGAGAATAGGGGCCGCTGGTGCTTGCCTCATTTGCGCTAGCTGTAGGCGCTGACGTTGCTGCCTTCTCTTCTGCTTGTGATGATTTCTCCGGTGGGTTTCTTGTTTGGGAGATTACACTCGGCGTTTTTTTAATATTATAACCGATGATTATAATTAAAAAGAGGATGGGTAACGTGGCAAAGGTGATCGTCTTATTACGAGGCATAGGAAGTTTACGGTGTTGATTCAAAAGATGAATCCCTGAGACGTGTCCTTTAGGGACGTTGCGCGGGATTTTTATTGCAAGAATTATCTAATACCGAGAGACGGCTAAGGTTTGTAGCAGATTTATTAATTTTATGTCATATGAAAATTAATTATCCTAGTCAAATTTGTGGGCTTTTCATACTGCCTCAGGGCGCGATCAAATCACATTGGCTTGAAACGAATGGTAGCTGCAGGCGCTTCGAAGTCAGGGGCTAATGATCATTAAGTGGGTTAACCTTGGTCAATTACGGTGAGGATAAACAAGGAAAGGCGGCCGCATGTGACGGGCCTCCGTTCTCTCACTTTGTTCTCGGGTCGTATTGCGAGACGCTATAGCTGACGCCGTTTTATCCTTTGGAGCGTGTCCGTCGCGGGACTTGGTTTTCCGCAGTCAGATCGTGTGGATCGCATGGAATGACGCCGGCCGGCCGGCGTGTTTGCGGCGCTTTTGGCTTCGTGTCGTTGCGCGGTTGCGTCTGGCCGGGCGCGCGCGGGACCGCCGGGCGATTTCAGGCGTGATGATTGCCGCGCGACCTGCCTAAAAGGTGCGCACTCCACTCCTCCGTGAGCACTTCCACCGATCCGCGCCGCTTCGGCTTCGAAACCCGCATGGTCCATGCCGGACACATCCCCGACGCCGTCACCGGCGCGCGCGCCGTGCCGATCTACCAGACCAGCTCCTTCGTCTTCGAGGACGCCGAGCAGGCCGCCCAGCTCTTCGAGCTGAAGCAATACGGCAACATCTACACGCGGATCAGCAATCCCACCACCGCCGTCTTCGAGGAGCGCATCGCCTCGCTCGAGGGCGCGACCGGCGCCGTCGCCACCGCGAGCGGCATGGCGGCGCAGCTCGTGACGTTTCTCACCCTGCTGTCCCCGGGCGACGAGGTCGTCGCCTCGTCGCAGCTCTACGGCGGCTCGATCACGCAGCTCGTCCACACGCTGCGGAAGTTCTCCATCGCGGTGCGCTTCGTGAATCCCTCGCGGATCGAGGACTGGGAGGCCGCGATCACGCCGAAGACGAAGGCGCTCTACGGCGAGACGATCGGCAACCCGCGCGGCGCACGGCATCCCGCTGATCGTCGACAGCACGATGGCGACGCCCGCGCTCTGCCGGCCGATCGAGCACGGCGCCACGCTCGTCGTGCACTCAGCGACGAAGTTCATCGGCGGCCACGGCACCACGCTCGGCGGCGTCCTGCTCGATTCGGGAAAGTTCGATTTCAGCCGCTATCCGACGATCGCGGCGCCGTCGCCCGCGTATCACGACCTGCGGTTCCAGGACACGTTCGGCCACTACGGCTTCCTGATGAAGGCGCGCGCGGAGACGGTCCGCGACACGGGCGCGTGCCTCTCGCCGTTCAACGCGTTTCTCCTTATCCAAGGATTGGAGACGCTCTCGCTGCGCATGGAGCGGCAGACGGCGTCGGCGCTGCGCGTCGCGCAGTTTCTCGAGGCGCATCCGGCCGTCGCGTGGGTGGCCTATGCGGGCCTGCCGAGCCATCCGGACCACGCGCTGGCGCGGAAATACCTGCCGAAGGGCGCGGGCGCGGTGTTCTCGTTCGGGCTCAAGGCGCGCGCGGGCGGCGATGTGCGCACGGCGGGGAAAAAGTTCATCGAGGCGCTGCAGCTGTTCTCGCATCTGGCGAACATCGGCGACGTGCGCAGCCTCGTGATCCATCCGGCCTCGACGACGCACCAGCAGCTCACCGACGAGGAGCTGGCGCAGGGCGGCGTCGGCCCCGAGCTCATCCGGCTGTCGATCGGCCTGGAAAACGTGGAGGACCTCTTATGGGATCTGGACCAGGCGTTGCTTGCGCCATCACGCTGAATTCCGCGCTCACGCCGGAGCAGCAGCGACTTTATCAGGATCCGCTGGTCATCCAGCGGCTCCTGCGCGACGCGCGCACGATCGCGATCGTCGGCCTCTCGACCGACCCGCAGCGGGCGAGCTGGTTCGTCGCGAGCTACCTCAAGAAGGAGGGCTACCGCATCATCCCGGTGAACCCGAAGGCCGATGCGATCCTCGGCGAGAAGGCGTATCCGGATCTCGCGAGCATCCCGGAGCCGGTCGATCTGGTGGACGTCTTCCGTCCGGCCGCGGAGTGCCTCGCGGTCGCCGAGCAGGCCGTGGCGATCAAGGCGAAGGCGCTCTGGCTCCAGTTGAAGCTCACGAACATCGCCGCCGCCGAACTCGCCGCGCGCGCGGGCCTCGCCGTCGTCGTCGACCGCTGCGTGAAGATGGAGCACGGCCGCTATCTCGGCCGGCTGCACTGGGGCGGCATGAACACCGAGATCATCTCCGCGAAGAAGGCGCGGCGGGTGTGATGCCGCGACCGGGCGCGAGCATGCACCGGCACGGGCTCGAAGCGCGCACCGGGGCGCGTGCATCGCCGCTTTCCGGCGGGAGGCGTGCGCGGCGGCATGCGGAGTCGGACGGAGCGGCGCGGCAGCAGCGAGCGCCGCGCTGCGGAGCCGGGGTGCGCCGGCCGTTTCCGTGGTTCGGCCGCCGCGGGTTTTTTGCGATGAAGATTTGCGGCGGCGCCGTCCCTTTCGTCATGCGGCATCGCGTGCCTTTCCCCCTTCCTTCTCCGTCCTGGATTTTCCCATGAAAACGAAATCGTTCCTCCTGCTCGCGACGTTGCTCGCGTTTCATCCGGCGCTGATCGCCGCCGAAGCCGCGCCCGGGGCCGCGACCGCCACGCTCCAGGGCGACGCGGCCCGGCCGGCCGCGGCGCAGTGGCTGCGCAGCGAACTCTATTTCGCCACCGGCCTGGCCGACGCGCCGGAGAGCGGCCTGACGGAGGCGCAGTGGCGCGCGTTCCTCGACCGCGAGGTGACGGCGCGCTTTCCGGACGGGCTCACGGTCTTCGAGGCCTACGGCCAGTGGCAGAACCGGGCGAAGGCGACCGTCGGCCGGCTGCGCACGAAGGTGCTCGTGATCCTGCACGAGGACACGCCGCAGACGCGCGCCGCGATTGACGCGATCCGGGTCGCGTGGAAGTCTGCCACCCACGACCAGTCCGTGCTACTCGTCACCGAGCGCGTGGAAGTCTCGTTCTGACCGCGCCTCCTCCCGCCGCCGTCCGCGGCGCCGGCGCGGCCGGAGCGAACGCAACCCGCACCGATCTTCCGCCCGCCTTCCACGCATGACCGCTTCCGCCTCCTCCCGCCGCTGGTTCGTCGCCGGCGATTTCAACGGCTTCTTCGGCCTCGTCGTCGACAACCTCGCCGTGATGGCGTTCCTCGCGACGGTGCTCGTCGGGCTGTTCCAGTTTCCCGCCGACATCGTGTTCACGCGGATGTTTCCGGGCACGGCGCTCGGCGTGCTCGTGGGCGACCTGATCTACACCTGGATGGCGGTGCGGCTCGCGCGTCGCACCGGGAAGGATACGGTGACGGCGATGCCGCTCGGCATCGACACGCCGACGACGATCGGCCTCGCGCTGCTCGTGCTCGGGCCGGCGTTCGTGAAGTTCAAGCAGGGCGGGCTCGACGAGCACGCGGCCGCGATCGCGACCTGGCATCTCGGCATGGCGGCGATGATCGTGATGGGCGGGCTCAAGCTCGTGCTTTCGTTTGCCGGCGCGTGGGTCGGCCGCGTGGTGCCGCGCGCGGGGCTGCTCGGCTCGATCGCGGGCATCGCGCTGATGCTGATCGGATTCCTGCCGATGCTGGAGGTGTTGAGCGTGCCGGTCGTCGGTTTCGTCGGGCTGGGCGTGATCCTCTACACCGTCGTCGCGAAGGGGCGGCTGCCGGGCAACGTCCCCGGCGTGCTCGCGGCGTTTCTGCTCGGGACGGCGCTCTACTACACGCTCGGTCCGGCCGGGCTGCTCGGGCCGGGCTATCACGCGCCGGGCGGGCTCGCGCTGCGGTTCGCGCTGCCGTGGCCGAACCTCGGCTTCATCGACGGACTGCCCGCGACGGTGCCGTATCTGCCGCTCATCCTGCCGTTCGGACTGCTGATGGTGATCGGCGGCATCAACGTCACCGAGAGCGCGCGGGCCGCGGGCGACGACTATCGCACGCGGGACATCCTGCTGACGGAGGCCGTGGCGACGCTCGTCGCCGGCGTGTGCGGCGGCGTGGCGCAGACGACGCCCTACATCGGCCAGCCGGCCTACAAGAAGATGGGCGCGCGCGCCGGCTACACGCTGCTCACCGGCGTGTTCGTCGGGCTCGGCGGCGTCTTCGGCTATCTCTCGAACCTCGTGGAGCTGGTGCCGCTGGCGGTGCTCGCGCCGATCCTCGTCTTCGTCGCCATCGACATCACGACGCAGGCGTTCGAGGCCACGCCGGTGCAGCACGCGGCGGCAGTCGTCTTCAGTTTTTTCCCGGCGATCGCGCGGATGCTCGCGATCAAGCTCGGCGATCCCGCGTATGTCGCGCCCGACCATTTCGCGCGGCTGATCTCGTCGGCCGACCGCGGGCTGCCGGAGCTCGGCATCATCGTGGCGCTGGGCAACGGTTTCATCATCACCTCGATGATCTGGGCGGCGTTTCTCGCCGCGCTCGTCGACAAGCGCACCGCCGCCGCGCTCGCGAGCCTGCTGACGGGCGCGGGGCTGACGCTCTTCGGCGTGATCCACTCGGTCGAGCCCGGCGGCGGGCTTTACTGGCCGTGGGCGCTGACCGGCGTGGCGCGCACGCTCGTGTGGCAGTTCACCGCCGCCTACGTGGCGCTCGCCGCCGTGGTCGCGCTGCTCGCCCTGCAGGGCCGGGCGCGCAACGCCGAGGCGACGCCATGAGCGGGGAGGCCATCGAGGTCACTTATCGCGTGCGCAGCCCGGCCGCCTGGCTGCCGGCGCGCGCCGAGGCGCTGCTGCTCGAGCAGACGGTCGAGCTGCCGCGCGCGGCGCTGCGCTCCGCCTTCGTGCGCGAGGAGATCGTCGGCCGCGTGCTCGCGACGGAGCCGGCGGGCGAGGACGCGTTTCTCGTGACGATCGAGCAGCCGGCGGCCGCGGCCGCGGACGATCCGGCGCAACTGCTCAACGTCCTCTTCGGCAATTCCTCGCTGCAGCCCGACGTGGAGCTGGTCGACGTGCGCGTGCCGGAGTCGCTTGCGCGGGTCTTCGGGGGGCCGCGCTTCGGCCTCGCCGGCCTGCGGCGGCTGACCGGCGTGCAGGGCCGCGCGCTGACCGCGTCGGCGCTGAAGCCGATGGGACTGGCGCCGGCGGAGATGGCTGCGTTGTGCCGGACCTTCGCACTCGCGGGCATCGACGTGATCAAGGACGACCACGGGCTGGCGGATCATCCGTTCTGCCCGTTCGTCGAACGCGTGCGGGCGTGCCTCGAGGCGACGCGCGACGCGGCGCAGACGACGGGGCGGCGCGCGCTGTATGTGCCGAATCTGATCGGCTCGCCGATCGCCGTGCTGCGGCAGGTCCGGCAGGCCCAGGATCTCGGCGTCGAGGCGGTGATGGTTTCGCCCATGCTCCTCGGGCTGCCGATCCTGCAGGATCTCGTGCGCTGCGGGCTGCCCGTGCTGGCGCATCCGGCGCTGGGCGGCGCGCCGCGCTTCAACCCGAAGGCGCTGCTCGGAAAACTCTTCCCGCTCTTCGGCGCGGACGCGGTGATCTACCCGAATGTCGGCGGTCGTTTCAGCTACTCCGCCGAAACCTGCGCGGAACTGGCGGCGACCTTGCGGGCCGGCGGACCGGCGGTCGCGCCGGCGCTGCCGGTGCCGGCCGGCGGCATGAAGACGGACGGCCTCGGCGCCGCCCTCGAATTCCACGGCGCGGACACGATGCTGCTGATCGGCGGCAGCCTGCTCGAATCGCCGGATGCGGAGATCCTGCTCGCGCGCAGCCGCGGTTTCGTCGAGGCGGTGCGAAGTTTTTCCTACCGGACATGAGCGACAAGACCCACATCCGCCAGACCGCGCCGTTCCGCTGGGACGGCGTGCCGCTGCTCGCCTACAAGGCGGACGGCGGCACGCACTTCAGGGACATCACCCGCCAGGTGCTCTTCGAGGGCGGCGAACATCTCGGCGCGCAGCTGCGCTACTTCGAAATCGCGCCGGGCGGACACTCGACGCTCGAGCGGCACGACCACGTCCACGCGGTGATGATCGTGCGCGGCGCCGGGCGGGTGCTCGTCGGCGCGGAGCTGCACGACATCGCCCTGCACGATCTCATCCACGTGCCGCCGCAGACATGGCACCAGTTTCGCGCGACGACGGCGGAGCCGCTGGGCTTCCTCTGTCTCGTGCGCAGCGAACGCGACAAACCACACCGGCCGACGCCAGAGGAGCTGGCGACGCTGCGCGCGGATCCGGTCGCGGGCGGATTCATCCGGGCATGAACGCGGCGGCGGACGACGGCTCCCGCCCGGTCCTTCCGGTTTCCGTGCCGAACGGCCTTCGGCGTTGAAAACCCTTTTCTGAAACGATGAAACGACGCACCTTGTTTTTCGCCCTGACCGGCCTCCTCGCTTCGGCGGCGACCTTCGCCGCCGAGCCGGTCAAGCTCGGCTTCTTCATGTCGATCACCGGGCGCGACGCCTCGTTCGGCGAAGCCTCGCTGCGCGGCGCGCGGCTGGCGGTCGACGAACTCAACGCCGCGGGCGGCATCCTCGGGCGTCCGGTCGAACTCGTGGTCGAGGACAACCGCTCCGCGCCGGGCGAGTCCGCCACCGCGGCGAAGAAACTGATCTCGCGCGACCGCGTGGTCGCGTTGATTGGCGAATGCTCGTCGGCGCGCACGCTCGAGGCGGCGCCCGTCGCGCAGGCCGCCGGCGTGCCGCTGATCTCGCCGGCCTCGACCAATCCGAAGGTCACGCAGGTCGGCGACGCGGTCTTCCGGGTGTGCTTCATCGATCCGTTCCAGGGCGACGTGATCGCGACCTTCGCGCGGCGGCGGCTCGGGCTGAAGCGCGCGGCGCTGCTGGTCGACGCGACCGCGCCCTATTCGGTCGGGCTCGCGGAGTATTTCACGAAGACCTTCACCGCGCTCGGCGGCGAGGTCGTGGCCACGCAGAAATACGCGGCGGCCGACACGGATTTCCGCGCACAACTCACCGCGATCCGCGCCGCGCAGCCCGATGCGATCTTCCTGCCCGGCTACTATGTGGCGGCGGGACTCGTCGCCCGGCAGGCGAAGCAGCTCGGACTGACGGCCACGCTGCTCGGCGGCGACGGTTTCGAGGCGCCGCAGCTGCTCGAGATTGGCGGCGAGGCGCTGGAAGGCGTCTACTACTCGACGCATTTCGCGACGGAGAACACCGGAGCGGCGTCGCGCGCGTTCGTCGCGGCGTATCGGGCGCGTCACGACACGGTGCCGAACGGACTCTCGGCGCTGACCTACGATGCGATCAAACTCGTGGCCGACGCGGCCCGGCGGGCGGGCACGACGGAGAAATCCGCGCTGCGCGCGGCGCTGGCGGCGACGAAGGATTTTCCCGGCGTGACCGGACGCACGACGATCAACGCGCACCGCGACGCCGACAAGGACGCGGCGATCATCACGGTGAAGAACGGCGAGCTGGTCTTCGTCGAGACGATCCGCCCCTGAGCCTGCGCGCGCGGTCGGACGGGGAAACGGAAGCGGGGATCATGCCGGCCGGGCCGGCCGGCGGCGCGGAAAAATCGGGACGAAGCACAGGCGTCGGGCCGCGTTGTCCGGATCCGCAGTCGGCGCGTCCGTCCGGTGCGGGCGCAAAAAGGCCGCCGGATTTCCGGCGGCCTCGAGACGGAACGATCGAAGGGACGATCGCGCCGCGGCGATCAGAAGCGATACTTCGCCGTGAACTGATAGCTGACCGGCTCCTCGGCGATCACGCCGTCGTTGCCGTAGAACGGCACCTGCGGGGACCAGTTCTTCTCGTCGGTCGCGTTGAGCACGCTGAGGCGGAACTCGTAGGCCTTCCGCGCGTAGAACACGCCGAGGTCGACGGTGTATTGCGTGGGGATCTTCGCGCTGGTGAAGATCGCGGGCGCGAAGGGATCGTCGGTGCGGTCGGTGCGCGTGTAGTTCGCCGCGAGCAGGATCGGCGAGGTCACGGTCACGCCGGCGCTCGCGCCGAAGCCGGACGCGTGCTTGTAGGTGACGAGCGCGTTGAGCAGATGCCGGGGCAGGCCGGGCGTCTGGTAGCGGGCGTTGTCGCCGGGGCCGGCGTAGACGGGTGTGAGCACGCCGCCGAGGATCTGGTCGATCGGGCGGGCGGTCTGGCCGGCGCCGAAGACGCCGCCGCCGCCGACATTGGTGGAATCGGTGAAGCTGTAGCCGAGCGTGGCCCAGAGGCTGCGCGAAGGCTGGTAGTTGGCCTCGGCCTCGAAGCCGCCGATCTCGACCTTCTGCGCGCCGCCGCCGACGGTCGGGATCTCGCGCTCCTGCGCGTAGGCCGCGACGCCGACGAAGAGCTTCTCTTCGAGCAGCGAGGACTTCAGGCCGGCCTCGACGAGCTGGCTGACGCGATGGAATTCCGCGCTGGTGAAGCTGACGCCGTTGCCGGGGACGTAGCCGCCGCCGTTGGAGAGCGTGGTGGACTGGCTGTAGTTATAGGTGAGATACGCCTTGGTCTGCGGCGTGAGCGCGTAGATCAGGCTGAGGTTGCCGCTGGGCAGGCCGGCGAGGGTGGCGTCGGACCTGGCCGCGTAGCCCGGAGGCGGGAGCGGGTCGGTCCAGGTGACGTTGAGCGTGTCGATGCGGCCGCCGAAGAGGACGTTGAAGGAAGACGTGACGCGGACGTCCTGCTGGTAGAACACGCCGATCTGCGTGAGCTGGGAGTGGCCGGTGTCGCCGTTGCCGCCGTTGTAGTAGGTGTTCAGGTCGTAGGTGCCGCCGGAGTCGGCGGGGCGGAAGGGCAGGTTGCCGCGCGCGCCCTCGCCGGGGACGGCGAAGGTGCCCGGGTAGAGCTGGTCCGCGGGGAAGCGGCGGGTCTCGGGATTCTGGGTGAGATCGTAGATGTTGGGCGCTTCGTTGTAGTAGCTGACGTAGGAGAGGATGTTCTGGAAACGCTCCGAGACGCCGACGTTGATCGAGGTGTGGTCGCGCTCGATCTGGACCTCGGTGCGGTTTTCGGCGCCGACATGGTTCTTCAGGACCTCGCTGAAGATATAGGAGCTGAAGGTGTCGCGGTCGACCCAGGTGGCGGTCGTGCTGTTGACGATCTTGTAGCCGCCGGCGGAGGGTTTCCACGTCTGGAACAACTGCGCGGTGACGGTGCGGCCGAACGAATCGTCGCCCGGGGCGAGGACGCGCGCGCTGCGGTCGATCCGCACGCGCGGGCCGGTGACGGGGACGACGTCGCCGTAGCTGCCGGGCGTGGAGCCGGGGCCGCCGAAGACGCTGTAGGGCGGATTCGCCGGGTCGTTGGCGATATACCAGCCGTGGTCGATCAGGTCCTGCGTCGGACGGTTGATGCCGAAGTTTTCCGTGTAGTCGGCCTGAAAATACTCGATGTTGGCGTCGAGCTGGTAGTTGTCCGACGGATGGTAGGAATACGCCGCGTAGACCGCCTCGGTAAGGCGCTTGCCGAGCTGGTAGTAGCTGCCGGAGTCCTCGCCGGAGTAGCTGAAGCGGACGGCGGATTTGCCGCCGGTCAGCGGCGTGCCGTAGTCGACGGTCCAGCGGCGCTGGTCCCACGAGCCGACGGTGGCCTCGATCTCGCCGCGCGGCCGGTCGAAGTAGGCGCGCTTGGTCACGAGATCGACGAAGCCGCCGGTGTATTGGGACGCGCCCTGCACGGCGGTGGGCGGACCCTTGACGATGTTGACGGACTCGACGGCGTTGAAGTTCACCGGCAGGCCGTTGCCGTTGCTGGTGAGGCCGCGGCGGATGCCGTTGACGAATACGTCGGCCGAAAGGCCGCGAATGCTCGGATTAGCGGGCGCGCCGAAGTTGGCGGTCGTGTAGGAACTCGAGGTGAGCTTGGAGAAATCGCGCACGTCGCGGATGCTGATGGCGTCGAGCTGCTCGCGGGAGACGATCGTGACGTTGCGCGGCGTATCGAGGATGCTGCGCTCGTCGCCGTAGACGGAGGTGAACGGCCGCGTCGTCGGGAGGATCTTTTCCTCGATCGGCACGGAGTCGGTGATGTCGAACTTCTCGAGACGGACGGTCTCATCGGCCGGCGTCGAGGTTTGGGCCTGGGCAGCGACCAAGGTCAGCGCGCCGAAAGTCGCGGCGAGCCACCGGTGTGTCTGGGTGTGTTTCATGGGTTGGTTTCCTGGTTGTAGTCGGAAGAAACCATCCACGCGCGGTCTTGCCGGTCTCGGGCGGGCGGGAAACGCGACGACCGAAGCGGACGGTGTCCGAACGAAGGATGGTCACGCTGGAATGCCTCCTGGTTGTCCGGTCGGGCGGGCGTGAGCATGGCTTATGTTGACTGCGCACGATCCGTGCAAGCCCGCATAGTTGACCGACTGAGTGGGGAATGAACGTGGCAGATGGAAACGCGTGGCGAATCAGGACCGGTTCATGCCCTCATGCCGGCGGGCGGGCGCGCCTGCGAAGGCGGATTTGCGGGATGGCCTCACAAAGGCCAATGCTGCATCGGCTTACGCCGGGAAAAGCGACCGCAGCCCTTCGCGCGAAGCCGCGCAGACACCGCGCTCCGTGATCAGGCCGGTGATCAACCGCGCCGGCGTGACGTCGAAGGAGGGATTGGCGGCGGCCGTGCCGGCCGGCGTGAGGCGGACCTCGTGCATGGCGCCGTCGGCATCCACGCCGCGGATATGCGTGACCTCGCGCGGGTCGCGTTCCTCGACGACGATCTCGCGCACGCCGTCGGCGAGACTCCAGTCGATGGTGGGCGAGGGGAGCGCGATGTAGAACGGCACGCCATTGTCGTGCGCGGCGAGCGCCTTCAGGTAGGTGCCGACCTTGTTGGCGGCGTCGCCCGCGGCCGTGACGCGGTCCGCGCCGACGATGATGAGGTCGACGCGGCCGTGCTGGAGGAGGTGGCCGGCGGCGTTGTCGGCGATGACGGTGTGCGCCACGCCGTGACTGGCGAATTCCCACGCGCTCAGCGCGGCGCCCTGGTTGCGGGGCCGCGTCTCGCTGACCCAGACGTGCAGCGGCAGGCCTTCGTCGTGACCGAGGAAGATCGGCGCGTGAGCCGTGCCCCAGTCCGCCGTGCCCAGCCAGCCGGCGTCGCAATGCGTGAGCAGATTGACGGATTCGCCCGGGCGCTTGCGCGCGGCGATCGCGCGGATCAACGCGAGCCCGTGGCGGCCGATCGCGTGGTTGATCGCCACATCCTCGTCGGCGATGGCGGCGGCCTCGGCGTAGGCGGCGGCGGCGCGCGCGCCGCAGGGCAGGGCCTGCACGGCGGCGCGCACGCGCTCGAGCGCCCAGCGGAGGTTCACGCCGGTCGGACGCGTGGAAAGCAGGCGGGCGAAATTTCCGGCGAGGCTGGCGTCGCCCGCATCGGCGCGCAGCGCCAGCGCGAGGCCGTAGGCGCCGGTGATGCCGATGAGCGGCGCACCGCGGACCTGCATCGTGCGGATGGCGTGGGCGGCCTCGTCGGGCGTCGTCAGGCGCACGGTTTCGAACGCGTGCGGCAGGCGCGTCTGGTCGATCACGCGGACGGACCAGCCGTCGGGCTCGAGCCAGATCGTGCGATAGGGAGTGCCGTTGACCTTCATGCGGAGCCGGGGAACACACGCGACCGGCGGATGAAAGTCGAGCGCGGGGGCGGTCCGCCCGGCGGCCCGGCGCGCGGAGCGGGCGCCGGTTCCGCCGCGCGGAGCGGTGCGAAAAACGCCTCGTCAGCGGGCGGGCGAGTGCTCTTTGTTGGCCGCTCCTCCCGCTCGATGCCCAAGAAAAAACCGTCGAAACCCTCCGATCAACCCGAACTGCCGCTCGACAGCGCGGCGGCCGCCGCGTCCGCGCCCGCCGCGGTGCCCGCGACGGAATCCGCGGTGCCGCCGGCGGAACCCGCGCCGGCCGGCGGCGGGGCGGAAGCGCCGGAGGAAGGCGCCGCGGCGGAGGCCGGCCGGCCGGCCGCGACCGGGCCCGCCCCGCTGGCGAAGCACTACGAGAATTGGTTTCTCGAATACGCCAGCTACGTCATCCTCGACCGCGCCGTGCCGCACCTCGACGACGGCCTCAAGCCCGTGCAGCGCCGCGTGCTCCACACGCTGTGGGAGATGGACGACGGCCGCTTCCACAAGGTGGCCAACATCGTCGGCGCGACGATGCGCTTCCATCCGCACGGCGACGCCTCGATCGGCGCGGCGCTCGTCGGCATCGCGCAGCGCGGCTGGCTGATCGAGCCGCAGGGCAACTTCGGCAACACCCTCACCGGCGACGAGGCGGCGGCGCCCCGCTACATCGAGGCGCGGCTGACGCCGTTCGCCAAGGACGTGCTCTTCAACCCGAAGACGACCGCGTGGCAGCTGAGCTACGACGGCCGCGCGAAGGAGCCGGTGACGCTGCCGGCGAAGTTCCCCGTCGTGCTGCTCGAGGGCGCCGAGGGCATCGCCGTCGGCCTCGCGACGAAGATCCTGCCGCATAATTTCAACGATCTCTGCCGCGCGGCGATCAATCACCTGCAGGGAAAGACGTTTCGCATCTTCCCGGATTTCCCGACGGGCGGCATCGCCGATTTCACGGACTACAACGACGGCGACCGCGGCGGCCGGGTGAAAATCCGCGCGAAGATCGAGCAGCGCTCGAAGTATCTGCTGGCGATCACGGAGCTGCCGTTCGGCTCGACGACGGAGTCGCTGATCGAGTCGATCCTCGCGGCCAACGCGAAGGGCAAGATCAAGATCAAGCACGTCGACGACAACACCGCCGACACCGTCGAGATCCTCGTGCACCTGCCGCAGGGCGCGGAGCCGGAGAAGGTGATCCAGCAGCTCTACGTTTTCACGAACTGCCAGCTGCAGCTCTCGCCCGCGGCCTGCGTGATCTCGGACGACAAGCCGCATTTCCTCGGCGTGCGCGAGATCCTGCGGCGCAGCGTCGACGCGACGAAGGCGCTGTTGAAACGCGAACTCGAGATCAAGCTCGGGGAGCTGGAGCAGCAGTGGCACTGGGACTCGCTCGAGCGGATCTTCATCGAGGAGCGGATCTACCGCCGGATCGAGAAGTCGAAGACCTGGGAAAGCGTGCTCGCGGAGATCCGCGAGGGGTTGCAGCCGTTCCTCCGGCAGCTGCGCCGCGAGGTGACGGACGACGACATCGCGCGCCTGACGGAAATCCGCATCAAGCGCATCTCGGCCTACAACCGCTTCCAGGCCGACGAGGCGATCGCGAAGATCGAGGCCGGCCTGAAGGAGACGAAGGCGCACCTGCGGAACCTCACCGACTACGCCGTGGCGTGGTTCGAGCTGCTGCAGGAGAAATACGGCAAGGGCATCAAGCGGCGGACGAGTTACGACGAGATCGAGCAGATCAGCGCCGCCGAGGTCGTGTCGGCCAACCAGCGCCTGTATGTGAATCGCGAGGACGGCTTCATCGGCCTGAACTGGCGGCAGCACGAGTTCGTGCAGGAGTGCACGATCCTCGACAGCGCGCTCACGATCATGCGCGACGGCTCGCTCAAGGTCGCGAAGGTGGCCGACAAGGTCTTCATGGGCCGCGACATCATCCACGTGGCGGTCTTCCCGAAGGACGGCGACACGGCCTTCTACACCATGGTCTATCAGGACGGCGAAAGCGGCAAGGCCTTCGCCAAGCGCTTCCAGATCGGCGGCCTCTCGCGCGACAAGCTCTATCCGCTGGCGAAGGGCGAGGGATCGCGGGTCGTCTATCTCGACGTCGCGAAGACCGAGCCGGAGATGCCGCGGAAGCTGAGGATCTTCATCGACGGACGCAGCGGCGCGCGCGTGCGCGAGCTGGAGTTCGACCTGGCGCACGTGCCGGTGAGCGCCCGCAGCGCGAAGGGCCTGACGGTCACCAAGTGGCCGGTAAAGGACGTGAAACGCGTGGACCTCGCGCTCGGCTGAGCCGGACGCCGGCGCCGTCGGACGATCCTTCTCCAGAGGGGAGCTGCGCCCGGAATGGGTTGATTGACGCGCGCTGGAGTGAAACCGGCCCGGAGGACCGGTTTCCCCCACGTCAACCCCACCGCATGATCCTGGCCGGGCGCGGCCGCCGGTCCGGGGATCCGAAGGACGGATACACGCGAACGTGCCGCCGCCCGGACGAATGCCGGGCGGCCGCGCGACGCAAAAAAGCCACGCGGCGAGGCGTGGCTTGAAATGGGACGGAGGCGGCGTCCGCCGCCGCGCGCGGGGATCACTTCTTCGGCGCCGCGGCCTGCAGCTCGGTCAGGCGTTTCTCGATGTCGTTCATCTTGCCCACGAGTTCCTGCTCCTTCTTCTTGCGGTCGCTGCTGCTGACGATGCTGAGGCTCGCGGCGTCCTTCACGACGTTGGCGGGCAGCGTGAGCAGGCGGGTGAGCAGGCCCTGGTCCTTCATCGAGCTGAGATACAGCGCGGTGATCTCGTGGGAGAGCTTGAGCGCGTCCTGCGCGGCGGCCTGCGTGGACTGGAGATTGTTGTTCAGCTGCTGGTTCTTCGCGAGTTCGGCGGTGAGCACGGTCCCGATCTGGTCGGAGATGCGCTGGCTGTAGGCGTTGATGGAATCCCGGGTGAGATGCTGGTCGTTGGCCATCTCGGCGAGGATCGGCTGGATCTTGTCGGCCATGCGCGAGGAGACCTTGTCGACCTGCTCGTTCTGCATCCGCTCGGCTTCCTCGGGCGTCTTCGGGAGCGGGTTGTAGGGCTGGACTTTCTTCGCGATCGCCTCGGCGAGGGCGTCCATGCGCTCGACGTTGAGCTTCTGGATCTCCTCGTCGGTGCGGAACATGTCGGCCTCGCGGCGGGCGATGGCGTCCTTGAGCAGCTTGTTGGTGGCCTCGATCTCGCGCCGGTTTTCCTCGGAGGCGGCCTTGAGGGCGTCGTTTTGCTCGCGCAGCGGCGTGAGCTCGGCCTGCTGGCGCGCGGCCATGTCGGTGACGGTCTTGTGGTGCAGCCAGAACGCGCCTCCCGTCACGAGGAGGGCGGTGAGGACGATCGTGGGGAGTTGTTCCTTAAGTTTTTGCCACATGTGAGGGGAGGGTTGCGTTTCGGAGGCTAGCTGACGAATCGGTGAATGCAATGTTACGATTGAGGAGGGCTTTGCGGTTGTTTTCCGTCCGCGGGTCCGCACGTTCCGGGGGCATGAGCCTGAACCGCAGCGAGCAGATGGTCTTCGATTATCTTCTGGGGAATCCCGAGGAGAGACAGTTCTGGCAGGGCAAAGTTCAGAAAACGCTTGCGGCCACGGCGGATGAGCATGCGGCGGCGATCCGGCTCGACGCGGAGCTGTGGCGGTATTTCGAGGAGCGCAGCGCCGTCGCCGCGCCGTTTCGCGACGTGGCCCGGCGCGAGGGCGTGCACCGCACCAGCATGCGCAATCTCGCGGAGCATCTGCTGCGGTTGTGGACGGCGCCGCGGCCGAAGCGCCGCCGGGAAAACGCGGAGTAGCGCGGTGCGGCGGCCGGAGGTCCGCGCGGAATTTTCGATTTCGACGAAACATTCCGCGGGCTTGGCGCGTCTATCCTGCCGACATCACTTCCCCCACGCGATGGGGGTTAGGGTAAAGCAAGAAAGTCATAGGCGGGCCGCTTAGGGGTAGGCGGCCCGCCTCCTTTTTGGGGAATGTGACGGATGCGTAAAAGCGGCGCGCTCCACGCTCTGAATACGCGGAACCGACGTCAAACTTTGCACTCTGGGTTGGACAAGCGGCACGGTTCGTGCACTTAGTTATTCACAGTTTATCCACACACTCACCGATGGAAACCCTGCGCGGGGCCACGGCCCCCACCTCACGGTTAAGGATTGCGGCCAAGGTGAAGACCTTCGTGCTCGACACGAACGTCCTGCTCCACGATCCGCAGTCGATCTACAAGTTCGAGGACAACAACCTCGTCATTCCCGTGGAGGTGCTCGAGGAACTCGACGCCATCAAGGGAGAGCAATCCACCGAGCGCGGCCGCAACGCCCGCCGCGTCCACCGCATCCTGCAGGAGCTGCTGCCCGATGCGCGCGCCATGCACGAGGGCGTCGAGCTGCCCAACGGCGGTTCGCTCTCGATCGTCATCAACCCGTATCTCTTCGAGCACGGGCGCTCCTCGCCCGCGATGGACCGGCTCCGCGCCATCCTCCCGGATCTCTCGAAGAAGGACAACCGCATCATCGCCGCCGCGCTCTTCGTGCAGGAGCAGTATCGGCCGCCCACGATCCTCGTCACCAAGGACGTCAACGTGCAGCTCAAGGCCCGCGCCGTCGGCCTCGAGTCCGAGGACTATCTCAACGACAAGGTCCCCGAGCCGCTCGACGAGGCCAGCTACCGCGAGATTCCGCTCAGCATCTACGAACTGCAGCGCTTCTGCTCCGAGGGCGAATTCGAGATCGGCGAGGCCGCCGCGAAGCCGCTTTATCTGAACGAATACGTCCTGCTCCGCTCCGACGAGGGCAAGACGATGCCGGCGCGCTTCCACGGCAACGGCGTCGTCCGCCGGCTGAAGCTGCCCGACTTCGTCAAGGCGCCCGGCGGCATCCCGGTCCGCGCCCGCAATCTCGAGCAGCAGTTCTTCATGGACGCGCTGCTCGACGACAGCATCGCGATGCTGACGTGCTTCGGCAAGGCCGGCACGGGCAAGACGCTGCTTTCGATCGCGTGCGCCCTGCATCAGACGCACGAGGACGCGTCGCGCTACGATGGCGTCTCGATCTCCCGGCCCGTGATCGCGCTCGGCAAGGACATCGGCTTCCTGCCCGGCACGCTCGAGGAAAAGATGAAGCCGTGGTTGCAGCCGTATTACGACGCGCTCGAGGTGCTCATGCCCTCGAAGCCGCCGAAGGAGCCGCAGTTCGCCGCGAAGCGCGTGTCGAAGAAAAAACACCGCAAGCACGAGGAGCAGCTGATCGCGGCGATGAACGCGCCGCAGCCGAGCCACGCCAGCCACAACGGCGGCCACGGCAACGCCGTCCTCGCGAAACCCTACGAGCGCCTGCTCAAGAGCGGCCTGGTCGAGATCGAGGCGCTCGCCTTCATCCGCGGCCGCTCGATCGCGCGGCGGTTCTTCATCCTCGACGAGGCCCAGCAGCTCACGCCGCACGAGGTGAAGACCGTGATCACGCGCATCTCCGAGGGTTCGAAGATCGTGCTGATCGGCGACCCGGCGCAGATCGACAATCCCTACGTCGACTCCCGCAGCAACGGCCTCGTCTACTGCCACAATCGCATGAAGGGGCAGGCGGTCGCCGCGCACGTGAAGCTCACCAAGGGCGAGCGCTCCCGGCTCGCCGAACTCGCCGCCGACCTGCTCTGACCCGCGGCGCAGGATCGCGGTGGTCCGGCGGCTCCGGCCGTGGCTCCGCCGAACGGCGCGCAGATTTGCAAATCCGCGTTCCGGCCGGCGGTCATCACGCCCTGCGGTTCGGTTCATGTCTGCATGCCGCGGGATTCCGGCGGACGGCTCGGCTTGCGGAAGTCGTGGCGACTTTTTTTGCCCCGCGCAGAAACGTCATCGCGCGCGCCCGCTGTCGGTGCTGTCGGAAGAAACGAAGGAAACGCGAAACGGCGATGGCCGCGGGAGCGGCGGACGTTCGCAACGTCCGGTGAATCCGGCTCAGCGACCGCTCCGCGTTCCTCTTGGCTGACGGCTCCGTTTGGACATCCCGGACCTCGGCTTCGGTTTCTGGCCGGACGGTTGGGCTGCATCCTTCCAGTTCCACCATTTGAGCAGGTCGGGTTCCGGCTTGGGCGTCTCGGCGTAATACACCGCACAACGAAACACGTAGAGAACGCAGCGATCCACGTGCGTGCCGACCTGCCGTTCCAGCCGCCGATAGAGCCGCTCCGGATTCTTTTTCCTGAGCTGCGCCACCCGGGAAATGCCCAGGTTCACCAAGTCCTGCGCCAGACTCGGGCCCACGCCGGGAATCGTCTGCAACGCTCGCAGCGCCGCCGAGTGTGAAACGGGCGACATGACGTTCGATTTCATCCGTGGTCGGTGATGTTTCCTGGCGTGGAGACGCGGACGGGGAAAGTTTTTTCCGGCCGAAGTCAGGTGGACGCAGCCGTCGTTTCAACCAGCTCCGGCAGGGCGCGGAGATCGCTCACCGTGTGGTGCTGGCCCCAGGCGGGCCGCTGCCGGTCGCGGTCGATCAGCACCGCGGTCAGGCCGGCGGCGAGCGCGCCGCGGATGTCTTTTTCCTCGTTGCCGACATACCACAATGTCGATGCGTCCGCTTCGAGTCGCGCGGCGAGCGCGTGGAAACCCGCGGGTTCGGGTTTGCGCCAGCCGACCTCGCCGGAGGTCAGCAGCGTGTCGAGGCACGCCGTCAAGCCCGCGCCGGCCAGATCGCGTTCCACGAATTCCCGCGGCATGCCGTAGGGCACGTCGGTGAGGACGCCGAGGCGGAGGCCGCGAGCCCGCAGGGCCGCGAGCGCCGGCGCCGTGTCGGGATACGGTTGCATCCGCCGCTGGAAAAATCCGAAGAACGCCTCGAGCGCCCGGCGCGTTTCCGCCGCGTCCGCGGGCCGGCCCCAGTCGGCGAGCAGATCGGCGAACAGCTCCTCGGCCCGGATTTCCCGCGCGCGCGGATGCAGGCGCGTGTTTGCCTGACGCAGGCGTTGGATGGCGCGGTCGAGATCGGCCGGTGTAGGCGCCGCACCGCAGGCCGCCGCCACGCGGGCGAGCGCGTCCGGATAAAGCGCGGCCCAGTTCAGCGGCGTGCCGGCGTAGGTCAGGAGCGTTTCGCCGAGATCGAAACCGATCGCGCGCGGAGCCGCGGCCTGACGCGCCGGGCTCACGACCCGGCGACGGGCTTGGCGGCGTCGCGCGTTTCCTTCGCGAGCGCTTTCACGGCGCCGTCGATCTTCGTGCGCGCTTTCTTCATCATGCGATCGATGAAGAGCACGCCGTTGAGATGATCGACCTCGTGCTGGATGCAGCGCGCGAGGAGTCCGTTGCAATTCAGGATATGCGGCACGCCGCGTTCGTCCTGATAGGTCACGGAGATGGCGTCCGGCCGCGGCACGTCGCCGCGGATGTTGGGAAACGACAGGCAGCCTTCCTCCACGAGATAGTCGTCCGTGTCGCGCGCGACCGTGATCTTCGGATTCGCGATCGCCATGGGCATGAAGAGGTCGAGCGGCGGTTTCGCGCCGTCGAGCTCCCAGGTGAAATCGTCGTCCGATGCCCGCAGGTCCACCACGCACAGCTGCAGCGCCTGCCCGATCTGCTGCGCGGCCAGCCCGATCCCGCCGGCGGTGTGCATGGTCTCGACCATGGCGGCGGCCAGCGCGGTCACGCCCGCGTCGAAGACGGTGATGTTCCCGCCTTTCTTGCGTAAAATGGGGTCGTTGTAGTGAACAATTCGGAGAGGCATCGGTCCTTTCGCCGAAGCGTGGGTTTGCCTTCGCGGGCCCGCAAATAAATATTCCTTTCTCCTCCATGCGTGTCGCTTCCGAGCCGAGTCAGGCGTCCGCCGCCACCCTGATCGTGGCCGGTTTGCTCGTGGGCATCGCCGCGTGGCTCCTGCCGGCCAACCTCACGTCGATCAGCCCCGCGCTGCTGCGCACGGCGGGCGCGGGCTCGGCGTCCGTGGCGGCGTTTGGCCGCCAGCTGGTCCAGGGCGAAAAACTCGGGCCGGCGCAGCTCGTCCTCGCCACCGCGCGCGCCGTGCGCGATCCCGGCGCCTCCGGCCTGGAAAAGGACCTGACGACGCTCGCCGCCCAGCAGCCCGGCCTCGCGGTCTGGGGCGGCTGGGATCCGTTTCTCGATCCGATCCTGAAGCGGCCCGGCGGTCCGGAGCGCGGCGAAAGCACGCCCGTGCTCACGCTGATCCTCCCGCAGGACGCGCGCGCGACGCTGCTCGACTACCTGAAATCCTCCCGCTCGCTCGGCGTGCAATCGCTGCTGCGGCTGCGCTCGCTCGAGCGCACCGGCCGTTTCGTGCCCGCGACGCAGCCGGGCGGCCAGCCGCTGGAGGCCACGATCCTCCTCAGCGCGCTCCTTTATCAAGGTGAGCACGTCTCGCCCGCGCTCCAGCGCGAGATCCGCGGGCTGAGCGACACCGCCCTCGCCGAGGGCCGGCTCGGCGAACTCGAGTTTTTCCTGATGGATCTGCTGTCGTTGTCGCGCCGGCTCGACTGGGTGCAGCTTTCCGAGCTGCTCCGCCGCACCGACAGCACGCATACGGTCGGTGAATACGCCCATCTCGCGCGCGTCGCGCCGGAGCAGCTGCCGCTGATCTACACCGCGGCGCTTTTCTCGGATTCGTCCGACCGCGTCGCCACCTATCTGATCCGCTACGGGAAGAACGGACTCGCGGACCTGACGCTCGCCCTCGGCGACGGCCAGGCGGCGGTGACGCAGCTGCTCCTGCGGCAGGTGCCGGTGAACCACGGCCCGAGCCGCGGCATCGAGGCCGCCGCCGGGCTCGTGCTGCTGCATCCGAAGCTGATGCTTGCGCTCAAGTATCTCGGCTACCTGCTCGGTGCGTTCCTGCTGCTGCGCGGCCTCGACCGCTGGATCGTGCGCGAGGCCGGCGGCGGGCCGCTGCTCCACCTGCGGAGCGGGGCGCTCGCGCTGCTGTTCTCCGCGCTGCTCGTCGTCGCCAGCGAACCGTTCCTGCTCAAGGCCGCGCCGCCGTCCGAATTCCGCCAGCGGCTCGTCCTCCCTGTCCTTGTCGCCACCTCCGCCCAACCACCCGCTTCACCCAACAAAACCGTCACCACCATGGACTCCTCGACGCTGCTTTCCATCGGCCTGTTCGCCTCGCTGCAGGTTGCGATGTATCTGTTCTGCCTGCTCAAGATCCGCGAGATCGCGCGGTCCTCGTTTCCCCCGCTGCTCAAGCTGCGGCTGATGGAAAACGAGGAGAACCTCTTCGACGGCGGCCTCTACGTCGGCATCGGCGGCACCGCCACCGCGCTCGTCCTTCAGGTGCTCGGCATCATCGAGCCGAACCTCCTGGCGGCCTATTCCTCCAACCTCTTCGGCATCGCCTGCGTCGCGCTCGTGAAGATCCGCCACGTGCGTCCCTACAAGCGCGAGCTGATCCTCGAGAGCCAGATCGCGGCGGCGCCGACGCCCGTCGTCGCGCCCGCGGCCTCCACCGCGACGTCATGAACAAGACCCTGCTCCTGATTCTCTGCGACTTCCTGCTCCTCAACCTTCTCGCGCTCACGCGCTGGGAGAAGGCGGAGCCGCCGCGCGCCAAGCAGCCGCCGGTGCCGGAGATGGCGGCCAACGCCGTCTCGAAGGACCAGGACCTCGTCGCCACCATGCGCGAATCGCTCGCCGACGAGCAGTCCGCGCGCGTGCAGCTGGAGCAGAAGCTCTCCAGCGCCGAGTCCGCCGTCAGCGCCCGCGAGCAGAACCTCGCGCAGATCCAGCAGGAGCGCGAACGCCTCGCCGCCTCGCTCACGCAGACCCGCCAGAGCGCCGCCGAACTCGGCCGCCAGGTGACCGCCGCCACGCAGGAGGCGACGATGACGAAGGCCGAACTCGCCCGGCTCCAGCTCGAACTCGAGCGGCGCCGCGACGAGGCCGAACGCCAGCAGCAGGCGCTCGCCCAGCTCCAGCAGCAGCAGTCCGCGGCGAAGCAGCAGATCGAGTCGCTCAACGTCGCCGTGCAGGTCGCGCAGCAGGAGAAGCAGCTGCTCAACCGGAACCTCACCGAGGCGAAGCAGCAGATCGAGGTCGAGCGCACCGAGCGCGCCAAGGTGCAGGAGACGACGACCAGGCTCGCGAGCGGCGTCGGCCAGCTCGCCGAGCAGTCGGGCGCGTTGACCAGGGAGATCCGCGACAACCGGCCGATCAACGCCAACGTGCTCTTCAACGATTTCCTCGCGAACCGCGTGACGGCGAAGTTCACCGCCGTGCGTCCCGGACTCTTCAATCCCGCCACGCGCGAGAAGGCGGCGGCCACGGTGCTGGTGACCGACGGCAGCCGGATCTACGCGCTCGTGCACAGCGGCGACACGCCGTTCGCGCTGTATCCGAACAGTTACGACTGGAAAAAGATCGCGGTCGAGTTCCTGCGCGATCCGGGCTACCGGAGCGCGGCGCCCGAGTTTTCGTTCCTCGCGGCCGACCCGCGCATCGTCGTCGTGCCGGTCGACGCCGGCCAGGCCGCCGCGCTCGGCGTGAAGGTGTATGCGACCGCGGCGGATCCGTTCAAATTCCCCGAGGCCGTGCTCGTGAGCGGCGGCGGCCAGGGCTACGGCGAGGTCGGCTTCAAGCTCGACGCGTCCCAGCCCGGCTACGTGCGCGTCGACAACCGTCTTTTCAAGCGCCTCTTCGGCGACTTCGCGCCCTCGCGCGGCGACCTCGTCTTCAGCAAGACCGGCGAGATCCTCGGCATCATGGTCAACAGCGACTACTGCGTCGTGCTGCGGGATTTCCTGCCGGCCCGGACGCTCCAGACGGGCGAGGACGTCTCCGCCCAGGCCCCGGCCGCGCTGCTCGACGGACTGGCGGCGCGCGTGCAGGCGCTGCCGCTCAAGCTGCAGTGAATGTGGCGGAAAGACCGGTTGCGGACTTGAACGCCGCGCCGGTTGCGCCTCGGATGTCGGGGTGACCGCAATCCCCTGTCGTTTTTCCGGACGGTTCTGCCTGCCCGCGCTCCTGTGGCTGGGATTGGCGGCGGCCGGCGCGGAGGAGACCGCGCCGGGCCGGCTTGCCGGCGACGCTGCCGGCCTGCGCCCGGCGCTCGCGCGGCACGGCGTCGAGGTGGCGCTCGACTACACCGCCGAGGTTTTCGCCGTGGCGGACGGAGGTCTGCGGCGCGGCGCGACCGCACAGGGCCTCGTGAACCTGACGATCGACGCGGACCTCGAGTCCAGCTTCGGATGGTCCGCGACGACGGCCCATGCCAACGCCTACGACACGCACGGGCGGGGCATCTCGGAGCACGATGCGGGGGATTTCGGGCATCTCAGCAACATCGAGTTTGCGGATTCGGCGCGGCTTTTCGAATGCTGGATCGAACGCGCATGGCCGGAAAGAGGCTGGTCGGTGCGCGCGGGCCAGCTGGCGCTCGACGCAGAATTCGCGGTCGTCGCCCCCGCCGCGGTTTTCTGCCACAGCGATTTTGGCGCCTGCGGAGCGATGTCCGCCAACGTGCCCGTGCCGATCTTCGCCGTCGCGGCCCCCGGCCTGCGGCTGCGCCGCGGCACGCCCGGCGGCTGGTTCACGCAGGTGGCCGTCTACGACGGCAATCCCGCGCCCGATTTTCTCGGCGATCCCTCGCCCGGCTTCATTGCGGGGACGAAGTTCAACCGGCACGGCTGGCGCGTGAAGCTCAGCGACAGCGAAGGGGCGCTGGTCATCGCCGAGACCGGCCGCGCCGCCGCCGACGACGGCCGGGCGCCCGGCTGGCATGCCGGTGTATTTTACCACACGGATACGTTTTCCGACCAGCGGTTCGACACGTCCGGGCGCGCGCTGGCCGATCCGGCCGGTGACGGGCGGCCGCGGGGGCATCGGGGCAACTACGGTGCGTATGCGGTGGTCGAGGGCGCGTTCTGGCGCCGGGAGACGGCGCGGCTCGACGGGTTTCTCCGCGTGGCGGCGGTGCCGGACGACCGCAATCTCATCGGGGCGAGCGCGGAGACGGGTGTGGCGGCCTCCGGCCTCGTGCCGGGCCGGCCCGGAGACGTCGTGGCGCTGGGCGTGGCGGCGCTCGAATGGAGCCGGTCGGCGCGCGGCGCCGTGCGCGACGCGAACCGCTGGAGCGGCGGCGCCGAACCCGAGCCGGACCGGGAGATCGTCGTCGAACTCACCTGGCGGATCGCGGCGGGCGCGGCCTGGACGTTGCAACCCGACGTGCAATGGATCCGGCATCCCGGCGGCTCGGGTGCGATCGACGATGCGCTGGCCGTCGGCCTGCGCACGCATCTGGACTTCTAGCCCGTCCGGGCCGTCCGCTCAGAGCGGAATCACTTCGCTCGGCGTGATCGTCAGCGTGCGCAGCTCGAGTCCGCGCACGACGCGCAGTTCCTGCGCCCGGCCGATCTCCTCCGCGGTCAGCCGGCGGTGGAGGGCGTCGATGCCGGACACGGGCGAACCGGCGAGGCCGACGATGATGTCGCCCTCGATCACACCGGCCTGCGCGGCCGGGCTGCCGGGCTCGACCTTCACGACCAGCACGCCGGTGTCGCCGGCCAGGCGGTAGGCGAGCACGAGCTTGCGGAGCAGCGGGACGTTGCGACCGCCGACACCGATGTAGCTGCGGCGGACATGGCCGTCCTTGATGAGCCAGCCGGCGACCCAGCGCGCGATGTTGCTCGCGATGGCGAAGCAGAGGCCCTGCGCGGGTCGGATGATCGCCGTGTTCACGCCGATGACGCCGCCGCGCGAATCGAGCAGCGGACCGCCGGAATTGCCCGGATTGAGCGCCGCGTCGGTCTGGATGATGTGGTCGATCAGCCGGCCCGACTGGGCGCGCAGCGAACGGCCGACGCCGCTCACGATCCCGGCCGTCACCGTCTGCTCGAAACCCATCGGGCTGCCGATCGCGATGGCGATCTGGCCGGCGCGCACGCGATCGGAGTCGGCAAGCACGAGGTGCGAAAGTTCGCCCGCACTCACGCGGATGACGGCGAGATCGGTGTGCGGATCCTCGCCGACAAGGTCGGCCGCCAGGCGCCGACCGTCGGCGAGGGCGACGCGGATCGAGCGCGCGCCGTGGACGACATGGCTGTTGGTGAGCGCATAGCCGTCGGGCGAGATGAAGAAGCCGGAACCGCTGCCCGCCGGCGCGTCCGGCCCGTAGAGCTCGACATGGATGACGGCGGCATGCGCGCGCTCGACGGTGCCGGTGACCGCCGCGGAATAGGCGTCGAGCAGCGACGGATCGGCGGCGGGCCGGGACTCGGGCAGGACGGAGACGCCGGCGATCCCGGCGTCCGCGGAAAGAGGATGCAGCGTGGCGACCATGCGCGGACCGTGACCCGGAAATGCGAATCCGCAAACCGGCCGGCCTAACCTCCGCCGGCGTCGCGAGTCCCGGAGCGGAACAGCACGGTGCGGAGCAGCCCGAGCTGCCGTTCCTCCTCCGCTTCCGGGCTGAATCCGGCGGCGCGGATCGACGCTTCCGCCGGCGGCAGCGCGCGTGCCTGCAATCCCGTCTCCCAACGGAAAAACGCATACAACCCCGCCAGCCAGATGCGCGCGCGCCAGCGCCGGAAACCGCGCGACGGCAGGGCGAAATCGGCGAAGAGCCAGCATGCGCCGGGCTGCAGCGCCGCACGGATGCGCGAAACCAGGGCCGCGACCTCGGCGGCGGCGAAGCAGTCGAGGAAGAAGAGCGTGACGACGGCGTCGTGGGCGCCGGGTGGAAAGCCGGCGGTGCGCGCGTCGCCGCAGGTGAAGGTGACGCGCGCCGCGTCCGCGGGCGCCAGCCGGGCGCGGGCGCGGGCCAGCATCGCCGGACTCGCATCGAAACAATGGATGCGCGCGGCGGGTGCGACGGCGACGAGCCGGGCGAGGACGCGTCCGTCGCCCTCGCCGAGGACGAGGATCGAGCGGCAGCCGGCGAGCCGGTCGAGCAGGCAGAAGCGCGCGCGCCCGAGGTCGCGACCGAAGGCGAGCCATTCGAGGGCGTGATAGATCCGCGCGAGCCGGTTGAAATCGGCCGGCGCGTTCATGGGCGGAGCAGCGCGGGCGCGAGCGGCGTGAGCAGCGCGACATCGGCGAGGACGCGGGCGAGCTGCCAGCCGACGGCCGGTTCGGCGCGGTCGACGCAGCCGAGCAGCACGCCGGCGGCCATCGCGCAGAGTCCCGCGGTGCGGACGGGCTCGTGTTCGATGAACGCGAAGACGAGCGAGACTGCCGCCAGCAGCCACGGCAGCGACCGGCTGAGGGCGCGGGCGCGGGCGGATTGCAGGGCGAGCGATGTCTGGCCGTGCGCGGCGTCGACATGCGATTCCCAACCGGAGATCAGCGCGCAGTTGGCGAAACACAGCAGGCAGAAAAGCGCGAGCGGGCCGGCGAGCGCCGCGAGGTCGGCGCCGGGCCGGGCGACGATGAAGACCGCCACGCCGCCCGCCAGCAGCAGCGCGACGCACGCCTCCTTCGGCGCGCGCGCGGGATGGTGGCGGTGCACGAGCTGGTGCGAGAGCAGGTAGGCCAGCACCGGTCCGAGCAGCATCGATCCGGCGGCGAATTCGCGGCCGGACAAGTGCCGCGCGGCGATGACGAGATCGATCGCGAGGATCACGATCCAGAGCGCGGCGAGCGGCCAGCGACAGCGGTGATAAAAGTGGTGACGTTGCGTGAGGATCTGTCCCGGGGCGAGCCGCCAGCCCTCGATCCACCGGTCGGCGGCGTAGGCCAGCCACACGGAAGCGCCGAGGACGGCCATCTGCGGCCAGCCGAGGGCGACGTGCGCGGTGCGGGCGAGCAGCCACTGCCAGGCGAGGGCGACCGCCGGGGCATCGAGCGAGAGGATGGTCGGCCATTGCCACCAATGCGGCCGGCCGGGAACGGAAGGGTTCACCGTCGCGAGTGAATGCAGCCTCGGGCGTCGTGCAACCGGCGGTTGCGGCGCGGCGGAGGCCTTCGTTAACGTGTGATCATGAAATCGCCGGACATCCTGTGGATCGTGACCACGCAGTGGCGCGCGCAGGCGTGCGGCTACGCGGGCGATCCCAACGCCCGCACGCCGCATCTCGACCGGCTGGCGGCGGCGGGTGTGGACTTCGCGCAGGCGGTGACGCCGCATCCGTTCGGACCGTTTGCGCGCGCGGCGCTGCTGACGGGCGTGCCGTCGCCGGACAACGGCGTGCGCGCGTATTTCGATCCGCTGCCGGCGGACGCGCGGACGATCGCGCATGCGATGAACGGGCGCGGTTATGCGACGGCGTTTTTCGGCAAATGGCATCTCGCGCGCCGCGATCCGCGGGCGCCGCTCGTCGGCGAAGCGCATGCGCGCCAGATCGTGCCGCCGGAGAACCGGGGCGGGTTCGCGTTCTGGGAAGGATTCGAGAGCGGTTTTCTGATCAACGATCCGTGGCTGCACGGCACGCGGCTGGCGGAGCCGGTGCGTTTCGACGGCTACCAGAGCGATGTCGTCGGCGCGCGCGCGGCGGAGTGGATTTCGCGCCGGGCGGAGACGAAATCGGGAGACGGAGCGGAAACCGCGGCGAACGAAAACGGGCGGGGCGAGGCGGCGCCGTATTTCACGGTGGCAAGTTTCGAGTCGCCGCATCCGCCTTACGACGCGCCGGCGGCGGGAATCGCGGCGCGCGACCCGCGGGAGATCGTGCTGCCGGCGAATGTGCCGCGCGGTGGCGAGGTCGAGGCGAGGGCGCGACGGGAACTCGCGGGCTACCATGCGCACATCGAGGCGACGGATCGCGCGATCGGGCGGCTGGTCGAGGCCGTCGACGCGGCGGCGGTCCAGGCCCGGCGGCCGCGGCCGATCGTCATTTTCACCAGCGTGCACGGCGACATGCACGGGGCGCACGGACATTTCCGCAAAGGCTGGCCGCACGAGGAGAGCGTGCGCGTGCCGCTGGTCGTGCGCGGCGCGCCGGACCGGCGGCGCGCGGGATGCGGAGACCGGAGTCCGGCGCTGGTGTCGCTGCTCGATCTGCTGCGGTGGACGCAGGCGTGGGCGGATGGATCAGACCCGATCTCCGACCTCCGAAACCCGATCCCCGCTTGGCAACGGATCTCCATGCCGTCGGTCGTCGCGCTGCCGCTGCAATGCGACCGGGCGTGGCGCGGCGTGCGCACGGCGGCGCGCAAGCTGATCGTCGACGACCGCGGCGCGCCGTGGCTGTTCTTCGATCTGGAGCGGGATCCGCTGGAGTTGTGCAACCTCGCGGACGATCCGGCCTGGCGCGACGAACGGAAAGTGTTCGAAGAGCGGATACGGGCGTGCCCCGGGTGAGACGGGGGCGGGCGCCGGGTCGAGCGCCCAGGGCCGCCCGTCCTACGATGCGGCGCGCCGCTTATCCGATCGTGGTCGGGGCGGCGGGGACGTCGGATTTGCTGAAGAGCCGGCGGATGGAGGCCTCGATTTCGTGCAGTTTCACCGGTTTGGAGATGTAGTCGTCCATGCCGGCTTCGAAGCAGGCCTCGCGGTCGCCCTGCATGGCGTTGGCGGTGAGGGCGATGATCTTCGGCTGGCGGTCGGCCGGGAAGCGGTGGCGGATCTGGCGGCTGGCTTCGAGACCGTCCATTTCCGGCATCTGCAGATCCATGAGGACGAGATCGTAGCGGCGGTTCTGGAGCGCGCCGAGGACCTCGAGGCCGTTGCCCACGGCGTCGGCGCGATAGCCGAGCCGCTCGAGGAAGCGGAGGGCGACCTTCTGGTTGACGGCGTTGTCCTCGGCCAGCAGGACGTCGATCGGGACCTCCTCCGCGAGGTGGCGGGAGAACGTGCTGGCGGAGCTGCGCGAGGCGGCGGGGGCGTGCGCCGGATTGAAGAGCACGGCGAGCGCGTGGAAGACGGAGCCGTTCTTGAACGGTTTGAAGATCACGCCGAACGGCTGGCGGTCGGCCGGCGGTGGCGGCGGAGTCTGGCCGAACGGCAGCGCCAGGAGCCGCGGCGTCTTCACGGCGAGCAGGCCATCGAGGGGCGAGACGCCGGCGGTCTCGTCGCCATCGATGATGACGAGGGCCGGAGGCGCGGGCAGGCGCGCGGCGGCGGCGGCACCCGAGGCCGCATCGGGCGCGATGACGCAGCTGGCGCCGAGCGGCTCGAGCAGGGTGCGGAGGCGGAGGACCGTGGTCGGATGGTCCTCGACGCAGAGGACGGTCTGGCCGCGGAGCTTTTCGAGGCCGGCGGGCACCGCCGGTTCGGCGGGCAGGGCGGCGGGCTCGGTCTCGATCGTGAAGATGAACGAGGAGCCGCGGCCGACGGCGCTCTCGACGCGGATCGAGCCGCCCATGAGCGTGCTGAGACGCTGCGAGATGGCGAGGCCGAGGCCGGTGCCGCCGTATTTGCGCGTGGTGGACGAATCGACCTGGCTGAAGGCCTTGAAGAGCCGGTCGAGCCGGTCGGGCGGGATACCGATGCCGCTGTCGCGGACGGCGAATTCGAGCAGCAGGCGGCCGGCGGCGGACGGAGCGGGCTCGGACAGGCGGCGGACCTCGATCGCGATGCTGCCGTGCGGCGTGAACTTCACGGCGTTGTTGACCAGATTGACGATGATCTGGCGCAGGCGGGTGACGTCGCCGACGATCCACGCGGGGATGCCGGGCTCGATGAAGTAAACGATCTCCAGCTTCTTCGCCGAGGCCTGGAGGGCGAAGAGATCGAGGGCCTCCTCGAGGCAGACGGAGAGGTCGAAGGGCATGCGCTCCAGTTCGAGCTTGCCGGACTCGATCTTCGAGAAGTCGAGGATGTCGTTGATGATCGTGAGCAGGGCCTCGCCGGACGTGCGGATGGTGTTGACGAAGTCGCGCTGCTCGGCGGTGAGAGGCGTCTCCATCAGGAGGCTGGTCATGCCGATGACGCCGTTCATCGGCGTGCGGATCTCGTGCGACATCGAGGCGAGGAATTCGCTCTTGGCGCGGGAGGCGGCGTCGGCCTCGGCCTTGGCGCGTCGGAGCGTGTGCTCGGTCTCGACGCGGGTGGTGATGTCGGTCTCGACGACGATGTAGTTCTGGAACTCGCCGGTCTCGTCGCGGATGGGCTGGATCTCGAGGTGGAGGTGGTATTTCCGGCCGGACTTGGAGTAGTTGACGACGTCGGCGGAGAGACCCTGGCCCTGCTGCAGCGCGTCGCGGATGTCCTCGAGCGCGCGGGCGTTGGTCTCGGGGCCGATCATGAATTCGGTGGGGTGGCGGCCGACGACCTCGTCGAGGGTGTATTCCATCACGCGGGTGAAGCTCTCGTTGACCCATTCGATGGTGCCGCCGGGCGAGCCGATGAGGACGGGGTTGTCGGTCTTGGCGGCGACGAGCGAAAGCTTGCGCGCCTCGGCCTGGCTCTCGCGCAGGGCCTGCTCGGCCTCGCGGCGGGCGGTGATGTCCTGCACCGTGCCGATGATGCGGATGGGCCGGCCGTTGGCGCCGGTGGCGACGGCCTTGGAACGGGTGTAGACCCAGCGCCATTCGCCGGTGCGGGCGCGCACGCGGTATTCCGGCTCGATGAAGGAGGCGAGGCCGGAGAGCTGGGACTCGAAGCGCCGGAGGTAGAGCGGGAGATCGTCGGGATGGATGAGCGACTGCCAGGCATCGACCGTGGCGGGCATGCGGCTGTGCTCGTAGCCGAGCATGGACCAGAGGCCGGGGCTGTAATAGACGTGGCCGGGCGCGACGCTCCACTCGAAGATGCCGATCTGGGTGGAATCGAGGGCGAGCCGCAGGCGCTCGTCGGAAATCTTGAGGCGGGCCTCGACGCGGCGGCGCTCCTCGTTTTCGGCGACGAGCTTCTGGTTGGAAAGCTCGGCGGCGCGCTGGCCGGCGCGGGCGCTGCGGGCGAGGTGGACGCTGAGGCCGAGGAGCAGCGTGATGCCGAAGCCGGCGGCGAGCGCGAGCTCGGGCAGGAAGCGGCGGTCGTGGGACAGCGCCTCGTCGGACGGCGTGAGGCTGAGCCGGATACGACGGTCGAAGATGGTGTAGGCCTTGTCGAGGGTGAGCCCGCTGTCGAGGGGCTCGCCGGTCCGGACGGTGGAGTCGTAGACGCGCTCGTTGCCGATCTTGATCGAGACGTTGTAGTCGGCGGCGAGCTTGTGCTCGACGATGATGCTGGTGAAGAACGGCCGGTAGGCATACTCGCCCATCACGTAGCCGGCGACCGCGCCGTTGCGCATGATGGGGGAGTAGATGGCGACGCCCTTGCCGCGGTTGGGCAGGTCGGTCGTGCCCGAGATGACCGGCGTGCGCGTGATGCGGGCGGATTCGAGCGCGAGGCGCCGCGCCTCGTTGTCGCGGTGGTTGTAGTCGAGGAAGGGCTCGTTGTCCTCACGCGGATAGATCCAGGTCGTCTTGAGATCGGCGCTGACGATGCCGATGGAGACGCCGCCGATGGCCTTCGACGACTCCTCCCACTGCGTGTGCGCGTCGGTCTCCCAGACGGCGTCGGCCTTGGTCGCGAGATCGGCCCACATGCGGGCGAGCCGCTCCATGGCGGACGCCTGCCGGTCGAACTCGAAGTTGATCGTCGTGGCGAGCGTGTCCATCGACGTCTGGGTCTTGGCGCCGAGGTAGGCCATCTCGCGTTCGCGCAGGCCGATCCAGAGGATGATGGTCAACGTCAGACAGGCGACGACGGCCGGCATCGGCGACCATGCGGGCGGGCCGCCGTCGGTGCGGACGCTTTCGCGCCAGGCGAGGGCGAGGAGCGCGAGGCCGAGCAGCAGCAAGGCGATGGCGGCGACCGGAGCCGTGGCCGTGGCGGTGCCCCAGCGATAGACGGCGGGCAGGCTGGCGGCGTAGCCGAGCAGCGTGGAAAAACCGGCCGAGGCGGTGACGGAACTGATGACGGCCTCGGCGAGCAGCCGCGAGCGCGCGCCCCGGGGAAACCCGCGCCAGATCACCATGAGCGAGACGAGCAGGAGGCAACACGAGACCAGCGCCGACATGCGGCCCGGCTGGCTCGTGTCGAGCGGCAGCTCGTCGTGCACGATGAACTCGTCGATGTGCAGGTTGACGCGGAAAACGTTCTCAAAAAGCGTCAGCGCCGCGATGGTCGCGGGGAGGCCGGCGATCCACGTGGCGTTGAGCCAGCCCAGCTCGAGTCCGAGCAGGGCGAGTCCGAGCGCGAGGACGCACAGGGCGTTGTTGGCCTTGAACGACGCGCCGTTGGCCAGCGGTTGCACGAGGCCATCGACATGCAGCAAGCCGCCCAGCAATCCGGCGACGCCGATGACGATCAACGCGACCGCGAGCCCGAACGACGAACGTTCCAGCCAGGAGCGGCGTGGCAATGTCGGCAAAAACGCCATTGAGGAATACACCCCACCTAAGCGTGGCCGGAGGTGGGTTAGCAACGTGTTTCTCGGCGGGCCGTGACTTTCCGCGCGATCAACGGGTCAGATAGGGCGGGGTGGACGTCGGTTTCGGGGCGGTTTCTTCGGGCGGAGTCGAAGACGGGAGCA
>Ga0222421_100165_pt1 | contig 52281 bp, 41 predicted proteins | sample 3A1ome_2_FD_182473 | JGI IMG/M metagenome (GOLD analysis project Ga0222421, IMG submission 182473) | Enriched microbial communities from leaf-cutter ant dump, University of Wisconsin, Madison, United States - 3A150A (version 2) | ecosystem: Environmental > Terrestrial > Nest > Insects nest > Nest... | reverse complement strand
AGGCGCTGATCGACGACTCGGTGGGCAAGGTGGAAACCGGAGCGGAACTGGTGAATCAGGCCGGCGCGACGATGCAGGAAATCGTCGACAGCGTCAAACGGGTGACCGACATCATGGCCGAGATCACGGCGGCATCGGCGGAACAGACCGACGGCATCGAGCAGGTGAATCAGGCGATCAGCCAGATGGACCAGGTGACGCAGCAGAACGCTGCCCTGGTGGAAGAAGCGGCGGCGGCGTCGGAATCGATGCAGGAGCAGGCCGCCAAGCTGGCGCAGGTGGTCGGGGTATTCCAGCTGGACGGCAGCCAGCCGGCCACGCCGGCGGCACCTTCGGTGCCGCCGGCGCTGGCCGCGAGTCCACGCGCCAGCGTGCCGGCGGCAAGACCGGCGGCCAGGCGTGTGACGGCGCCGGACAATGGCGAGGAGTGGGAAACCTTCTGATGCGCCGCCTCCGCTGTTGCGCGCACGCCACCGGGCGCCGCTGTTGCTGCGCCCGCTGATGCTTCTGAAACGCCGCCACCGCAGGGTTGGCGGCGTTGTCTTTTTCACCATCCGGATCGCGGTATTTTGTTTCCTTGTGGAAAAACCACCTATAATCAAACATCTACGTGGCGTTGCCGCGCCTTGCGGCCGGTTTCATCACCGGTGTTCCCTTAACCTCAGCCTATCCAGATGAACTCTCCAACCGTTTTGTCGGCGGAGGTGTCCGCCACGCCCGCCGCGCTCGAATTCCTCGCCTTCACTCTGGGTGCCGAAGAGTACGGCATCGACATCCAGAAAGTGCAGGAACTGCGCGGCTATGACGCCGTCACCACGATCGCCAATGCTCCCGCCTATCTGAAGGGCGTGGTCAATTTGCGCGGCACCATCGTGCCGATCATCGACATGCGCATCAAGTTCGGCCTCGGCACGCCGGCCTACGACCAGTTCACCGTGGTCATCATCCTGAACGTCGGCAAGCGCGTGGTCGGGATGGTGGTCGACAGTGTTTCCGACGTCATCACGCTGCAGCCGGAACAGGTCAAGCCGGCGCCGGAAATGGGCACCGTCCTGAATACCGATTACCTGATCGGCCTCGGCACCCTCGATCAGCGGATGCTGATCCTGGTGGACATCGACCGCCTGATGTCCAGCGAGGAAATGGGCCTGATCGCCGCCGCCACCGCCTAGACGTTCGTTTCCTCTTATACAAGGACAAGCATGTTCACCAATATGAAAATCGGCAGCAGACTGACGTTCGGCTTCGGCGTGGTACTGGTACTGGCGATCCTGATTACCATGGTCAGCCTGTGGCAATTGCACGCGGTGGCCGACGCCAGCCGCGAAATGATGAAGCTGCCGGTGGCCAAGGAGCGCATGGCCTCCGACTGGTCCAACTATGTGGTCAACGGCATCACCCGCACCACGGCGATCGCCAAGAGCACCGATCCGTCGCTGTCGGAGTTCTTCGCCAGCGAGGCTGCGGAATCCAGCCGGGTGTCGGTGGAAATCATGAAGAAGCTGGAGCCCTCGCTGATCAACCAGCAGGAAAAGGACCTGTACGCCAAGGTGCAGGAAGTGCGCAAGGCCTACGTCAGCGGCCGCGACGGCGTGATGAAGCTGAAATCCGAGGACCGGGCCGACGAGGCCAGCCAGATGTTCCAGTCGGACTATCTGCCGGCGGCGCAAAACTACCGCAAGCTGCTGGCCGATTTCGTCGACATGCAGCGCCAGCAGCTCGATCGCGACGCCGCCCAGATCGACGCGATCGAAAGCGACAGCCGCGCCCAGCTGGTGCTGCTGGCGGTGCTGGCGCTGGTGTTCGGCCTGTTGTGCGCCTGGTATCTGACGCGCGGCATCACCCGCCCGCTCGATACCGCGCTGCGGGCGGCGCGGCGCGTTGCCGACGGCGACCTGACCGGCGTCATCGAAGCGCGCTCGAAGGATGAAACCGGCCAGCTGCTGCAGGCGCTGAAAGACATGAACGGCAGCCTGGCCCGGGTGGTCGGCCAGGTGCGCAGCGGCACCGACACCATTGCCACCGCCTCCAGCCAGATCGCCGCCGGCAACCAGGACTTGTCGTCGCGCACCGAGGAACAGGCCAGTTCGCTGGAAGAAACCGCCTCGTCGATGGAAGAGCTGACCTCGACCGTCAAGCAGAATGCCGACAATGCCCGCCAGGCCAATCAACTGGCGGTATCTGCCTCCAGCGTGGCGGAAAAGGGCGGTGCGGTAGTGGCCCAGGTGGTCGATACGATGGGCTCGATCAACGCCTCGTCGAAGAAGATCGTCGACATCATCGGCGTGATCGACGGCATCGCCTTCCAGACCAACATCCTGGCGCTGAACGCGGCGGTGGAAGCGGCGCGGGCTGGCGAACAAGGCCGCGGCTTCGCGGTGGTGGCGTCCGAAGTGCGCAATCTGGCGCAACGCTCGGCGGCCGCCGCCAAGGAAATCAAGGCACTGATCGACGACTCGGTGGGCAAGGTGGAAACCGGAGCGGAACTGGTGAATCAGGCCGGCGCGACGATGCAGGAAATCGTCGACAGCGTCAAACGGGTGACCGACATCATGGCCGAGATCACGGCGGCATCGGCGGAACAGACCGACGGCATCGAACAGGTGAATCAGGCGATCAGCCAGATGGACCAGGTAACGCAGCAGAACGCTGCCTTGGTGGAAGAAGCGGCGGCGGCGTCGGAATCGATGCAGGAGCAGGCGCGCCAGCTGGCCGAGGTGGTCCGCATGTTCCGGCTCGATGGCGCCCAGGCACGGGCGCAGACGCCGGTGCAAGCCACGGCGCGGGCGGCGGCCCGCCCGGCGGTTGGCACCGCCGTGCCGGCGGTCGCGGCCGCCAGCCCGCGTGCGGTCCGGCTGGCGCCGCCGGCCGCCAATACCCAGGGTGACTGGGAAGAATTCTAAGGCCATCCCGGCGCCACGGCGGCTGCGGCCGCCCATTTCCCTTAGCTGCCGGCCGCGTGCCGGCAGCCGGCTTTTTATCGTCCCCGCCGGCCAGTTCCGGGAGTATGGCTTAAAACTCTGCGCTTTTACTCCGGAAGCGGGCACCGATCTTGGGAGTATATGCCGGATCAGGGTTTCCGACCGGGCGTTTTGCCGCCCCGGCCAGCCCCTTTCGGCGATAATAGCGGCTTCGCGCTTTTTCCCTTTTGCCATGCCAACATTCGCCCCGCTGAAGAACGACACTTTCCTGCGCGCGCTGCGCCGCCAGCCGACCGATTACACGCCGCTGTGGCTGATGCGCCAGGCTGGCCGCTATCTGCCGGAATACCGCGCCACGCGCGCGCGCGCCGGCTCCTTCATGGGTCTGGCGCAGAATCCCGACTACGCCACCGAAGTCACGCTGCAGCCGCTCGACCGCTACGGGCTGGACGCGGCGATCCTGTTTTCCGACATCCTGACCGTGCCCGACGCGATGGGGCTGGAACTGTATTTCGTCGAGGGCGAGGGGCCGAAATTCCGCCACCCGCTGCGCGACGAGAAGGTGGTCGAAACCCTGCGTGCGCCCGACCTGGAGCGGCTGCGCTACGTGTTCGACGCGGTCACGCAGATCCGCACCGAACTGGCCGGCCGGGTGCCGCTGATCGGCTTTTCCGGCAGCCCGTGGACGCTGGCCTGCTACATGGTCGAAGGCGGCAGCTCGGACGATTTCCGCACCGTCAAGACCATGCTGTACGACCGCCCGGACCTGATGCACCGCATCCTGCGCACCAATGCCGAGGCGGTCGCCGCCTATCTGAACGCCCAGATCGATGCCGGCGCGCAGGCGCTGATGCTGTTCGACACCTGGGGCGGCGCGCTGGCCGACGGCGCCTACCAACAGTTTTCGCTGGATTACATGCGCCAGGTGGTGGCGCAGCTGCGGCGCGAGCGCGATGGCGAGCAGATTCCGCTGATCGTCTTCACCAAGGGCGGCGGCCTGTGGCTGGAGCAGATCGCCGCGATCGGCGCCGATGCGGTCGGCCTCGACTGGACCGTCAACCTCGGCCAGGCGCGGGCGCGGGTCGGCGCACAGGTGGCGCTGCAGGGCAATCTCGATCCGGCGGTGCTGTTCGCCCAGCCGGAGCAGATCCGCGCCGAAGTGCGGCGCACGCTGGAAGCCTTCGGCAAGCCGGCAGCCGGCCACGGCCACGTGTTCAACCTCGGCCACGGCATTTCACAATTCACGCCGCCGCAGGCGGTCGAGGTGCTGGTCGATGCCGTCCATCAGACCAGCCGGGCGCTGCGCGCCTGACGCCGGCCGGCGTCAAAGCGGGTTTGCCGTCGCGACTTATGCACATCGGCCGGGTTGGCCGGTGCCGTGGCGGCGGCTGGAAAAAAATTATTGCAAGGCCTCGACCGCTTTCTTCAAGTCATTGATTCAAAAGAAGTTATTTTTTGCCCGTGGTTTGCGCAACAGGCGGAAAGCCGCATGGGGCGTGGCTTTCGCCGCTGTCAAGGGGGGCTTGCCCACAAAGTTGTCCACAGCTTTTGTGGATAGCTCGAAAAGCGCTTTAGAATCGGGAGCTTAGGGGTCAAAGTGAAGCAATTTGTGAACTTTTTATTGCGTCGCATCAAGCAAACCCCGGTGGCCGGCCTGCTTTCCTGATGGTTCGCCGCGCCGGCCGGTAGCCAAGTCTGGCCGGGGCCGCTTTTGATGGGGCGCAACAGAAGCAAGCGGCATCGGCCATCGGCATGTCTTTGGCGTCTTGACAAGGTTTCCGTCAGAAAACCGTGAATTGGCGCGGCCGGCACGGCGAAATGCCGCCGCAGGCCGCATCAGTGCTTTCTTCGCGGGAAAAATGTCGGACAGACAAGCTCCGGCGAATCGCAGCGCAGCAACTTATGCACATGATTGGCCGGTCGGCACGCTGGTACTTTTCCATCAACGAAAAAATTTTTGGCCCGTGGGAAGCGAAGCTAAGTCATTGATTTTAAAGATGGCGAATTTTGCATGCGGTTTGGGCAAAATATTGGAAGCCGCATGAAATCAGGGCTTTCGCGCTGTCAAGAGGGGCTTGTCCCCAAAGTTATCCACAGTTTCTGTGGATAGCTGAAAAACCGTATAGGAAACCGCAAGTTAGCCCAACTTTTGAGGGTTTACATTAAGTCGTGGAACACCGGATTCTCAAAATCGCGCTGGACACCCCGCTTGACATCGCCTTCGATTACCGCTGGAGCGCGCCGGCCGCCGACGCCGCGCCGCCGATGGTCGGCCAGCTGGCGCTGGTGCCGTTCGGCCGCCGCCAGGAAATCGGCGTGGTGGTCGGCAGTGCCGCCGCTTCCGCACTGGAACCGGCGCGGCTGAAGGACGTGCTGGCGCTGCGCGAGGAATTGCCGCCGCTGCCGGCCGCCTGGCTGGCGCTGTGCGGTTTCGCCGCCGAGTATTACCAGCGCCCGCTCGGGGAAGTGATGCTGCCGGCGCTGCCGAAGAATCTGCGCGCCGCCAAACCGCTGGCGCTGCAGCGGGCGCTGAAATGGCTGGGACAGCAGCCGGTCGGCGCGGTCGGCCCGGCGCCGCAGGCGGCGCCGGCGCTGAATCCGGCGCAGCAGGCGGCGGCCGATGCCATCGCCGAGGCCCACGGCTATGCGCCGCACCTGCTGTACGGCGTCACCGGCAGCGGCAAGACCGAGGTCTACCTGCAGGCCGCCGAGCGCCTGCTGCGGCGCGCGGCGGCGGCCGGGCAGGCGGCGCAGATCCTGATCCTGGTGCCGGAAATCAATCTGACGCCGCAACTGGAAGCCGGCGTGCGCGCGCGCTTTCCCGGCCTGCTGGTGGCGACGCTGCACAGCGGCCTGGCCGAAGGCGAGCGCGCCCGCCACTGGCTGGCGGCGCACAGCGGGCGCGCGGCGATCGTGCTCGGCACGCGGCTGGCGGTGCTGGCCTCGCTGCCGCATCTGCGGCTGATCGTGGTCGACGAGGAGCACGATCCGTCCTACAAGCAGCAGGAAGGGCTGCGCTATTCGGCGCGCGATCTGGCGGTGTGGCGCGCGCACCAGCTGCAGATTCCGGTGGTGCTGGGTTCGGCCACGCCGTCGCTGGAATCCTGGCAGCACGCGCAGTCGGGCCGCTACCGCAAGCTGGAACTGCGCCAGCGCGCGGTGCGCGACGCGGTGCTGCCGAAGGTCGGCATCATCGACACCGAGCGCGACCGCCCGATCGACGGCCTGACGGCGCCGCTGGCGGCGGCGCTGGCGCGGCGGCTGGAGCGCGGCGAGCAGTCGCTGCTGTTCCTGAACCGGCGCGGCTATGCGCCGGTGCTGGCCTGCGACGCCTGCGGCTGGGTCAGCAACTGCAGCCGCTGCAGCGCCTTCATGGTGCTGCACAAGCCGGAACGGCGCCTGCGCTGCCACCATTGCAGCCTGGAACTGCGCATTCCGCGCCATTGCCCGACCTGCGGCAACGTCGATCTGCAACCGCTCGGGCGCGGCACCCAGCGGCTGGAGGAAAGCCTGCAGGCGCGCTTTCCGCAGGCGCGGCTGCTGCGCATCGACGCCGATTCGACGCGCCGCAAGGGCGCCGCCCAGGCGGCCTTCGAGCAAGTCCACCAGGGCGGCGTCGACATCCTGATCGGCACGCAGATGGTGGCCAAGGGGCACGACTTCAAAAACCTGACGCTGGTCGGCGTGCTGAATCCGGATACCGCGCTGTTCTCGCACGACTACCGCGCCAGCGAGCGGCTGTTCGCCCAGCTGATGCAGGTGGCCGGGCGTGCCGGCCGCGCCGCGCAGAAGGAGGGCGGCAGCGCCGCCGAAGTGCTGATCCAGAGCCGCTACCCGCAGCACCCGCTGTACGCGGCGGTGGCGGCGCACGACTACGACCGTTTCGCCGAGGGTTTGCTGGCCGAGCGCCGCTCGGCCGACCTGCCGCCGTTCATCCATCAGGCGCTGCTGCGCGCCGAGGCGCGCGAACTGCAGATCGCGCTGGATTTCCTGCAGCAGGCCAAGGACAGCCTGGATGCGCCCGGCATCGTGCTGCACGAACCGATCCCGATGACGCTGACGCGGGTCGCCAACGTCGAGCGCGCCCAACTGCTGGTCGAATCGGCCTCGCGGCCGGCGCTGCAAGGCTTCCTGAAGCAGTGGCTGGCGCTGCTGCGCACGTACAAGACGCGCGCGCGCTGGTCGCTGGAAGTCGATCCGGTCGATATTTGACGGCGACGGTAGAATGGCCGCTTTGCGGCGCACCGCGCCGTCGCTCCAGCGGCCGGATTTGTCCGGCCCGGACGCGCAAGTCCGCCTGCGAAAGCCCGTCTTGACTGCTCCCTTAGCCGCTACTCCCGCTACTCCGGCCGCCGCCGCGCCGGCCGGCCGGCATTTCGATACCGCGCTGGCCTGGTTTTTCGTACTGATCTGGGGTTCCGGCTATCTCGCCACCAAGGCCGGCATCCGTTACGCGCCGCCGTTCACCTTCCTGTCGCTGCGCTACCTGTTCGGCGTGATCTGCCTGGTGCCGTGGGTGCTGTGGACGCGGCCGCGCTGGCCGCGCGGCGGGCGCGAGTGGTTCCACATCGGCGTCGCCGGCCTGCTGATGCACGCGATCAACCTGGGCGGCAGCCACTATGCGCAATACCTCGGCATGTCGGCCGGCATCACCGCGCTGCTGCTGGCGACGCAGCCGCTGCTGACCGCGCTGGCGGCGCACCGGCTGCTCGGCGAACGGCTGGCGCCGCCCCAGTGGCTCGGCATCGCGCTCGGCCTGGGCGGCGTCGCGCTGGTGGTCTGGCACAAGGTGAATTTCCAGGCGGCTTCCGGCGCCAGTCTGCTGGCGGTCGGCATTGCGCTGGCCTCGATCACCAGCGGCACGCTGTATCAGCGGCTGTTCTGCCACGAGGTGGATTTGCGCAGCGCGACGCTGATCCAGTTCGTGCTGTCGCTGCTGGTGCTGGTGCCGCTGGCCTGGGGTGTCGAAGGCTTCACGGTGCGGTGGAGCTGGACGCTGGTGCTGTCGGTCGCCTTCCTGGTGGTGTTCGCCTCGATTCTGGCGGTCAACGCGCTGCACCTGCTGATGCGGCGCGGCCGCGCCACCCGCGTCACCAGCCTGTTCTTCCTGACGCCGATCATCGCGGTGCTGATGGAGTGGGCGATGTTCGGCGTGGTGCCGGCGCCGACCAGCCTGGCCGGCATCGCCGTCACCTGCGCCGGCGTCGCGCTGGTGACGCGCAATCGCGCCTAATCATTGTTTCGCGTCTGATGGCGGCGCCGGTATTCGCCGGGCGGAATGCCGAGCGAGCGCTTGAATGCCTTCTGGAACGCCGCGCCATCCTGATAGCCGACCTGTTCGCCGATAGCCTCCAGCGAGGCGCCGCTCTCACGCAGCCGGCGCGCCGCCAGATACATGCGCCAGCGCGTCAGATATTGCAGCGGCGTTTCGCCGGTGACCTGGCGGAAGCGTTCGGCGAACAGCGTGCGCGACAGCGCCGCCTCCTTCGCCAGTAGCGGCAGCGACCAGGCGCGCTGCGGTTCGGCGTGCATGCGCTGCAAGGCCGGCGCCAGCCGGGCGTCGGCCATGCCGCGCAGCCAGCCCGGTTCCTGTTGCGGCGCCGTTTGCAGATAGGCGCGCACGCTCTCGATCAGCAGCAGGTCGGTCAGGCGCCGCAGCGACGCCGGCGTGCCGCTGTGGGCCGCACCGATTTCCCGCCGCATCAGCGCCAGCACCGGCGCCAGCCAGTCATGCCCGTCCGGCTGGCGCCGCAGCAATACCAGCGCTGGCAGCGCCGCCAGCAGCGGATGGGCGATCACGTCGCTGCTCCAGAAGGCGCCGCCGGTGACGCGGGTGGCGGCCGTTGCTTCCGGTGCAGCGCCGAGCGCGACGATCAACTGGCCGGGTGCGACTCCGTGCTGCCGTGCGAACTGCTCGAAGCGGATCGTTGCCGTGCCAGCCGCCGATTGCCACAGGGAGGTGCCGCCGCGCGGCAGCAGCACGAGATCGCCGTCACCAACCGCGAACGGCTCGCCCTGCGGCAGCGTCAGCAGGCAGGTCTGGCCGCTGACCGCGAAGAACATCGCGCGCTGGCGGCTGGCGATTTCGATACCCCACGGCGCTGTCAGCGCCACGTCGAAATGCAGGAAGGTGTGCAGCCGGATGCTGTCGAAGATTTCGGACAACGGATCGATGTTCATGGCGTCGCCGGCGGCAAAAAGCGCAGTGTAATCCAGCCGGCGGCGGCCTCCACGGCAAATCCGGACGAATCGACAGCGTTTCCGGGCGATCTGCCATTCCGGCGTCGCGGCCGGATTCGCACAATCACGCCTTTGGTCGGCTTGATGATCGAGCCGATCCGAGCGCGGCCTGGCCGTTCCTTCAACCCTGCAAGCGAACCATCGATATGTCCTTTCTCTCTTTCCGTGCGCGCCGTCGCGACGCCGCCGACTTATCCCGGGCCGACCCCGGCCCTTCCCTGCGGCGCTATGGTGCCGGCCTGCTGCTGGCTTTGCTCGCCGCTTGCGGCGGCGGCAGTGGCGGGGTCGCCACCGGCGGCGACGACCCCGATCCCGGCCCGGTCGGCAACAGCCAGTACAGCGTGGCCGAGCGTAGCGCCGCCACCGGCCGCATCGCCGCCCGCTACGAAGAACTGCTGGCGGCGGCGACGCCGCAGCCGCTGGAGGCATTGCGTGCCTATGTGATGACGCAGCCGGAGTTTTCCGATGCTGGCGTCGGCGACGGCGAATTGTGGGCGAAATTCACCGACGGCCGCTATTTCCTGTATCTCGACAACTGGAAGGACGTGCCGCCGGATCAGGTCGAAAGCCTGCCACCGGCGCCGATCATCCCGGCACCGGCCGGTGCGCGCGCGGGTGGCGCGGTGGCCAAGGGCGAGCTGCCGACCAGCGACAAGGTGCTGATGCTGAAGCTGGACGCTGACGAATTCTGGCGTGGCGACGAATCCTTCCCGCGCACCGCCAAGGCGCTGGAAGCGCAGGGCTGGCAGATGATCCCGGGCCGGCGCCTGACGGTGCAGGCGCTGCTGAACCAGGGCGAGCTGGGCATCATGTACCTGAACGGTCATGCCGGTCGCTATGGTCCCGGCAGCAACAAGCATTTCGCGGTGATCACCGAAACCCAGGCCTCCGACGACAACGAGAAGCTGTACCAGGCCGACCTCGACGACGGTTCGCTGATCATGACGCGCGAGCGTCACGTCTGGCAAAAATACGGCTATGGCCGTGAGCCGTACTACGCCTTCACGGAAGGTTTCATCGCCAAGCACATGAAGTTCTCGCCGCAGTCGCTGGTGGTGATGATGATGTGCAACGTCGGCTCCGACCAGGGCAGCGCGATTCGCGATGCGCTGACCGCCGCCGGTGCCGGCACCATCATGGCCTGGAACGGCTCCGCCAACGCCCACGGCTATGCGGCGGTGGACCTGATGTTCGACCGTCTGACCGGTGCCAACCGTTTCGAGCCGGCTTCGCCGGGCAACCGCGCGTTCGCCTTCGACGACGTCTACGATTATCTGTCGCAATCCGGTCGGTTGATCCAGCCCGGTATCGAGGGCGAACAGTCATCCTTCATCAAGCGTTTCGGCAACAACTTCGACCTGAGCAATCCGGTCATCACGCAGCTGCAGGTGGCGTGGCAGGACAAGCTGATCATCCACGGCGATTTCGGTACCGAAGCCGGCAGCGTCACGGTTGGTGGTACGCCGCTGGCGGCGTCCTGGGCCAGCGACAAGCTGGAAGTGACGCTGCCGACCGGTGCCGGTGATCCCGCCGGCTCGCATGGCGAAGTGGTGGTTAGCGCGCGCGGTCGCAAGAGCAATGCGCGGGTGCTGACCTCATGGCGCGGCACTGTCACCTATCTGTGGGAAGACCTGGACCCGGCCGGCATACTCAGCAACAAGATCGAGATCGATCTGCACCTGCGCGCCGATCCGTATGCGCGCCGCACGCAGGTCAACGGCAATCTGCTGAACAATACCTGGAACGTGCTGCCGGCCTCCGATACCAGGGCACGCTGGTCGGCCGCCGGCAGCCGCGATGTCGGTGTCGGCATGCGCACCTGGAGCGGTCACGGCGACCTGACCATGGTCGGCCCGCCGATCCAGTTGGGCGCGCCGGAGCTGCTGCTGTTCGCGCGCGTCGACGCGGTCGAGCAGCGGCTGGAACTGTCGCCGGTGATTCCGACCGCCCAGCTGGTCACCATCAGCGAGCCGGACACGCCGACCTTCCAGCGCGCCTTGATCTTCCCGGGCAACCTGTTCGGCTTCATGAACCAGACGGGGAATTTTGCCGACCACAACCCGCTGGTATACGGCACCTACGTGCCGCTGGACGGCCAGCGCAACGTCGCCGGCGCCAGCCGCACCGTCACCATGCCGGGCGGCGATTCGCGTCTGACCGTGACCTGGAGCACGATGACGGCGACGCCGGCGTTCGACGACCGGATCGGCCGCTGACTCCGGTCGCGGTTTACCTGCCGCCCTTGCGCGGCAGGTTGACCAGCACGATGCCGGACAGCACCAGCACCGCGCCGCCGCCGAAGTACAGGCTGATCGGGTCGTCCAGCAGGATGACGCCGAAGGCCACGCCGAACAGCGGCGTCAGGAAGGAAAACACCGACAGCCGCGAAGTCAGGTAATGGCGCAGCAGCCAGAACCAGGCGAGGAAGCTGGCGAAGCCGACCACCACGGTCTGGAACAGCAGGCTGATCCAGGCGATGCCCGGCAGCGGCGGCGCGATGCGCGCGCCCAGCGCCAGCGGCAGCGCCACCAGGATCAGGCCGGCGATGCCGAGCTGATACAGCAGCGTGGTGGTCGGCGCCGCTTCCGCCAGCGCGGTGGTGCGCACCAGCAACGTGGTGGCGGCCCACAACACGCCGCCGGCCAGCGCCAGCGCGTCGCCGCCCAGCACGCGCCACGACACTGCGCCGTGCGCGAAGCCTTCGGCGAAGGCCAGCGCGATGCCGGCGAACGCCAGCAGCACGCCGAGCCACTGGCGGGCGTCGATGCGCTCGTCCGGCAGCCGCCAGTGCAGCACCAGTACCAGGAAGATCGGCGCCGTATACAGGAATACCGAAACGTGCGACGCGGTGGTGTACAGCAGCGCCAGCGCCACGCACAGGAATTCCGTCGCGAACAGGATGCCGGCCGCCACGCCCGGCCACAGGCTGCCGTCGGACAAGGACAGGCGCTGGCCGCGCACGGCCATCAGCGCCGCCACCATCAGCGCGGCGATGCCGGAGCGCAGGCCGATCTGCAGCACCGGATGCACCGCCGGCGCCGCCACCTTGACCGCCACCTGCTGCACGCCCCAGCACAGGCACAGGCACAGCATGATGCCGACGGCCAGACCGTCGAGCGCTTTGCGGGAGGAATTCATCGCTGGATCTTTCTGTCGCGACCGTCGGAGCGACGGGACATTGCGGAAGGAAAAAGGAAGCCGCCATTGTAGCGGCTGCGTCATCAGGCTGCCGCCAGAAGTTTCCGACCGAAAACAAAATAGGGGGAGTATGCCTTAAAACCGGCTTGTCGCTGGCGACTGGCGCCCGGATTCAAAAATGCTCCACCCAGTATGTGGAATCAATGGGGGTCGAGACGGCCTTCCGCCGCCATCCGCCGGATCAGCGCGATGGTGTCGATGTCGGCTTCGTGATAGGCCGAGCGGCGGAAGTTCTCGAACATCGATTGCGCCTCGTCGCCCGCCGTATCGTCCGCTGCGCCGCCGGCTTCGTCGTGGTCATAGGCGAAGCGCACGAACAGCACGCCCGGCTGCGGTTCCTCGATGGTCATGTCGAGGCGCGAGGCGGCGATCTCGTCCTGCGCCGGCACCCGGTACTGCACCTGCTGCTGCGGCAGCAGCCGCACGTGGTCGTGGATCACCGTGCCGCCGTAGCGCAGCGCGCGCCGCATGCTGACGCCGTCATGGTCGGCGATCGTGCATTCGTCCAGATGCGGCATGAACAGTTGCGGCTGCTCGGCGCGCAGCACCAGGCCGCGCCACAATTGCTCGCGCGTCAGCGGCACCAGCAGCGGATTGCGGGGATCGTTGATTTCGATCAGGTGGTTGAATTTCATCGGTCTGGTTTCTCGCGGGAACACGGCGCGGGGCGCAAGACCGCATTAGACACCATATCGGCGCCGCTTTTGCGCCGCGCCGGCCCAGCGTCGGCAGAGCCCGGCGGCATAAAAAATCCCGCTGCGCGGGCAGCGGGATGCGGGGCTTGCTTGCGGCCGGGGCAAATCGCCGCCGGCCGGCGTGCTTACTTCGCTACCGTGCAGCCGCCGCCGTCACGGATGTCTTCCGAGGTGGCGCGATTGCTGCTGCCGGGCTGGCCGATGTCGCAGCGCGACTTGAAGTAGAACGACAGCCGGTTGCGCACGTCCATGTCCTTGATCAGGTAAGGCAGGTTGCCCAGATACGGATCGGCGGCGGTCGCCAGCTCCGGATCGTAGCGACCCTGGCTGATGTTGTGACGGTCGTAGGAGTCGTCGAAACGCGCGGCGGTCAGGCGCCGGAACGCATCCTCGGCGATGTCGGCATCGACCTTGCCCTTCAGGTAGCGGTCGAACCAGGCCAGCGTGTAGTAGTTGATCACTGCTTCGCCATAGCGGCTGGCACCGCCGCCGAGCGGCGAATAATCCAGGTGGGTGCCGGCGCGCAGGATCAGCAGCATGGTATCGACCTTGGCCGCCTTCAATTCGTTATAGCCGAGGTCCTTCGGATGCGGGCCGGCGCCGCGGCCACGGCCGCCCTGGGTGTTGCTGGTGGCCGGTTCCGGCGCTTCCTCGTAGACCGTCGGCGTGAAGTAGTAGTCGGCGCTGAAGCCGAGAGCCGGGGTGCGGATCGCCACGTCGGCCGGCGGACTGATGCCGATCCGGTCGACCCAGCCGCTGGTGATGGTGGTCAGGTTGTCCCAGGCGACGATGGCGCTGAAGCGGGGGTCGATCTGGCCGATCAGGCTGGCGGTGCTGGCGCCCTGCGAGTGGCCGGCGATGCCGACCAGATCGCGGTTCAGGTCCTGCCAGTACGGGAAGCTGTTGCCGTTGGCCAGCGGCGCCGTCGGCGTCGAGAACAGCCATTCGATCACGTCTTCGGTATCGACGCCGTGGGTGCCGATGATCGCCGTGGTATCCAGCGCCACGGTCATGTAGCCGGCTTCCGCCAGCGCCTGCGCCGAGGCCCAGTGGACACGGCGCGAACTGCCGCCGCCGTGCACGATCACCACGGCCGGATAGGGGCCGTCATGGCGTTCCAGCTGGCTTGGCAGTTCCAGGCAGCTGTTGCTGTCGCAGGGCCGGTAGATTTCCACGGTGATCGGCTTGCCGGCGCGGTTCGGCGTGGTGGTCAGGGTGTAGCGGAAGCGCTTGTTGTCGTGGCGGCTCGGCTCGCGGTACACGTCCAGCGCCGGCAGATTGCCGGAAAACAGTTCGGCCGGTTGTTCCTCAAGGTCGGCGATGCGCTGCTGCGAGCAGGCGATGTTGGCTTCGTCGCGGGCTTTCCAGTCGGCCGAGCCGGGTTCCGGATTTTCGATGGTCGGGGCCACCGCGCAGCTGTCGGTGTCGGGATGGACCGGCGGCGCGTCGGTGTGCGACGAGGAGCCGCCGCAGGCGGCCAGGCTGAGCACCAGGGCCAGCAGGCCGAGCCGCCAGCCGGTGCCGGAGGCGGTGTGCGGAGGGGGAGTCGATTCGAATGTTGCGGGGTACGTCATGTGTGTCACGGTGTCTCCTGTGAACGGTTGGGTGGAAGCAAAAAAGCCGGAGCGCGCCGACGTCAAGGGTTGACGTTGCGCATCCCGGCTTCGAGGTAATCCATGAATTGCTGGCGTTGCCGGTCCTGGTTGCCGGCGGTGGCCAGAGGCAGGGCGCCGAATGGCGAGCGATGCAGATAGTTGCGGTAGGAAATGCCGTAGTAGACGGTGTTCATGCTCAGCACCAGACGGAACTGCAGGGTTTCCCGATCCAGCGCCGGCAGCAGCGGCGTCAGGCTTTCCAGCGCCAGTTCCAGCGTGCGCTGGTGCAGGTGGGCCGACAGCCTCTGGCCGATTTCGCCGTAATCCCAGCCCAGCCGGCCGATGAAGCGCACGCCATCCAGACCCAGCGCCGGTTCGTACAGCATGTCCAGCACCGGACCGAACACCGCTTCCATCACGTCGCGCACCTGGTGCGGGCGTTCGCGCATTTGTTCCAGCCGCGTCACCGCCTTCGGTTCCAGCCACGCCTGCAGCATCCGGGTCACTTCCGTGACCAGGTTGTCGCGATTGCCGAAGTGATAGTGCAGCGCCGACGGATTGGCGGCACCGGCGGCCTGCACGATGCGCCGCAGCGCCACCGCGCGGATGCCCTCCTGGGCAAACAGATGCAGCGCCGCGCGCAACAGGCTGCTGCGGGTGTCGGCGCCGGGGGCGGAATGCGTCGGGGAGTCGGCCGGAGTGGGCATGGGCATGTTTAATTCGGTTGAATTAATTCGAGTGAATTAAACATACCCGGTGAGTGGTGCGATGTCAAGCGCACCGGCGGACGCAGGGTGTGCGAGCTAAAATGCCCACCTTGGCGCGCCGCACCGGCGCCGGCCTTTTCCCCTGTCGCAGCAGCATTTCCGGGAGCGCGTGTGCAGCCGATCATTTCGGTAAAGAATTTGAGCAAGACCTACGCCTCCGGCCAGCAGGCGCTGAAAAACATCGGGCTGGACATCCGCCGTGGCGAAATCTTTGCGCTGCTGGGGCCGAACGGTGCCGGCAAGACCACGCTGATCTCGATCATCTGCGGCATCGTCAGGCCGGGTACCGGTTCGGTGCTGGCCGCCGGCCACGACGTGGTGGCCGACTATCGCGCCGCCCGCGCCGGCATCGGACTGGTGCCGCAGGAGCTGTCCACCGACGCCTTCGAAACCGTCTGGGCCACCGTCAATTTCAGCCGCGGCCTGTTCGGCAAGCCGCGCGACCATGCCTACATCGAGCGCGTGCTGCGCGAACTGTCGCTGTGGGACAAGCGCGACGCCCGCATCATGGCGCTGTCCGGCGGCATGAAGCGGCGCGTGATGATCGCCAAGGCGCTGTCGCACGAGCCGCAGATATTGTTTCTGGACGAGCCGACCGCCGGCGTCGATGTCGAGCTGCGGCGCGACATGTGGCAGATGGTGCGGCGCCTGCGCGACGGCGGCGTGACCATCATCCTGACCACCCATTACATCGAGGAAGCGGAAGAAATGGCCGACCGCATCGGCATCATCAACCGTGGCGAAATCATTCTGGTGGAAGACAAGGCGGCGCTGATGCAAAAGCTCGGCAAGAAGCAGTTGACGCTGCAGCTGCAGCGGCCGCTGACGGCAATCCCGGACGAGTTGCGCGGGCACCGGCTGGAACTGTCGGCCGACGGCGCCGAGCTGGTGTATACCTTCGACGCCGCCGGCGAGCAGACCGGCATCGCCGAACTGCTGCGGCTGCTGAGCCGGCATGGCATCGACTTCAAGGACCTGCAGTCGAGCCAGAGTTCGCTGGAAGACATCTTTGTCAATCTGGTGCGGGAGCAACGCGCATGAACTGGTATGCGATCCGGGCGATCTATCTGTTCGAAATGGCGCGCGGCTGGCGCACGCTGATGCAAAGCCTGGCGTCGCCGGTGATCGCCACCTCGCTGTACTTCATCGTGTTCGGTTCGGCGATCGGCTCGCGCATGGGGCAGATCGACGACATCGGCTACGGCGCCTTCATCGTGCCCGGCCTGATCATGCTGTCGCTGCTGACAGAGAGCATTTCCAACGCTTCGTTCGGCATCTACATGCCGAAGTTTTCCGGCACCATCTACGAGGTGCTGTCGGCGCCGGTGTCGGCGGTGGAAATCGTCGCCGGCTACGTCGGCGCGGCCGCCACCAAGTCGGTGATCCTCGGCCTGATCATTCTCGCCACCGCGCGGCTGTTCGTCGCCTTCGAGATCGTCCATCCGTTCTGGATGATCCTGTTCCTGCTGCTGACCGCGATCACCTTCAGCCTGTTCGGTTTCATCATCGGCGTCTGGGCCGACGGTTTCGAAAAGCTGCAGATCATCCCGATGCTGGTGGTGACGCCGTTGACCTTCCTCGGCGGCAGCTTTTATTCGATCCACATGCTGCCGCCGTTCTGGCAGAAGCTGACGCTGTTCAACCCGGTGGTGTACCTGATCAGCGGTTTCCGCTGGAGCTTCTACGGCCGCGCCGACGTCAGCGTCGCGGTCAGCGTCGGCATGACGCTGGCGTTCCTGGCGCTGTGCCTGCTGGCGGTGCGCTGGATTTTCCGGACCGGCTACCGGCTGAAGACCTGAGCGCCGGCCGCTTTCACATTTTTTGCATTCCGTTTCGATGTCCGCTCCGCCGCTCGATTCCCTGCTGCACGAGATCGCCGCCTGTCGCGTCTGCGCCGCCAGCCTGCCGCATGCGCCGCGTCCGGTGGTGGCCGCCGGCGCCGGCGCGCGGCTGCTGATCGTCGGCCAGGCGCCGGGGCGGCGCGTGCATGAAACCGGGATTCCGTGGAACGACAAGTCCGGCGAGGAATTGCGTGCCTGGCTCGGCATCAGCAGTGCGCAGTTCTATGACGCCAGTCGGGTCGCGATCGTGCCGATGGGTTTCTGCTATCCGGGCAAGGGCGCCAGCGGCGACCTGCCGCCGCGCCGCGAGTGCGCACCGCTGTGGCACCCGCGCCTGCTGGCGGCGCTGCCCGAGGTGCGTCTGACGTTGCTGATCGGTCGCTATGCGCAAGCCTGGTATCTGAAGAAAAACTGCAAGCCGACGCTGACCGAAACGGTGGCCGCGTATGCCGAATACCTGCCGCGCTACCTGCCGCTGCCGCATCCGAGCCCGCGCAACCGTTACTGGCTGACGCGCAATCCGTGGTTCGTCGCCGAGTTGTTGCCGCTGCTGCGGCAAACGGTGGCGGCGGCGCTGGCGGAGCCATGAGGCGCCGCTTGGTGGCCGGGCGCCGCTGTGACAACATGGCGGGCGCGAAGGTCGGTTCGTCCGCCCGCGGATTTTCATTTCTTTCATTGCCGGAGATTTTGACGACGCCATGAAACAGACTTTTACCGTCATCGGACTGGGCGCCTTCGGCGGCACCGTCGCGCGCGAACTGGCGCGGCTCGGCCACGACGTGCTGTGCATCGACTCCGACCCCGGCCGGGTCAACGACATCGCCGACGCCGTTACGCAGGCGGTGGTGACCGACGCGCGCGACGAAAAGGCGCTGCGCGACCTCGGCGTCGCCGACTGCGACGCGGTGGTGGTGGCGATGGGCTCCGACATGGAAGCCAACATCCTGATCACGCTGAACGTCAAGAACATGGGCCGGCCCAAGGTCTGGGCCAAGGCGCTGACGCACAACCATCACCGCATCCTGCAAAAACTCGGGGCCGATCACATCGTCCACCCGGAACACGACATGGGATTGCGGCTGGCGCACGCGCTGACTTACCCGGAGGTGGTCGATTACCTGAACCTCGGCCACGATCTGTTCACCGTCGAGGTGCGCGCCTCCGAGCGGCTGGCCGGCAAGAGCCTGATGACGCTGGAGCTGGAGCAGCGCAAGATCCGGCTGCTGATGGTCAAGCGTGGCCGCGAGACGTTGCTGCCGGTGCCGGACGATCTGGAATTTGCCGCCGGCGACCAGATCGTGCTGTTCGGCGCGCTCGGCGATCTGCGCCGCATCTCGGCTCTGCTATGAGAGGACGGCAGCGGCTGGCGCCGTTGGTCGCGCGCCGGGTGCAGGCCGAAGTGCGGCGCCTGACGCCGCCGCAGGCGCTGATTCTGTCCTTCGTCGGGCTGGCGGTGGCCGGCGCGCTGCTGCTGAAGCTGCCGTTCGCCGCCGCCGGCGCGCCGCTCGGCTGGCTGCAGGCGCTGTTCACCGCAGTATCGGCGGCCACCATCACCGGCCTGAGCGTGATCGACGTCGGCAGCAGGCTGTCGCCGTTCGGCCAGGGCGTGCTGCTGCTGCTGATCCAGACCGGCGGCCTCGGCCTGCTGACCTTCTCGATCCTGTTCCTGAGATTGGCCAATGGCCGCCTGCGCTTGCGCGAGCGCGCGGCGCTGCGCGATTCGTTCAATCAGGCCGGCGCCGCCAACCTCGGCCAGCTGCTGCGCACCATGACCGTCTTCGTGCTGCTGGCGGAACTGGCCGGCACCGCGCTGCTGGCGCTGCACTGGGTGCCGCAACTGGGTTGGGCGCGCGGTCTGTACTACAGCCTGTTTCATGCGGTCTCGGCATTCAACAATGCCGGTTTCGCGCTGGAGCCGGGCAGCCTGTCGGCCTATGCCGGCAACGGCTTGATCAATGGCGTGATTTCGCTGCTGTTCATCGCCGGCGGCATCGGCTTCGGCGTGGTTGATGACCTCTGCCACAAGCGCCGCTTCAGCGATCTGGCGCTGCACACCAAGCTGATGCTGGTCGGCACGCTGGTGATCAATCTGGTGGCGATGCTGGTGCTGCTGTTCCTGGAATATGGCAATCCGGCCACCATCGGCGGCCTGCACGACTGGGGCGCGCGGTTGTGGGCGGTCTGGTTCCAGGCGGTGACGCCGCGCAGCGCCGGCATGACCACCGTCGATGTCGGCCTGATGCTGCCGTCCAGCGCGCTGTTCATCATGGCGCTGATGTTCATCGGCGCCGGCAGCGGCTCGACCGGCGGCGGCATCAAGCTGTCGACCTTCATCGTGCTGCTGGTGGCCACCCGCGCCTTCCTGCGGCAGCAGGAGCAGCCGCTGGCGTTCGGCCGCTCGCTCGATTTCGCCACCGTGCAGCGGGCGCTGGCGGTGACCATCATGGCGGTGCTGACGGCGGTGGCGGCGACCTTCCTGCTGCTGCTGACCGACGACGGCAATTTCCTCGACCTGGCGTTCGAGGTGGTGTCGGCGCTGTCCACCGTCGGCCTGTCGCGCGGTATCACCGCGCATTTGTCGGCTGCCGGCCAGTGGCTGCTGATGCTGCTGATGCTGATCGGCCGTGTCGGCCCGCTGACGCTGGCCTTCGTGATCGCCCACCCGCATGGCGCGACGATCCGCTATCCGGCCGGGCAGGTCGGCATCGGCTGAGCCTGAGCCGACGATCCTTGCGCGCCGGCGCGTCACTCACTACCCGTCTTGCCGTCTTTTCCGCTTCGTCGATCGGGAGAATTTTTCCGGTTGATCTTTTGCGGCGATCAAATTAAGATTTAAGCGCTCGTTTAATTATTTGAGCCTGAAGCGCGACCTACTGCATCCAGAGAAGACAGAAGTCGTGAACTTGCCTCCTCCCGACGGAAGGAGGTCGATCGAATACCGACAAAACGACGGAGACGACATGAAGCACATCCTGTGTGCGGTCAGCCTGGCCGCAGCCACCCTTTGCATGCAATCCGCGTTCGCGGGTCCGGAAAAAATCAAGCTCGGCGTGTTGTCGGACATGAGCGGCCCGGCTGCCGACATCGGCAAAGGCAGCGTCGCAGCCGCGCAAATCGCGGTGGAAGAATTCGGCGGCAAGGTTCTCGGACGACCGATCGAAGTGGTGACCGGCGACACGATGAACAAGGCGGACGTCTCTTCCGCCACCGCGCGCGGCTGGATCGATACCGACAAGGTCGATGCCCTGTTCGATCTGGGCCTGACCAATACCGCGCTGGCAGTGCTGCCGGTCGCGGCCGAAAAGAACCGGATCGCGATCGCGGTTTCCCCGGCTGGCACCAACATCACCAACGAGGCGTGCACGCCGACCAGTTTTCACTGGATGTACGACACCTACGCGCTGGCGGTCGGCACCGCCAAGGTGTTGCTGGACAAGGGGTTGAAGAACTGGTACTTCGTCACCGTCGACTATTCCTTCGGCCAGTCGCTGGAAAAGGATGCGTCGGATTTCATCAAGGCCAACGGCGGCAAGGTAGTCGGATCGGTCAAGCACCCGTTCGCCGCCAATGACATGTCCAGCTTCATCCTGCAGGCGCAGCAGTCCAAGGCCGACGTGATCGCCCTGGCCAATTCCACCGCGGATACGGTCAATTCGATCAAGCAGGCGCGCGAATTCGGCGTGATGCGCAACCAGTACGTGGCGCCGCTCGTGACCTATCTGGAAACCGTGCACGGCATGGGCCTGGAGGTGGCGCAGAACCTGTACACCCTGGAAGGCTTCTATTGGGATCAGGACGAGCGTTCGCGCCGCTTCGCCGCCAAATTCCGGGCCAAGACCGGGCGGGCGCCGGGTTCGCTGCCGGCCGGCACCTATTCGGCGGTGATCAGCTACCTGAAAGCGGTACAGGCGGCCGGCACCGACGACACCACCGCAGTCATCAAGCAGTTGCGTTCGATGACCATCGACGACGACGTGATACGTAATGGCCGGGTCCGCGCGGATGGTCGTCTGGTGCACGACATGACCGTGTACCAGGTCAAGCGCCCGGAGGAATCGAAACAGCCCTGGGACTACTACAAGAAAGTGGCTGCCGTCCCCGGCGACGTTGCCTTCCAGTCGCTGGAAAAGTCCCGTTGCCCGCTGGTGAAGAAATAACAGGTGTCACCGCGCCCCGGTTGCCAACATGGTTCGCGCCGCCCGTCGCCGGGCGTGCGTGAACAGGACGAAAGGAAAAATCGGCACAAAGGAAACAAGCGAAGCGATGTCGGATAAGGTAGGGATTTTTCCGCTCAGGGAGTGCCATGAAAAAAAGCGAAAAACCCCGGCTTGGACGGCCGAAGGACGTACACGACACCGATGTCCGCTGCTTGCTGGCGGCGGAACTGCGGTTCGCCGGCGTGGGTTTCGACGGCGCCACCCTGAGAGACATCGCCAAGGACATCCAGGTCACCAGCGCGACCATCATTCACCACTTCGGCACCAAGGAACGTCTGTACGGGCGGGTGATGGAGCGTCTGAGGCACAGTCTGGACGAGTATCTGACCTATCCGGAAACGGTGTCGGTCGATTCGGTCATCGACATTTTCGCGCAGTTTCTGGACTGGACTTTCGCCAACCAGCACTACGCGCAGCTGATCCTGCGCGAACTGATGGAAAACCGTGGCCGGGTGCCGAAAGCGCGCCGCCTGTATCTGCACAGTTTCACCGACAGATACGTGCAGTACGTGCGGGCCGGCCAGGAATCGGGATTGTTCCGCGAGATGGATGGCGAATTGTTCGTTTTTTACACCTTCGGCGCCATCACGCATTTCAGCGCGGCGGTACCGACCGTCAGCCGCATGCTGAACAACGGCGAGGATGAAACCATCGCCCGCTTCAAGCGGACGCTGGAGGACATGGTGCGCAGTGCATTGACCCCGGTACGCAAGCCGGCGACGCGCAAGCGATCCGCCTAGATGCGCGCCGGATGCCGGTGGAGAGCGGCGCAGAAAGAGGAAGAGAGGGATGAGGGATTCGATCCTGGTCAACGGTAAGCAAGCGGACGGTGCATCCGGCCAGCGTGGCGTATATCCGCGGGAAATCTGTGTGAGTCGTTGCGCGCTTGAAAAGCATGTGCAGGAGCGGCCGGAGCAGATTTATGCGGTGTTCGAGGACGGCCAGCAATGGAGCTTCCGGGAAACCCTGCGGCAGGCGCGCGTGGTCGCCAGCGGCCTGAAGGCGGCCGGCGTGCGGCAGGGCGACCATGTCCTGCTGGCGCTGCCCAACGGCGCGTTGGCCCTGAAGACACTGATCGCGATCAATTACCTGGGCGCGGTATCGGTGCCGGTGAATCCGGCGCTGAAGGGTGGCTTGCTGGAGCATGTGATCCATGACAGCGGTGCGGCTGTCGCCATCGTCCACGAGAAACTGACCGGCGTTTTTGCCGCGTTCGAATCCAGCGTGCTGAAGGTGGTGTTTTCCTCCGGCGGCGTCTTTGCCGAGCCGGCGCCAAACGGCCGCCTGATCCTGCCGGTCGAGCGACTGCATGGCAGCGCCGACGACGATTTCACGCTGGAATCGCCGATCGAGCCCTGGCATACCCAGTGCATCATCTATACCTCCGGCACCACCGGCCGCTCCAAGGGCGTGCAGGCGTCCTACATGCATGCGTATTCGATGGCCAACATCGACAGCTGGACCTGCACGCGCGTGACCGACCGTCATCTGCTGCACATGCCGTTCTTCCATATCGGCGGGACGTTCCTGTCGATGATGTGCCTGTGCCAGGGCGGTTCGGTCGCGGTGGTCGAGTCGTTCAAGACCGACACGTTCTGGGACACGGTGCGCAGGATGGAAGTCACGGTGGTGTTCCTGCTCGGCGCGATGGCGACGTTCCTGCTGAAGGCGCCGGTGCAAAAGGACGAGAAGAACCATTGCCTGCGCATGGTATTCATCGTGCCGCTGGGGAAAAGCGGGCCGGAATTCGGCGAACGTTTCGGGGTCGAGGTCTACACCCTGTTCAACATGACGGAAACCAGCACGCCGCTGCTGTCCGGCCTGAATCCGCAAAAGCCGAATACCTGCGGCCGGGTGCGCGAGGGCGTCGAAGTCCGCTTGGTCGATGCCAATGATTGCGAAGTGGCGCCCGGCAACGTCGGAGAAATGATCGTCCGCAGCCAGCGCCCGTGGTCGATGAATCACGGCTATCTGAACAATCCGCAGGCCACCGCGGATGCCTGGCGCAACGGCTGGTTCCATACCGGTGATGCCTTTTATCAGGATGAAGACGGAGATTTTTTCTTCGTCGACCGGATGAAGGATGCGATCCGCCGCCGCGGCGAGAACATTTCTTCCTACGAGATCGAAATCGAGGTGCTGAGCCATCCGGCGGTGCGCGAAGTGGCGGCCGTCGGCGTGCCCAGCGAATACACCGAGGATGAGGTGCTGATCGTGGTGGCGCCGGTGCAGGATCACACGATCGATCCGGTCGATCTGATCGGGCACTTGCGCGCGCGCGTCGCCCATTTCATGGTGCCCCGCTATATCCGCATCCTTCCCGAGTTACCCAAGACACCGACCGCCAAAGTGCAAAAGCACCTGCTGCGGGCGGAAGGCGTCACTCCCGATACCTGGGATTGCCGACAGGCCGGCTTGACCTGGCAACGCGAGTCCTTTACTTGAAGAAAGAGAGAACAGCATGAAGAAGAAAATCCGCGTATACACCGACTACAAGAGTCCGTATGCATTTGTCGCCGACCAGGCCCTGTTCGACCTTGAAAAGTCCCACAACGTCGAAATCGAATGGCTGCCGTATACCCTGAGAATCGACGAATATCTGGGCACCGTGGAAGAGCGGACCGCCCACGATTGGCGCAAGGTCAAATATGCCTACATGGATGCCCGTCGTTCCGCCAACCGGCAGGGGCTGACGCTGAAGGGGCCGAAGCGCATCTATACCGCCTACTATTCCAGCGTCGGCATGCTGTTCGCGCAGCAGCACGGATTTTTCAAGGCGTACCACAAGAAGGTGTTCGAGATGTTCTGGTCGCACCAGCTCGACGTCGACAATCTGGCCGAAATGCGCGCGGTGATCGAGCAACTGGGCGGCTCGGCCGACGAGTACGAAGCCTATGCCCACGGACCCGGCAAGCAGGAGCACGACCGCATCATCCAGGAAGCGGAAGACAACGGCATCTTCGGCGTGCCGTTCATGGTGCTGGACAAGGAAATGTTCTTCGGCGGCGATCGCATCGGCCTGCTGAAGGAATATCTGGATGCCGATCCGGTTGCGTCGGGCAAGGCCGCGCAAGAGGCGCAGGCATGACCGTGGACGACTCCCTGACGATTTACGGTATCGCCGCGTGCCCGTACGCGCAGCGCACGCAGATTCTGCTGCACATGAAGCGGCTCCCGCTGGAATCGATAGAAATCGACCTGACCAAACCGCGCACGCCCGAGTTCCTGGCGCTGAATCCGGCCGGCAAGGTGCCGGTGCTGATTCATCGCGGGCGGGCGCTGAACGAATCGAGCGTGATCAACGAATATCTGGAAGAAGTGTTTCCCGCGCCGCCGGCGTTTCCCGCCGATCCGTACTGGAAGGCGCAGGCGCGCATCCTGATCGACTATTGCAACAGCCGTTTCACCACCAACCACTATCGGGTGCTGATGGAGCAGGACCCGGCGCGCCGGGAGAAAGTCGAGGCCACCTTCATCAAGGACTGGGAGTGGCTGGAAAGTTTCCTGCGGCGCATGGGCAGCAAGGAAGGATACGCTTTCGGCGAATTCGGAATGGCCGACCTTACCTATGCGCCGTTCTTCGAGCGGGCCGTGCTGAACGAATATTTCTGGGGTTTCGCCGCGCCGGCGCATCTGACCCGGGTGGCCAGCTGGCGTGAAGCGGTGGCGGCGCATCCATCGGTGCGCGCGACTTCGCTGTCGGCGGAGCACTACATCAAGCTCTACGCCGACTATTCGCTGGGGTATTCGAATGGCGCGGTGCCGGCCGGACGGGAACGCAGTTCCTTCGATTTTTCGGTGCCGCTGGACCAGCGGCCGATGCCGCCACGCCGGGTCGCGAGACTGTGAGTGTCGCTTGCTGGCGGCATGGGGTTTTCCATGTTTCCAGAAAATATGGGAAGTATAGGTTAAAAGTCGTTTCCACATGCTCGGCACAGGAGGCATGTAGTGGGAGTATCTGCGCTGCTACAATGACGGCCCGTCTTCCTGTCCGCTTTTTCCCGCATGTCTTCGTCCCCGCCGTCCGGCCTGAACGCGCCGCAAAGTGCGGCCGTTTCCTACATGGACGGCCCCTGTCTGGTGCTGGCCGGCGCCGGCTCCGGCAAGACCCGCGTGATCACGCAAAAGATCGCGCACCTGATCGAATCCTGCGGCTATGAAGCGCGCAACATCGCGGCGCTGACCTTCACCAACAAGGCCGCCGCGGAAATGCAGGAGCGCATCGCCAGACTGCTGCGCGAACCGAAGCAGGCCAGGCAGCTGACCATTTCGACCTTTCATTCGCTGGGCGTGCGCATCCTGCGTCAGGAAGCGGCGCAGCTCGGCCTGAAGGACCGTTTTTCCATCCTCGACGCCGACGACTGTTTCGCGCTGGTGCAGGATCTGGCCGCCACCACCGACAAGCAGCTGATCCGCCGCATCCAGGGCGCGATGTCGTTGTGGAAGAACGCCATGATCGAGCCGGACGCCGCGCTGAAGCAGGCGGCGGACGAGGACGAGGCGCAGGCGGCGCGCATCTACCGCAGCTATGTCGCCACGCTGTCGGCCTATCAGGCGGTGGATTTCGACGATCTGATCCGGCTGCCGGTGGAACTGTTCCGCGCCAATGAAGACGTGCGCGACAAATGGCAGCGCCGGCTGCGCTATCTGCTGGTGGACGAATACCAGGACACCAACACCTGCCAGTACGAACTGGTGAAACTGCTGGTCACCGGCATCGGCAAGAAACCGATGTTCACCGCAGTCGGCGATGACGACCAGGCGATCTACGCCTGGCGCGGCGCCACCATCGAAAACCTGAAGACCCTGCAGGTCGATTTTCCCGACCTGAAAGTGATCAAGCTGGAACAGAACTACCGTTCCACCACCCGCATCCTGCAGGCCGCCAACGCGGTGATCGGCAACAACCCGAAGCTGTTCGACAAGAAGCTGTGGTCCGAACACGGCCTGGGCGATCCGATCAAGGTGCTGACGATGGAGGACGACGAGCGCGAGGCCGAGCAGGTGGCGATCCTGCTGTCGGCGCACCGCTTCGAGCGGCGCGCGAAATTTTCCGACTACGCGATCCTGTACCGCGGCAACCATCAGGCGCGCGTGATCGAACAGGCGCTGCGGCGCGAACGCATCCCGTACACCATGTCCGGCGGCCAGAGTTTCTTCGACCGCGCCGAGATCAAGGACATCATCAGCTACCTGCGCCTGATCGCCAACGAGGACGACGATCCCGCCTTCATCCGCGCCGTCACCACGCCCAAGCGCGGCGTCGGCCAGGCGACGCTGGAGGCGCTCGGCGCCTTTGCCGGCCAGTGGCAATGCTCGCTGTTCGAGGCGGTCTACAAGGGCGGCGTTGAGGCGATCCTGGCCGAGCGCCAGCTGGCGCCGCTGCGCCAGTTCTGCGATTTCATCAACCGGCTGGAAGCGCACGCGCACCGCGAAGGCCACGCCGCCGAACTGCTCGACGAGATGATGAAGGAAATCGAGTACGAGGCTTACCTGTATAACACCTTCGACGACCGCGCCGCGCAGAACAAGTGGCAGAACGTACTCGACTTCACCGTCTGGCTGAAGGAAAAGGGCAGCGGCGGCAAGGACGGCGCCGACGCTGAAAAAAGCCTGCTCGACCTGACCCAGATGGTGGCGCTGATGACGATGCTCGAAGGCCGCGACGAGGAGCCGGACGCGGTGCGCATGTCGACGCTGCATGCCTCGAAGGGGCTGGAATTTCCGCACGTATTCCTGGTCGGCGTCGAGGAAGGCATCCTGCCGCACAAGGGCGACCCGGACGCGCCGGCCGACAGCATGGCCGCGCGCATCGAGGAAGAACGGCGCCTGATGTACGTCGGCATCACGCGCGCGCAGCGCAGCCTGCATGTGTCGTGGTGCAAGAAGCGCAAGCGCGCGCGCGAATCGATCCACTGCGATCCGTCGCGCTTCATCAAGGAAATGCAGCTCGATCAGGGCGACGCGGTGCCGGCCGAGGACGAGGTGCAAACACCGCAGGCCCGGCTGGCCAATCTGAAGGCGCTGCTGGCCAAGCCGAAGGCCGCCTGAGCGCAGTCCGCTTCAGCTCGGCGGCCGTTCCGCCACGATCTCCCGCTCATAGGCCGGTCGCCAGTCTTCCCGGTAGAATCGGCCGGGCCGTGTCGATTCTTGTCCGGGAAGTCCATGAAAATCATCGTTTTTGGCGCCGGTGCGATCGGCGCCTATGTTGGCGGCGCATTGTTTGCCACGGGAGCCGACGTGCTGCTGATCGGCCGCGCGCGCATGGGCGAACGCATTGCGCGCCACGGCCTGCAACTGACCGATTTGCGCGGCCGCGAACTGCGCGTGGCGGCCGGTGCTGTCCCGTACAGCCAGGACCCGGCGGCGCTGGCGCAGGCCGGCCTGATCCTGCTGACCGTCAAGAGCGCCGATACGGCCGCCGCCGCCGATCTCATCGCCGCCCACGCGCCGGCCGCTGCGCCGGTGCTGTCGTTGCAGAACGGCGTCGGCAACCTCGATCTGCTGCGTGCCCGTCTGCCCGACCACGTCATCATCGGCGGCATGGTGCCGTTCAACGTCGCCCAGATGGAAGGCGGGCGGCTGCATCGCGGCACCGACGGCGAGTTGATGGTCGAGACGGCCCCCGCATTGGCGCCGTGGCGCGCGGCATTCGGCGCGGCCGGACTGCCGCTGATCGAACGCGCCGATTTCACCGAAGTGCAGTGGGGCAAGCTGCTGCTGAACCTGAACAACCCGGTCAATGCGCTGTCGGACCTGCCGCTGAAGACCGAACTGTCGCAGCGCGCCTACCGTCGCTGCCTGGCACTGCTGATCGACGAGGCACTCGCGGTGCTGGGCGCTGCCGGTATCGCACCGGCCCGGATCGGCAAGGTCGGGCCGCGCCTGCTGCCGTCATTGCTGCGCCTGCCGGATGCGTTGTTCACGTGGCTGGCGGCATCGATGCTGAAGGTCGACCCGGAAGCGCGCTCGTCGATGTGGGATGACCTGCAGGCCGGGCGCCGTACCGAAATCGACTATCTGAATGGTGCGGTGGTCGCGCTGGCACGGACGCTGGGGCGCGATGCGCCGGCCAATCGCCGCATCGTCGAACTGGTTCATGCCGCCGAAGCGGGCGCCGGGCGTCTGGACGGCGCCGCGCTATACCAGCTACTGCGCGCGCCGACCGGCGGTTGATGGCGGTCTTGCCAAAAGTGTCAGAATGTTCGCGGGTGATTGCATTGCGCGCCCGATTCGGCGAAAATAACGCCGTTGTACGCCTGCTGGGGAATCGCCAAGTTGGTCAAGGCACCGGATTCTGAATCCGGCATTCGAAGGTTCGAATCCTTCTTCCCCTGCCACCTCTCCCATTCCGCCGTTTTTTTCTGCTCTTCTCTCCCGCGTTTTTCTGTCCTCATCTGCATCGCTTGATGCCGGATGCGCTTTTTCGTTCCTGCGGAATCAGCCGGCGCACGTCTCTTCATGCTCGGGGAAGGTCATCCGACCAATCGTGCGCTCCTCCCACGTGAAGCCGCAGCGGCTGTAAGCCGCCCAACATTCAGCCAGGTAAGCAAGGCGACCCACGCCTTGTTTCGTCCATCGAAATCGCAGGTCTTGCTGCTGGCATACCCACGCAGTCACACCATAATCGAGCCTGACCGCACCATCGCCACAAAGAAGCATGTCCGCATCGGCGCAAATAGAGCGCGATTGGTGTTGAGCAATGCGCTTCCATCTCGGCTCGTCGTAAAAAGCTTGGATTCGACGGCCAGATTGAATGACATCTTCGATCCGCCACGGAAGCGCACTTTTGGTCTTGTATATGTGCTCAATCGTAGCGCACTGCTTTTTCAAGGCAGCCGCGACATCGGGCTTGCCTGCTTGTTCGTATTTCTGGCGAACGGCATCAGACGCCATCCACAGGAACAACAAGGCGGCCCTATCGCCCGACTTCATGATGTGGGCAGACAGCTCGCTGGGGGTGGAAGTGGCCCCGTCCTGAAGTTTCCGAATCAACCGGCACAGGCTGTCGTGGACTTTCCCGGCCTTCCTCCGCTCTGCTTCAACCTCGGGTTCTCGCATTTCCAATCCATGATCTTGACTACTGGATATTGTCGTCATCCTGTTGGAATTATGTACAGTCACCCGGACATTCGGCGGGCGTTTAACGGCTTCCACATGATGGGGCTGGACATCAAGTACGGCCTCGGCGCTGTGCATGGAGACGTCCAGGCAAGCCGGGAGCTGGTAATCACGAACTGGAATGCGGCCGAGTCGGGCGACCTTTTCTAGCCGAGGTGGCCGGGTTGCCGGACGTTGCCGGTGCAAAAACCCGCGCAAATCGGTGCAAAAGCGTTCGCGCCGTTACCACCGCATTGCGATATTCCAGAAACGAAAAAACCCGGGCTTGCGCCCGGGTTCCTGAATTCGCTGGTGGGCTGTGAGTGGCTCGAACACTCGACCTACGGATTAAGAGTCCGCTGCTCTACCAACTGAGCTAACAGCCCAACGAAGCGGCATTATATATTGATTTCGGTCGCGCCGGAAACTGGCAACGGCGATTTTTGCCAAAATCGCCGCCGCGCCAGGTATTCAGCGCTGTTCGCGCAGCCGGATCAGGCCTTCCTGCGCCATCGTCGCCACCAGATCGCCCCGGCGGTTGTAGACGTGGGCGAGGCACAGTGCGCGGCCGCCGGAGGCGTTCGGGCTGTCCATCGACAATAGCAGCCAGTCGTCGAGGCGGAACGGCCGGTGAAACCAGATGGTGTGATCGAGGCTGGCGATCTGCAGGCGCGGATCGCCCAGCCGCACCGAATGGGGCTGCAGCGAAGTCCACAGAAAACCGTAATCGGATATATACGCGAACAGCGTTTCGTGCGTCAGGCGCTCGTCGGGCAGCGCCATCGGCGCCCGCGCCCACAATTTCTTGCTGCGGCTGCCGCCCTGGCTGCCGTACAGGCTGCCAGGCGGATCGGTGCGGAAATCCACCGGTACCGGCATGAACGGCCGCTTGCCGCTGCTATGCTGCTGCCAGGTGGCGACGCTGGACGGCAGCGTTTCCGGGTCGGCCGCCGCCGGCGCCTGATTCTGGTGGGTCAGCCCTTCTTCTTCCTGCTGGAACGAGGCCGACATCACGAAGATGCGCCGCCCCTCCTGGGTGGCGACCACGCGCCGGGTGGAAAACGAGCCGCCGTCGCGCACCCGTTCGACTTCGTAATCGATCGGCAGCCGGTGGTTGCCGGGCAGGATGAACAGCGAGTGCAGCGAATGCACCGGCCGTCCGGCCACCGTCTGCGCCGCCGCATGCAGCGATTGTCCGAGCACCTGACCGCCGAACACGTTGGGGCTGCCCATGAAGTGGCTGTTGCCGCGAAAGCGGTCGGCGTCCAGCCGCTCCAGCTGCAGCAGCGCGAGGATGTCGTCGGTATTGAAAAGCGTCTTGTCCAGCATCGGTGTGGCCTGTGTCGAAAAAGGGGAGGCGGCAAGGCGGGCGCGGAAGCCGTGTCCCGCTACAGTCCACGATTGTCCATCAATTCGGGCTGGCGTAGCTGTTGCGCGTGTCGACCGTACGCAAAAAGGCCGGAACCGCCGTACTGTCGATTCCGGCCGTTGCGCGAGAGCCGGGGCTACTCGGAAATGGTCTGCGTCTTGTAATCCGGATCGGAGGTGATCGCCGATTCGGTGAACGGATAGCTGATCCAGTCCAGCTTGCTGAAGCGCTGGGTCTGGTCGGCATAGTACGGCGACTTCGGATCGGTCGATTGCGAGTAGGTCAGGAAACCCTGCGCCTGCGGCGTGTCGCCTTCGAACGAGACGGTCATCACGATCGACGAACCGTAGAACGCGTTCATCTGGCCATTGCCGACCGGTACGCTTTGCATCGCGTTGTAGATTTCATTGCCACCGCCGCCGGAAATCGGGATGCGCAAGTCACCCCGTACCGCAACCTGGATGTCACCCCACGGCTTGGCGAAATCGATACCAGCTGCGGTCAGGCTGGAGGCTGCGCTGTAGAGCGCGGCGCGGGCGGCATTGACGACGGCCGGATCGGTCACGCGCAAGCCGCGCGGGGTGTTGACCGGATCGGCGGCACTGAACGGCACGGTCCAGTAATTCAGCGGCGCGCCCGAGTCCATCGCCTGACGCCAGGCCAGGAACAGCGGCCAGCCGGTGCTGTCGATGTTGGCAGTGCCGTCCCAGTTTTTCACCACCTGGCAGGCGCTGGCCAGTTCGACCGGGGCGCTGTCGCAGACCGTCTTCAGGTCGTCCAGCAGCACGGTCGAATACATCGAGCGGTTGGAAAAGGCTACCTTCTGCAGCGATGCCATGTCGAACCGGGTTCCGGCCAGGCCGTCGCTGCCGGCCAGCCGTTGCGCGATCTGTGTCAGGCCGATGCGGGTGCGGCCGCTCAGTTCGGTCGAATCGGCGCTGACGATCGACGGATAGCCGGTCAGCGGCGCCGCCGGATTGGTCATCCAGGCGCTATCGTTGCTGTTCTGCACGTAGTCGTTGCGCGACAGCGTTGGCAGTTCGCTGGCCGGGAAGATACCCTTCTGCGGCGTCGACGGATCGTTATCCCATTGGCAGGCGGCGGTTGTGCCGGCCAGCACGTAGATGCCCTGGGCGATCAGCGGCTGGAACGGTGGCGCGATGCAGAGCGCTTCCTTGGCGCTGGTCACAGCCGGTACCGGCGTCACATCGCCGTAGTAGGTGCTGCCGGCCTTGTCGACCGCGATCGCATGTACCCACGGGATGCCGAGAATCGATTCGACCGAATCCTTGAATTCGGCCAGCGATTTCGCCTTGTCCATCGCCCACCACTGCTGGAACATGCGGTCGTTGTCGACGTTGGCGTCGGCCAGTGCGTAGACGACGTCGTTGGTCCAGTCGAACGTGCCAGGCATCGTCATCACCGGCCCGAAGTCGCTGAAGTAATAGGTACGCTTGAGCGGCGTGCTGCCGCCCTTGCCGTCGGCGACGTCGACCGTCAGTTCCTTTTTGGTCATCGCCCGCGATTGACCGTCGACGATGTATTTGGTCGGATCGGCCGGATCGAGCTGCAGATAGAACAGCGTGAAATGGGTCGAAGTATTGACCGTGTGGGTCCACGCGACGTTCTGGTTGAAGCCGATGTTGATGCCCGGGAAGCCATACAGCGAGGCGCCCATCACGTCGACCTTGCCGGGAATCGTCAGGTGCATCTGGTAGAAGCGGAAGGCGGTGGTCCAGGGGAAATGCGGATTGGCCAGCAGCAGGCCCTTGCCGGAGGTGGTGGCTTCCTTGCCGAGCGCCACGCCGTTGCTGCCCATCTTGGTACGGAAGCGATCCCAGAAACCGTCCGGGGCCGGGGTATAGCCGCTGATTTGCGCCGGTGCGGCGCTCTTGCGCTTGCCGGGTGCGGCGACCGGCGGCTGCGCCGCGTACAGTGCATCCATGAAATTCGCACCCGAAGCGGTGACCGCGAAGCGCCGCTGCATCCGCATCAGGTCGAGGGCGGTCAGCGGCCGCACCCATGGCTGGTTCTTGCAGGCGTCGGCCAGGCCGGCGACGCCGGTGTCCTTCAGATAGCGGTTGATGCCCGCCACATAGCCTTCGCTCAGGTCCTTGATCTCGGTCGGCTGGCGGTCCCAGGTCGCCTGCACCGCGTCCGGATCGTTCAGATACTTGTGATAGAAGTCGCTGCTCAGGTTGAGCTGCATGTCGCCGCCACCGCTGCTGTCATAGGTGGCGGCTGGGCCGAAGTATTTCGACCGCTCACCATTGACGGTCACGACCATGTCGGCCAGCACGCAGAAATTGTCCTGCGCGAACGCATAGCCGATGCCGTAGCCCAGCCCCTTTTCATTGTCGGCCTTGATGTGCGGCACGCCGAACGAGGTACGCCTTACCTCGGCCTTGTAGGCCGCTTGCGGTGGCGGCGGGCCGGAATCGTCGGAGCCGCCGCAGGCGGCCAGCAGTACGGTCGCGCCGCAGGTGGCCAGCAGGGCGCGGATCGGAATCATGGGTTTCATGCAGTCTCCTTTCGTTTGTGTTGCCGTCAGCCGGTTTGCGGGAGTGTGCCGGCCGCTTGAACGCTTTTATGTGGCCGCGTGGGCCGCTTGATCGATGCCGCTACGGTCAGGGATGATCGGGGTCTCCGGTGACGGGCCTGCCGGTGTCGGGGCGGGCGTCGGTATTTGTTTTGATCGGGTTTTCCGCACGTCAGGATATACGAATTCCGGCGCACGCTCTTGCTTCAACGCAAGATTCTGCATTTTCCTGAAAGGTGGCGGGTTTCCCAAGCTGCTAACATTGCCCGACATCACTATTGCGGCTGCCACCCCGGTAACATGTCCTTCCCGTCCCGAAAAAAAAACCCTTTCCCGCGTATTTCCCCGCTGCTGACGCGCCACCCCACCGGCATCGTAATCGGCTGCGCGCTGTTTGCGCTGCTGATGCTGGCCCTGGTGGCGGCCATGCTGATACAGGAGCGGCGCGACGCGGTGGCGCGCGCGGCCGGCAATGCGGAAAACCTCGCGGTAGTGGTCGAGCGCGATCTGAGCCATACCTTCGCGCTGTTCGATCTGTCGCTGGCGGAACTGGCCGAGGGTATCGGCGATCCCGGCGTGATGGCGCTGCCGCCACGGTATCGGCAACGGCTGCTGTTCGATCGTTCGATGGTGGCCGGCCCGCACATGGGATCGCTGTTGTACGTCGATGCCAGCGGCGCGATTGCGGTCGATTCCGCCAGCGCGGTGCCGCGCGCCGGCAATTTCACCGATCGTTCATGGTTTTTCGTGCATCGCGACAGCCCTGATGTCGGGCTGTACATCAGTCCGCCGTACCAGTCGCGGCTGCGCGGCGGCGACTGGAGCATTGCCTTCAGCCGGCGCGTCAATCATGCCGACGGCTCGTTTGCCGGCGTTGTCATGGGGGCGATGCGGATCGAATATTTCCGGGAACTGCTGAGCGGCCTGAACATGGGCGAACACGGTGCCATCACGCTGTTTCATGTCGATGGCTCGGTACTGATGCGCAATCCCGAGCGGCCCGGCATGATCGGGCGCAGCCTGAAGGAGACGGCCAACTTCCGCCGTTTCATCGGCCAGCCGGACAAATGGTTCTTCGGCACGGCATCGCTCGACGCCGAGCAGCGCCTGTACGTTTATCGCAAGTTCGAATCGATACCGCTGGTGATCAGCGTGGGGCCGGCGGCACGCGACATTTACGCCGCGTGGTATCGCCGCGCCGCGATCGTCGGCGGCTTCGCCGTGCTGCTGGCGCTGCTGTTGCTGGGCGCCGCCTGGGTGATGGCGGCGGAATTCCGCTACCGGCTGCAGATCGAGACCAACCTGCAACTGCTGTCGCGTACCGACGGCCTGACCGGCCTGTCGAACCGCCGCACACTGGACGAGGCGCTGGAGCGTGAATGCCGCCGTACCAGGCGCACCGGGGCGCCGCTGGCGCTGTTGTTCATCGATGTTGATTATTTCAAGAAATTCAACGATTACTATGGCCATCAGGCCGGCGACGACACACTGGCCGCGGTGGCGCAGACGGTCGGTACGGCGGTGCGGCGGCCGGGCGACATCGCCGCCCGCTACGGTGGCGAGGAATTCGTCGTGATCCTGCCGGACACCGACCTGGACGGTGCGCTGGCGGTGGCGGACGTGATCCATCAGGGGATGCGGGGGCGGGCGATTCCGCATCAACCCAGCGAACTGGGCGTTGTCAGCGTCAGCATCGGCATCGCCTGTCATCCGGGCGGCGACGGACTGGATGCCGCCACGCTGCTGAAGGCCGCGGACGAGGCGCTGTACGCCGCCAAAGCCGGGGGGCGCAACCGCACGGCGCTGGCGCCGGTCGCCAAGCTTGACGCGGCCGATCCGGTCGATGGCGCTCTGGCCTAGAAAGCGCCTGGTGCCGGCGTGCAGCGTGGTCCGGCAAACCGTTTTGCCTTGACGCAGGGCGGTTTTATAGCCTTTCTTGTCGCTGAAAAAAAACTGCGAGTTCAGCAGGTTGAAAATTGACCGGTGGCAATATTTCACCTAGAATCAAAACGGAAGCACGTACTGCATAGCAGTATTGCAACACGCGGTGTGCGTGCCAGCCACCGACAAACCCAACAATGGAGACATACATTCATGCTCAAGTTCAACTTGGCGGGAGTGGCGCGTGCGTCGCTGCGTCCCCTGCCTGTGATCCTGGCTGCCGCCGTACTTTCGGCGTGCGGCAGTTCCAGCGATCCCCAACTGGCTCAGCCGACCATCTCGGTACTGTCGTCGCAGCCGCAATTCGTCAGCGGCGGCGATGCGCTGATCCAGGTCGCAGTGCCGGAAGGCAGCAGCGCCTCTGACGTGACGGTCACGCTGAACGGTACCGCCGTGACCAGCCAACTGACCCCCAGCGCCGACCAACGCTCGTTGCGCGGCGTCGTCAAGGGCATGGTGAACGGTGCCAATACGCTGGTGGCCAAGGCCAGCGCCAAGGGGCATTCCCCGGCCGAAGCCAAGCTTGACCTGACCAACTACCCGCAAACCGGGCCGATGCTGGCCGGCCCCTTGTTGACGCCGTATGAATGCCGGACCGTGGAATCGAACATGGGCCAGCCGCTGGATGCCGACTGTTCGGCGACGCGGCGCTATGACTACTATTACCGCGCGTCGAACGCCAGCTTCAAGCCGTTGGCCGACCCGCTGTCGCGCCCGGCCGATCTGGTGACCACCACCACCATCGACGGCAAGACCGTGCCGTACATCGTGCGCGTCGATTCCGGCACGGTCGGACGGACGATCTACCGCATCGCGGTGCTGGATGAGCCGACCGCCGACAGCGTCGACCCTGCCAAGTACAAGCCCAGCACCGGCTGGAACAACCGGCTGGTGGTCAGCTTCGGCGGCGGTGCCGGCACCCAGTACAACCAGGGTGTCAACCAGGCCACCGATGCCTTGAGCGACATGCACCTGTCGCGCGGCTTCGCCTACATGATCTCGACCGAACTGGTGAACGGCCAGCGTGGCAACGCGGTCCTGCAAGGCGAGACCCTGATGATGCTGAAGGAGCTGTTCATCGAAACCTACGGCGTGCCGAAATGGACCGTGGGCACCGGCGGTTCCGGCGGCGCGATCCAGCAGCTGACCATCACCCAGATGTATCCGGGCCTGCTGGACGGTCTGCAGCCTTCGGCCTCGTTCCCGGACGGCAGCCTGCACGTGGCGGATTGCCGCTTGCTGGAAAACGTCTACAAGGCCGATACCGCTACCTGGACCGACGCCAAGCGCGCCGCCATCGACGGTTTCACCAAGGGTACCTGCCGTCTGTGGGATCTGACTTTCGTCAACGTCATCGTCGCCACCTATGCGCCTGGTTGCGCGCTGAAAGACGTCAGCAAGGTCTACGATCCGGTCAATAATCCGACCGGCGCGCGCTGCACCACCGCCGACATGCGCGCCAACATCTACGGCCGCGATCCGGTCACCAATTTCGCTCGTGATCCGCTGGACAACGTCGGCGTGCAGTATGGGCTGGACGCGGTCAACAAGGGCTTGATCACGGCGGAAGAGTTCGTCACCCTGAACGAGAAGGTTGGCGGCTACGACAAGGATGGCAACCCGGTGCCGGCACGTAGCGTTGGCGATACGCAGGCGCTGACCCGCAGCTATGAAAGCGGACTGCTCAATGCCGGCGGCGGTGGCCTGGCGCAGGTGCCGATCCTGCAATCGCGTTCCTATACCGACAGTTTTGGCGACATCCACTCGCACGAGCGTGACCTGGTGATCCGCGCGCGCCTGCAGAAGGCCAACGGCCGCACTGACAACCAGGTGATCTGGGTTGGCCCGCCAGCCGGTTACTCGCTGGCCGAGATGTCGCTCGACGTCATGACCGAGTGGCTGGACAAGATGGCCGCCGATCCGGCGCCGCTGTCGATCGACAAGGTGGTCGCCAACAAGCCGGCGGCGGCAGTCGACGCCTGCTTCGACGCCGGCGGCAACAAGTACGCCGAGTCGCCGGGCTACGACGCCAAGGGCACCTGCGCCGCGCTGTATCCGGTGCATGGCGAACCGCGCCAGATGGCCGGCGCTCCGCTGACCAACGACGTGCTGAAGTGCCAGCTGAAGCCGATCGCCGATGCCGACTACAACGTCACCTTCACGCCGGAACAGAAGGCGCGCCTGCAGGCGGTGTTCCCGGACGGCGTGTGCGACTGGAGCAAGCCGGGTGTCGGTCAGGTGCCGCTGAAGGGTACGTACCAGCGCTACTAGCCGGAGAATGTGTTTCGCGCCGTTCGTTCGGCGCGGAACCGAATCTCCGTCCTGCTTCGAACGGCTGCCTTGCGCAGCCGTTTTTTTGCCTGGCTCCGTTGACGGCGAATGGCGGCGTCCTGTTGTTGCCGCTATGCTGGTGTGCCAGTGCCTGCCGCAGGAGGCCGGGAAATAATGCATTGGCCATCCCGGCTTGCATCGATGGTCGCTGGTGATAATATACTCTGTATAGTATTATTTCCATCCCCAGTACTGATCAAGCTCAGGAGGTTATTTTGTACGATGCTCCCCTCAAGATCGTCGAAGGCACGGCCCTTTCCGGCGACCAGAAAAAGGATTTGCTGAACCGCCTGGCGCGCGTCGAAGGGCAGTTGCGCGGCGTGCAGAAACTGGTGGCGCAGGCCGCCGCGCCGGCGGATTGCGACGGTGTGGCGCAGCAGCTGGCGGCGGCACGCAAGGCGCTCGACCGTGCTTTCGTGACGCTGCTGACCGGTGCGATGGTGACCCAGACCGGCAGCGCCGCCAGCCCGGAAGAAGCCGCCAACCGCGCGCGCCATCTGGCCGACATGCTGGCCAAGTTCGCCTGAGCGGCGCACGGCCTCCTGGTTTCACGGATAACGGCGCCAGCCGCCGTTATCACATACTCCCCAAGGTGCCAGCCTGGGGTGGGCATCAGGCGGTCGTTTAGATCGCATACTCCCCTGTTTTTCATTCCGGATTCCCGCAGCGGATTCACGCCGCGTGCTGATCCGGCGCAAACCGTATTGTCCGCGCCGCAACCGGCGGCGGCGCGCGCCGTCTAACCGGCTTTCCCCGACAGGAGCCGCCATGCCGCGATCGCCGTATTGTCCCCGGCTGAACTGGTCGATGATCGCGTTGCTGACCTTGCTGGCCGGATGCGGCGGCGGCGAGCCGGCGCCAGCGGAATCGCCGCCGCCGGCACAGCCCGCCGATCCCGGTGCGCCGACCGCTACCGGCGATACCGCCACCGACACTTTCAACTGGTTCAACTTCCGTCGCCAGCAGGCTGGTTTGCCGGCGCTGGCGCGCAACCGCCAGCTGGACGCCGCCGCCCAGGGCCATTCGAATTACCAGAGCCTGAACCAGACCATCACGCATCAGCAGAGCAGCGGCAATCCCGGTTTCACCGGCGCCAGCGTCGGCGAGCGTCTGGCGGCGGCCGGCTATGCGTTCACGCAAACGCCGTCAGCGTATGGCGAAGTGCTGGTGGCGACCGGCAATCCGCTCGGCTCGACTGCGGCAGAAGCCTTGCTGGTGGCGATCTACCACCGTTTCATCGTGCTGGAGCCGCGCTTTCGCGAGATCGGCGTCGGCGCTGCCGGCGTGCCGGACGGCTATACTTACGTCAGCGCCGAGCTGACTGCCAACGGTTACGGGCCGGCGCTTGGTGCCGGCAACGTTGCGCTCTACCCGGCTGCCGGCCAGCAGAACGTACCGCTGGTGTTTTACAGCGACAACGAAACGCCCGACCCGGTGCCGGATCGCAACGCGGTCGGCTATCCGGTCAGCGTCCATGCCGGGCTCGGCAGCGTGCTGACGGTCGACAGTTTCACGATCCGGCCGCGCGGCGGCGCGATACTGCCGGCACGGCTGCTGAGCGCGGTGCTGGACCCTGACACGCCGGCCACCGCCGCCGCCATCGTGCCGCTCGAAGTGCTGGCGGCCGGCACCACCTACGACGTGCAATTCACCGGCAGCGCCGGCGGTCAGCCGCTCAGCCGGGCGTGGTCGTTCACCACCCGGTGAACGGGTGTCAGCGCCCAGTTCCGGCCGCCGCCACGGATACCAGGCCGCCACAGTGAGTCACGGCCGGTACGGCAGCGCCTTCAGCCGGCGTCTGCCAGCGCGCATGCCGAAACCGTCGGGGTGGCGAGCGGCGAACGTGGGCCGACCGTTACCGCCGCATCCGGTGCCGCGATTCGAGCGCAAGTGGCGGAGTGCGGACACGGTTGGGCGCGACTACACTGGGCGTCATGGAATCCCGCAAGGAGCGCAGCATGAAACCGTCCGTCAACCGCGCCGCGCGCGCTGCCGCCACCGTCGCCGATCCGCGCTGGGCCGCCGTACTCGCGCATGACGCCAGCGCCGACGGCAGCTTCTATTATTCAGTCGCCAGCACTGGCGTCTATTGCCGGCCCTCGTGCGCGTCGCGGCCGGCGCGGCCGGAAAACGTCCGTTTCCATACCTGTCGCGAAGACGCCGAACAGGCCGGCTTTCGCCCCTGCAAGCGCTGCCGGCCGGAACTGCCGCCGCGTGCCGAGCGCGATGCGGAAATGGTGGCCGCCGCCTGCCGCCGCATCGAGCAGGACGATGCCGCGCCGAGCCTGGCGCAACTGGCCGCCGATGCCGGCCTCAGCCCGTACCACTTCCACCGCCTGTTCAGGATTGCCACCGGCGTGACGCCGCGCCAGTACGCCGCAGCGCGGCGCGCGGCCCGGCTGCGCCAGCAGTTGACGGACGGCGCCAGCATCACGGCGGCGATCTTCGAGGCGGGCTACCACGCCAGCAGCCGCTTTTATGAGCAGGCCGACGCCGTGCTCGGCATGACCGCCAGCCGCTACCGCGCCGGCGGTGCTGCCGCCGAAATCCGCTTTGCACTCGGCCAGTGCCGGCTCGGTGCGATTCTGGTGGCGCAAAGCGCACGCGGTATCTGCGCGATCACGCTCGGCGATGACCCGGAAACACTGCTGCGGGAATTGCAGGACCGTTTTCCGCAGGCCGAACTGATCGGCGGCGATGCCGGTTTCGAGCAGACCGTGGCGCGCGTGGTCGGCTTCATCGAAGCGGCTGGCGCCGGTCCGGCGCTGGAGTTGCCGCTGGATGTGCGCGGCACCGCGTTCCAGCAGCGCGTATGGCAGGCGCTGCGCGATATTCCGCCAGGCCAGACCGCCAGCTATGCCGAGATCGCCCAGCGCATCGGCGCGCCGCGGGCGGTGCGCGCGGTGGCCGGCGCCTGCGCCGCCAACCTGCTGGCGGTGGCGATTCCATGCCATCGGGTGGTGCGCAGCGACGGCGGCCTGTCCGGTTACCGTTGGGGTGTCGAGCGCAAGCGCGCGCTGCTGGACGCGGAAGCGCGTGCGCGGGCCGAGCCGTCAGCCGCCTGATTCCGGGACGGCAATGACCCTGGACCTGTTCGCCGATCAGGAGACGTCTGTCGCGCTGGCGGAAGGCGCCGTGCTGCTGCGCGGTTATGCCATGCCGATCGAGGAAGTGGTATGGCAGGCGCTGCAGCAAGTCATCGCCGCCGCGCCGTGGCGCCACATGCAAACACCGGGCGGACGGCCGATGTCGGTGGCGATGAGCAATTGCGGCGCGCTTGGCTGGATCAGCGATCAGCGCGGCTACCGCTACGAGGCGCTCGATCCGCTCAGCGGCCGGCCGTGGCCGGCGCTGCCGCCGGCTTTTGCGGCGCTGGCGCGTACCGCCGCGGCCGCCGCCGGGTATCCTGGTTTCGAGCCGGACGCCTGCCTGATCAACCGCTATTCACCGGGGGCGCGCATGTCGCTGCACCAGGACAGGAACGAAGGCGATTTCGGCGCGCCTATCGTTTCAGTCTCGCTCGGCCTGCCGGCGACATTCCTGTTCGGCGGCCTGCAGCGCGCCGGGCGGTCATTGCGCGTGCCGCTGCGGCATGGCGACGTCGCGGTCTGGGGTGGTCCGGCGCGGCTGCGCTACCACGGCGTACTGCCGGTCGGCGCCGGCCACCATCCGCTGACCGGGGCGTGCCGAATCAATCTGACCTTGCGGCGGGCTGGGGCCGGAATTAGATAACGGAGTCGCCTGGCCGCAATACCTTGTTCGGCTGCTTGTGGATGACGTCGCCGAGTTTCATGTAGACCGGACCGCCAAGGCGGCCGATCGGGCGTAGCCGTTCGCTGTCGATTTTGCCGTCCACACACAACCCGTCGCGGAAGTGAAACAGCTTGATTTCGCCGACGAAAAATTCCGAACCCGAGCGGCCGAAATTCAGGGCCTGATCAAGTACGCATTCCATGGCGATGGGTGCCGCCGCCAGACGCGGCACGCGCACCCGTTCTCCGGGTAGCAGTTCCAGGTTCAACAGGGCGGCTTCACTGTCTTCCGGCAGATATTCGTCGGCCGACGCATGCAGGGCGTCGAGCAGCGGGTCGTCGGCGATGTGGACGACGAATTCCGAAGCGAGACGAATGTTGCGAGCCGTGTCCTTGCGGTCGCCGCGCCGGGGTCCGACCGAAAAACCGAGCATCGGCGGCATGCTCGACAGGAAGGTGAAGCAGCTGAAAGGCGCGAGATTGACGACTTGCGTTTCGGAGACGGTAGTCACCCATGCGATCGGCCGGGGAACGACCGAACCGGTCAACAGTTTGTAAATATCTAGTACACCCAGTTCTTCCGGGAAAATTTTCACGGTAAGCGGTTCCTGAAAAATGAAAGAACGGCGGAATAGACACCAGTAGCCGTCTATCGAGGTTGATTTACTTCCCGATGCAGAACCGCGAAAAAATCGCCCCCAGCAAATCATCCGGCGTGAACTCGCCGGTGATGCTGGCCAGCCGGTCCTGGGCCAGCCGCAGTTCTTCGGCGAACAGGTCGAGTGCCTGATCGTTGATGTGGCGTTCGGCGCTTGCCAGTTCGGCCGCGTGTTCGAGGTGCGAGCGCGCCGCCTTGAGCGCGGCGATGTGCCGTTCGCGCGCCAGGTAGAGCGATTCCCCGGTCTGCTGCCAGCCGGCGATGCGCAGCAGTTCGGCGCGCAACAGATCGATGCCGCGCCGTTCGGTCGCCGACAGGTAGACGTGGGTGGCGTCCGGCATGCGGTCGGCGGCCGGCTTGTGGCCAGACAGGTCGATCTTGTTCCATACGCGCAGCACTGGTACCTCGGCCGGGAAGCGTTCGGCGATCTGTTCGTCGGCGCGGGTCGGACCGCGCGCGGCGTCCAGCATGTGCAGGATGACATCGGCCTTTGCCACCTCGCCCCAGGCGCGCTCGATGCCGATCCGCTCGACCTGATCGTCATCGATATCGGGAGCGGTGTCGCCACCATTCAGTTCGCGGATGCCGGCGGTATCGATGATGCATAACGGCAGGCCGTCGATCTGGATCGTTTCGATCACCTTGTCGCGGGTGGTGCCGGCGATCGGCGTGACGATCGCCACATCGGCGCCGGCCAGCGCGTTCAGCAGCGAGGATTTGCCGACGTTCGGCTGTCCGGTCAGCACCACATTCAGGCCGTCGCGCAGCAGCGCGCCCTGGGCTGCTTGCGCGAACACCTGATCGAGCGCGGTGCGGATCGTCTGCAACTGGCCGCGCGCATCGGACTTTTCCAGGAAATCGATTTCTTCTTCCGGGAAATCGAGCGTCGCTTCGACCAACATGCGCAGCGCGATCAGCTTTTCCACCAGCTCATGCACGGTTCTGGAAAAGGCGCCGGACAGCGAGCGCCAGGCCGAGCGCACCGCTGCTTCGGTCGAGGCTTCGATCAGATCGGCGACGCTTTCCGCCTGCGCCAGATCGAGTTTGTCGTTCAAAAAGGCGCGCCGGGTGAATTCGCCGGGCTGTGCCAGCCGCAGGCCGATGTCGGTACCGGCTTCGAGGCAGCGGGACAGCAGCATTTGCAGCAGCACCGGGCCACCGTGGCCGTGCAGTTCCAGCACGTCCTCGCCGGTATAGGAGTGCGGCGCCTTGAAGTACAACGCCAGCCCCTGGTCGATCACTTCCCCCGCCGCATCGGTGAATGGAAGATAGGTGGCGCGGCGCGGTTCCAGCAGCACGTCGGCGCCGAACAGCGCGCCGATTACCGGCGTCAAATCCTTGCCGGACAGGCGGATGATGCCGATGCCGCCCCGTCCGGGCGGCGTGGCGATGGCGGCGATGGGGGAAGAATCAAGTTCCATGAAAAATGAAAAAGCGGGGGAAGCGCGCGGGGCGCAAAACGTAAAGAAAAAGCCTGTGGAGATTAAACCACAGGCTTTTGACGGCGGCAGCGGTGTGGCCTACTTGCCCTTGCCGATCTGCATCTTCCGGGTAATCACCCATTGCTGGGTGATCGACAGCACGTTGTTGACCACCCAGTACAGCACCAGTCCGGCCGGGAAGAAGAAGAACATCACCGAGAACACGATCGGCATGAACATCATCACCTTGGCCTGGATCGGGTCCGGCGGCGTCGGGTTCAGCCGGGTCTGGATGAACATCGAAACCGCCATCAGCACCGGCAGGATGTAGAACGGATCGGGTGAGGCCAGATCGTGAATCCAGCCGATCCACGGCGCGTTGCGCATCTCCACCGACGCCAGCAGTACCCAGTACAGTGCGATGAACACAGGAATCTGCACCACGATCGGCAGGCAGCCGCCGAGCGGATTGATTTTCTCGGTCTTGTACAGCTGCATCATTTCCTGGTTCATCTTGGCCGGATCGCCCTTGTGGCGCTCGCGGATCGCCTGCATCTTCGGCGTCACCTGCTTCATCTTGGCCATGCTGCGATAGCTGGCCGCCGACAGCGGGAAGAACACCAGCTTGATCAGCACCGTCAGCGCGATGATGGTCCAGCCCCAGTTGCCCAGCACCTGATGGATATAGGTCATCAGGCTGAAGATCGGTTTGGCGACGATGGTCAGCCAGCCGTAATCCTTGACCAGTTCCAGTCCCGGCGCGGTCTTTTCCAGTACCGACGAAGTCTGAGGGCCGGAATACAGATGGGTATCCACGGTGATGCTGGCGCCCGGCGCGATGCTGCCGAGCGGCTGGATGGTGCCGACCGCGTACAGGTTCGGTGCCACCGTCTTGGTGAAGATTTCGTGCGGTGCCTTGGCCTGCGGAATCAGGGCCGACACGAAGTAGTGCTGCACCATCGCGATCCAGCCGTCGTCGGCCTGGCGCGCATGGTCGGCCTTGCCATCCTTGATCTTTTCGAAGGTGATCTTCTGGAATTTGTGGGCGTCGGTATAGACCGCGGGGCCGATGAAGGTGCTGTAGAACATCGAATCGCCGGGTGCCTTGTTGCCGTCATGCACCAGCTGTTCATACAGCGAAGGCGTGACCGGCTGGCCGCTGGCATTGGTCACCGTGTGCTTCAGGTCGATCGTGTAGTCGCCACGGTGGAAGGTATAGGTCTTGGTCAGCTTGACGCCGCCCTGTTCCGCTTCCAGCACCAGTTGCACCTGATTACCATCATCCAGCGTGCGGGCGCCGGGCAGGGCGGTGAACGGTGTGCGGTGATTCGGGAAGGCGCCGCCGATCAGGCCGGTCTGGCCGAGATAGACCAGCTTCGGACTGTCGTCGAACAGCACCAGATTCTTGCCCGGATCGGTGGTATCGCGATGCTGCAGCAGTTCCAGCCGCCGGAGTTCGCCACCGACGGTGTCGATGTCGGCCTTCACCAGGTCGGTCGTGATGGTGATCGTCTCGCCATGCGCGGTGGCCGTTCCGGTCGCCGGGACGGCGGCGCTGTCAGTGCTGCCGGCGGGCGCGGTGGCGGTCCCGCTGGCTTGGGGCGCCTCGGCCTTGCGCGCACCGTCGCCGCCGGCCGCACCTTGCGGTGCGCTGGCCTGCTGGGTCGCGGCAGGGAAGAACATCGACGGCTTGCCGTTGTGCCGCATCCAGTTGTCCCACAGCACCAGTATCGACAGGGAAAAGACAACCCACAGGACGGTACGTTTGATATCCATATTCGGTAGTTCTCGGAAAATTCAGGAGTGACGGCAACGGTGCTGTGTGGCGCCGTCCCTGGCTGGTGGTACCGGGTCGTAACCGCCGGCATGCCACGGATGACAGCGGCCCAGCCGGAGCGCCGCCAGCGCGCAGCCGCGCAGCGCGCCATGGGTGCGGATCGCCTCGGCGGCGTAATCGGAACAGCTGGGGTAGAAACGGCAATTCTGCCCCAGGAACGGGCTGATTCCCAGCTTGTAGGCACGCAGCAGCAGCAGTAACGGCTGTTTCATGATGTCTTCCCGGCGCTCGTCTGCAGGTCGAACAGCTGCGCCAGTTCGGTACGCAAGCGCGTTTTCAGGCGGATGCTGGTGGCGGCATCCGCCCGGTTGTTCAGCGGGCGCGCCAGCCGCACCACGCAGTCGAGCGGCGGCAGCGTCATCTGGCGGAACATTTCGCGTACCGCCCGCTTGATGGCATTGCGGGTCACCGCACGCGGCGCCAGTCGCTTGGCTGCCACCACGCCGAGCCGGGCCTGTGGTAATCCATTGGCCCGTGTGTAAAGGACGAAATGGGCGGTTTTCCGGGTCGGCCGCAAACGAAAAACGGATGAAAAGTCATCCGTTTTGACGATGCGCCGAGCGCGCGTATAGGCGTAGGAAGAATCGTCCGCCACGCAAGACGGCAAGGCGGCGTCAGACCGCCAGGCGCTTGCGGCCCTTGGCGCGGCGAGCATTGATGACGGCGCGGCCGCCGGCGGTCGCCATGCGGGCGCGGAAGCCGTGGGTACGCTTGCGACGCACGACGGAAGGCTGGTAGGTACGTTTCATTTGAAGTCTCGCTATTAATGCAGAAATAAAGGGGGAAACAGGCCGGCGGGGCGATTTGCGCCAGTCGCCGGTACCGCCCGCGGCGGCGTTCCGCCTGACGGGGACGCCGGTGCTCGTGCGGCCCGCGCGCTCCGAAGCATGGGGCAACGGGCGGCGAACCCGGAATTAGACCGCATTTTCCGCTTGTTTGTCAATTACTTAGCGGCATTTGACGGCCGCCTCCGAGCCTTCCGACGGGACGAAATATGGCCCCGGCCTGTGGATAACTTGGCTGCGGAAGGGTAAAATAGCCGGGTTATGCGGTGTGCTGCCGGACGCCGCCAGGGCGCTTCCCCGCCGTATCGAAGCCGCCTCGCACCTTTTCATCAGACGATTCATGGAAAACTTCTGGCAAGCCTGTTCCGCGCAGCTGGAGCAGGAATTGACCCCTCAACAATTCAGCGCCTGGATCAAACCGCTCGCTCTCGTCGATTACGAGGATGGCAAGCTGCGCATTGCCGCGCCCAACCGGTTCAAGCTGGATTGGGTCAAGGCCCAGTTCGCCAGCCGCATCAGTGCGCTGGCGGCCCAATACTGGGACGGGCCGATCGATGTCCAGTTCGTGCTCGATCCGAAACCGGCGGCGCGCAAGCCGGCTCCGGCCGCCGTCAATGGCGCCGCCGACGGTGTCGCGGTTGCGGTTGATGCCGCGCCAACCCAGGGGGCTCCGGCGTCAATCGACGTTTCGCCGCGCCACGAGCAAAGCCGCATCAACAGCGCCTTGACCTTCGACAGCTTCGTCACCGGCAAGGCCAACCAGCTGGCGCGGGCGGCGGCGATCCAGGTCGCCAACAATCCCGGCGTGTCATACAACCCGCTGTTCCTGTACGGTGGCGTCGGGCTGGGCAAGACCCACCTGATCCACGCGATCGGCAACCAGGTGCTGGTCGACAATCCTTCCGCGAAAATCCGCTACATCCACGCTGAACAGTACGTTCGCGACGTAGTGACCGCTTACCAACGCAAGGGTTTCGACGACTTCAAGCGCTATTACCATTCGCTCGATCTGCTGCTGATCGACGATATCCAGTTCTTCGGCGGCAAGAGCCGCACCCAGGAGGAATTCTTTTACGCATTCGAGGCGCTGATCGCCGCCAAGCGGCAGATCATCATCACCAGCGACACATACCCGAAGGAAATTACCGGGATGGACGACCGCCTGATTTCGCGCTTCGATTCCGGCCTGACGGTGGCGATCGAGCCGCCCGAACTGGAAATGCGGGTGGCGATCCTGCTGAAGAAGGCCGCTCAGGAAGGTGTTACGTTGCCGGACGATGTTGCCTTCTTCGTCGCCAAGCATCTGCGCTCCAACGTGCGCGAACTGGAAGGCGCGCTGCGCAAGATCCTGGCGTATTCGCGTTTCCACGGCAAGGACATCACGATCGACGTCGTCAAGGATGCGCTGAAAGACCTGCTGTCGGTGCAGAACCGCCAGATTTCGGTGGAAAACATCCAGAAGACGGTGGCCGATTTTTTCAACATCAAGGTCGCCGACATGTATTCGAAGAAGCGGCCGGCCAATATCGCCCGGCCGCGCCAGATTGCGATGTACCTGGCCAAGGAGCTGACGCAGAAGAGCCTGCCGGAGATTGGCGAACTGTTCGGCGGCCGCGACCACACCACGGTGCTGCACGCGGTGCGCAAGATCACCGCCGACCGCGCCAAAAGCCCCGAATGCAACCATGAGCTGCACGTGCTGGAACAGACCCTGAAAGGATGAGCTTGCCCGCGCGCCTGTGGAGAGCCGATCGTGGAGGGCGCCGGGCGGTTTGTACATACAATTTGATTTTCATAGCGTTTTTGGGCCACGAGAGAAACATCCACATCCGACCACCACTACGAGGATATGACTATGCAATTGGTTAAAACCCACCGGGACACTCTGCTGCGGCCGCTGCAAATCGTGAGCGGTATTGTCGAGCGTCGGCATACGTTGCCGATTCTGGCCAATATCCTCATTCGCAAGGAAGGCGAAAAAGTGTCGTTCCTGGCGACCGACATCGAAGTGCAGATCACCACCCACGCCGAGGTCGGCAGCGGCGGTGAAGTGGCCGCCACCACGGTGGCCGCGCGCAAGCTGCTGGACATCCTGCGCGCGCTGCCGGAATCCGGCGAAGTGTCGCTGTCGCTGGCCAACAAGCGGATGACGGTGCAGTCCGGCAAGTCGCGCTTCGCGCTGCAGACCCTGGCCGCCGAGGATTTTCCGACCGTGGCGCTGGCCGAGCATTTCAACGCCAAGGTGGTGCTGCCGCAAAAGACCCTGAAGCACCTGTTCAACATGGTCCACTTCGCGATGGCGCAGCAGGACATCCGCTATTACCTGAACGGCCTGCTGCTGGTGGTGGACGGCAAGAACGTGATCGCGGTCGCCACCGACGGCCACCGGCTGGCGTTCTGCCAGGTGCAGGCCGAGCAGGAATTCGAGCGCCAGGAAGTCATCATCCCGCGCAAGACCATTCTGGAACTGCAGCGCCTGCTGGAAGAAAACGACGATCCGGTCGAACTGGAAATCGCCAACAACCAGGTCAAGCTCGGTTTTGCCGACATCGAGTTGGTATCCAAGCTGGTGGAAGGCAAGTTCCCGGATTACACCCGCGTGGTGCCGAAGGGTTACAAGAACGACTTCACGATCGGTCGCGAATCGCTGCTGCGCTCGCTGCAGCGCGCCGCCATCATGACCTCCGACAAGTTCAAGGGCGTGCGCTGCATCGTCGCGCCCGGCAGCATGAAAATCAGCTCCACCAACGCCGACCAGGAAGAGGCGGTCGAGGAAATCGAAATCGACTACAGCGGCGATGAAATCGACATCGGCTTCAACGTCACCTACCTGCTGGACGTGCTGAACAACCTGAAGTGCGACAACGTCAACATCGCGCTCGGCGACGCCAATTCCTCGGCGCTGATCACCGTGCCGGACAACGCCGATTTCAAATATGTCGTGATGCCGATGCGCATTTGACGCGCGCGATCCGCTTCGCAAGGGGCCGCAGCGCCCCTTCGCCGCGCACATGCCGTTCGATGTGCCGCGTGGCCCGTTTGCAGTGAGTAACCGTTTTAGAAAGTAGCCCATGTCCGCCATTCCCACCGACCACAACGCCCCGCCGCAGGCCAACCTGTACGGCGCATCCTCGATCCAGATCCTGGAAGGACTGGAAGCGGTGCGCAAGCGCCCCGGCATGTACATCGGCGACACTTCGGACGGCACCGGGCTGCATCATCTGGTGTTCGAGGTGCTCGACAACTCGATCGACGAAGCGCTGGCCGGCCACTGCACCGAAATCAACGTGACGATCCATGCCGACAACTCGATCTCGGTGACCGACAACGGCCGCGGCATCCCCACCGGCATCAAGTGGGACGACAAGCACGAGCCGAAGCGCAGCGCCGCCGAAATCGTGATGACCGAACTGCATGCCGGCGGCAAGTTCGACCAGAACTCCTACAAGGTGTCCGGCGGCCTGCACGGTGTCGGCGTGTCCTGCGTCAACGCGCTGTCGAAGCGGCTGCGCCTGACCATCCGCCGCGACGGCAAGACCCACATGATGGAATTCGCCAAAGGCGTGGTACAGAACCGCGAAGTGGTGATGCAGGATGGCGCCGCCACCTCGCCGATCAAGGTGGTTGGCGAGACCGATCGGCGCGGTACCGAAGTGCATTTCTGGGCCGACGAAGAAATCTTTACCCAGATCGACTTCCAGTACGACGTGCTGGCCAAGCGCATCCGAGAACTGTCCTTCCTGAATAACGGCGTGCACATCAAGCTGGCCGACCAGCGCACCGGCAAGGAAGAAGATTTCGCCTTCGAAGGCGGCACTCGCGGCTTCGTCGAATACATCAACAAGAGCAAGAGCGTGTTGCACCCGACCGTGTTCCAGGCGACCGGCGAAAAATTGTCCGACCAGGGCACCATGATCGGCGTCGATGTATCGATGCAATGGAACGACGCCTACAACGAACAGGTGCTGTGCTTCACCAACAACATCCCGCAGCGCGACGGCGGCACTCACCTGACCGGCCTGCGCGCGGCGATGACGCGGGTGATCAACAAATACATCGAGGAAAACGACCTGGCCAAGAAGGCCAAGGTGGAAGTCTCCGGCGACGACATGCGCGAAGGCCTGACCTGCGTGCTGTCGGTCAAGGTGCCGGAACCGAAGTTCAGTTCGCAGACCAAGGACAAGCTGGTGTCTTCTGAAGTGCGCGGCCCGGTCGAGGAAATCGTCGCCAAGACGCTGACCGACTTTTTGATGGAAAAACCGAACGACGCCAAGATCATCTGCGGCAAGATCGTCGAAGCCGCGCGTGCCCGCGAGGCGGCGCGCAAGGCCCGCGAACTGACGCGGCGCAAGGGTGTGATGGACGGCCTTGGCCTGTCCTCCAAGCTGGCCGACTGCCAGGAACGCGATCCGGCGCTGTGCGAGCTGTACATCGTCGAAGGCGATTCCGCCGGAGGTTCCGCCAAGCAGGGCCGCGACCGCAAGTTCCAGGCCATCCTGCCGCTGCGCGGCAAGGTGCTGAACGTGGAAAAGGCGCGCTTCGAAAAGATGCTGTCGTCGGAACAGATCACCACGCTGATCGCCACCCTCGGCACCAGCATCGGCCCGGACGAATTCAACGCCGACAAGCTGCGCTACCACCGCATCATCATCATGACCGATGCCGACGTCGATGGTGCCCACATCCGCACGCTGCTGCTGACGCTGCTGTACCGGCAGATGCCGGAACTGGTCGAGCGCGGCCACGTCTACATCGCCCAGCCGCCGCTGTACAAGGTCAAGCACGGCAAGGACGAGCGCTACCTGAAGGATGATCTGGAAGAAGCGCAATACATGATGCAGATCGCGCTGCACGACGCCGAACTGGTCCCGGCCGAAGGTGCCGCGCCGATCCGCGCCGAGGCGCTGTCCGAACTGGTGCGCCAGTACAACACCGCCAACGCCATCATCCAGCGCCTGGAGCGCCTGATCGACCAGGCCGCGCTGTCGGCCATCATGACCGGCGTCGTCCTCACGCTCGACAGTGAAGAACAGGCGCGCCAATCGGCGCAGGCGCTGGCCGCCGCCATCGGCGATCCGGGCGTCGAAGTGGAAGTGGAGACCGACGAGCAGAGCGGCAAGCACGCGCTGCGGCTGGCGCGCCGTCTGCACGGCAACGTCCGCGTATCCATGTTCGATGCCGACTTTGTCGCCAGCCCCGACTATCAGGTGCTGGCGAATGCCGCCGCCACCTTCAAGGGCCTGATCGACGCCGGCGCCGTGGTGCGTCGCGGCCAGGGCGACAAGGCCAAGGAATTCCCGATCGCCGATTTCCGCCAAGCGGTGGACTGGCTGCGCGCCGAGGCCGAGCGCGGTGTTTCCAAGCAGCGCTACAAGGGGCTGGGCGAAATGAACCCGGAACAGCTATGGGAAACCACGATGGACCCGGCAGTGCGCCGCCTGCTGAAAGTCCAGATCGCCGACGCCATCGCCGCCGACCAGATTTTCACGACGCTGATGGGCGATGACGTCGAGCCGCGTCGGGCGTTCATTGAGAACAATGCGTTACGGGCGGGGAATATCGACGTTTGATGCTTGTGTAGCGGGAAGCATCCATTGAGACGTTTATCAATGGATGTGCCTGAATAGCTCAGATTGAGGGCGTATAGCTCGACGTCACTCCGTAAAATCATGACGGCTGCCTCATTGAGGGGGCCTGTCATTAATTTCGTGTTTGAGGCATAACATGACGCGAAGGAGTGTTTATGCCACGCAAACCAAGAACCCCAGAGGCCGCGCTGCCAGCCATTGCCCCAGAATTGCTGGAGTCGTTCGGTAACGGCCCCATGACGGCCGAAGCCATCAATGCCGCATCGCTGGCCTTCAAGAAGGCGCTGATCAAGCGCGCTCTGGCCGGCGAGATGAACCATCACCTGGGCTACCCGGCCGGGGCCGCCAAGCCAGCGACGGTCAGCAACCAGCGCAATGGCAAGGGTGCCAAGACGGTACTGACCGAGGATGGCCCGATCCGCATTGAGGTGCCTCGCGACCGCGACGGCAGCTTCGAACCGCTGCTGATCCCCAAACATGAACGCC
>Ga0222421_100162_pt1 | contig 56216 bp, 55 predicted proteins | sample 3A1ome_2_FD_182473 | JGI IMG/M metagenome (GOLD analysis project Ga0222421, IMG submission 182473) | Enriched microbial communities from leaf-cutter ant dump, University of Wisconsin, Madison, United States - 3A150A (version 2) | ecosystem: Environmental > Terrestrial > Nest > Insects nest > Nest... | reverse complement strand
TTCGCCTCGCTCCAGCGCTCTCAGTACCCGATCACGAAGATCTTGCGAATAGGCATGCATAACCACTCCCAATCCATCGGTTGGGAATAGCTTACAGTATGTACATATTTAAATCAAAAATACTCTAACCCTGGGGTTTGGGGCGAAGTTCATCTCCGCGCAGCGGAGGTGAACGCAGACCATAAAAAAACGCCGCGATTCGCGGCGTTTTTGCATACTCCCCTTGTTGGCCTCCTGTGGCGGGCGTGCACAAATAGAAGTTGACGCATACTCCCTGTTTTTGACTTTCACTCGAGATGGTGTCGCGCCGACTTCAACGCGCCGGGCATGCCGTGCGCCCCGGATCCAGCCGCCAGCCGGCCCAGTCCGCGCGCGGTTCGTCCTCCGTTGCGATACCGGGACGCGGGTGCGGCAGCCGGCTTTCCAGCAGGTACAGGCACCAGCGCTGGCCTTCGGCCGTGACGGGCACCGGCTGGGCCTGCGCCGGATCGAGACCGAGCGCCTTGTCGCTGCCGCCGTCGCTGATGCTCCACAGGCGGCCGCGCAGCTGCAATTCCCAGTGCCCGAGCAGCGCGCTGCCGCGCCGGGCGCCGCTGCCGACGATCAGCCACGGCCGATCGTCGCCGGGGCGGGTGAAGCGCAGCTGGTCGTCAGGCCCGGCCGGATGCAGCCGCCGGCTGGCGTCGATCCGCTGCGGACCGAAGCGCTGCGGCAGGAACGCCGGCCAGCCGTCGACCGTCAGCGCACGGCCGTCATCCGGCCGCAGCTGCAGGCGGCCGTCGTGCGCGCTGGCGCCGGCGATCGAGACGGTGCGCGGCTGCAGCGGGTCGGCGCCGGTGATCTGCAGCGCCGGTGCCGCCGTGCACCACAGCAGGCCGGCGCACAGCAGGCCGGGGGCGAGCGAATGCAGTCGTCGCTGGCTCATCTCAGTGCGCCGCCGCCTTCAGCAGTTCCGCGCGCAGCGCCTCCGGCAGCGGCGCTTCGCTGACGATCTGGGCGCGTTCCGACATCGGGTCGAACTGCGGCGTCTGCCGCGCCAGCGGCCGGCCGGAAGTGCTGCCGTAGAAAGTACGGGCGAAAGGCAGTTTCAGGTTGGCCCAGTCGTTGTAGTCGGTCAGCACGGTTTTTTTGCCGTCCCCGTTCAGGTCGATCGCCAGCAGGCCCGGCGTCAGGGCGCCGTTGTTGTCCCAGTCGGCGTAGGCGCCGTCCACCCTGCCGCGGCCGATGTTGACGAGTTCCGACAGCTGGCTTTCATCCAGCGGCGCGCTGCTGCCGTCCGAATAATCCATGTAGAAGTCGTCGCCGCAGGGCGAGTTTTCGACCAGCGAGCAGGGCGTCGTCAGGCCCTTCCAGCCGCGCTCCATGTAGTAGCGCTCGGCGGCGTTGATGGTGTTCGGCGTGCGGCTCAGGCCGGGGAACTGGTACAGGTAGTTCATCACGCTGTAGTAGTTCGGTTTGTAGTTGACCTCCTCGTTGCCGCCATGCTGCAGTCCGAGGTTGTGGCCGAATTCGTGCATCAGGGTGCCGGCCTGGACGCTGATCAGCCGGTTCAGGCCGGCCGGGGTGGTGGGATCGAAGCCGTAGTTGCCGAGCGAGATGATCAGGTCGTTGCCGAATATCTTGGCGACGCCGGACGAGCCGGCCGAACCGTCGGCATTGCGCGAACTGGCGAACAGCGCGTAATGGAATACCAGCTTGCGGCGCACGTCGAAGTTGGCGCTCTTGTAGGTGTACAGCGACAGGCAGTCGTCCGTCCTGTCGACGCTGGACTGGAACAATTCGGTGCACTTGGCGAACGGCACCGCGTTGCCGCCGCCGAGGTTGAAATTCTGCGGATCGAAGCTGGCGCCATACAGCGGGCCGGTATCCAGATGCAGCGCGATGCCCTGGCGATCGAAGGCGGCGACCATCTTTTCCAGTGCTTCGCGGCGCGGCGTCAACGCCGGGTCGGGACCGTCCATGTGGTCGATTTCGATGAACAGGTCGCGCCGGCCGGGGCGCGCGCCCATCGCATACAGATCCAGGCCGCCGTAGGTGTTGCCGGCGATCTTGGCACTGTCGGGAATGCCGTCGTGGTCGGAATCGACGACGTCGGCAGCGATGTCGTTGGGGCCGGCCGGGGTGGAGAAATTCACCAGCGTCCAGTCGGCCGCGCTGTTGGTATCGGCCATGCCCTTGGCGGCCAGACGCACGATCGATTTGCCATGCTCATCGGCGGCGGACGGCAACGCCGGCACCGAAGCGCCGTTCCAGTGGCTGGCGGTTTCCGGCGTCGCGGTGGAGTCGCCGAAACGAACGAAATCGACGGTCTTGTCATTCTTCAGCAGTTCCACCGAGCCGCTGCCGTTCCAGAACGGCACCATCTCATCCTTGCGCACGTACACCATCTGCGGGTTGTCGGCCAACTGGTCGTAGACGCCGGCGGCGACCACCAGATAGCCCTTGGCCGGCACGCTCGCCGCCGGCAGGTCGAAGGACACCGGCGCCGTTTCGCGCTTGCCGGTGTCCGGGACGATCGAGCCGCTGCGCAGCGTGTAGCCGGACAGCGCGATGGCTTCGGCGGTCGGGTTGTAGAGCTCGAACCACGCTACTCCGTCGCGGTAATAGTTGGTGGCGACTTCGGAAATCTGCAGGTCGGCCGGCGCGGGCGTCGACGAACCGCCGCCGCCGCAGGCGCTCAGCATGGCCGACAGCAGCAGGGTGGCGGCAAGAGTGCGCAGGCCGCTGTACGGTGCGCGAACTTCGAATCGAGGCATGGTGTTCCCTTGTGGGGTGAGTGAATGGAGCGCGGGATTATAGTTTTGTGTTGTTTTTGAAGCAACAAATTTCTTGAATTCAGGCAATTTTACGCGGGCCGGCAATGCCGTGCCGGGCGCTGGCCCGCCCGGCAGGATGCGTTATAATCTCCGGCCCCCAAGGAGCGTTGCAGTGCCGTCCTCCGATTCCGACGGCATCAGGCTTGGGTTCCGTTTCCCGCAACCGCGCTCACGTTACTTTTTTCTGACTGAAAGGAGGGCGTGATGAGCGCCGTGATTTCGACTTCCTCCCCTCGCGACAACGATTTTCTGGTCGCCGATCTGAACCTGGCCGACTGGGGCCGCAAGGAAATCCGCATCGCCGAAACCGAGATGCCGGGCCTGATGGCGATCCGCGAGGAATTCGCCGCCAGCCAGCCGCTGAAAGGCGCGCGCATCGCCGGTTCGCTGCACATGACGATCCAGACCGCGGTGCTGATCCAGACGCTGGAGGCGCTCGGCGCCGAGGTGCGCTGGGCTTCGTGCAACATCTACTCGACGCAGGACCACGCCGCCGCCGCGATCGCCGCCAACGGCACGCCGGTGTTCGCGGTCAAGGGCGAGACGCTGGAGCAGTACTGGGATTACACGCACCGCATCTTCGACTGGCCGGCCGATGCGCCGGCCAACATGATCCTCGACGACGGCGGCGACGCCACGCTGTTGCTGCATCTGGGCGCGCGCGCCGAGCAGGACGCCGGCGTGCTGGCCAATCCGGATTCGGAAGAAGCGGTGTGCCTGTTCAACGCGATCAGGAAGACCCTCACCACCGATCCGCACTGGTATTCGACCCGGCTGGCGCAGATCAAGGGCGTCACCGAGGAAACCACCACCGGCGTGCATCGCCTGTACCAGATGCACAAGGAAGGCAAGCTGGCATTCCCGGCGATCAACGTCAACGATTCGGTCACCAAATCCAAGTTCGACAACCTGTACGGCTGCCGTGAATCACTGGTGGACGGCATCAAGCGCGCCACCGACGTGATGGTGGCCGGCAAGATCGCCGTGGTGGCCGGCTATGGCGATGTCGGCAAGGGTTCGGCGCAGGCGCTGCGGGCGCTGTCGGCGCAGGTGTGGGTGACCGAGATCGATCCGATCTGCGCGCTGCAGGCGGCGATGGAAGGCTACCGCGTGGTGACGATGGACTACGCCGCCGAGCATGGCGACATCTTCGTCACCTGCACCGGCAACTACCACGTGATCACCCATCAGCACATGCTGAAGATGAAGGATCAGGCGATCGTCTGCAACATCGGCCACTTCGACAATGAAATCGAAGTCGCCGCGCTCAAGCAATACACCTGGGAAAACATCAAGCCGCAGGTCGATCACGTGATCTTCCCGTCCGGCCGCCGCATCATCCTGCTGGCCGAAGGGCGGCTGGTGAACCTCGGCTGCGGCACCGGCCATCCGTCTTACGTGATGAGCTCTTCGTTCGCCAACCAGACCATCGCCCAGATCGAACTGTTCACCAACACGGCGGCCTATCCGGTCGGCGTCTACACGCTGCCCAAGCACCTCGACGAAAAGGTCGCGCGGCTGCAGCTGAAAAAGCTCAACGCCCAGCTGACCGAGCTGACCGACGAGCAGGCCGCCTACATCGGCGTCTCCAAGGCCGGCCCGTACAAGGCTGCGCATTACCGCTACTGATCCGTCGCGCGCGCCGCTTGCCGATCCTCCACTGAAAGGAAACGCCATGACTCTGCTGATTACCTGGATCATCAATGCGCTGGCGCTGCTGGCATTGCCCTACCTGATGCAGTCGGTGCAGGTCGACAGCTTCTGGACCGCGCTGATCGCGGCGCTGGTGCTGGGGCTGGTCAACACGCTGGTGCGGCCGGTGCTGGTGCTGCTGACGCTGCCGGTGACGCTGCTGACGCTGGGCCTGTTCATCCTGGTCATCAACGGCCTGATGTTCTGGGTCGTGGCGCAGCTGGTCGGCGGCTTCCACGTCGCCGGGTTCTGGTCGGCGGTCGGCGCGGCGATCCTGTACAGCATCATTTCCTGGGCGCTGTCGGCGCTGCTCCTGAAAAGAACATGAATCCCGTGAACTTCAGCATCGAATTTTTCCCTCCCAAGACCGCCGAAGGCGCCGACAAGCTGCGTGCGGTGCGCGCGCGGCTGGCGCAGCTCGGCCCCAGGTATTTTTCCGTCACCTTCGGCGCCGGCGGCTCGACCCAGAAGGGCACGCTCGACACCGTGCTGGACATCCGGAGCGACGGTCACGACGCGGCGCCGCACCTGTCCTGCATGGGCAGTTCGCGCGACACGCTGGCGGCGATCCTGGCGCAATACAAGGAAGCCGGCATCCGCCGGCTGGTGGCGTTGCGCGGCGACCTGCCGAGCGGCTTCGGCGCGCAACTGGCGGAAGCCGGCGAATTCCGCCATGCCAGCGAGCTGGTCGAATTCATCCGCGCCGAAACCGGCGACTGGTTCCACATCGAGGTCGCCGCCTACCCGGAAATCCATCCGCAGGCGAAATCGCCGCAGGACGACCTGCGCCACTTCGTCAGCAAGGTGCAGGTCGGCGCCAATGCCGCCATCACGCAGTATTTCTACAATGCCGACGCCTATTTCCGCTTCGTCGATGAAGTGCGCAAGGCCGGCGTCACGGTGCCGATCGTCGCCGGCATCATGCCGATCATCAACTGTGCGCAACTGCTGCGCTTTTCCGAAATGTGCGGCGCTGAAATCCCGCGCTGGATCCGCCTGAAGCTGATGAGCTTCGGCGACGACACGGCCTCGATCCGCGCTTTCGGGCTGGACGTGGTGACGGCGCTGTGCGAGCGGCTGCTGGCCGGCGGCGCGCCCGGCCTGCATTTCTACACGCTGAACCAGGCGGCGCCGACCGAGGCGATCCTGCGGCAGCTTAGCGCCAGCCTTCCTCGGTGACGATGCGGTCGAGCGCGATGTCGTGGACGGCGCCGTCGAAGTCGGCGCACAGGCAGGCGTAGGCGATGCCGGCGGTGGCGTAGCGCGCCGCCGCCAGCGTGCGGTCGTAGAAGCCGCCGCCATAGCCAAGCCGCAGCCGCTGCCGGTTGAAGCCGAGGCAGGGTATCAGCAGCACTTGCGGTTCGACCCAGTCGCATTGCGCCGGCACCGGCACACCGAAGGCGCCGGCGGCTAGCGGCATGTCCGGCGTCCAGCGCGCGAACTTGAGCGGGGCCGCGCGGTCGATGACCACGGGCAGCGCCAGCGGCACGCCGCGCGCCGCCAGCGTCGCGTAAGCCGGCCGCAGATCGGCTTCGCCGCGCACCGGCCAGTAGATGCCGAGCGGTGCGTCCGGCGCCACCGCCGGCCATTCCAGCACGTAGCGGCACAGCGCCGCGTCCCACGCGCTTTTCTGCGCCGGATCGAGGCCGGCGCGACGCGCCAGCAATTGTCGTCGCAGCGCCTCGCGGGCGCCGTTTTCGGGGAGGGCGGAGGGAGGCGTCATGCTATGCTTGGAGCGCTTCGGGTTGAGGGAAATCGGTAGAGAAAAACATGGTTTTCAGGAAATTTTTGGCCGCCGCGCTGCTGGCGGCCGCGGCGTTTTCCGTCACCGCGCCGGCGGCTTTGGCGCAGGCGCTGCCGGGGCCGGGCGCCAGCGCCGACGAGATCTTTCTGGCGCTGCGCGACGTCTCGCGCAAGAAGGATCTGGAGCGGGTCGAGCAGCTGGCCGCCCGGCTGGGCGATTATGACATTCCTTCCTACGTCGATTACTACCGGCTGAAGCCGCGCATCCCGGATTTGCCGGATGCCGACATCCGCGCCTACCTGGCGCGTTACGACGGCAGCGCGATCGCCGACCGCCTGCGCAACGACTGGCTGCTGGAACTGGGCCGGGCCGGCGACTGGGTGGTGTTCGACGAACAGTTCCCGCTGTTCCAGCTGCAGGACGATACCCAGCTGAAGTGCTATGCGCTGATGTCGGCCGCGCTGAAGGGCCAGAACGCCGCCGAATCGGCGCGCGCGCTGCTGACCGAGCCGAAGAATTACGGCGATGGCTGCGTGGCGCTGATCGCCACGCTGGCGCAGGAGGCGCAGTTCAACAAACAGGATTTGTGGGCGCAGGTGCGGCTGACTTCGGAAGCCAACTACGTCGCCAGCGCGCGCCGCGTCGCCGCGCTGACCGGCGTTTCCGACAAGCTGATCGCCGAAGCCTTCGACAAGCCGGGATTGATGGTGGCGCGCGGCCCGACCCGCGGCGGCGCCAGCCACGAACTGTATGTGGTGGCGCTCGGGCGCGTCGCCCGCAGCAATCCACAGCAGGCGGCGAGCGCGCTGATGGCCGATGGCACCCGGCTGTCGGCGGCCGATCGCGCGCTGGGCTGGGCGCAGATCGCCTTGCAGGCGGCACTGAAATTGCAGCCGGAAGCGGCCGACTACTGGCGCCGCGCCAAGGATGCGCCGCTGTCGATGGAAGGCTACCAGTGGCGGGTGCGCTCGGCGCTGCGCGCCGGCGACTGGAAGATGGTGAAAAGCGCCATCGAGGCGATGCCGCAGCCGCTGCGTGACGACGCCACCTGGACTTACTGGTATGGCCGCGCGTTGCAAGGCGAAGGCGACGATGGCCGCGCGCGCGCCGCCGCGCTGTTCGAATCGATTGCCGGCCAGACCGGTTTCTACGGTCAGCTGGCGCTGGAGGAACTGGGGCGGCAGATCACGATTCCGCAGCGGCCGACGCCGGTGACGGCGGACGAGCTGGCGCCGATGGCCGACAACCCCGGTTTCCGGCGCGCGCTGCGCTTCTTCGACATGGGGCTGCGCTTCGAGGGCGTGCGTGAATGGAACTGGGAATTGCGCGGGATGAGCGAGCGCCAGTATCTGGCCGCCGCCGAATTCGCGCGCCAGAAGGAAGTGCTGGACCGCATGGTCAACACCTCCGAGCGCACCCGCGTCGAGGTCGATTTCCTGCAGCGCTTTCCCAGCCCGTATCGCAGCGTCATGCTGTCCAACACCCAGGCGCTCGGGCTGGACATGGCCTGGGTATACGGCCTGATCCGGCAGGAATCGCGCTTCGTGATGCAGGCGCGTTCGCACGTCGGCGCTTCCGGCCTGATGCAGATCATGCCGGCCACCGCGCGTTTCGTCGCCAGGAAGATCGGGCTGGACGGCTTCGTGCCGGGCCGGATCAACGACATCGATACCAACATCCTGCTCGGCACCAATTATCTGAGCATGGTGCTGACCGATCTGGACGGTTCCCAGGCGCTCGCCTCGGCCGCCTACAACGCCGGACCGGGCCGTTCGCGCGCGTGGCGCTCGACGCTGCAACGGCCGGTGGAAGGGGCGATCTTCGCCGAATCGATCCCGTTCAATGAAACCCGTGGCTACGTCAAGAACGTGCTGTCCAACGCCACCTATTACGCGGCGCTGTTCGAGAACCGCGCGCAGTCGCTGAAGGCGCGGCTGGGCATGGTGGCGCCGCAGGGTTTCGAACCGGGCGAACTGCCGTAGCGCGTCCTGGCACGGCGGCGCGGCTGCCATTCCGTTGCATCATTCTTGTCACGAGGGAGCGTCATGCAAGCCACCGAAAACGATCCGGCATTGGCGCCGGCCCTGCAGCCAACGGCGCGCGCCGGCCAGCGCGGCGGCGTCAAGCTGGTGATCGGCAACAAGAACTATTCGTCATGGTCGATGCGGCCGTGGGTGGCGCTGAGCGCCGCCGGCATCGCCTTCGACGAAGTGCGCATCGGCCTCGACCGGCCGGATACCGCCACCCGCATCGCCGAGTATTCCGCCGCCGGCCGGGTGCCGGTGCTGGTCGATGGCGCGCTGACGGTATGGGATTCGCTGGCGATCTGCGAATACGCGGCCGAACGGCTGGCGGCGCGGCCGATGTGGCCGCAGGATGCCGATGCGCGCGCGGTGGCGCGCAGCATCTGCGCCGAAATGCATTCCGGGTTCGCCGGCCTGCGCGGCAGCATGGGCATGAACATCCGCGCCAGCCTGCCGGGGCAGGGCCGCACGCCGGCGGTGCAGGCCGACATCGGCCGCATCTGCGAAATCTGGGAAACCTGCCTGGCCGATTTCGGCCATCGGCAATTCCTGTTCGGTGATTTCAGCATCGCCGATGCCTTCTACGCGCCGGTGGTGATGCGCTTTCGCACCTATGGCGTGTCGCTGGCGCCGGCGTTGCAGGCCTATGCCGACCGCGTCACCGCGCATCCGGCGGTGGCGCGCTGGATCGAAGGCGCATTGGCCGAGCCGGAAGTGATCGCCAAGTACGAGCCGGGCGCGCATTGACGGTGGCGATGGAGATCTACTGCGTCGGCGGCGCGGTGCGCGATGAATTGCTCGGACTGCCGGTGCAGGACCGCGATTACGTGGTGGTCGGCGCCACGCCGGAACGGATGGCGGAGCTGGGTTTTCGCCCGGTCGGCCGCGATTTTCCGGTGTTCCTGCATCCTGATACCCACGAGGAATACGCGCTGGCGCGCACCGAGCGCAAGACCGCGCCCGGCTATCGCGGCTTCGCCTTCCATGCCGATCCCGGCGTCACGCTGGAGCAGGATCTGCTGCGGCGCGACCTGACCGTCAACGCGATGGCGAAGGCCGGGGACGGTCGCCTGATCGATCCGTTCGGCGGCCGCCGCGATCTGCAGGCGCGCGTGCTGCGCCACGTATCGCCGGCGTTCGCCGAAGACCCGGTGCGGATTCTGCGCATCGCCCGCTTCGCTGCGCGCTTTGCCGACTTCACGGTGGCGCCGGAAACCAATCAGCTGATGCGCGCGATGGTGGCCGCCGGCGAGGTCGATGCGCTGGTGCCGGAGCGGGTCTGGCAGGAGTTGGCGCGCGGGCTGATGGAAGACAAGCCGTCGCGGATGTTCGAAGTGCTGCGCGCCTGCGGCGCGCTGGCGCGCATCCTGCCCGAACTGGACGCCTTGTGGGGCGTGCCGCAGCCACCGCAGCATCATCCGGAAATCGATACCGGCGTGCATGTGATGATGGTGATCGATACCGCCGCTGCCGGCCGGCTGGCGTTGCCGGTGCGGGTGGCGGCGCTGCTGCACGACCTCGGCAAGGGCGTGACGCCGCCGGCCGAATGGCCGCGCCATCACGGCCACGAGGGGCATGGCGTGGCGCTGGTGCAGGCGGTCTGCCGGCGCCTGCGGATTCCCAACGATTGCCAGGATCTGGCGGTGATGACCGCGCGCGAGCACGGCAACGTCGCGCGCGCGCTGGAATTGCGGATGAGCACGGTGGTGACGCTGCTGGAACGCTGCGACGCCTTCCGCAAGCCGCAGCGTTTCGTCGAGATGCTGCGCGCGGTCGAATGCGACCAGCGCGGCCGCCTGGGTTTCGAGCAGCGCGCCTTTCCGCAGGCGGCCTATCTGGAAGCGGCGCTGGAGGCGGCGCGGTCGGTGCAGGCGGGCGCGGTGGCGGCCGGGCTCAAGGATACGCCGGAACGCATCCCGGAGGCGATCCGCGCCGCCCGCCTCGCCAGCGTCAGTGAGCGGCTGGCGGCGTGGCGGAGCGCGCAGGAACTGTTGAAAAACTGATACTGGGTGGTGTGTTTTTCAACCCTGGCTCCAGGAGCCCGGGACAGGGCGATTTTCGGGCATACTCCCCCTGTTTTCAGGGGGTGTTCGACAGCCGGGCAATCAACGCACGAAGCGTCCGTTGCGGCCGATCATGGTCAGTTCGACGAATTCGCTGCCGGTGTGGTCGTTCGGGCCATAGTCGATCATCAGGCCGCCGAGGTCGAGCTGGTGGATCGATTCGAGGCCGCGGATGAAGCTGTCGCGGGTCAGGTTGCGGCCGGCGCGGCGCAGGCCCTCGACCAGCACCTTGGCCGAGACGAAGCCGTCCATCGCCGCGTACGACATGGTGGCGCCGCTGGCCTTGGCGGCGGCCTTGAATTCCTGGCCGAGGATCGATGACACCAGGTCCGCCGCCGGTGTCACCTGCGAGACGATCAGGCCGACGCCGGCCGCGCCGAGGTCCTTGACGAAGGCGTCGGAGGAATTGTTCGACAGCGTCATGATCTGCATGGTGCCGCCCTGGGCGCGGATCGCCTTGATCACGTCCACCGTGTTCTTCGACGAGCTGACGATGATCAGCGCCTTCGGGTCGGCGGCGATCAGCTGTTTGGCGGCGGCGGCCACGTCCGGCTTGTCGCGCGCGAAGGTGGTGATGATGACCGGCTCCAGATGGCGCGCCGCCATGCCCTTGTTGAAGCCTTCCAGGCCGTCGCGGCCGAAGGAGTCGTCGACGTGCAGCAGGCCGATCTTCTTGAAGCCGAGCGTGTCGAAATGTTCGATGCCCTTGATCACTTCCGACTGATACGGCGCGCGCACGTTGAAGATCAGCCGGTTGACCGGCTGGTGGAAGATCGCCGCGCCGCTGCTGGGCGCCACAAGCGGCACGCCGTTGGCGGCCAGGATCGGCGCCACTGCTTCGGTATGCGGCGTGCCGCGGGTCTGGAACAGCGCGAATACGTGTTCGTCCCTGATCAGTTTTTCGGCGTTGGCGGCGGCTTTTTTCGGTATGAAGCCATCGTCCAGGATGTGCAGCTCGATCTTGCGGCCATGCACGCCGCCGGCGCGGTTGACGCTGTCGATGTAGGCCTTGGCGCCTTCGTTCATTTCCTTGGTCGGGGCGGCGACGGTGCCGGTGACGCCGATGGTCTGGCCGATCAGGATGGTATTGTCGGTGACGCCTTCTTCGGCGGCGGCCGGCAGGATGGCGGCGCCCAGCAGCGCGGCGGCGAAGGCGATGTTCCGGTACATCTTCATGGCGATTCCTCGAGAACGGACAGGGAAGGGCGGGAAAGTTGCTGCGCGGGAAAAATTATCATACAAGCAGTTAACAATTCCGGCATTACGTAGATATACGTATGCCAGAAGCGGCGGCCCTTGTGGTAAGGCCGATTTAACAATGTGCGCGCCACCGGCCACACGGCGCGATGCATAATCCGGATTACCGGAGGAAAGCGATGGACTCAAGCAAGCCGAACCCGCCGCCAGGCGCCACGGCGCCGGAGCGCAAGGCGCGGCCGTGGATACTGGTCAAGGAATTGTCGAAGAACGCCCACTGGCGGCTGCGCAAGCATTTCCTGGCGCTGGACGAGCACGACCGGCTGCTGCGCTTCGGCTCGGTGCTGCCGGACGAACTGATCGTCAAGTACGTCGAGGGCATCGATTTCGAGCGCGACACCGTGTTCGGCGTCTACGACGGCCGCCTGAAGCTGGTCGGCGTCGGCCATCTGGCGTTCGCCCCGCGCGAGCAGCTGCCGGTGCTGTCGGCCGCCACCGAGAAGGAGCGGGTGGCCGAGTTCGGCGTCTCGGTATCCGCTTCCGGACGCGGCATGGGCGTCGGCAGCAAGCTGTTCGAGCGCGCGGCGATCCGCTGCCGCAACGCCGACGTCGATACGCTCTACATGCACTACCTGACCTCGAACAAGGTGATGATGCACATCGCCAGAAAGGCCGGCATGGAAATCCACCGTGAATACGGCGAGGCCGATGCCTACCTGCGGCTGCCGCCGGCCAATCCGGCCAGCATGCTGCAGGAGGCGGTGGAAGAACAGGTCGCCACCATCGACTACACGCTGAAGGCCAACGCGCGCGCCGCCAGCAAGCTGCTGGAGCAGATACCGGGTTTCAAGCGCGAGGAATAATGCGGGAGTATGCGGGTAAAACTGGCTGCTGGTGCCCGTGACAGGATGGCATGTAGGGGAGTATATGTTTCGTGCGCTACCGCAGCGGCAACGCGGTCGTGTCCTTGACCCGTTGCAGCGCGAAACTCGATTTGACGTCCTGCACCGCCGGGTGGCGCAGCAGGGTTTCCATCGTGAAGCGCGAAAAATGCTCCATGTCCTCGACGTGGACGCGCAGCAGATAGTCCATCTCGCCGGTCATCGCGTAGCAGGCCACCACTTCCGGCCATTGCGCGACCGCGGCGGCGAAATCGGCGCGCGGCGTGCGCGCCCCGGCCGCGCTCGGCGCATCGTTCTGCTTGGCCAGCCGCACGTTGACGTAGGCCAGCAATCCCAGCCCGATCTGTTCCGGCGCCAGCAGCGCCACGTACTGGCGGATCACGCCGGCCTGTTCCAGCCGGCGGATGCGGCGCAGGCAGGGCGACGGCGACAGGTTGACCCGTTCCGCCACCTCCTGGTTCGACAGGCGGCCGTCGGCCTGCAGGATCGCCAGGATGCGGCGGTCGGTCTTGTCGAGTTCGATGGCAGCCATGATTTACCCGAAATATGCGTTTGGACGCAATGATATTGCCAGAAATGGCGATTTTCAGGAATGTTTTGCAATTTTATGCTGCCGTGGCGCGCCTATACTGACTGGATATCCAACCAACACGGCAGCAAGGAGACAGTGATGGACTTCACTCCCTGGGAAAACCCGATGGGCACCGACGGCTTCGAATTCATCGAATACGCCGCCCCCGATCCGAAGGCGCTCGGCGCGCTGTTCGAGCAGATGGGCTTCGCCGCCATCGCCCGCCACCGCCACAAGGACGTGACGCTGTACCGCCAGGGTGAAGTCAACTTCATCATCAACGCCGAGCGCGATTCGTTCGCCCAGCGCTTCGCGCGCCTGCACGGCCCGTCGATCTGCGCGATCGCCTTCCGCGTGCAGGACGCCGCCGCCGCCTACCAGCGTGCGCTGGAACGCGGCGCCTGGGGTTTCGACAACCAGACCGGGCCGATGGAACTGAACATCCCGGCGATCAAGGGCATCGGCGATTCGCTGATCTATTTCGTCGACCGCTGGCGCGGCAAGAACGCCGCCAACGGCGCCGGCGCCATCGGCGACATCAGCATCTACGACGTCGATTTCGTCGCGATCCCCGGCGCCGACGCCAATCCGAAGGGCTGCGGCCTGACCTACATCGACCACCTGACGCACAACGTGCATCGCGGCCGCATGAAGGAATGGGCGGATTTCTACGAAAACCTGTTTAACTTCCGCGAAGTGCGCTACTTCGACATCGAAGGCAAGCTGACCGGGCTGAAGTCCAAGGCGATGACCTCGCCCTGCGGCAAGATCCGCATCCCGATCAACGAATCGTCCGATGACAAGTCGCAGATCGCCGAATACCTCGATCTGTACCACGGCGAAGGCATCCAGCACATCGCGCTCGGCACCGACGACGTCTACGCCACCGTCAGCCAGATGAAGGCGCGCGAGGTGGCGTTCCAGGACACCATCGACACCTATTACGATCTGGTCGACCGCCGCCTGCCCGGCCACGGCGAGCGGCTCGACGAACTGCGCCGGCTGCGCGTGCTGATCGACGGCAACAGCAATGCCGAAAAGCGCGAATTGCTGCTGCAGATTTTCACGCAGAACGTGATCGGTCCGATCTTCTTCGAGATCATCCAGCGCAAGGGCGATCAGGGCTTCGGCGAGGGTAATTTCCGCGCGTTGTTCGAATCGATCGAACTCGACCAGATTCGCCGCGGCGTGCTGAAGGACGACAAGGCGCCGGCCTGAAGCGCCGGCCATACTGGCCATTACGGAGGGCAGCATGAATGCCGCCACTGATGCCACTGACAGCGCCGACGGTACCGTCGGCCGCGACGCCTTCTTCGCCACCGTCGCCGAAAAATCCGACAGCGGCGCGCTGCGCGGCGACTACCGCCGCGCCGACGCACGCTACGTGGTGCAGCAGGACTGGGGCGCCTACACGCCGGCCCAGCACGCGCTGTGGCGCCGCCTGTATCAACGCCAGGCCCGGTTGATTCCGGGCCGCGCCTGCGACATCTTCCTCGACAGCCTGGCGCGGCTCGACATCGCCGACGGCATTCCCGACTTTGCCCGTGCCTCCGGCCTGCTGATGCAGGCGACCGGCTGGCAACTGGTGGCGGTGCCGGGGCTGGTGCCGGACCAGGTGTTCTTCGAGCATCTGGCCAACCGCCGCTTTCCGGTCACGGTCTGGCTGCGCGAGCCGGAAGAATTCGACTACATCGTCGAGCCGGACGTGTTCCACGATTTCTTCGGCCACGTGCCGCTGCTGTTCAATCCGGTGTTCGCCGACCACATGCAGGAATACGGCAAGGGCGGATTGAAGGCGCTGGGCCTGGGCGGGCTGGAGATGCTGGCGCGGCTGTACTGGTACACGATCGAATTCGGCCTGATCAAGAGCCCGCAGGGCTTGCGCGCCTACGGCGCCGGCATCCTGTCGTCCGGCGGCGAGATCGACTATTGCCTGACCAGCGCGCACCCGCGCCGCATTCCATTCGACGTCGAGCGCGTGATGCGCACGCTCTACAAGATCGATTCCTACCAGGAAAGCTATTTCGTCATCGACGATTTCCAGCAGCTGTTCGACGACACCGCACCCGATTTCACGCCGCTGTACGCGCGCCTGAAAACGCAGGCGCCGCTGGCCGCCGACACGCTGCTGCCGGGCGAGAGCAATCTGCCGGCCACATGAAAAAAAACGGATTCCGCGCGAGGCGGAATCCGTTTTGCCGGGGCCGGCGGCGCCGGTCAGGTATTGCCGGCCGGTGCAGCCTGCTTTTGCCGCGCATGGTGGTGGCGCCCCTTGTGCATGCCGGCGCGCAGTTCTTCCAGCGTCAGCTTGCCGTCATGGTTGGCATCCAGCTGATCGAAGTGGGCGACCACCCGCTTCATGCCGGCCGCCTGCGCTTCCGCCTTGCTGATGGCGCCGTCGCCGTCGGTATCGGCGGCCTTGAAGCGCGCCTCGAACCTGGCCGCCATTTTGGCGCGCATCGCCTGATGGCGCGCCTTGCCTTGCGCCTTCAGTTCGCTGCGGTCGATCTTGCCGTCGTGATTGGTGTCGATCTGGTCGAAGTGCTTGACCAGACGGTCCAGCCCGGCGGCCTGCGCTTCGGCCTTGCTGATCGCGCCGTCGCCATCGGTGTCGGCGGCCTTCAGCCTGGCGGCGTAATCGGCGCGCTTCTGCCGCATCGCCTTGTGCATCGCTTCCTGGTGCGCCTGCAGTTCGCTCTTCTGGATCTTGCCGTCGTGGTTGGCGTCGATGCCGTCGAAGTTCTTCGCCAGCCGCTTGTCGGCCGCCGCTTCCTCGCGGCTGATGGCGCCGTCGCCATCCTTGTCGAGCTTCTTGAAGTAGGCGTCGAAACGCTTTTCCATACGCGCCTGGCGTTTGGCCGCATGCGCCTCCTTGGCCGCCGGAGCTGCCGGGGCTGTTTGTGCCGCAGGAGCGGCGCTCGGCGCCGGCATCGTCGCGGCATCCTGCGCCAGCGCGGCGCCACCGGCGCCGAGGCCGGCCAGAAGTGCGGGAATTGCCAACAGCATGAGTTTGGTTTGCATCAGGTTCTCCTTTCAGAACAAGGCCGATTTGGCTTGTCCCTATTTGACCCCAGGCATCCCGCCGGCAACACCGGATTTACCCGCTGTTACCCAAGTTACAGATGTTGCAGGCAGCGCATTTGCTGCGGCGCGCATTGAGTGGCGCGACCGCGTATGCTAACGTGACCAGCGTTGAATCAGAGCGGTTCGCCCACAAGGCGGACACGTTCGACAGCGCGGGAAAACGCCGGTGGCGTGGCTGCGCAGACGATCCAAAGACACGATTTTTGGCATGGAGACACAATGAACGCACCTCTGACTTCCGCCCTTCCGCTATTGCCGGAAGCCGCCGCGGATGGCATTTCCCTCGACGACAAATTCACGCTGGAGCGCGGCCGCGCCTTCATGACCGGCACCCAGGCGATCGTGCGGCTGCCGATGCTGCAGCGCCAGCGCGACCTCGCCGCCGGCCTGAACACTGCCGGCTATCTGACCGGCTATCGCGGATCGCCGCTCGGCGGTATCGACCTGACCGCCGCCAGGGCGAAAAAATATCTGGACGCGCACCACGTCACCTTCCACCCCGGCACCAACGAGGATCTGGCCGCCACCGCGATCTGGGGCACGCAGCAGCTCAACCTGTTTCCCGGCGCCAGATACGACGGCGTGTTCGGCCTGTGGTACGGCAAGGGGCCGGGCGTGGACCGCAGCGGTGATGTCTTCAAGCACGCCAACATGGCCGGTACCGCGCCGCACGGCGGCGTGCTGGTGCTGGCCGGCGACGACCATGCCGCCAAGTCGTCGACCACCGCGCATCAGAGCGAGCACATCCTGAAAGCCTGCGGCATCCCGGTGCTGTATCCGTCCAACGTGCAGGAATATCTGGATTACGGCCTGCACGGCTGGGCGCTGTCGCGCTACACCGGGCTGTGGGTGGCGATGAAGTGCGTGACCGACGTGGTCGAATCCGGCGCCTCGGTGGAGCTCGATCCGGAGCGCGTGCGGATCGTGCTGCCGGACGATTTCGATCTGCCGCCGGGCGGCCTCAACATCCGCTGGCCGGATGCCGTGCTGGAGCAGGAAGCGCGGATGAACAACTACAAGTGGTACGCGGCGCTGGCGTATGCGCGTACCAACCGCCTGAACCGCATCGTCTGGGACAGTCCGCGTGCCAGGTTCGGCATCATCACCGCCGGCAAATCGTATCTGGATACGCGCCAGGCGCTGGCCGATCTCGGCATCGATGAAACCATCGCGCGTGAGATCGGCATCCGTCTGTACAAGGTCGGCATGACCTGGCCGCTGGAAGCCGAGGGCGTGCGCCAGTTCGCGCACGGGCTGGAGGAAATCCTGGTGGTCGAGGAAAAGCGCCAGATCCTCGAATACCAGTTGAAGGAGGAGTTGTACAACCTGAAGGATGGCGAACGGCCGCGCGTAGTTGGCAAGTTCGACGACACCGGCGAATGGAGCAATCCGCACGGCGCCGGCCACGGCCACTGGCTGCTGCCGGCCACCTACGAACTGAATCCGGCGCAGATCGCGCGGGCGATCGCCGCGCGCATCGGCAAGTATTTCGCCGGCCATCCGGTAGCGCAGCGGGTGCAGGAGCGGATCGCCTATCTGGAAGCCAAGGCAAGCGTGCTGCAGGTGTCCCGCCCCGATCCGGCGCAGGACCGCATTCCGCATTTCTGCTCCGGCTGTCCGCACAATACTTCGACCAAACTGCCGGAAGGCAGCCGCGCGCTGGCCGGCATCGGCTGCCATTACATGGTGCTGTGGATGGATCGCGAAACCGCCACCTTCACCCACATGGGCGCGGAAGGCGTGACCTGGGTCGGGCAGGCGCCGTTCACCAATGAAAAGCACGTGTTCGCCAACCTTGGCGACGGCACCTATTTCCATTCGGGCCTGCTGGCGATCCGCGCCGCGGTCGCGGCCAGGGTCAACATGACCTACAAGATTCTCTACAACGACGCGGTGGCGATGACCGGCGGCCAGCCGTTCGACGGCCCGCTCGATCCCGGCATGATCTCGCGCCAGATCGCCGCCGAGGGCGTGCGTCCGATCGTCGTCGTCACTGACGAACCGGACAAGTACCCGGCCGGCTACGCCTGGGCCGAAGGCGTCACGGTGCGCCATCGCAGCGAACTGGACGCGGTGCAGCGCGAACTGCGCGAACAGCCGGGCGTGTCGGCGATGATCTACGACCAGACCTGCGCGTCGGAAAAGCGCCGCCGCCGCAAGAGGAACGAATATCCGGACCCGGCCAGGCGCGTCGTCATCAACGAGGCGGTGTGCGAGGGCTGCGGCGATTGCAGCGTGCAGTCGAACTGCCTGTCGGTCGAGCCGCTGGAAACCGAGTTCGGCCGCAAGCGCCAGATCAACCAGTCGTCCTGCAACAAGGATTATTCCTGCGTGACCGGCTTCTGCCCGAGTTTCGTCACGGTCGAAGGCGGCCGGTTGAAGAAGCCGAAAAAGATGGCGGCGACGCCGGCGCCGGCTACGGCATCCGGCAGCACCGGCGCCGCGCTGCCAACGCCGGTGCTGCCCGCCACCGAGCATCCATACGGCATCCTGGTGACCGGCATCGGCGGCACCGGCGTGGTGACGATCGGCCAGATTCTGGCGATGGCCGCGCACGTCGAAGGCAAGGGCTGCTCGGTGCTCGACATGAGCGGGCTGGCGCAGAAGGGCGGGCCGGTGATGTCGCACGTGCGGCTGGCCGATCATCCGGAGGAAATCCATTCGACCCGGGTCGGCACCGGCGCCGCCGATCTGGTGATCGGTTGCGACGTCATCGTCACCGCCAGCGGCGACGCGCTGTCGCGGATGGGCGAAGGGCGCACGCACGCGGCGGTCAACGCCAGCCGCACGCCGACCGCCGCCTTCGTGCGCAATCCGGACTGGCAGTATCCGGGCGCCGCCGCTGAAAATAAAATCCGCGCCGCTTGTGGCGCCGAACGCAGCGATTTCATCGACGCCGGCCGCATCGCCACTGCGCTGATGGGCGACGCCATCGCCACCAACATGTTCATGCTCGGCCATGCCTGGCAGAAGGGCTGGGTGCCGCTGTCGGAGGCGGCGATCTTGCGCGCGATCGAGCTGAACGGCGTGTCGGTCGCCTTCAACCAGCAGGCATTCGTCTGGGGCCGGCAGCACGCCCACGACCCGGCCGCGCTGGAGCAGACGGTGCGCGCCAGCGCGCCCGCCAACGCCCAGGTGATCGAGTTCAAGCGTGCGCCGACGCTGGATGAAGTGATCGCCCGCCGCGTCGAGTTCCTGACCGGCTACCAGAACGCCGCTTACGCCGCGCAATATCGCGCCTTCGTCGAACAGGTGCGGACTGCCGAGACGGCGGTGGCGCCGTCGGCCAAAACGCTGCGGCTGACCGAGGCGGTGGCGCGCTACCTGTTCAAGCTGATGGCCTACAAGGACGAGTACGAGGTGGCGCGGCTGTACACCAGCGCCGCCGCCGGCAGCAAGTTCGCCGAGCGGATCGGCGCGATGTTCGAAGGCGATTACAAGCTGAAATTCCATCTGGCGCCGCCACTGCTGGCCCGGCGCGACGATCAGGGCCACCTGATCAAGCGCGAGTATGGCCCGTGGATGATGCAGGCGTTCGGCGTGCTGGCGAAGCTGAAGTTCCTGCGCGGCGGCCCGCTCGACGTGTTCGGCTACAGCGCCGAGCGGCGCGGCGAACGTCGGTTGATCGACGATTACCGCGCCATCATCGGCGCGCTGCTGCCGAAGCTGAACCCCGGCAATCTGGCGCAGGCGGCGGCGATCGCCGCGATTCCGGAGGAAATCCGCGGCTACGGCCACGTCAAGCAACGCCACCTGAATGCCGCGCTGGAAAAGCAGGCGCGCCTGCTGGCGCAGTTCGATCAGCCGCCAGAGCAGGTGCCGGATACGGAGACGCGCACGGTAGTGGCTTGACGGAATCGGTGAAATGAAAATGGCCAGCGACGACGCTGGCCATGTTTCTGGAGTCCTGTCATCAGGGCGCTGTATCCGGCGCCATTTTTTTACGATCGCGATACAACGCGATACAGCTTCCCGCAGCCAGCCCAAAGAATATCGCTATCGCCGCAAAGATCGAGAGTTTCGGAAAATATGGCCGTGGCTCCACATAGACCGCATCGATGATCCGTGTCGGGTAGGTGCGCGAGGGGGCCAGCGTGTCTTCCAGTTCGGCGTGCCGAGCGATCAGCCGGTCTATTTGCGTGTCCTGGTTGGCTAGCTGATTGACGGCGACGATGCTCGGGGCGAAGTCGATTTTCGCATGGGGTTTTTCGGTGTCATGCAACAGTTTCTGCAGAGCGTCGCGTTCGGTCTGCACTTCGAGCAGCTGTTTCTCATTGTCTTGCAGTTGCGCCTTCATCCGTTCGACGGTCGGCAGCATCAATTTGTTGTGTGTCTCGATCAATACGCGCGCCACGGCGGATAAATTGGCCTTGGCCTCGTCCGGTGAATAGCCGGCCACGCCGAGTTGCAGGAAGTTGGTGTTTTTGACGACCGTCGCCTTCAAGGTGCCTCGTACCAGCGCCGCTCGCCGGTCTTCGGGGTGATCGATCGGGACTCCCCGGGCAGTGAGTACCGTATTGATCAAGTCGCGCTGCTTTGCCCGTTCGGCCGCTTGCGGTGGCGGTTCGATCAGCGCACTGCCACGCGATCCGCCAAGCGGTGTTCCAAGCGGTACCTGTCCGATTTCTATCGTGGTGAGCGCCTGCCAGCGTGCCGGCAACCATGTGAAGAGCCCGGCCGCGACGATGAGCGCTATGACGACACAGGTCAACAGGGTCGGCCAATTGCGCAGGAGCAGTGCGGCGATTTCAGACAAATCAATAAAGTCATCCTGGTCGTGACTGCGTGTGGAAGTGGATTGTGTCATCGATTCATCGACAGGAGCGACAGGCATGGCAGGCACGAAAAGGCGTTTCCCGTAACGTTTTCAGTATGAGCAAACCGATTGGGGAAGCCGATCTTTGCAAATCGAGAATTGGCTATAGAAATGTAGTTACAGGTGGGCCGAACGCGACACAATGATGAACAGATTGACGATAGTCATGTTGCGCTATGTCAATCGGACGACAGATGGCCAGCGTCATCGAAATTGATCGATGAAGCTCGCAAATAGTTCCAGGCGGACATCAAAATATCCGGGTACCCGGTATCGAAAGGATGGCCGGATCAGTGCTGCGGAAGCGTCCCGTTTGTTGACGGGACGCAGGATGAAACTCAAACAGCGGAAATGGTGGGGGGGGACTGACGAGGCATTGCGTAGTGGCGAAACAATACGTAGGCGCATCCTGCTAGCAAGCCGAGCAACAAGCCCATTAATGCGACGATCGTGATGTTCGGGCTACGTTGATCGGGTACCGTCGGTTCGGCGATGAAACGTGTGTTCTCGAAATACAGCACCTTTGAGTGCAATTCATCGATGACGATGCTGTTGTGGACGCTTTTGTCATCTTCATTAGATTGGTCGATCGCCAATTCTTCCCGAATGGTCGGTAGCGCTTGCAGGAAGGCTATGCCGGAAGTGCTTTGGTTGACCGCAGTCAGCAGTTTGTCGTAATAGCGAAGGTAGAGGCCGCTGATGCGTTGACGGCGCTGAATTTCGGCCAGTTTGAGATTGAGATCGGCGATTTCCGATTCGAGCGCAACCAGTTGGGTGACCGGCGATAGATAGCGCTCACTGCCTTCGGCGATCGATACGACCTGACGGCTGTTTTCCTTGGCGGCTTCCGGGTAGTCATGCAGGATTTTCTGCATGTTGCCGCGTTTTGCCTGTAGTTGTTTCAGCTTGTACTGAAGCTCGATGATTTCGTTTTCGAGCTTGTTTTGGTCGGCCAAGTGTTCGGTATGGAATGTACGGGCGAGATCCTTGTAGCGCATCAATATTGCGGTGTCACGCACAAAGTCCCCGAGGATACGAATTCCTTGCCGGGCGGTTTTCGGATCGGTGGCGGCATAGGACAGCTTCAAGCCGGAAATCGGCGTCTCCATTTTTGTGTTTGTCGAGTCCGGCAGATTTTTCAGATCCGCCTTGGTGATCGGATAGATCGGCGTGATCAAATTTTTTCCGCTTGCAGGATTGGCCACCAGTTGCTCCAGATTGGCAACCGGTGCAATTTCTGCGGCGTCGTGTGTCTTGGCAAACTCTTCCCAGCGGCCCGGGGCAGCAAGGGCGACCTGTAATTGTTTGAATTCAGGTAGGGTTTGGGTGAGCCGGAAATACCCTTCGCTCTTGTACCGACCGATTAGCCAGCCGCCCGCTAGAGCCACGACGAAACCGATCAGAGCAGCCATTGCCAGAAATCGTTTGGACTGCAGCAGGACGACGGTCAATTCAATCAGGGATATTTCTTCTTGATCGTCGGCGCGTGAATATGGCGGGGGTGGCAGATGGGGCTGTTCAGGTGTTTGCATGGGGCAAGCGGCGATGAGCAACTGGTAAGACAGGAATGGTTCGAAATTATCGCATGGTAATGATTGCCCCAAGAAAACCTGGACTGGATGTTGCGAATGAAGCTACGCCGTCTGGCCGATCAAGTGGCGCGAAACTGCTGCCAGCCGCGCGCGCGCAACGCGCAGGCCGGGCAGTGGCCGCAGCCGTAACCCCAGTCGTGCAGCGCGCCGCGTTCGCCGAGGTAGCAGGTGTGGGTGTCGCGGCGGATCAGTTCCAGCAGCGGCGCGCCGCCCAGCGTTTGCGCCAGCCGCCAGGTGGCGGCCTTGTCCAGCCACATCAGCGGCGTTTCCAGCGACAGGCGGGTTGCCATGCCGAGGTTCAGCGCCACCTGCAGCGCCTTCATGGTGTCGTCGCGGCAGTCCGGGTAGCCGGAGAAATCGGTTTCGCACATGCCGCCAACCAATACGTCCAGTCCGCGCCGGTAGGCGACGGTGGCGGCCACCGTCATGAACAGCAGGTTGCGGCCGGGTACGAAGGTGTTTGGCAAGCCGTTCTGCTGCATCGTGATTTCGATGTCCCGGGTCATCGCGGTGTCGGAAATGCGCGAGATCAGCGACAGGTCGATCAGGTGGTCCTCGCCCAGCCGCGCCGCCCAGTCGGGCGACAGGGCGCGCAGCTTTTGCCGCAGCGGTTCGCGCAGCGCCAGTTCGACCGCGTGGCGCTGGCCGTAATCGAAGCCGATGGTCTCGACGCGCGCATGGCGCGACAGGGCCCAGGCCAGGCAGGTGGTGGAATCCTGGCCGCCGGAGAACAGCACCAGCGCGCCGCGTTCGGCATAGTCGGTCATCGGATTTTCTTCATACTGGGTGGTGCATTTTTCAAGTCGGGCTTCGTACCTGCGGAAAAGGCACTGTTTTTGCCTATACTCCCCTGTTTTAATTCGGAGGCGTAATTTCCTGCAGCGTCTGCTCGATGTATTCGCCGTCGGCGTCGGTGAAGCGCAGCTTGGCCGGATACCAGTTGCGCGTCGGCGCCAGCCAGATGTCGAGCTTCTGGCTGCCGGCGTCCGGCGGCGGTGCCCGCCGCAGGTGCAGCGCGCGCAGCTGGCCGAGCGCGGTGGTGATGCTTTCCTCGCCGATCACCTTGAACGACCAGCGTTCGGCGTCGCGCTGGCCGGCGACGAAGAAATCCCATTCGGAGCCGGCGCGGAATTTTTTTGGCGCCGCGCGCGCGATCGCCGCCAGTTGCCAGGCGATGCTGGTGCGGTCCTGTTCGCCGCCGAGCAGCGGATAGCGGGCGTCCGATTGCGCAAAGCGGATGCTGCCGGCCTTGCGGTCGAAGCTGGCGACGGTGGCATCCTTGCGGAAGCGCTGTTCGGTGAAATGCAGCGGCGCCAGTCCGTAGGCGTCGATCGCGCCCTCGCTTTTCGCTTCCAGTATCTTGCCGACCAGCATGGCGCGCGTTTCCGACACCACGCTGTAGCTGTTGCGGTCGTGGCGCCAGCGCACCAGTCCGCTGCCCTGGATCTGCAGGCCGCCCTGGCGCGCGTCGATCGCGTAGGCCAGATTGGCCGGCGGCGGCAGGCTGAACTTGCGCTTGGTCGCCGGGTGCTCGCCGCTGGCCGTGGCGGCGGCCGCCAGCAGCGGCAGCGCCGCCAGCGCCAGGCCGAGGCGCAGGGCGCGGCGACGCGCAGGCGCGGCCGGGGGCGGTGCAAAAAAATTCATCAGTTGATCCAGTCGTAAGAGGGTGGCGCGGTGCCGGCGCTGTCCACCGCGCCGCTGCCGGGGTCAGTGTCGGGCGCTTGCGCCGGCGGGCGCCGCATGCCGGTCAGCAGCAGGTCGAGGTAGTCGCCGCTGGTTTCGGTATAGCGCAACTTTACCGGATACCACTCGTGCGCGGGCGCCAGCCAGATGTCGATCTTCTGGTCGTAGGAGCCGGGGCGCGGCGCCCGCAGCACGTGCCAGGCCTGCATGGTATCGCCATCGACCTCGATGCTTTCCAGCCCGATCACGTGGATGCGCCAGCTTTCGGCATCGCGCACGCCGGCGACGAACAGGTCGATGTCGGTGCCGGCGGCGAAGCGCTGCGGATCGCCGCGGCCGATCGCCGCCAGCTGCCAGATGACGCTGGCGCGGTCCTGCTCGCCGCCCTGGCGCGGATAGGTGGCGGTGGAGGCGGAAAAGCTGATGATCTGCTTCTGCCGCTGGAAATGGGTGTTGGTGGACGATTTGCGGAAGCGTTTTTCGTGGTACAGCACCGGTGCCACGCCGTGTTCGTCGATCATGCCTTCGCTGGAAAAGCTCAGCAGCGAAAAGAACAGGATGCCGGCGTCGCCGACGATGCGGTAACTGTCGCCATCGGTCTGCCATGCGATGCTGCCGTGGCCATAGACTTGCTGGCCTTCGCGCCAGGCTTCGACGTCGTACTTCAGCGTTACCGATGGCGGCGGGTCGAAGCGCGGCGCTGGCGGTGCCGGTGGCGCTTCGGCGGGGGATGCGGCGGAAGGGGCGGTTGGCGTCTGCGCGGCATCGCCGGCCCCGGCCGCTGACGGCAGTTCGGGCACCTCGTAGGCGCTGTCGGGCGCGGCGGCGGCGGCGATTTCAGAGGCGGGCGGTTCGGTGGCCGGTTCGACTGGCGGCGGCGCCGGTTTGGGTGCCGGTGGTTTCGGCCGTGGTGGACGCGGCCTGGCCGGTGCCGGTGGCGGCGTCGGTTGCGCCCGTGGCGCAGGCGGTGGCGGTGGCGGTGGCAGCAGCAGCGTGGCGTCCAGCACCGGCTCGGGCGCCGCGTGCGGTGCCGTCGGCCGCAACTGGCCGCTGCCCCAGCCGATCGCCAGCAGATGCAGCAGCAAGACCAGCGCCAGCGCGATGATCCAGCGCCAGCGGTTCGGCGCGGAAACCGGCAGCGCGGCAAGCACGGGAGGGAGCGGGGCGGTCATCGACGGCGGACGGAAAACCAGGGGCGGCGCGGCATGCGCGCGGTTTTTCATTGTAAACCGGGGGGCGCCGGTAGAATGGCCGGATGCGCCGGGCAGGCGGCCTGGGACGGCGTGTCTCGTCTGCCAGGCTGAAACCTTCACGGAGGAGCGTCATGGAAAAATCCGAATCGCCAGCCCTGAACCCGCTCGGCGCGATGGGCGACTCGCTGGAACTGGTCAGAAAGCTGTGGAGCGGCATGGGCGTGCCCGGCATGGCGGCGCCGTCGCTGTCGGTGGACGAGATCAACAAGAAGATCGCCGATCTGAAGACGGTCGAATCCTGGCTGACGCTGAACATGAACATGCTGCGCGGCACCATCCAGGCGCTGGAAGTGCAGAGCGGCACGCTGACCGCGCTGCGCTCGATCGGCAGCGCGCTCGGTGGCGCCGCCGCGTCGCCGGCGGAAACGCCGCCGCCGTTCGAATCGCCGTTCGCGCCGCCGGCCGCCGCTGTCCGGCCCGCCGAACAGCCGCACGCGGAAACCGGCGCGCCGACACCAGGAGCGGCGGCGATCCCCGGCCTGCCCGATTTCGGCGCCGCGCCGGCCAATCCGGCGGCATGGTGGAGTCTGGTGCAGGAGCAGTTCCAGCATGCGGTCGGCCAGGCGCTGGCGTCTGGCGCACCCGCTGCCGCGCCGGCTGACGGCAAGGCAGGCGCCAAGCCGAAAGCCGCGGCCCGGCCGAAAAGCGGCGCCAGGCCGGCGAGCCGGCGCAAGCCCGGCTGAAAGCGGCCCGGCGCACCATTGCGCCGTTTCTTTGCGGAAATTTCCTGATCCCGCCCGATCCCGGTGGTGGCCGTGCAACGACCGCGCCGCGAACCTGCGTTTTCGACGGTTTTCTTGGTAAAATCAAATACTTAACCCACCAATGAAGGCCGATATGCTGTACCCAGAACTGTTTAAATCCCTGGAGCAGGTGCGCTGGAACATGGAAAAGGACATTCCATGGGCGCAATTCGATGCTTCCAAGCTGAGCGACGAGCAGGCGCAGACCATCCGCATGAATGCGATTACCGAATGGTCGGCGCTGCCGGCCACCGAAATGTTCCTGCGCGACAACCACGACGACAGCGACTTCTGCGCCTTCATGTCGGTCTGGTTTTTCGAGGAGCAGAAGCATTCGCTGGTACTGATGGAATACCTGCGCCGCTTCCGTCCCGAACTGGTGCCGACCGAGGCCGAACTGGACAACGTCCGCTTCGAATTCGACCCGGCGCCACGGCTGGAAACCCTGATGCTGCATTTCTGCGGCGAAATCCGCCTGAACCACTGGTACCGCTGCGCCGCCGACTGGCACACCGAGCCGGTGATCAAGCAGATCTACAAGGTCATCAGCCAGGACGAGGCGCGCCACGGCGGCGCCTACCTGCGCTACATGAAGAAGGCGCTGAACGAAGTCGGCGACACCGCGCGCGCGGCCTTTGCCAAGATCGGCGTACTGATGGCGTCGGCGCGCCGCACCGAAAAGCCGCTGCATCCGACCAATCTGCACGTCAACGAAAAGCTGTTCCCGAACGACACCGTGCAGTCGCGCCTGCCCGATCCGAAATGGCTGGAAGCCTGGCTCGATCACCAGATCAAGTTCGACGGCGAATGGGAAAAGAAGGTGGTCGAGCGCATCCTGCACAACACCTCGCTGCTGTTCGAACGCAGCATCGAAACGGTGCAGGAACTGAACCGCTACCGCAAGGAAATCACCTCCCGCCTGGCGCTGCAGGCAGCCTGAGCCGTCCCCCGTATAATCGAAAGCCGCAAGCTCCTTGCGGCTTTTTTCTTTCCACCATGCCTTCCTTCGAACAGAAAATCTGCGCGCGTGCCGATCTCGCCGCGCGCGTCGCCGCGCTGCCGCAACCGGTGGTGCTGACCAACGGTGTCTTCGATCTGCTGCATCGCGGCCACGTCACCTATCTGGCGCAGGCGCGCGCGCTCGGCGCCGCGCTGGTGGTGGCGGTGAATACCGACGCCTCGGTCAAGCGGCTCGGCAAGGGCGACGACCGGCCGCTGAACGGCTGCGCCGATCGCATGGCGGTGCTGGCGGCGCTGGCGGCGGTCGATCTGGTGGTGCCGTTCGACGAAGACAATGCGCTGCAGGTGGTGCTGGAGGCGCGCCCGGCGATCTACGTCAAGGGCGGCGACTACGACATGCGGGCGATTCCCGAGGGGCAGGCGGTACTGGCCTACGGCGGCCGCGTCGAGGCGATCGCTTTCGAGCACGATCGTTCGACCACCCGGCTGCTGCAGAAGGCGCGCGCTCACGTTTCCTGATGTGGGGAGTATGAGGTAAATTCACAGAGCGGGTGCCCGTCACAGGAATGGTCCATGGGGAGTATATGATTTGTTCGAGGTCGTCGGAACGTAAAAAGGGGCAACAATGAAACACGCGCCACTGGTCGAAGTCACGCGCGGCAATGAAGTCGAATGCAGCCATTTCGGCTCGGTCGCGGTGGTCGATGGCACCGGCCGCCTGCTGTATCGCGCCGGCGATCCGGATTTCCTGACCTTCACCCGCTCCACCATCAAGCCGTTCCAGGCCGCGCCTTTCCTGCGCGCCGGCGGCCCGGAGCGTTTCGGCTACGGCGAGGACGAGGTCGCGTTGCTGTGCGCCAGCCATTCCGGCGAGACGATGCACACCGAGCGCGTCGAGGGCATGCTGCGCAAGGCCGGCTGCGATGAGCACCATTTGCGCTGCGGCTGCCACATCCCGATGCGCTACGGCGCCAATGACCGCGTGCCGGCCGATGCCGAATTCAGTCAGCTGCACAACAACTGCAGCGGCAAGCACGCCGGTTTCCTGGCGTATTGCGTGCAGCACGGGCAGCCGCTGGATGGCTATCTCGATCCGGCCCATCCACTGCAACACGCGGTGCGGCGCGCGGTCGCGCATTTCGCCGGCATGGCCGAAGGCGATCTGAAGGCCGGCACCGACGGCTGCTCGGCGCCGAACTACGCGCTGCCGCTGTCACGGCTGGCGCTGGCTTACGCGCGGCTGGCGCAGGGAAATTCCGATCGGGAATACGGTGACGCGCTCGGCCGTCTGTACCGGGCGATGACCGCGCATCCGGAGCTGGTGTCCGGCACCGGCCGCAACGATCTGGCGTTCATGCAGACCGCGCCCGGCGACTGGGTCGCCAAGATCGGCGCCGACGGCGTGCAGGTGATTGGCGTGCGTTCGGCTGGCCTCGGCATCGCGATCAAGGTGGCCGACGGCAACATGCGCGCGCTCTACACGGCGGCGGTGGCGGTGCTGCAGCAATTGGGGTTGGTGGCCGAGCCGGCGGCGTCGCCGCTGGCGCCGTGGCTGCGGCCGCAGCTCGACAACTTCATGGGCCTGCATACCGGCGAAGTGCGCGCGGTGCTGCGGCTGGAAAAGGCGTGAGAGCGCCCGCCTGAAAAACGGCGGGCGCGGCGGTTCAATGCTGGTGGCCGTGTCCGGCCATCGGCATCTTGCCGGCGTCTTCCACCGTCACCGACACGTCCACCTTGCCGGCCTTTTCGAAGGTCAGCGTCAACGGCAGCGTTTCGCCCGCCTTCAACTGCTGCTGCAGGCCGAGCAGCATCACGTGGTAGCCGTCGCCCGGCTTCATCGCCACGCTGGCCGCCGGCGCCAGATCGATGCCTTCCACCTGGCGCATCTTCATCACGTTGCCATCCATCGACATCGTGTGGATTTCGGTTTTTTGCGCGGCCGGCGTGGCGGCGCCGAGCAGCTTGTCGGCGCTCTTGCCGTGATTTTCCAGCGTCATGTAGACCGCGCCGGACGGCTGGCCCGGCACGGTGGCGCGCGCATACGGGTGATCGATCTGGATGTCGCCGGCATGGAATTGTTCGGCGGCGTTGGCGGAGAAGGCGCTGGCGGCCAGGGCCAGCGCCGGAATCAGGGTGCGCAATTGCATTGGGAATCCTTGTCGTGTGAAGTCAACGGAAGCCGGCGCGCGAGGTCGCCGTGTGGCGATCGGGGCTGGGGCGATGGGGCTGCGGCGATTATAGCGCCGCACCGGCAACGCACGAGGGCAGCTGCGGCGCGCCGCCAAACCTTCAGCCGCCGCCGGCATAGCCGTTCTGGCGCCACGCCTCGTATACCACCACCGCCACCGCGTTCGACAGGTTCAGGCTGCGGTTGTCCGGCCGCATCGGCAGCCGGATGCGGCGCTCCGGCGCGAATCCGTCGCGCAGCGCCGGCGCCAGGCCGCTGGTTTCGGAACCGAACACGAACACGTCGCCCGGTTCGAATGTCAGCGTGCTGAAGATCGACGAGCCGTGCGTGGTCAGCGCGAACATGCGGCGCGGATCGGGCGCTTGCGCTTGCAGAAACGCCTGCCAGTCGCGGTGTACCCGCATGTTGGCGAATTCGTGATAGTCCAGCCCGGCGCGGCGCATGCGCGCATCGTCCAGCGCGAAGCCGAGCGGTTCCACCAGATGCAGCTGCGCGCCGGCATTGGCGCACAGGCGGATGATGTTGCCGGTGTTGGGGGCGATCTTCGGTTCGACCAGAACGACGTGAAACAAGCGATTCTCCTGTCAATGCGGCGGCGTGCGCGCGAACGCCAGAGTGGTGACGCGGGCGGCGCCGAAACGTTTCAGCGTCGCCGCCAGTTCGCCGACCGTGGCGCCGGTGGTGATGACGTCGTCGACGATGCCGACGTGCCGGCCACGCAGGCGCGCGGCGGCCGCCGCCGGCTCCAGCGTGAAGGCGCCGCGCAGGTTCTGTTGCCGCTGGCGTGGCGGCAGCGTCGTCTGCGCCTCGGTCTCGCGCACGCGCAGCGCCAGCCGTGGCTCCAGTGGCACCGCCAGCAGGCGCGCCAGCGGCCGGGCGATTTCCAGGGCCTGGTTGAAACCGCGCTGCGCCAGCCGGCGCGGCCCGAGCGGAACCGGCAGCAGCAGTTGCGGCCGCTCGGCATCGATCGGCAGCGCCTGATGCAGCAGGTCGGCCAGCAGCGGCGCCAGTGCCAGCCGGTGGCCGAATTTCAGTTCCAGCACCAGTTGGTCGAGCGGTGGCGCGTAGTCGGCGGCAACGATGGTGGCATCGAACGGCGGCGGCGATTTCAGGCACTGGCCGCACAGCGCCTGCGCCGGAGCCGCCGGCAACGCCAGTCCGCATTGCCGGCAGCGTGGCTGCGGCGTGGCAAAGAATTGCCTGCGGCAGCCGCCGCATAGCGCCGCGCCGCTGGCGCCGCACAGGGCGCAGGCGGTCGGCAGCAGCGATGGCAGGCGGCGAAGCAGGTCGGTTGGCATCGGCGGCGAGGCGGGCACGGGTGTACACTGGCGCGCAAGATTATCCCACCGGCCGCAGGCGCCATCCATGCTTTCCCAGTCTCCCGCTTCCGGCGCCAGACAGAGCGCCCCGATCGATCTGCGCGTGGTGCGCCGGCTGTTCGCCGACCCTGCGCGAGTCGTCGAATCGGCTTTCCTGCGCCGGGAAATCGCCGCCCGTATGCATGAGCGGCTCGACCTGATCAAGATCGCGCCGCGCCAGTTGCTTGATGCCGGTTGCGGCGAGGGCGCCGATCTGCCATTGCTGCAGAAGCGCTTTGGCGATGCCGCCGTGTTCGGACTGGATGCGGCGCCGGCGATGCTGGCGACGGCGCGCGCCGAACAGAGTGCCGCGCAGTCGGCACTGAACCGCATGCTGAAGAAGTGGCTGCCGGGGCAGCACGCCGGAGCGAGTGGTCCGGCGCTGCTTTGCGGCGATTTCGCCGAATTGCCTCTAGCCGCCAACGCGGTCGATCTGATCTGGTCCAATCTGGCGTTGCACTGGCACCCGGAGCCGCATCGCGTGTTCGCCGAATGGCGGCGCGTGCTGCGTGTCGATGGCCTGCTGATGTTTTCCTGTTTCGGTCCGGATACGTTCAAGGAAGTGCGGCAAGCCTTTGCCGCCGCCGACGAAGCGCCGCACACGCTGGCTTTCGTCGACATGCACGATTTCGGCGACATGCTGATCGATGCCGGCTTTTCGACGCCGGTGATGGACATGGAAACCATCACCGTCACCTACCCGAGCGCCGACCGGCTGCTGGCCGACCTGCGCGCCTGGGGCGGCAATCCGCTCGCCACCCGCCTGCGCGGTCTGCGCGGCCGCGCCGCCCATGCGCGCATGCGCGAAGCACTGGAGTTGGGACGACGCGCCGATGGCAAGCTGACGCTCAGTTTCGAGATCGTCTATGGTCATGCGTTCCGGCCGGCGCCGCGCGTGACTCGCGCCGGCGAGGCGATCATCCGTCTCGACTTCCCGAAAAAATGAGTCGCGCCGCCGGGTTGCCGCGTTGCGCCGGAACGTGCCCGGACAGTGCCGGCAGGCCGCCGCGCAGCACGCGCGCAATGATTCCGCCCGATGTCGGGCCGGTCGGAACCGGCTCTTTCAGAGGGCTATTCTGCTTGATATAAATCATTGTTCAGTCTTATACTTCGTGAGCTTTGCGCAGAGCATATGCGTTCGATCCGACTCTGGGGCAATTTGTCATGGCCGCGCGCGAATGGACTTTAAAGCGTAACTGTTCGCTGTCTCCGCGCCAGCTGGGCTGGTTTTACGCAAGTCTCTGTTGCGCTACCTTTCTGATCGCGGGACTGTTCGCGTTGCGTGGAGTGGTCTATGTATTCCACTTCGCGCTGCTGGAAATGGCCGTGGTCGGCGCGGTTTTCCTGGTGTATGCGCGGCATGCCGGCGATCGTGAGCACATTGCGCTGACCGATGACTGTCTGCTGATCGAGTTGATAGAGGCGGAGCGGGCGCGGCAGTTCCGGCTGGATCGCCATTGGGCACGGGTCGAGTCGCCATCGTCGCGGCATGATCTGATCGGGTTGGAGGCATTTGGCAGGCGCGTCGAAGTCGGGCGTTTCCTGACCGAAAGCAGGCGTCGCGAGTTCGCGCGTGAGCTGTGCCGGGAACTGCGGCAAGGACAGCGGCGCGGCCTGGCTGCGGCGGGTTGAGCAGGATTCTTATATTTGGGCTTTTGAGGAAAACATGAAACATGCGAAGCGCCTTCAGTCGTTGATGCTTGGTGCCGCGCTGCTGGCGGCCGCACTGCCGTCGTGGGCGGTCGTCGATAGTCCGGGCGGCCCGGCCGTGCGGCAGCTCGGCCTGCACAAGCCGGTCACCGAGATCGCGCATCAGATCTATGGTCTGCACACGATGATGATGGTCATCTGTCTGGTGATCTTCGTGTCGGTGTTCAGCGTAATGTTCTATTCGATCTTCAAGCACCGCAAGTCGCTTGGTCACAAGCCGGCCACCTTCCACGAAAGCACGGCGGTCGAAATCGCCTGGACCGTGGTGCCGTTCCTGATCGTCATCGGCATGGCACTGCCCGCCACCAAGGCCATCATCGCGATGAAGGACACTTCCAATGCCGATCTGACGATCAAGGTTACCGGCATGCAGTGGAAGTGGGGTTACGATTACCTGAAGGGCGAGGGGGAGGGCATTTCCTTCCTGTCCAACCTGGCTACTCCGCGCGAACAAATCACCAACGCCGCGCTGACCAAGGACGACAACTATCTGCTGGAAGTCGACAATCCGGTGGTGGTGCCGGTCAACAAGAAAGTGCGCCTGGTGCTGACCGCCAACGACGTGATTCATTCCTGGACCATTCCGGCCTTTGCCGTCAAGCAGGATGCGATCCCCGGTTTTGTTCGTGACACCTGGTTCAAGGCCGACACTGTCGGCACCTATCGCGGCCAGTGCGTCGAACTGTGCGGCAAGGAACACGCATTCATGCCGATCGTCGTCAATGTGGTCAGCGACGACGATTACAAGAAGTGGGTCGATGGCAAGAAAAAGGAAATGGCTGCCAAGGCCGATGACCCGAACAAGGTCTGGACCATCGATGAATTGAGCCAGCGCGGTGAAAAGGTATACGCTGCCAATTGCGTGGCCTGCCATCAGGCGACCGGCAAGGGTGTTCCGGGTGCTTTCCCGGCACTGGACGGCTCGGCGGTGGTGAATGGCCCGAAGGCGGATCAGATTCATCTGGTGATGAACGGCAAGGGCGCGATGCCGGCCTGGAAGGGCGTGTTGTCGGATACCGAAATTGCCGCGGCGATCACCTATACCCGCAACGCCTGGTCCAACAAGGCCAAGGAAAACATCGTGCAGCCGGCTGAAATTCTGGCGGCGCGCAAGTAAGGGACTGGTCTGGCGGTGACTGCCGGGCGCGGTCACCGTCATTCGAAAAATATCAGGGGCGGCGGCGCATCGTCGTCCTGGCAGGATGGAACGCGGGACAGGGCGGCAATGCTGCGCTGTCTTTAATAAATTAGGAGTTTGAGATGGGCACAACCGCAGTCGATCACGTACACGATCATTCCCACGATCACGATCATGCGCACGAACAGCCGCACGGCTGGCGCCGCTGGTTGTACGCGACCAACCACAAGGACATCGGTACGCTGTATCTGTGGTTTTCGTTCACGATGTTCCTGATGGGCGGCGTGCTGGCCCTGCTGATCCGCGCCGAGCTGTTCCAGCCGGGCCTGCAATTCTTCCGCCCCGAATTTTTCAACCAGCTGACCACGATGCACGGGCTGATGATGGTGTTCGGCGCCATCATGCCGGCCTTCGTCGGCTTCGCCAACTGGATGATTCCGCTGCAGATCGGCGCCTCCGACATGGCCTTCGCGCGGATGAACAACTTCTCGTTCTGGCTGCTGCCGCCGGCCGCGCTGCTGCTGGCCGGCTCGTTCCTGGTGCCGGGCGGCGCGACCGCCGCCGGCTGGACGCTGTACGCGCCGCTGTCGACCCAGATGGGTATCGGCATGGACATGGCGATCTTCGCGCTGCACATCATGGGCGCGTCGTCGATCATGGGCGCGATCAACATCATCACCACCGTGCTGAACATGCGCGCTCCCGGCATGACGCTGATGAAGATGCCGATGTTCTGCTGGACCTGGCTGATCACCGCTTATCTGCTGATCGCGGTGATGCCGGTGCTGGCCGGCGCCATCACGATGACGCTGTCGGATCGTCATTTCGGCACCACCTTCTTCAACGCCGCCGGCGGCGGTGATCCGGTGATGTACCAGCATATCTTCTGGTTCTTCGGTCATCCCGAGGTGTACATCATGATTCTGCCGGCGTTCGGCATCATCTCGCACGTGGTGCCGACTTTTGCCCGCAAGCCGCTGTTCGGCTATGCCTCGATGGTGTATGCGACCGCATCGATCGCGATCCTGTCGTTCCTGGTGTGGGCGCACCACATGTTCACCACCGGCATGCCGGTCACCGGCCAGCTGTTCTTCATGTACGGCACGATGCTGATCGCGGTGCCGACCGGGGTGAAGATTTTCAACTGGGTTGCCACCATGTGGCGCGGTTCGATGACCTTCGAGACGCCGATGCTGTTCGCGATCGGCTTCATCTTCGTGTTCTCGATGGGCGGTTTCACCGGCCTGATCATGGCGGTGGCGCCGATCGACATCCAGATCCAGGATACCTATTACATCATTGCCCACTTCCACTACGTGCTGGTGGCGGGCTCGCTGTTCGCGATGTTTGCCGGCTTCTACTACTGGGGACCGAAGTGGACCGGCTTCATGTATAACGAAGCACGCGGCAAGTTCCACTTCTGGGCTTCGCTGATCACCTTCAACATCACCTTCTTCCCGATGCACTTCCTCGGTCTGGCCGGCATGCCGCGTCGCTATGCCGACTATCCGGCGCAGTTCACCGACTTCAACATGATCGTGTCGATCGGCGCGCTCGGCTTCGGCCTGTCGCAGGTGTACTTCCTGTTCGCCGTGGTGATTCCGTCGATTCGCGGCGGCAAGAAGGCCCCGGCCAGCCCATGGGAAGGCGCCGAAGGCCTGGAATGGACCGTGCCGAGCCCGGCGCCGTTCCACACCTTCGAAGTGCCGCCGGTGGTCAAATAACTGAAGCAGGTAACAGGACGGCAGGTTGGCTCCTGCCGGGTTCCAATGTCGCAGAAAGATCGGAAAAACCTCAGGACAGCGCTGGTGATGGCATCGATCGCGCTGGCGTTCTTCCTTGGGCTGGTAGTCAAAACGGTGTGGTTTAGCTGAAATGAAACAACATGATTCCGGTAATGCCGAGCGTGGCGAAACCGGAAAGCTGAATGCGCGGATGCTCGGCAAGCTGCTGGTAATCGCGGTGGTGATGTTCGGTTTCGGCTATGCGCTGATTCCGGTCTACAAGAAGATTTGTGAAGTGACCGGAATCAACGTGGTGACGCCGAAGGATGCGACGGCGGCCACGGTTGGCAATACCCAGGTCGATGCCAGCCGCACCATTACCGTCGAATTCGATGCCAATGCGCATGGCCCGTGGCGTTTCCGGCCGACGGTCAACAGTCTGCAGGTGCATCCCGGCGAAATGGCGCAGGTGGTGTATGAGGTGGTGAATACGCAGCAGCGCACCGTCAATGCCCAGGCGATCCCCAGCTATGCGCCGCAGCAGGCCGCGCCGCATTTCAAGAAGGTCGAGTGTTTCTGCTTTCAGCAGCAGACGCTGGGGCCGAATGAGGCGAAGCAGATGCCGGTGGTGTTTTATATCGATCCGGCGCTGCCGAAGGAGATCAGGACGATTACCTTGTCCTATACCTTCTTCGAGATCGACGGTGGTGCCGACAAGAAGCCGGCGTGAGGTCAGGGATGCAAGACGGAAAAGAAGACCGAAACCCTTCGAAAATGTCGTTCAAAGCGACGATGAAAGCGGTGTTCTGGTCGTTTTTCGGAGTCAGGAAGCGCAGCGCTTACGAGCGTGACGCCGCGCATCTGAATCCGGTGTACGTGATTCTTGCGGGGCTGCTCGGCGTGGCGATCTTCATCACGGTGCTGATCGTCCTGGTGAAAATCGCGGTCGCGGCATAACAACAAGGCAACTTAATCTGAAATTGTATCGGGAGAAATGAAGATGGCTTCTCAACACGCTATGGCGCCGCATTATTTCGTGCCGGGTCCGTCCAGATGGCCGATCATGGCCGGCGCATCGCTGTTCGTGACGATGGCTGGCGCCAGCGCCTGGCTGAACGGCTATGGCTGGGGGCCATACGTCAACCTGCTCGGAATTTTTTCGCTGCTGGTGGTGCTCTACAACTGGTTCGGTGATTCGATCGCCGAGTCCGAAGGCGGCCTGTACAGCCAGCGTATCGATGTTTCGTATCGCTGGAGCATGGCGTGGTTCATCTTCTCCGAGGTGATGTTCTTCGGCAGCTTCTTCGGCGCCCTGTTCTATGCGCGCAACATCACGATGCCGTGGCTCGGTGATCTGGATCACCGGCTGTTGTGGCCGGATTTCGTCGCCCACTGGGGCAATACCGGACCGGCCGGCACGATCGAGGCATTCCAGACCATGGGGCCGTTCCCGATTCCGACCATCAACACCGCTCTGCTGCTGACTTCCGGCGTCACGCTGACCATCGCCCACCACGCGCTGCGTGCCGGCCATCGCGGCAAGACGGCGTTCTGGCTGTTCCTGACGGTGTTGCTGGGCGCCACCTTCATGGGCTTCCAGGTGTATGAATACATGCATGCCTACAGCGAGCTGAACCTCAAGCTGTCGTCCGGCATCTATGGCTCGACCTTCTTCATGCTGACCGGTTTCCACGGCTTCCACGTGACGATCGGTGCGATCATGCTGTCGGTGGTGCTGTATCGCGTCCTGAAGGGACACTTCACGCCGGAACACCACTTCGCCTTCGAAGGCGCGGCCTGGTACTGGCACTTCGTCGACGTCGTCTGGCTCGGCCTGTACGTGGTGGTTTACTGGCTGTAAGGGAACCCGGCGCGGTTTCAGACACTCAAGCGAAAAGCCGCACTTCGGTGCGGCTTTTTTACTGAATCGAGTGGGCGCGACGGTGAATCCGGGAACGTCCCGAATCGGGCTAGTAGCGGATGCCGGTTGGCTGGATCCAGCCGAAATGGTAAGCCAGCAGGATCAGCAGGAACAGCGCGACCGAGAAGCCGACCCGCAGCGCCAGTGCGTGCAGGGTGCGATCGCTTTTGCCGCGATCTTTCATCAGGAATACCAGCGCCGAACCGAGGCTGGCGATGATCAGGATGAAGGCGATGGCGACGACGATTTTCAAGGGTGATCCGGGCAGCCGGTGGAGTTGGCCGGAACGAGTGGCCGGCGGGAAATAAAGCGACATTGTAATGCGATTCACATTCCGTTTCAGGCCGATTCCGCTGCTGGTCACGGTGCTGCTGGTCGCGCTTGGCGTCGCGCTCGGGCAGTGGCAGACGCGGCGCGCGCTGGAAAAGGAGGCGATCCACGCCCGGCTGAGCAGCCGCGCCGTGCTGCCGCCGATCACGCTCGGTGCCGACCTGCTGCCGGCTGAACAGGCGGAATACCGCCACATCGTCGTCACCGGTGAATTCCGCGCCGACTGGCCGGTGTATCTGGACAACCGCCCGCACCAGGGCGCCGCCGGCTTTTATCTGCTGATGCCGTTCAGGATCGCCGGCAGTGATCGCTATCTGATGGTGGCGCGCGGCTGGTTGCCACGCAATGCCGCCGAGCGTACCCGGTTGCCGTCGATCGAAACGCCATCCGGTGCCATCCGCATCGAAGGCGTGGCGCGCCGCGATGCCGGCCGGCTGCTGCAGCTGGGCCGGGCGGAACCGCCGCGACCCGGAGCAATCATGCAGAATTTCGATCTCGATGGTTTCGGAACCGTCAGCGGACTGGCATTGCAGCCATTCCTGCTGGAACAGACCAGCGACAGCGGCGACGGCCTGCTGCGCGACTGGCCGCTGCCTTCCAGCGGCGCCGAGATGCATCGCGGCTATGCGTTCCAGTGGTATGCGCTGGCGTTGATGGCACTGGTATTTTTTATCGTCACGGGATTTCGGAATGGAAACAAGCAAGCAGGAAAGTAGGCGTGGCCGCGGGCGCTGGAAGGCGCTGGCGATCCTGGCGGTGTGCGCCTCGCCGATCATCGCTTCCTATCTCACCTACTACGTGATCAAGCCGGAAGGACGCACCAATTACGGCGCGATCCTCGATCCGCGCGAACATCCGATGCCCGCTTTGGCCGCGACCACGCTGGACGGGCAGCCGGGCGGGCTCGATACTTATCTGGGCAAATGGATCATGCTGCAGGTGGATGACGGCGGTTGCGGCGAATACTGCCAGACCAAGCTGTTGCAGATGCGCCAGTTGCGCATCATGCAGGGCCGTGAGCGCGAGCGCATCGAGCGCGTCTGGCTGGTGACTGATCAGGAGCCGGTACAAACCCTGCTGCTGCGCGAATATGACGGCACCCATCTGCTGCGGGTCAAGCCGGAGGCGCTGCGGGCCTGGCTGCCGGTCGAGGTTGGCGGCACGCCGGCCGACTACATCTACATGATCGATCCGCGCGGCAATCTGATGATGCGCTTCCCGAAGAATGCCGATCCGAGCCGGATGAAGAAAGATCTGGGGCGGCTGCTGAGCGCCTCCAGCATCGGATAGTGCGATGCTGATACAGCTAGCCGTCACCGGTCTGCTGGTAGCGCTGCTGCCGCTGGCGGTGGTCTGGACTTCCGGCGATGCCGACAAATACCGCAAGCTGGTCTGGGTCACGCTGTTCCTGACCTTCGACCTGATCATGTTCGGCGGTTTCACGCGGCTGACCGATTCCGGTCTTGGCTGCCCGGACTGGCCCGGCTGCTACGGCCACGCCAATCCGCTGCAGGCGCACCAGCACATCGCCGCTGCCGAGGCACTGTTGCCGGAAGGGCCGGTGACGGTGGCGAAGGCATGGATAGAAATGATCCATCGCTATCTGGCGATGGCGGTCGGCGTGCTGATCATCGCGCTGGCGGTGATCGCCTGGCGCATGTGGCTGAAGTCGGCGCGCCAGGACCGCAAGTTCGCGCCGTGGCTGCCGAGCGCGCTGCTGGTCTTCGTCTGCTTGCAGGGCGCGTTCGGCGCCTGGACCGTGACGATGAAGCTGCAGCCGATCATCGTCACCACCCATTTGCTGCTCGGCCTGACGTTGCTGGCGCTGCTGGCATGGTTCGGTATGCGCCAGAACCAGCCGCTGGCGCCGCGCCTGCGGCCGCCGGCGCTGGCCGGCGCGGCCGCCTTCGGGCTGGCGCTGCTGGCGTTGCAGATCGCGCTGGGCGGCTGGGTCAGCACCAACTACGCGGCACTGGCCTGCAGCGACTTCCCGTTGTGCCACGGCGCGCTGGTGCCGCCGATGGATTTCCGCCACGGCTTCAGCGCCTGGCGCGCGCTCGGCAAGACCGCCGGCGGCGACTACCTGCCGTTCCCGGCGCTGACCGCGATCCACTGGACCCATCGCAGCTTCGCCTTCGTGGTGCTGGCTTACCTGGGCTGGCTCGGCTGGCGCGCGCACGGGCTGGCCGGCACGCGCCGCCTGGGCGGCTGGTTGCTGGCGGCGCTGGTGCTGCAGCTGGCGACCGGGCTGGCGACGGTGTTCCTGAACTGGCCGCTGGCGATCGCGGTGGCGCACAACGGCGGCGCGGCGCTGCTGGTGCTGCTGCTGGTCATGCTAAACTACAAGACCCGATATTCGTCCGCGGCGGCGCCGCAGCCGGCCGCGGACGGCGCGTCCGGCAACGCCCGCCCGCGCCATTCCAACCCATGAGCACCCTGACCATTTCCCCCAATCGCCTGGCGCAGTACTGGGCGCTGACCAAGCCGCGCGTGACCCAGCTCGCGGTGTTCTGCTCGGTGATCGGCATGTTTCTGGCCACGCCCGAGCTGCCGGACTGGCAGTTGCTGGTGGCCGGCACCGTCGGCATCTGGCTGCTGGCCGGCGCCGCCTTCGCGGTGAATTGCCTGGTCGAGCGCGAGATCGATTCGCGCATGGCGCGCACCGCGCGGCGGCCGCTGGCGCGTGGCGAGATCACGGTGGCGCAGACGCTGGCGTTTTCCGGCGTGATCGGCGGCGCCGGCATGTGGGTGCTGTACACCTTCGTCAATCCGCTGACGATGTGGCTGACTTTCGCCACCTTCGTCGGCTACGCGGTGATCTACACGATGCTGCTGAAACCGGCGACGCCGCAGAACATCGTCATCGGCGGCCTGTCCGGCGCGATGCCGCCGGCGCTCGGCTGGGCGGCGGTCGCCAACGACGTGCCGATGCAGGCGTGGCTGCTGGTGCTGATCATCTTCATCTGGACGCCGCCGCATTTCTGGGCGCTGGCGCTGTACCGGCGCGACGACTATGCCAAGTCCGGCCTGCCGATGCTGCCGGTCACGCACGGGCCGGAATTCACCCAGTTCCACGTGCTGCTGTACACCATCGCCCTGGCCGCGACCACGCTGCTGCCGTACGCGGTCGGCATGAGCGGGCTGATCTATCTGGTCGCCGCGCTGGTACTGGATGCAATCTTCCTGTGGCATGCCTGGCAGATCTACCGCCACTACAGCGATCGCGTCGCCCGCAAGACCTTCGCCTACTCGATCATCTACCTGTCGCTGCTGTTCGCCGCGCTGCTGCTTGATCACTACCTGAGATTCTGACGCCATGAAACGCACCCTTTGCGCGCTGCTGCTGGCGCTGGCCGCGCTGGCCGGTTGCGGCGACAAGGCCGCCGAACCGGGCGCCGCCGCCCCGAAGTTTTCCAACACCGATGTCACCGGACTCGACTATGCGCATGATTTCGCGCTGACCGACCACAACGGTCAGCCGCGCACGCTGGCCGATTTCCGTGGCAAGGCGGTGGTGATGTTCTTCGGCTATACCCAGTGCCCGGACGTCTGTCCGACCACGATGGCGGAAATGGCGGCGGTGATGCAGCAGCTCGGTCCGCTGGCCGACCGCGTGCAGGTGCTGTTCGTCACGCTCGATCCGGAGCGCGATACCCAACAGCTGCTGGCCAGGTACGTGCCGGCGTTTGACGCCCGCTTCCTCGGCCTGTACGGCGATCAGGCGGCGACCGAAAAGGTCGCGAAAGACTTCAAGGTGTTCTACCAGAAGGTGCCGGGCAAGGATGCCGGCAGCTATACGCTGGATCACACCGCCGGCAGCTACGTGTTCGATCCGCAGGGCAACATCCGCCTGTTCGTGCGGCACGGGCAGGGGCCGGAGCCGATCGTGCACGACCTGAAGCTGCTGCTGTCGTAGTCCACCCAAGCTCCTGAAATTTCAGGGGAGTATGTGGTAAAAACGACCGGCTGGCGCCCGTATCCGGCGGGTATGTCGGGGAGTATGTGATTTTCGTCAACTTCGGGCGGGTCCGGGCAAAACAAAAGGCGCTCCGTGGAGCGCCTTTGTCGTTGCTGCGGTGGCCGTTTACGAATAGGCCGCCAGCGAACCCTTCATTTTCTTCAGCGCCACCGATTCGATCTGGCGGATGCGCTCGGCCGAAACGCCGAACTCGCCGGCCAGCTCGTGCAGCGTGGCGCCGGAGCCGTCGTCATTGGCCAGCCAGCGCGCCTCGACGATGCGGCGCGAACGGTCGTCCAGTTTGGACAGCGCGTTTTCCAGCCCTTCCGACTGCAGCCGGTCGTACTGCTGCGCTTCCAGCACCCTGGTCGGTTCGTCCGATTCGGTCGACAGGTAGCCGATCGGCGCGAACTTGTCGTCCTCGTCATCGGCCGGCGCTTCCAGCGCGATGTCGCGCCCGGTCAGCCGGGTTTCCATCTCGATCACTTCCTCGCGCTTGACGTTCAGGGTCTCGGCCAGCGCGTCGACCTGCGCCGGCGTCATCGTGTCCAGCCCTTCCTTGTGGCTGCGCAGGTTGAAGAACAGCTTGCGCTGCGCCTTGGTGGTGGCCACCTTGACCAGCCGCCAGTTCTTCAGGATGTACTCGTGCATCTCGGCCTTGATCCAGTGCATCGCGTACGACACCAGCCGCACGCCCTGGTCGGGATCGAAACGCTTGACCGCCTTCATCAGGCCGATGTTGCCTTCCTGAATCAGGTCGGCGTGCGGCAGGCCGTAGCCCAGATAGCCGCGCGCGATCGACACCACCAGCCGCAGGTGCGACAGCACCAGTTCCTGGGCGGCGGCGAGATCGTTGCCGTCGCGCAGGCGGCGTGCCAGCGACACTTCCTCGTCGTGGCTCAGCATCGGCAGGCGGTTGACGGCGGAGATATAGGCGTCGATGTTGCCGAGTCCACCCGAAAAACCGAGCGCCAGCGCCGAGTTGTTGACCGGAACCAATGCAGCCTTGGCAGAGCTTGCTTTCATTGTTTCTCCTGGGTTCTTGATGCAAGGACGGAAAACGTGTTTTTCCATCAGGTCGATAAAGATTTTAGCACTCTACCGATCCAACTGCTAATTTGGACTGACGACCGGAAATATAGTTCAAAACTATCAAATCGTAATTTCTTATTGCTTTATCCCGGCGTGAAAAACGGCTACTGCGATTCGAGACCTTGCGGCAAAACGAAGTTCCCCCGCCACCGTGGCAAGAAGGCGCGACGGCGCGCCGTCGCAGTCTGGCAGGGTAGGAGAAGCGTACTTTGCGGCGCGCCAAGGAAGGCGCCGATTGGCGCAAAAAGCGGTGGGAAGGAGGCTTCAGCGGCCGGCGCCGAGCCGGCCCAGATGGCGCCGTACCGACAGCATCGCGCCGCCCAGTCCGAGCAGCGCGCCGACCGCCAGCAGCGCCAGCATGCCTTGCCAGCCGAGCGGCGCCAGCTGGAAGTCGGAGGCGTACAACCGGGCAAATTCGGTCACCGCCCGGTTCAGCGGTTGCAGCGCCAGCGTCACCGCCGCCAGCGCGGCGGCGCCGGAAACCGCGCCGAGCAGGGCGCCGCTGTAATAGAAGGGCCGGCGGATGAAGGCATCGGTGGCGCCGACCAGCCGCGACACCTCGATTTCCTCGCGCTGCGTCAGCACCTGCAGCCGGATGGTGTTGAACACCACCGCGATCACCACCACCGCCAGCGCCGAGGCCAGCAGCGCCAGCGACAGCCGCAGGATGCCGAACAGCGCCGCCAGCCGCTTGATCCAGGCCGAATCCACCTGCACCGTCTCGACCCCCGGCAGCGCCTGCAGCCGCTGCGCCAGCGCCTCCACCTGCGGCGTGCCGGCGGCGTCCTGCAGGCCAGGCAGCTTCAGCACATAGCCGTCCGGCAGCGGATTGGTGCCGAGCGCCGCCACCGCGTCCGACAGCCCGCTCTTGTCCTTCAGCCCTTCCAGCGCCTGCTCGCGCGGCACGAACAGCACGCGCGCGCCGGGCTGATCGGCCAGCGCGCGGCGGATCGCCGGCGCCAGCGCGGTGGCCTGCTCACGGGTGATCTTGCTGTCGAGGAACAGGCTGATTTCCGGTTCCACCGCCAGTTGCGCCGACACTGGCCGCAGGTTTTCCAGCAGCGTCAGGCCGGCGATCGGCAGCGCGAACGCCAGCGCCACCACCAGCACGTTCAGCAGAAAGCCGCCCGGCGCCCGCCGTACGTGGGCCAGGGCCACGCCGAGCGCGAAGCGATGTTGCCGCAGCCAGCCCTTCATGCCGGCTCCCCGCTATCGGCACGGCGCCAGGTTTCGGTGACGCGGCCGTGGTCGAGGAACACCACGCGGTTGGCGGAATCCAGGAATTGCTCGTCGTGGGTCGAGATCAGGCAGGTGACGCCGACCGCGTGAAACGAGCGCAAGGCGTCCAGCACGCGGTCGGCGGCGGCGCGGTCGAGGTTGGCGGTCGGCTCGTCGGCCAGGATGATCTGCGGCCGGTTGACGATCGCCCTGGCGATCGTCACGCGCTGCTGTTCGCCGCCGGACAGCGCCGCCGGCATCGCCGCCGCCTTGTCCAGCAGGCCGACCTTGTCGAGCGCGGCGCGCGCGCGCTTTTCCGCTTCGCCACGGCCGGCGCCGCAGACCAGCAGCGGCAGCATCACGTTGGCCAGCACCGGGCGATCCAGCAGCAGCGTCTGCTGCTGGAAGATCAGCCCCAGCTTGCGCCGCAGCCACGGCAGGCCGGAGGCCGGCAGCGTGCCGATGTCCTGCCCCTGCACCGTCAGCGTGCCGCCGCTCGGACGTTCGACGCCGGCGATCAGCTTCAGCAGCGTCGATTTACCGGCGCCGGACGGTCCGGCCAGGAACACCAGTTCGCCACGGCCGATCGTCAGATTGACTTCGTGCAGGGCCACCACGTCGGCCGTGTAGCGTTTGCTGATCCGCTGGAATTCGATCATGGCGAACAGGGAAGGGAAGCTAGCCGAGCAGCGCGTCGACGAATTCGGTGGCGTCGAACGGTTGCAGATCTTCGATCTTTTCGCCGACGCCGATGAAATACACCGGCACCGGATTGCTCTTGGCGATCGCCGCCAGCACGCCGCCCTTGGCGGTGCCGTCCAGCTTGGTGATCACCAGCCCGGTCAGGCCGAGCGCGGCGTCGAAAGCCTTGACCTGCGCCAGCGCGTTCTGGCCGGTGTTGCCGTCGATTACCAGCAGCACTTCATGCGGGGCGCCGTCCATGCCCTTGCCGATCACGCGCTTGATCTTCTTCAGCTCGTCCATCAGGTGCAGTTGGGTCGGCAGGCGGCCGGCGGTATCGACCATCACCACGTCGGTCCTGCGGGCACGCGCCGATTGCACCGCGTCGAACGCCACCGCCGCCGGATCGCCGGATTCCTGCGCGATCACCGCGACGTTGTTGCGCTCGCCCCAGATTGCCAATTGCTCGCGGGCGGCAGCGCGGAAGGTATCGCCGGCGGCCAGCAGCACCGATTGCCGGTGCGCCTGCAAATGCTTGGCCAGCTTGCCGATGGTGGTGGTCTTGCCGGCGCCGTTGACGCCGGCGATCATCATTACCAGCGGCTGCTGGCGGCCGAGCACCAGGGGTTTCTGCAATGGCGCCAGCAGTTCCACCAGCAGCGCGCGCAGCGCCTGCTTCACTTGCGCCGCTTCGGTCAGGCGTTCGTCCTTGACCTTCTTTTTCAGCGCATCGAGCAGCGATTGGGTCGCCTCGACGCCAGCGTCGGCCATCAGCAGCGCCGCTTCCAGTTCGTCATACAGATCGTCGTCGATGCGGGCGCCGACGAACAGCGTGGTCAGACTCGACGAGGTTTTCGACAGCCCGGTCTTCAGCCGCGCCAGCCAGGATTTCTTTTGCTCCGGCTCGGGCGCCGGGGCGGCGACGATGTCGCCTTCGGCTTCCACTGCCGCCGACGCAGGTTCCGGCGCCACTGGCGCGGGAACGACTGGCGCCGGCGCGGCTGCCGGCGTTGGTGCCGCGAAAGTCGATGCCGGCGCCGGTGCGGGCGCGGCGGCCGGTTCTGGCTTGGGCTTTTTCTTGAAGAAGCTAAACATCGGGCGGGAAAGCAGGGGCGGCGAGGAGCGGTGCCGCAGGCAAGGATATACAATCAGGCGCATTCTATCAGAGCGACGACCATGAAATTTCAACTCCGCGCAATCGTCCTGGCCTGGCTCTGGCTCGGCCTGCAACTGCTGGCGCTGGCCGCTCCCGCCCAGGAATTCCAGCTCGCCAACGGCATGAAGGTCATCGTCAAGGAAGACCACCGCGCGCCCACCGTCGCCCACATGATCTGGTACCGCACCGGCGCGATGGACGAGGTCAACGGCACCACCGGCGTCGCCCACGCGCTGGAACACATGATGTTCAAGGGCACCACGCACCTGAAGCCGGGCGAATTCAGCCGCCGCGTCGCCGCGCTCGGCGGGCGCGAAAACGCCTTCACCAGCAAGGATTTCACCGCCTATTTCCAGCAGATCGAAAAATCGCGGCTGGCCGACGTGATGGCGCTGGAAGCCGACCGCATGGCCAACCTGATCTTCGATCCGGACGAATTCGCGCAGGAAATCAAGGTGGTGATGGAAGAACGCCGGCTGCGCACCGACGACCAGCCGCTGGCGCAGGTCGGCGAGGCGCTGTCGGCGGCGGCCTTCGTCGCCCATCCCTACCATCATCCGATCGTCGGCTGGATGAACGATCTGGAAAACATGACGGTGGCCGACGCCCGCGCCTGGTACGAGCGCTGGTACGCGCCGAACAACGCGGTGATGGTGGTGGCCGGTGATGTCGATGCCGAAGAAGTGCACCAGCTGGCGCAGAAATATTTCGGCGCGATTCCGGCCAAGCCGCTGCCGGCGCGCAAGCCGCAGGAAGAACCGGCGCAGCACGGCGTGCGCCGCGTGACGGTCAAGGCGCCGGCGGAAAATCCCTACGTGGTGCTGGCGTTCCGGGCGCCGCGCCTGACCGACGTCGAGCGCGACGACGACGCGCACGCGCTGTCGGTGCTGGCGGCGGTGCTGGACGGTTACGACAATGCCCGCCTGAATGCGGCGCTGGTGCGCACCGGGCGCGTCGCCAACTCGGTCGGCGCCGATTATTCCGGCCTGTCGCGCGGGCCGGCGCTGTTCACGCTGGACGGCGTGCCGGCTGCCGGCGTCTCCACCGAAGAACTGGAGCGCAGCCTGCGCGCCGAAGTGCAGCGCATCGCCGACGAAGGCGTGTCGGAGGCCGAATTGCAGCGCGTCAAGACGCAGCTGGTGGCCAGCCAGATTTACAAGCGCGACTCGATCTTCGGCCAGGCGATGGAAATCGGCGGCTTCGAGATGCGCGGCATTTCGCCAGCGCAGATCGACCGCGTCATCGACAAGCTGCGCGCGGTGACGCCGCAGCAGGTGCAGGCGGTGGCGCGCAAGTATTTCAATGACGACAGCCTGACGGTGGCGACGCTGGCGCCGCTGCCGCTGTCGGAAAAGAAGCCGGCGGCGCCATCCGGCGCGCTGCTGCGCTGACCGCCGTTCCTCCCGCCTTCCGTTTGTGCCCGCTACGATGAAAAAACTGTTCCTCGCCCTCGTCGCCAGCGCCGCCCTGATCCATCCCGCCTGGGCGGCGCTGGCGATCGACAGCTGGACGCTCGCCAACGGCGCGCGCGTGCTGTTCGTCGAAAACCATTCGATCCCGATGATCGACCTGAACGTCGATTTCGACGCCGGCAGCCGCCGCGATCCGCCCGGCAAAGCCGGGCTGGCGGCGCTGACCGCCGCGATGCTGGCGCGCGGCGTGGATGCCGACAGCCAACCGGGCGGCGGCGGCGCGCCAAACACGCCAGCGCCGCCGGCGCTGACCGAAGCGCAGATTTCCGACGCCTTCGCCGACACCGCCGCCGAGCGCGGCGGCGGCTCCGATGCCGAACGCGCCAGCGCCTCGCTGCGCAGCCTGTCCAGCGCTGCCGAGCGCGATGCCGCGGTGCGGCTGCTGGCGCGCCTGCTGGCGCAGCCGAGCTTTCCGGCCGACCTGCTGGAACGCGACAAGGCGCGCACCATCGCCGCCATCAAGGAAGCGCTGACCAAGCCGGACGCGATCGCCAGCCACGCCTTCTGGCGCCTGCTGTACGGCAGCCATCCCTACGGCCAGGAAGCCACCGTCGCATCGGTCGGCGCCATCGGCCGTGACGATCTGGTGCGCTTTCACGCCAGCCATTACGTCGCCAACCGCGCGGTGGTGTCGATCATCGGCGACCTGAGCCGGGCCGAGGCCGACGCCATCGCCCGCCAGCTGACCGAACGGCTGCCGCAGGGCGCGCCGCTGCCGGAACTGCCGCCGGTGCCGGCAGCGCAGCGGCGCGAGGAGCGGCTGCCGCACCCGGCCTCGCAGGCGCACATCCTGATCGGCATGCCGGCGGAAGTGCGCGGCGACCCGGATTTCTTCGCGCTGACGGTCGGCAACTACATTCTCGGCGGCGGCGGCTTCGTCTCGCGGCTGACCAACGAGGTGCGCGAAAAGCGCGGCCTCACCTATGGCGTCTACAGCGCCTTCATGCCGATGGCGCAGAAAGGCCCGTTCCAGATCGGCCTGCAGACCAAAAAGGAAAGCGCCGAGCAGGCGCGCCAGGTGGTCAGCGACACGCTGGCCGCCTTCCTGCGCGACGGCCCGACCGAAGCCGAACTGCGCGCCGCCAAGGACAACCTGATCGGCAGCTTCCCGCTGCGCATCGACAACAACCGCAAGATCCTCGCCAACATCGCGCTGATCGGCTTCTACAACTTGCCGCTCGACTACCTCGACACCTGGACCGCCAACATCGACAAGGTCGGCATCGCCGACATCCGCGCCGCCTTCGCGCGCAAGGTCGAGCAGGACCGGCTGGCCACTGTGGTGGTCGGCGGCGAAGCTCCGAAATAACTGATACTGATGTGAGTATTTTTGAAGCCGGGCTCCAGCTGCCCGTAAGCAGCCGATTTTAAGGCATACTCCCCCTATTTATATTTTCATCGATGAATGGCAAAGCACGCCAGGGCGCGCCTCGCGGCGCCCCGCATCAGGTCCGCATCATCGGTGGCCGCTGGAAGCGCACGCCGCTGGCGGTGGCCGACGCCGCCGGCCTGCGGCCGACGCCGGACCGGGTGCGCGAAACCGTGTTCAACTGGCTCAACCACCTGATCGACGGCGACTGGCAACGGCTGCGCTGCCTCGACCTGTTCGCCGGCAGCGGCGCGCTCGGCTTCGAAGCCGCCAGCCGCGGCGCGCGCAGCGTCACGCTGGTCGACGACCATCCTGCTGCGCTGCGCCAGCTGCACGCCGCCAGGGACAAGCTGCGCGCCGACGAAGTGAACATCGTGCGCGGCGACGGCATCCGGCTGGCGCGCAACTGGGCCGCCGAGACCGGCCCGCAGGCGCCGCGCTTCGAGCTGATCTTCGTCGATCCGCCGTACCAGCGCGGCTGGCTGGAGCAGGCGCTGCCGCTGTGCGCGCGGCTGCTGGCGCCGGGCGGACTGGTCTACGTCGAAGCGGAATTCGATCTGGCGGCGGAGGACGAGGGCGCCGCGCCCTGGCTGGCGCCATGGCAAATCGTGCGCGCCGATCGCGCCGGCATGGTCTTCTATCATTTGCTGCAATGCAATAGCGCGCCGGGAATTGAGGCATAATGCGCGTTTTACGAGGAAACTCCAGAGGGAGCCGCGATGGTCACAGCCGTATATCCGGGAACATTCGATCCGCTCACGCGCGGTCATGAAGATCTGGTGCGCCGCGCCTCCGGCCTGTTCGACAGCCTGGTGGTCGGCGTCGCCGACAGCCGCAACAAGCGGCCGTTCTTTTCGCTGGACGAGCGCCTGACGATCGCCAACGAAGTGCTCGGCCACTACCCGAACGTCAAGGTCGAAGGTTTTTCCGGCCTGTTGAAGGATTTCGTGCGCCGCCACGACGCCCGCGTGATCGTGCGCGGGCTGCGCGCGGTGTCCGACTTCGAATATGAATTCCAGATGGCCGGCATGAACCGCTACCTGCTGCCGGACGTCGAAACGCTGTTCCTGACGCCGTCCGACCAGTACCAGTTCATCTCCGGTACCATCGTGCGCGAGATCGCCACGCTCGGCGGCGACGTTTCCAAGTTCGTGTTCCCGTCGGTCGAAAAGTGGCTGAAGCAGAAGCTGGCGGAAAACGGCGCGCAGGGCCGCTAACCACTCCCGCGCCCGCGCCGGTTCAGAACGCCAGTTCCAGCGCCACTTCCTGTCCCACCCGCAGGCGCTGACCGGCGCCGCCGGCGACGATCGCATTCATGCCGAAAGCGATGCCGCCGCCCACCTTCTGATTGACGCGGTAGCTGCGCAGAATGTCGAGCGGATCGGGGCCGACCACGCCGCTGGCCTGATCCACCGACGGAATCGGGCAGCGCGGGCAAGGCTTGACCGGCCGGATCAGCGCCGCGCCGATGCGGATCGCCGCCGCGTAATCCTCGTCGAACGCCTCGACGCCATCGATCACCAGACTCGGACGGAACCGGTCCATCGGTAACGGCGCGCGGCCGGCGGCGCGCATCCTCTCATTCAGATCATCCAGCGACGCCTGCGAAATCACCAGCAGCGGAAAGCCATCGGCGAACAGCACCGGCGCCTCGACGCCGCCGGTCCAGTCCAGGCTGGCGATGCGCCGTGCTGCCGGGTGAAAGCGCGCCAGCCGGCACGGCGTGCCGAGCGCGCTGGAAAACCAGGCGGCGGTCGGCTCGTCGCAATCATAGGCATCGACCGTATCCTTCCACACCCGCACGGCAATCGTGCGCGCGCCTTCCGGCGCCGGCGGATCGAGCGGAATATCCAGCCGTGGCATGCCCGGCGCGCGCAGTTCCAGCACCTCCCGACGCAGGCGCGGCACAATGGTCGCCATGCGCGGATGCTCGCGCTGCGTCAGGAAATCGCCACCGCCATCGACCACCATCCATTCGCGGTTGCCGACGCCCCCGCTCACCAGCCCGGCTTCGGTCAGCGTCGCCTCGGACAGCGCGATGCCGGCGCAGGATTTGATCGGGTACAGCGTCAGGGAGGTCAGGGTTGGCATGGCGGCGGCGGGGGAAGTGTCGCGCCAGTATGCCATGGGTGAAAGCCCGGCTTGCAAGGTCGCTCTGCGCTCAACGCGCGCCGGATACCTGCTTGCGGCCGCCCGGCCACAGGATGACCAGGTAGAGGGCCACGCAGGCGGCGTCGAACAGTGCCACCGCGTGCAATCCCCGCAGTTCCGGCAGCCGCCAGTTCAGCACGAGCAGCATGACCAGCCCGGCCTTCGCCACGGCGGCGGCAAAAATGATGGCGCGGCGGCCGGCAACATCGCCGGCGGCGTGCATCAGCAACGCGCCGACGCAGAACACCAGCAAGCCCCAGTGACGCACGAACAGCAGGCTGGCGTCGTCCGGCGCTTCGACCCCGAGCAGCCGCAGTCCGGCCACCGGAAGCACGAACAGAACACCGGCAAGCAGGGTGGCTGCGCCGGTCCAGCGCAATACGAATGGGGCGATCCCTTGCATGGCAACTCCTGTGATGTCGAGCGGTTTAGCGGTGGTACCAGGATGCCGGGCCGGGATACTCGGCGCCGGTGTCGGCGCCGACTTCCTGCGCGACCAGCTCGTTGGTGCGCCGTGCCAGCGCCAGCAGCAAGTCGCGATGCGCTTCCGGGTCGGCGGCGAGGTTGACCAGTTCGTCCGGGTCGTCGCGGGTGTCGTACAGCTCCAGCTCGTTGCGGGAAACCAGCATTTCCCAGGTGTCCGGCCGATGGTGATCGTCCGGGCGGAAATAGCGCGCAAACTTGTAGCGGCCATCGTGGATGCCGCGGAACAGGGCAGGGTGATCCCGGCGCGGGAACATGTGCCCGGTTTCCAGCCCGGCGCGCAGCGCGGTCAACAGCGGGATGCCGGTATTGATTTCAATCGTCGAGCGGGTGAACGCCGGATCGATGTATAGCGGCACGCCATAGTTGAACAGCACGCCGCGGCGGTCGCGCTCGGTGCGCGTGGCGGGCTTCGCCACCGCTTCGCCGATGTCCACGCCCTTCAGGAACGGGTAGTGCTCCGCCACCGCTTGCGGCGACACGCCGGCGAAGCCGAGCAGCGTCGGAATGAGGTCGATGCATGACGTCAGCGACGCGCTCTGCTGCCCGCCCTTGACATCCGGATGCCGGATGATCAGCGGCACCCGGATGTTTTCCTTGTACATGTGCGGCCCCTTTTGCCGCATCTTGTGCGCGCCGGCCATTTCGCCATGGTCGGCGGTATAGATGACGATCGTGTCGTCGGCCAGCCCGCTTTGTTCGAGCGCCCGCAGCACGGTCAGCGCATGGCTGTCCATGTCGCGTATGCAGTTGAAGTAATAGCTCTGGTACCCGCGCCACGCGGCTTCGTCGTCGGGATCGATGCGGCCATACAGCACGTCGCACAGTTCGGCATAGCTGCGCTGCGACCACGGCTTGCGCTGCAGGTCTTCGCGGTAATAGCTGGCCGGAAGGTCCAGGTCCCAGTAGCGCTCATAGACGCCGCCGGCTGGCGCCCCGGCCAGTGGCGCCAGCAGATTCCTGAGCAGCCGGGATTCGTCCTGATCGGGGCCGCTGCTGTAATACATGATGTCGTGGGGATTGACGAAGTTGACCGCCAGGAACCACGGCTGCTCGCCGCGCAGCGCCTTGCCTCTGGTATGCAGCCATTGCGCGGCCTGGCTGGCGATCTGCGCGTCGTAGCGGTACCCGGTCCAGGTGGCGCCATGCGGATCACCGTCGATATTGAAGTCGGAAAAACCGTATGGCTCCAGCAGGTGTTCCGAATTCGGATACTGGCCATAGACCAGGCCCGGATCATGGCCGATCCGGCTCAGATGCCACTTGCCCTTGTACGCGGTGTAGAAGCCCTGCGCGCGCAGCAGATGCCCGACGCTGGGCAGACCGGACGGCAGTTCGGGATAGATCGGCGGTGCGCCGATGTTGGCCGTCATCCGGGTGTGCTGCGTATGCTGGCCGAAATAAATCGTCGAGCGCGACGGCGAGCACGGCGTGGTGTGCGCATGATGCTGAGTAAAGCCGGTGCCGGTCTCCAGCAGCAGCTCATGCGCCCGCAGGCCAAGACCGGCCGGCAGATCGGACCAGCCGCGCTCCTGGTCCGACATGATCAGCAGAATGTTCGGCCGCCGGCTGCGGCGTGCCGCGTCCGATACGGCGGCGGCAACCTTCGGCGCCCGGTACTTGCGCTGCTTCTTCGCGGTCAACGTCCCGGTGACGGCTCCTACCCCAAGTGCCGCAAAGGCGCCGAGCATCTGGCGCCGACTTGGTCCCGACGATCTCATCCCTGTTTCCTTGTTCTGCTGTCAACTGCAGAGCAGCAAGTCGACATGATTCACCGCATGCATTTTATTGGCTGTTGCGATCGGGCGTACGAACCGGGTGAGATGGGCGGCGGGAAACTCCAGCATGTGGTTTTGCCGGCGGGGATATGTCGCCTGGCACAAGGCCGGATCGGTGTGAGCAGGCGGCGCTGCGGTCGTGCCATTGCTGTCGGCGTGGGGAAGGGAAAGTCGTACCTCGCCAGCCGTTCAGGTCATATCCGCCTGCGCGCCGGTCGTTACCCGGTGACGAACGAAAAAACCAGAAATCCTGCGATTTACTGGCCTTGTCGGTACTGCTCGGACGGGATTGACGGATCAGACGTTGAACAGGAAATTCAACACATCCCCATCCTTCACCACATACTCCTTGCCTTCCGCGCGCATCTTGCCGGCTTCCTTGGCGCCCTGTTCGCCCTTGTGGGCGATGAAGTCGTCGTAGGAGATGGTCTGGGCGCGGATGAAGCCGCGTTCGAAGTCGGTGTGGATCACGCCGGCGGCTTGCGGGGCGGTGTCGCCGATGTGGATGGTCCAGGCGCGCACTTCCTTGACGCCGGCGGTGAAGTAGGTCTGCAGGCCGAGCAGTTTGTAGCCGGCGCGGATCAGGCGGTCGAGGCCGGGTTCTTCCATGCCCATGTCGGCCAGGAAGTCGTGCTTGTCGGCTTCGTCGAGGTCGGCGATTTCGGCTTCGATGGCGGCGCAGATGGCGACGATCGGCGCGTTCTGGGTGTTGGCGTATTCGGTCAGCTGGTCGAGCAGCGGGTTGTCGGTGAAGCCGTCGTCGGCGACGTTGGCGACGTACATCGCCGGCTTGGCGGTGATCAGGCACAGCGGCTTGATCAGCGCCAGGTCTTCGGCGTCCAGGCCGAGCGCGCGCACCGGCCGCGCTTCGTTGAGGTTTTCCTGGATGCGCTCCAGCAGCGCCACCAGCCGCGCCGCGTCCTTGTCGCCGGAGCGCGCCTTCTTGATTTCGCGCTGGATGGTCTTGTCGACGGTGGTCAGGTCGGCCAGCGCCAGTTCGGTCTGGATCACCGCGATGTCGTCGAGCGGGCTGACGCGGCCGGCGACGTGGACCACGTTCGGGTCTTCGAAGCAGCGCACGACGTTGACGATGGCGTCGGTTTCGCGGATGTGCGCGAGGAACTGGTTGCCCAGTCCTTCGCCCTTGGAGGCGCCGGCCACCAGCCCGGCGATGTCGACGAATTCGACCACCGCCGGCACGGTGCGCTCGGGCTTGACCACTTCGGCCAGCGCCTTCAGGCGCGGGTCCGGCACTTCGACCACGCCGACGTTCGGTTCGATGGTGCAGAACGGGTAGTTCTCGGCGGCGATGCCGGCCTTGGTCAGGGCGTTGAACAGGGTGGATTTGCCGACGTTAGGCAGGCCGACGATGCCGCATTTGAGGCTCATGGTGGTGTGTCGCAGGAGGTGGGATCAACCCGCTATTCTACCGTAGCGGACTGGCCGCTCAGAGCGGTCGCACCAGCGCGGGGTCGGGGCGGGCGGCGAAGGCGGCCAGCGCGTCGCGCAGCCGTTCGCCTTCGGCCATCGCCTGCTGCCAGGCGCGGCGGCGGGCGTCGTGGTCGAGTCCGTAGTGGTGGAAATCCTTGCGGTCCGGCAGCCGCCCGCGCGGCAGCGTGCGCAGGAATTCCGGCGACGGCGAGATCAGGATCACGTTGTCCAGCCAGCCACGGTTGCGGCCGCGATGCGCGCGCCGCCACGGCAGCGCCTTGTCGAGCCAGCCGGGCACGATCTCGGGGCCGAAGTGCGGGTACAGCACCAGCGCGCCGTTTTCTTCGGTATGAATGCGGGAATAGGGCAGCGCCAGGTGGTAGTCGATCAGGCCGCCGTCCCAGTAGGTGCCGGCCGGCGCGCCGGGAATGCCGCGCACCGGCGCCATCGTGAACGGCAGCGTGCCGGAAGCCAGCAGCGCGCTGCCGAGGTTGGCGGCGGACAGCGGCGCGAATTGGGTGTGGAAGGCGTCGAATTTTTCGCGCAGCCACGGCAGCGCGTCGCGCTGGTCGCCGATCACCACCCGAGCCAGATGCGGCGCCAGTTGCGCGCGCGCCGCCAGGTTGCCGAGCGTGGCCAGGGCGAAGCCGGCGCCGATCGCCGCGTTGCCGGCCGGCGCGTGCAGCAGGTGGCGGCCGCGTGCGGTCAGCACTTGCAGCCGGTAGTGCGGGTGCTGCGTGATTTCGGTTTCGTGGCCGCCGATCATGCCGGCCAGCATCTGCTCACAGGTGTCGGTGACGAAGCGCGCCGACGGTTTCGGCGGATAGCGCTGTTCGCTGTACAGGTCGCCCAGGCGCTGGAAGGCGGCGGCCGGATCGGCGCAGCAGGCGGCGGCCATGCGCCAGGCGCCGATCGAAGCGCCGATCAGCGTGCGCGGACGCGGCGCCGCCGGCAGCCATGCGCCGAACAGCCATTGGTCCAGTTTCTGGAAGATCAGGCCCTTCGGCCCGCCGGCGGCGGCCGGGATGACGGCGATGTCCTGCGCGCGCAGGCCGTGCTGGCGCAGGCGCGCCAGCGCCGCCGGGCCGGCCTGGATGGTCAGCGCGTTGATTCCGGTGGCGCTCATCGGGTGCTCATGTGGCGCTTATTTGACGGTATGCAGCTGCATCATCGCCGCCTCGAACTGGCCGGCGCACAGCAGCGGCACCACTTGCAGGCTGCGGGCGATTGCCTCGTCGATCAGCGCCTGCTCTTCCTTGCGCGGCCGATGCAGCACGTAATCGACCACCGCCTGCTGCAGTCCGAGCGCGCGCGGGTGGCCGACGCCGAGCCGCAGCCGCCAGTAATCCTGGGTGCCGAGCGCGGCGCTGATGTCCTTCAGGCCGTTGTGGCCGCCGGAGGAGCCGCCCTTCTTGATCTTGGCGGCGCCGGGCGGCAGGTCCAGCTCGTCATGCACCACCAGGATTTCCTCGGCGGCGATCTTGTAGAAGCGCGCCAGCGCGCCGACCGACTGGCCGGAGCGGTTCATGAAGGTCTGCGGTTCCAGCAGCCAGACTTCCTGCCCGCCGATCGTGGTCTTGCGCAGCAGCGCGTTGAAGCGCGTCTCGCGCGTCAGCGGTGCACCGGCCAGGTTATCGACCAGCCAGAAGCCGGCGTTGTGCCGGGTCTGTTCGTATTCCGGGCCGGGATTGCCGAGTCCGGCGATGAGACGGATGGACATGGTGTCGGAAAAGGAATGATCGGGAAAGCGCGGCGCCGCAAACAGGCGGCCGACGCCTGGAATTTATTATACTAGAGTATTTTTGATTTAAATATGTACATACTGTAAGCTATTCCCAACCGATGGATTGGGAGTGGTTATGCATGCCTATTCGCAAGATCTTCGTGATCGGGTACTGAGAGCGCTGGAGCGAGGCGA